>WPCK01400884.1_pt1 | contig 44057 bp, 44 predicted proteins | sample 5399851 | NCBI WGS metagenome assembly WPCK01 (sample SAMN12869471, study PRJNA574797) | sludge metagenome | isolation source: wastewater treatment of pH11 | place: China:Beijing | collected 2019-05-20
GCTATCTGAGCGCTTCGGGGGCCGATCCGTTGACGAAGTCCGGCAGCAGCTTGAGCTTCACAGTGAGTACGTTGCGGCCAGGCTTCGACCGACTGCAATGCAATCGGAGGCAGGGGAGTGAGGAGTGAAGTCTTTCCTCTACCGTGGTTTCTGGTTGGCCTGCCCGGTTCTGGCAAATCCAGGTTGGGCAAGAGGCTGGCGGCTGAACTCGGAATAGAGCACATCGACATCGATCTAGAAATTGAGCGGCGTGAAAACCGGTCCATCCTGAAAATTTTCGATGAGGATGGCGAGATGTATTTCCGAGAGCTTGAAGCTCGGATAATTGATGAGATGGCGCAATGCAATGCGGTAATCTCTCTCGGCGGGGGCGCGGTTGAGTCCGAAACTGTCCGCAACATGCTTTCGGGTCGCACGGTTATCTGGGTCGATGCTGACGTTGATGAGCTGACTCGTCGCGTGAAGCGAAACAGGAACCGTCCTCTTCTCCGCAAGGATCCGGTTGGAACGCTGAAACGATTGGCCGAACGAAGGAATCCTTGGTACCAGCAGCTGGCGACAATCCATGTCCGTTCGTCGCGCGCACCAATTGACTCGGTGGTTAGGCAGGCAATGAAGGAAGCTCAGATTTGGCGAGAGATCGAAGTCTCTGGAACTGAGAAGTACAAGGTCATAGCTGGCAACGCAGCTCTAAATGCGGTCACCGGCCATATTCCCAGGGACGCTACGAAGGTTTTCCTAGTACTCCCCGAAACTCTCCGCGTGATCGCAACACCGCTGATCAACCGGATTTGCGAGCACGGCCTTGAAGTGGTGGTTTTTGAGCATCTGGAGGGCGAGGCCGCCAAGGATCTGAATGTGGTCTCCCGAGCTTGGGACTTGATGGGTTCATCTCACATCACCCGCAGGGACATCGTCATCACGTTCGGCGGTGGTGCCACCACCGATATGGGTGGTTTTTTGGCAGCAACCTGGCTTCGAGGGATCCTCGTCATTCATGTTCCCACCAGTTTGCTCGCCATGGTCGACGCTTCTATCGGCGGCAAGACGGGAATCAACACAGCTGCAGGCAAGAACCTGGTGGGTTCGTTCTATGATCCAATCTTGGTTGTAGCGGATACCGGGTTGCTGAAGACTCTTCCTGCAAGAGAGTACACTGCGGGCCTCGCTGAGATCATCAAGGCCGGGTTCATTGACGATGTGGAAATTCTTGAGATATTCCGCCGCGATCCGAAGGTGTCCGAAGCCAGTTGGGCAACAGGACCTGGATTGGACGTCTTGACGGACGTTATTGAAAGAGCCATCACCACAAAGGTTCGTGTTGTTGGCGAGGACCGCCTGGAATCCGGTTTACGGGAGATCCTAAACTACGGGCACACCTTGGCCCACGCTATCGAAAAGATTGAAAACTACGACGTTCGGCACGGTGAGGCTGTCGCGATTGGATGCGTCTTCGCTGCCGAATTATCGCGCTGCCTGGGGATGCTCACGGACGAGGACGTGGATATGCATCGCGAGATCTTCTCCGGGGCAGGCCTTCCGACTTCATATGAGGGGTCGCTCGATCGAATTCTAGAAGTCATGCAATCTGACAAGAAGATTCGAAGCGATGGTCTGAGATTCGTGGTGTTGTCCGGAATCGGGAAACCCGAAATACTCCCGATTTCTGAAAACATGCTACGCCGGGTGGCCCCGCTGGTAGGTATCAATGCCAATTAATCAGTACCCTGCTGTCGTTGTGCTGGGTGCAACTGGAGCTGGCAAAACTTCAATGTGTATCGAACTCGCGAAGCTAACAGGTCTAGAACATGTTGATTGTGAACTGGTTGCGCAGGATGCCCTGGGGCACCCTCTTGCAGTATCTTTCGTGGAAGATCCCGAGAGGGCAACCGTGACTCTGGTGAAAGCCTCTCGAAGTGCTCTCGTTGCCGGGGGGAATGGAGCTGGAGCAATTGTGGAATTGCCGCCTTCCGCACCACTCAACAAGGAAGTGGCGGAACTGCTGGAAGAGGCCAGGGGCAGCGGAACCATCGTTGTCGGGCTGGACGCGTCGATCGGTGAACTTGCTCGCAGGGCGGGCCTCAATGCGGCTCAACCCGGATTCTTGGGTACGCCCAGGGCCTGGTTTCGTCAACAATATGAACGACTGATGGGTGTTTATGGACCCATAGTCGACTACTGGTTCAACAGCGAAAATAACGACCCCATACACATAGCCGCAGCGGTTCAGTCACAAGGCAGGCTAAGATTGGCGCCGGACAAACACTAAAGTGCTGTGGCGCTGATGAAGGCTTTGGCTCTGATCTATTGGAGGGGAACGCGTGGCTACAACTAACGATCTCAAGAATGGCACCATCATGGTCATTGACGGCCAACTCTGGCAGGTTCTTGAATTCCAACACGTGAAGCCGGGCAAGGGTCCCGCATTCGTGAGAACCAAGATCCGCAACGTCATCACCGGCAAGTCTGTCGACAAGACCTTCAACGCGGGAATCAAGATTGAGACTGCAACCGTTGATCGTCGCGACATGACATATCTCTACAACGACGGCGAATCATTCGTCTTCATGGATGACGACACCTACGAACAGGTAATGGTCCCCGATGAGCAGGTTGGAGACACTGCCAACTACCTCACCGACAATCAGCGCGCCATCATCGCGTTCCATGATGGTCAGGTACTCGGCATTGAGTTGCCCGCAACTGTGGTCTTGACGATCACCCACACGGAGCCTGGTCTGCAGGGTGACCGCTCAAATGCTGGCACGAAGCCCGCGACAGTCGAGACCGGCTACGAACTGCAGGTTCCGCTGTACATGGATGAGGGCACTTCGATCAAGGTGGACACCCGTACGGGTGAATACGCCGGCCGTGTAAACGATTAGTCAGGAGTACCGTGGCTCACAAGTACGGGAGCTTCACCTCCCGAACTAAGGCACGCAAACGTGCTGCCGATGTCCTGTTTGAAGCGGACCAGAAGAAGCTTCTTGGGAATGAACGACAGATTCTCAGGCTCCTTGAAGATCGAAAGAGCGTGACTGCAGCTCCGTCTCCGCTTCCGGAGTACTCTGCCGTGCTGGTCACCGGTGTAGCTGCTGACTTTCATCAGATCGACGCATTGTTAAAGAAGTATGCTCGCGGAGCTGGACTTGATCGCGTTCCAGCTGTCGACGTTGCAGTGATGCGAGTAGCTGTCTGGGAACTGCTGCGGAACCAGGATGAGGTTCCCCCGATTACTGCTATCGACGAAGCCGTAGCTATCGTCAAGGACTTCTCGACAGATGAGTCACCCTCGTATGTGAATGCAGTTCTCGATGCGGTGCGAAAGGACATCGAAGAATCTGTCAGACTTGGTGATACGGAAGTCCCTAACGTTGGGACCGAGCAGGCAACCGCCGACATTGAGCTTGATGAGCGAGTTCAGGAGGAACTGGACGAACTTTTGGGTGAGTACTAGGCGACAAGACATGGACCCGAGAATGATGGGGAACTTTCCCATCATTCTCGGGTTGTTTGTCGTGTTTGGAAGATACTATTAGAACGCGCGTGTGACACTGCAATCAGGGTCACTGGCGCGAACGCGAAGCGAACACGTGCGGTCCGCAGATGTGCTGCACGAAGGCGATCGTTAGGTGCGATCGTCCCCTCACAAGGAGGCTATGAACATGACTCTTCCTCAACTGACATCAGCACAGAGGCAGGAAGCTTTGGCCAACGCCACAGAGGCTCGTAGGCGGCGCGCTGAAGTCAAGACGAAGCTGAAGAACCGGTCAATGAGCCTTGAAGAACTTTTCGAGTTGGCCGACGAGGATTCCGCAATTGCCAAGATGCGTGCCCAGACGCTTCTTGAGTCACTCCCGCGGGTCGGTGTGCACCGCGCGCAACGACTCATGGAGGAAGTGGGAATTGCGCCTTCTCGTCGCGTGCGGGGCTTGGGAAGAGTCCAGCGGCAGGAGCTCTTGGATCGTATGTCGTGACCGATTCGTCGGTCCGGTAAGTGGCATACGTGCACGGTGCTGTGCGAATCTTGTCTGCATGACTCTTGCCCCATTGTATGTGCTTGCCGGGCCGACGGCGGTCGGTAAAGGCACGGTGGTGAAGCAACTCAAGGCCCAATATCCTGATTTGCTTGTCTCCGTGTCTGTTACCACCCGAAGCCCCAGGCCGGGTGAGGTTGACGGGCGTGACTATTTCTTCGTTACCGAGCAGGAGTTTGACCAACTCATTGAGTCTGACGGCCTCCTGGAATGGGCTGTGGTGCACGGCAAACACCGGTACGGGACACCGGCTTCCTGGGTTGATGGACACCGAAGGCAAGGACATCCCGTCTTGCTTGAACTCGATCTAGCGGGGGCACGGCAGGTCCGCGAACATTGCCCCGAATGCAAGATGATTTTTCTGTTGCCGCCATCTTGGGAAGAGCTTGAGAGCAGATTGGCTGGACGTGGAACGGAGCAGCCTGAGGAACAGCGTCGTCGGTTGCGAACCGCTCACCAGGAGATTGCGGCGAAAGAAGAGTTCGATGTGGCGATCGTGAACGATGACATCAATTCCACAGTTGCAGCGCTGGCCCGCGAACTTCAACTCAACTAGGATGGCCTTTGGTCTGGCCAAAAAAGAAGCCAATGACCAAGCTTAAGGAGTGCATTATATGTCGGGAATTGTCGCGAATCCGGAAGGCATTACCTACCCTCCGATCGACGAACTCTTGGAACGCACCCACTCCAAGTATGCGCTGGTGATCTTCGCCGCTAAGCGTGCGCGTCAGATCAACGCCTATAACACGCAACTTGAGTCGAACATGATTCAATTTGTGGGTCCGGTCGTGCCGATCGAGGCCGATGATAAGCCACTTTCGATAGCGCTCCGTGAGATCGTCGATGACAAGCTTGAGCTTGATGGGAACAACTCCAACTGATCGCACCCCAACGGTCGTCGTTGGGGTAGGGGCTGGGATTGCAGCGTATAAGGTTGCGATTGTTGTCCGTGAGTTTCGGCGACTTGGGTGGGTGGTACACGTTATTCCTACGCCGAACTCACTGTACTTCGTTGGATCTGAGACCTGGCGAGAACTATCAGAGAACCCGGTTGCCACTGACGTGTTCAATCAGGCGGGTATCGGACATGTTCAGCTTGCACGGCTCGCCGACCTGATCGTGTTAGCCCCGGCTACGGCTGATCTGTTGGCGCGTGCGTCGTCTGGATTCGCGGACGACCTGCTATCAACCACATTGCTAGCATCTAGTGCGCCAGTGTTGGCATGCCCTGCTATGCACACTCAAATGTGGCTGAACTCGGCCACCAAAGCGAACATTGAAATTCTTCGCAACCGTGGCTGGACCATTCTAGAGCCGGAGTCTGGCGAACTGAGTTCCGGGGACTCCGGAATCGGTCGTCTGCCAGACCCTCATTCCATCGTTGCTGCCGCACGCGAACTCTTAGTGGATCCACTTCGCGCACCGCTTGCCGGACGGCGAATCATGATCACGGCAGGTGGCACCCGCGAGGTAATAGATCCGGTTCGCTTTATTGGGAACCTATCTACGGGGACTCAAGGTGTCGCTCTTGCTAGGGCCGCTCTCGAAGCAGGAGCTGCAGTTGATCTCGTTGTCGCCAACGTGTCTGCTGAGCTGCCAAAGCCGCAACCTCGACTGTCTGTCACCTCTGCACCTTCGACGCAAGAGATGCTCGAAGCAGTGCAGATGCGCTCCGTTACCGCGGATGCCCTAATTATGGCCGCAGCCGTCTCCGACTTCCGGCCCGAGAATCCCTCTTCCCACAAGCTGAAAAAGCAGGATGACTCACAAAGCCTCGTCTTGCGGCTGGAACAGACCCCCGACATCTTGGCTAAGATCACTTCTGGTTCGACTCGGCCACAGGTTGTGGTCGGGTTCGGTGCAGAAACCGGAGACGAACAGACTGTCCTTGCACTCGGTGCTGAAAAAGCGCGGAGGAAGCGGGCAGATCTTCTTGCAGTCAATCGCGTTGGCGAAGGAATCGGTTTTGGTGAGGTTGAAAACACGCTTCACTACTTTGATGCGGATGGCCGGCAGGTTGGAAACACTTCGGGCAGCAAGGTCGATGTTGCTCGCGACTTGATCGCTAGAGTTGCGGGGATGCTCGCAGAGGGGAACAAATTGTGAGTAAGCAGGGTCTAAGGCCTTTCACGTCGGAGTCGGTCACTGAAGGCCATCCCGACAAAGTCTGCGACCGGATTGCCGACTCCATCCTCGACGAAGTGCTGCAACAGGATCCCACGGCGCGCGTGGCAGTCGAACTAGTCGCGACAAAGGGTCTGGTCCACGTCGTCGGCGAGGTGACGACCGATGCTTACGTGGAGATCCCCGATGTGGTGCGCCGCGAAGTGACCGACATCGGATATGACTCGCATATAGCTGGATTTGACGGCAACTCTTGCGGTGTGTCGGTTTCACTAGGCCAGCAGAGTCCTGAAATTGCGGACTCGGTTGCGGAGTCCCTGGAATTGCGCACGGCAAGCCCCAGCGCTCCTTCGGATCCCAGAGATGCGCAGGGAGCCGGTGACCAAGGAATGATGTTCGGTTATGCCTGCTCGGAGACACCGGACCTTATGCCAGCTCCGATTTGGCTGGCTCACAAGCTGGCTCGTCAGCTAAGTGAGGTTCGGAAGGCGAAGAAGGTCTCTGGGCTCCTTCCCGATGGAAAGACCCAGGTCACCCTGCTTTATGACGGCAAAAAGCCGGTTGCCATTGATACTGTGGTCGTGTCGACACAACATGAGGAGAACCTAGACTTCGACAGTTTGCAGCAGGCTGTCACCGAGTCCGTAGTTCAGCCGGTGATTTATGAGTCTGGACTAGATCTAGACTCCAGTGACATGCGCCTGCTGGTGAATCCCTCGGGTCGTTTCGTCCTCGGTGGACCAGCTGCTGACTCCGGGTTGACGGGTCGGAAGCTAATCGTTGATACCTACGGAGGAGCAGCCCCGCACGGGGGTGGCGCTTTCTCTGGCAAAGACCCATCGAAAGTTGATCGTTCGGGTTCCTACGCGGCTCGCTGGGTCGCAAAGAATGTGGTTGGTGCGGGATTGGCTGACCAGTGCTTGCTTCAGGTTGCCTACGCAATTGGGAGTTCCAGGCCAGTGTCGGTTGCCGTTGATACTGGCGGTACTGGCGTGATCTCTGATGAGAGAATCGCTGAAATCATCACGGAGGTTTTCGACCTGCGCCCATTGGGCCTAATCGAAGATCTTCGCTTGCTTGATGCGGAGAATCTGCACTACCGCGACACTGCAGCCTACGGTCATTTCGGGCGTCCTGGGTTCACATGGGAAGAACTAGACCGACTCGAACCGCTACGGGAAGCCGCTCGGCTCTAAAGTAGTCCGTCACAACTGCGGCAGCGGTTGTCCAACGCCATGGATAATCGGGGGAATGATGTCCGAGGACGCAGCATTGGAATCGACCGCTGGTCGTCCTGCTGTCGCATTGGTGTCTGTCGATCTGGATGTACCCCATCTTGACCATCCGTTTGAGTATGAGATTCCCGCTGCGCTCCTCGACCAAGTCGGTGTTGGGTCGCTAGTAGAGGTCCGGTTCGCCGGTCGCAAGAGGCGAGGCTGGGTCCTCGGCATCGTAAGTGAATCTAGTTCAGGCAAGAAACTGGCGCCTTTGCTCAGGTGCGTTGCACCGGTACCCTTGGTCTCTGAAGGTCTTCTTGAGTCGGCCAACTATTTGGCTCGCCGTTACGCGGCAAACCTGCCGCAGATATTGGCGTTCACCGTTCCGGCCCGCAGAGCCTCCGAGGAGGCCAAGGCAGGAAAGAACTATAACCAAGTTGCTGGAGTTCGGCAGACGCCCACTGACGAGGCACCAGCAACTCCTGTCCGTCGAGCCGTCGACACGCTTTACCCGGGACAGTTCCCAACGGCCATTGTCAAAGCAGTTGAAATGCAGACGCGGCATTCCTGCGGCACCGTCGTGGTTTCTCCAACCAGCAGCCAGGTGGACGAGATCATCCAAGCCCTAAAGCGCTCCAATCCTGAACTGCGGATTGGCAATGCCAGTGCGACGAGATCGCCTGCAGCTCGCTATCGCGTACACCTGCAAGCTATAGGCGGACAGCTAGACGTTGTGGTTGGAACGCGCTCCGCGGTGTGGACCCCCCTAAAAGACCTCGGCGGAATCGTGATCTGGGATGATGGCGATGACCGACTCAGGGAGCAGCGTGCCCCACGGTTTGATGCGCTAGATGTTGCCGTCGCCAGGTCGCACGTTGAACAGATCGATCTGTTATCCATTGGATATGCCAGGTCAGTGAAGAGTCAGGCTCTGCTCGAAAGCGGTTGGGCTACGGATAACTCGCCAATGCGTAGGGACAATCTCCGCCTAATTCCTCAGCTCCGGGTCTTCGATGCCTTTGAGATGGAACGGGAGGGGATTACCGGTCGCAGTCGAATTCCCGACGCCGCATACAAGTTAATCCGCGAAGGCGTGGCAAAGGGCCCGGTGTTGGTTCAGGTGGCTGCCGCTGGCTACAGGACCCTGCTACCTTGCCCTGACTGCGGAGCGCAGCCGGGCGGGAAGGTCGATGGGTGCGGACACCCGAGTCACGACGCGGAGCAGCGAATGCGCATTGGTTCCGACAGGATCCGGGAAGAGCTACAGCGTGCTTTCCCAGAGGTCCCGGTAATCGCGTCGTCTTCGACTGCAGGATTGATCCGAAGTATTGGGGATGAGCCGCAGATAGTCGTGGCTACCACGTCCGCCGAACCTTTGGTGCCGGGTGGGTACAAAGCGGCCGTGATCACAGAGACCGAGTCGATTGCATACCTCGATGAGATTTGGGCGCCTTTGGAAGCAGCTCGTCGATGGTTCAATGCGCTGGCACTTTGTGCGCCCGGTGCGCCAGCAATACTGATCGGGTCATTGGACGAAACACTTGAGCAGGCTCTGGTGCAATGGCGTCCCTCATCGTTGGCGGCACGCGAGCTAGAAGAGAGGAGAGAACTGGGGTTCCCCCCGACTCGGTGGGTTGTCTCTGTTTCGGGTGACGGTGCTGCTATCGAACAGGTAGTCGCGTCCGTTATCTCTGAGACGGTCATCCTTGGGATTTACGACTCGGACGAAGAGTCCAAGTCGGTGGTGATCTCTGTTCCCCCCTCACATGTATTCCCGCTGATGGACCGACTCCGAGAGATCCAGATCGGGCGTTCTAGAGCCAAAGAATCATTGCTGGTGATCGAGTCGAATCCTCTGAGGCTGATCCCCGCCTAGACTTGGGTTCGTGCGTATTGTATTCGCGGGAACTCCATCAGCAGCAGTGCCGTCTTTGCGTGCACTCAACTCATCAGATCACGAAGTGGTTGGGGTCATCACCCGACCACCGGCTCGGCAGGGTCGCTCAAAGCGTCTGGTTAGCTCACCGGTGGCCGCGGCAGCCGAGGAGTTGGGACTCACAGTGTTGGAGACAACTACTCCGTCCTCGGATGATTCCCTACAATGGCTCTCCGAATGCAACGCAGAACTTGGGGTCGTGGTGGCCTACGGAGCATTGCTTCGACCCGTAGTGCTTGATGCATTGCCACATGGTTGGCTGAACCTGCATTTCTCCAAGCTTCCTGCTTTTCGAGGAGCCGCGCCCGTCCAACACGCAGTCCTGCGGCGTGAGGCGGTGATCGGAACAACTGTTTTCCAACTGGACCAGGGCATGGACACCGGTCCGGTGCTTTCGGTCGAGGAGCATTTGCTTCCGGTTGACTGGACTTCTGGCGACCTGCTGGACCAACTCGCTGAAGTCGGGGCACGACAGTTGGTGCAGGCCGTGGACCTGATAGGTAGGGGCCAGGCGGTCTTCACCCCTCAGGACGAGGATTCGTTTGAAGTCTCTTTGGCCCCGAAACTGGTGCGGGAAGATGGGTTTATAGGCTTTCAGGATGCGCCGGAAGCCACGGCAGCAAGGACGCGAGCTGTGACTCCGTCACCTGGAGCATGGACCGTAGATTGGCGTGGACAGACCATGAAGCTTGGTCCTGTCACAGTTGCCCAGTCGGACGGCAGTCTAGCGCCCGGCGAGATTCAGTTCGATAGTCACGAAGTATTGGTTGGATGCGGCAACGGGGCTGTTCGGCTTTCGGATGTCGCCCCGGCAGGAAGGAAATGGATGCCCGCTGATGCTTGGGCACGTGGTGCCCGCCCTGAACCTTCCGACGCCCTAGGAGCGCGCTATGGCAACTGACAACCGGTGGAACCCCCGGAGCGCGGGCAGATCCAGAAGGACGAAACGACCTACACGACCAGTAGACGAACCTCGGTTGGTTGCTGCACGCACTTTGATGGCGGTCGACATCGAGGGACGCTTCGCAAATCTGGTGCTGCCCAAAATGCTCCGCGAGGCGCAAACCGAGAATCCTCTGTTCACGTCGCAAGATGCCGCCTTTACTTCCGAACTGGTTTACGGAACTGTTCGTCGTCAAGGAACAATCGACTGGGTTCTAGCCGAACACTGTTCCAAACTGATCGAAGAGTTGGATCCACCGATTCGCGCCTGTCTTCGAATGGGCGCCTATCAGATCCTGTTCATGCGAGTTGCCGATCATGCTGCCGTCTCGGAAACGGTATCCGTCGCGCGCGAACTGGCCGGTGAGGGACCCAGCAAGTTCGTCAACGCGGTGCTTCGCTCACTATTGCGTGAAGGGACCGAGGAAGCATTAGGTCGCATCGACCAGATTTCCGATGATACGGAGCGAATCTCGGTGAAACACTCTCACCCGAGTTGGATCGTGGACGCTGTTGCAGATTCACTAGATACGCATGCCAAATCGCTCGGCACCAAATTAAGTCAACCGGATTTGATGGATGCGGTTGAGTCCGCAGTGGCTGCCAATAACACGCCAGCTGAAGTGACACTGGTTGCCAGACCAACATTGATCGCACCCGCAGAGTTGTCGGCCGAGGCAGAGGACATCCTTGGTGTGGCCACCAGACAGGGAATCCACAGCGAGTACGCGGTTGTACTAGAGGCCGGGGATCCGGGTTCTTTGCAGGCGGTCCGTTCTGGTGAAGCCGGAGTACAAGATGAAGGTTCTCAACTAGCCGCTCTCATCCTCGCAAACGCACCGATAGTCAGCCGCCCGAACCACGCCAGCGACACCAAGTGGCTCGATTTGTGCGCTGGTCCTGGTGGCAAGGCTGCACTGCTTGGAGCAATCGGGAAAGAACGCGGCGCAACTGTCACCGCAAACGAAATAGGTCCACGCAGAGCAAAGCTTCTTGAGCGTTCAGTTCAGGCTCTAGACAACGTAAAGGTCACAGTTGCCGATGGCCGTTCCTACCGTGGAGATGACAGCTTCGACAGGGTCCTCGTCGACGCGCCCTGCCTGGGACTTGGTTCACTGCGAAGAAGACCCGAATCTCGGTGGCGCCACAAGCCGTCTGACCTAGACGAATTGCTTCCGCTCCAAGAAGCATTGCTGAAACGAGGAATCGCACTTGCCCGGCCCGGGGGTGTGATCGCGTGGGTCACCTGCTCCCCACATGTTGCAGAGACCATTGGACAGGTCGAACTAGCACTCCAGGATCAGCCCGTAGAGTTGCTGGACGCAGCCGCTATTGCGCAGCAGCTCACGCCGGTAGATCTGAAACTATCAGCCGAAGCGCCCGTCGAGAGTGAGCCGACAACCCTTGGGCGTCAAGCTGAACAAATCGCACGCAAGACAGTTCAACTGTGGCCCCAAATCCATGGAACGGACGCAATGTTCATCGCACTTTTCCGCAAACAGTGATGAACTGATCTCGGCAGTAGACAAACCCTCTGCAGAACGGAAGCTCAATGAAGGCGCAGATCAGCCCCTCAATCCTGTCAGCTGATATTGGAAATCTCGACCGTGAGTTGCAGATGGTCAAGGACGCCGACTGGGTCCATGTGGACGTGATGGACAATCATTTCGTTCCGAACTTGACCTGGGGTCTGCCAGTGGCTGAGGCATGTCTGAAAAACAGCAACCTGCCTGTGGATGTGCACCTGATGATTGAGGACGCGGACCGCTGGGCACCTGCCTACGCCGAGGCAGGCTGCCAGAGCGTTACCTTTCATGCAGAGGCTGCAACTGCCCCTGTCACTCTCGCGCGCACGCTCCGCAAAGCAGGTGCGCGGGCCGCGATTGCGCTTCGCCCGGCGACTCCGATCGAACCTTACCTGGGCTTCCTTGAAGAGTTCGACATGGTATTGATCATGACCGTGGAACCCGGGTTCAGCGGCCAGAAATTTCTGATTCCAACCCTGGAAAAGATTCGCTTGCTCCGCAAAGAGATTGATGCCCGCTCCCTGGATGTAGACATCCAGGTTGACGGCGGCATCGGACGCGACACCATTGCGATGGCAGCAGAGGCGGGAGCCAATGTATTTGTTGCCGGATCAGCACTTTTCGGGGCAGAGGACCCGGCTGCAGAAGTGGGCGTTTTGAGAGACCTCGCCAATCGAGCATAAGTCCGTGGCATAATGAATTCGCTTCGGGGTCGGTGAAAATCCGAACCGGCGGTTAAAGTCCGCGACCCACACCCAGTGTGGTTGAACTGGTGAAACTCCAGTACCGACGGTCAAAGTCCGGATGGTAGAAGCATGCGGCGCTAACGCGCGCCGTTTGCGCGCACCCCGAAACTTTGGGGGTAGCGATGAGCACACCGAGCCACTCGGGGCGCACAGTTGCGTGGCTAGCCCCAATAACCCTGGCCATGATCCTCTTGCTTATCTGGTGGACGTTAACGTCTGTGAACGACGTGGAGCCATGGGTATTCCCAACCCCGGGCACGTTCTTCAAACGCGCCGGAGAGCTGCTGAGTCAAGGATGGCTCTGGCAACGAATTGGTGTAACAGCGGCTGAAGCCCTGGTCGGGGCCATCGCTGGAACACTTGTGGCGATACCGCTTGCTTGGGCGATCTATCGTTCAAATGTCGTCAGGGCCGCCCTAGAACCTTTCCTTGGGGCCACCCAGGCGATTCCGGCAGTCGCACTGGCGCCATTGCTGGTGCTGTGGATCGGCCATGGGTTTGTCCCAATTGTTGTTCTTTGTGCCCTGATCGCATTCTTCCCTGTGCTGGTGTCTACAACTGTCGGTCTGCGCCAGATGGATCCTGACATAATCGATGCTGCTTCTCTTGACGGGGCTGACGGATTACGAATGGCAACGTCAATTGAGATGCATTTAGCCGCGCCCGCGATATTGGGCGGAATTCGCAATGGATTCACTTTGTCTGTCACCGGTGCGGTAGTCGGGGAGATGGTCATGGGCGGTACCGGACTTTCCCAGGTGCTCACTCAACAGCGACAGAATCTGGATACCGCAGGCATGTTTGTCTCCGTAGGGATCATGTGTCTGTTGGCAATGGGAATGTACACCCTTATCTACTCCTTCGAAAGAAGAAGCAAACGCGATGTCTCAACGCGTGCTTCAATGCAAGTTCCCAGAGAAACGAGGTCTGATGAAGCTTCTTAGGCAGCATATGCAGTACACGGTCGTGGCGGCCATCGCTGCTTTCACTGTCTCCGTGTCCGGATGCAGTGGAGTAAATCCCGCGACCAGCAATCAGTCGGGGGCGTCCGAAAGCGGATCAGACAACTCAGTGGTGGGCCAGACTGTAGACCTCGGACGCGGCGGCGAGTCTGTTGTCATCGGCCTCACGTACGTCCCCAACGTCCAGTTCGCACCGGTCTACGTTGCTGGCGCAGATGAAATCTTCCGAGCGGCTGGCATCGGCGCCTCGATTCGCCACCACGGTGCAGACGAAGGGTTGTTTACGGCTCTTGTCGCGGGCGAGGAGAACATTACAGTCGCAAGCGGAGACGAAGTTCTCCAAGCGCGTGCATCCGGACTAGATCTGGTATCAATCGGAGCCTATTACCACGAGTACCCCGTGGTGATCTTGGCTCTGGAGTCTTCAGGGATATCGAGTGTCAAAGACTTGAAGGGCAAGGAGGTCGGCGTACCTGGCGAGTTTGGTTCCAACTGGTTCGGACTTCTGGCCGCGCTTGACTCCGCTGGAATGACCGTCGACGATATCGAAGTCGTTTCGATTGGATACACGCAGGCTGCGACGCTGGCCGCGAAGCAGGTTGACGCTGTAGTTGGCTTCATAAACTCCGATGCCGTGCAACTCTCCCAGATGGCGGTTGCAACAAACATCATCGAGTTGTCGGATCAGCCCGTTCCACTGGTGGGGGCAACGATCGTGACGACCAGAGAATGGGCTGACTCGCACCCCCAATTGGCAAAGGCCGTAGTCGGAGCCATAACTGCAGGCATTGACCGCGTGACTTTGAACCCTCAGCATGCCATTGAGGTGACTCAGCATTGGGACAAGGGGCTTGAAGACCCCCAGGTTCGTGCAACTGCCGCCCAGATGCTTGAGGCGACGATCCCACTGTGGGAGGGCCCAGGAGGAGTGATAACCGCTCACCAGGATTTGGACACCTGGAATGCAATGGCACCATTCCTCTCCGAAGTGCTAGAGGTGAATATTGTAGATTTTGATGTGAGCCAGGCGGTGACCAACGAGTACGCCGGCAAGTGACGTCCAATCGCTGTGGACGGTCATACGTTGGCGCGTCGACTTTCATAGGCTTACGGTCATGAGTCGCTTCGAAGAACTATTTCACCAGCTTCAAGACCGAGCGAAGCAACGCCCCGCGGGATCAGGAACAGTTGCAGAACTTGATGCAGGGGTACATTTCATCGGTAAGAAAATTGTCGAGGAGGCCGCGGAGGTGTGGATGGCCGCGGAGTATGAATCTTCTGATGAGCTGTCTGAAGAAGTCTCGCAACTGTTCTATCACCTTCAAGTCCTAATGGTCGCCAAGGGCTTGTCCCTTGAAGACATCTATCGCTATCTGTGAGTATTTGATGCTAAGAGTTGCAGTCCCTAACAAGGGGTCATTGTCTGAACCCGCCGTGGCACTTCTTGCTGAATCGGGTTACAGAACCCGTCGGCGCGGCCGAGAGCTAGTGCTTTCGGACCCAGCCAACGACGCGGAAATCTTTTTCCTGCGTCCTCGAGACATTGCCGTATACGTTGGCCAAGGCCGGGTGCACGCAGGCATCACCGGACGCGATTTGGTTGCGGATTCGACCGCGGGAGCTATCGAGCTTCTGGGCTTAGGATTTGGCAAATCGCGATTCAGGTTCGCCGCCCCAGCCAGCAAGATCGATTCAATTGCGGAGCTGGAAGGAAAGCGTATCGCAGCATCCTATGATCACCTGGTTCGCACCCACTTGGAAAGCCACAACATCAACGCCGAGGTCATCCATTTGGACGGGGCCGTAGAGTCGTCAGTGCAACTCGGGGTAGCCGATGCAATTGCTGATGTCGTGGAAACAGGAAGCACGCTGCGCGCTGCGGGTCTCGAAGTCTTCGGAGAACCAATTCTAGAGTCTGAGGCCGTGTTGATTACCGGACCGAAGCACGTGGGCATTGAGGACCTCAACGTCCTCGAACGGCGAATCCAAGGTGTCCTGGTTGCGCGCAATCATGTGCTTATTGACTACAACATCCAGGCTACGAACCTGGATGCCGCAGTGAAGATCGCACCGGGTCTAGAGTCGCCGACAATTTCCCGACTGGCTGAACCAGAGTGGCTTGCAGTACGGGTGGTTACACACAAGTCGAATATGAACCAAGTGATGGATGAATTGCTCGACGCGGGGGCCAAAGGGATCATAGTTACCGAGTTGACGGCATCTAGAATGAGGTGAAACCAGGTCAAGGAAAGAGGACACCTTCCGTGGACAAACCCGCGATTCACTCATCACTGAGAGTCCTCATTCTCACCCTGAACCTGCTGAACTCGCGAGCCGGCCTTACTTTCGCTGAACTGCTCGATGTCGTTCCCGGTTATGTGCCCGTAGATTCCGATACGGCAAGAAGGAAGCTTGAGCGCGACATTGAGTTGCTTCGGCAGGCTGGACTGGATGTCCAGACCACCGAGGAGAAGCAACCTCGATATAGGATTGCGACGCGTTCCATTCCCGAGATCGAACTAACTAGTGAAGAGTTCGCTCTTCTAAGTCGAGGGGCGGATACCTGGACCGAATCCGCAGCTGTTCAAGCTTCCGTTATCTTGAACAAGCTGCGTGCTCATGGCGACGGTGCAACACTGCCAAGCAGCGAGACCCGACTTGGGCTAGACGGGGCGCGCTACATGGCTCCGCTCCACACGGCTATTCGAAGAGAGCAACCGGTTACATTCAAGTACCAGTCTCGAACCGATCTGATGGACCGCGAGGTTGCGCCGTGGAATTTGGTGGCGCGCGGTCGAGCTCTGTACCTGTGGGGATTCGACCTGGATCGTTGGGCTCCGCGCATGTACAGGCTTTCCCGGTTCCGATCTATCCCACAGTTGATCGCCGAGCCCGGATCTGTGACTCCGGTAGGCCCACTGGCAATGAAACAATTTCCAGCCAGCGACTTCGTTGTCGCTCCATTGCTGTGTATTGCCATTGACGGTGCACCTCTGGTTCGGCTCAGGTGCATTGCCACGACTGAGAATGAACGCGGAGATCCGGAGCAGCAGATGGCCACCAAGACTGCTCCCGCAGGCTGGGAGATGCTTCGAGGGGTCGAAGATGATGCGGCAGTTTGGGAAGCCGCGGTGCTCCGTGAATCAGACGAAGTCGTGGTCCTCGAACCCGCCTGGCTTTCGGACCTTGTGCGACGCCGATTGGAAGCAGCAGCGAAATGGGTGAAGGGGTAGTCGCCATGTCCGAAGCAGGAGCACTTGCACTCACCAGACTCGTGTCAATGTCCAAGTACATCTTCAACAACCCTGGATGCAGCGTGATAGAAGTGGCCGCCCATTTCAATCGCACACCCGAACAGGTCCGGAAAGACGTTGAGCTCCTAGTCGAAGCCGGTTTCGGAGATCTCCTCCCGGGACGCACTCTGGAGCTTGATTATGACGCGTACGTGGAGGAGGGAAGCCTGACGCTCAGGACCGTTCTGGGTTTGGATCGCACTCCCACCATCACCGAGGATGACTTGCTTTTGATGTTGTATGGTCTGCATGCGCTGTCTCCAGCCCTGACAGATCGTGAGAAGTCAGTGCTCCCATCGGCAACTGCAAAATTATATGCCTTGGCGGATGTCGCTGCAGGGGGCGCTGATGCAAGCGGTGGAAGAATTGATCATCCTGAACTTGATGTCATCAGTCTGGTTGCTTCAGCAGATAAGTTGAGCGTTATCCGGCAGGCTATCGAGACCGGAGAACTGCTCGAGCTTGAGTACATGCGCGGGGATGGGACCAGGTCGACACGCCTTGTTCAACCTTCCTCTCTGACCTACGAGCGCGACGGATGGTTACTCGGCGGGCTGTGCTTGAAGGTGGGAGAGCGGCGTTCATTCAGGCTTGATCGCATGGTGAAGCTGAAGCCTGCGAATGAGATTCCCACTGCGCTGGAGCAAGATGAGTTCTCCTCGGCCAAGAGTGACGGTTCTTCCGAAACCGGATCTGTCGTAACCCTCTTCCTCGACAAGAGTGCCGCATGGGTGACCCACGAATCCGTTGCCCGGGTAACGCATGAGACAAAAGAGCAGATCGAAGCGGTCTTCGATGCGTGGGACCGGGAGTGGATGCGTACTGAGGTTCTGCTCCTGGCACAGCACGTTGTTGGAAGTGACCCGCATCATTTGATGCAGGAGACCGGCGAGTTTGCTGTGGCCGCGCTTCAGGTATGGGATTCGGTTCGCAGCTCTGTAGGGGGAAGCACCAATGACTGACGAAGTACTTTCGCCTTCAGAGCGGATGGCGGCTTTTCGCAGGCACATGCGGATCGAGGAATCCGGATTGGGGGAGTACTGGGGGACCCTGCCTTTCACTCCCGACGATTTCCAGGTTGAAGCACTCGAAACGGTGGCACTTGGAGAATCGGTCCTGGTCTGCGCACCGACGGGTTCAGGCAAGACTGTGGTCGGTGAAGGTGCAGCCTATCTAGCACTGAAAAGGCATGAGCGGATCTTTTACACAACGCCAATCAAGGCTCTGTCGAACCAGAAGTACCACGACTTTCAGATGCTTTTCGGGAACAAGAATGTTGGACTCCTGACTGGAGACACTTCAGTGAACGGGGATGCACCTATTGTCGTTATGACGACTGAGGTTCTGCGAAACATGATCTACGCGGGCACAGATCTGTCCACGCTTGGTGTGGTTGTACTTGACGAAGTTCATTACCTTTCCGACAAGTTCCGTGGACCCGTGTGGGAAGAAGTCCTGATTCAACTTCCCCAGTCGGTGCGAATTGTTGCCCTGTCCGCGACTATTTCCAACCATCGGGAGTTCGGTGACTGGATCAGTTCTGTACGAGGATCATGCGCTGTCATTACGTCAACGGAACGCCCGGTCCCGCTGTATCAGCACATGTTTGTTGGTCCGCACCTGTACGACCTCTATGCAAAACCGAAGCGGGCTGCTGCCAGCAAGCACCCGGAAACAGAGCGACTCAACCCCGATCTGCTCGACGCCCTTTACACGCCCGGCGGGCGCCATGGTCGCCGTGGTGTTCCCTCAACTTGGGTGTCCCGAGCAAGGGTAGTTGAGATCCTTGGGCAAAAGAACTTGCTTCCGGTAATAGTCTTCATCTTCTCGCGCGCTGGTTGCGATGCTGCCGCTGCGGAGGTAGCGGGTGCCAACCTGGGATTGACTACCTACGAGGAGATTCTTGAAATCCGCCGTGCAACCGACGAAGCGCTCGACATGGTTCCACCCGAGGACCATGGTGCTTTGCAGTTGCAGGCTTGGGCCCACGGGCTTGAGTCCGGCGTTGCATCCCACCATGCTGGCCTACTGCCGATCTTGAAAGAGACTGTCGAGCATCTGTTCTCCAGGGGCCTGCTCAAGGTTGTCTATGCAACTGAGACGCTTGCACTAGGGATCAACATGCCTGCACGTACTGTGGTCTTGGAGTCTTTGGAGAAGTGGGATGGTTCCGAACATGTTCGTCTTGGACCCCGCGAATACACCCAGCTGACTGGCCGTGCTGGTCGCCGAGGTATAGACGTTGAGGGTCACGCGGCCGTCCTCGAACGCAGGGAGATTACTCCGGAGGAAGTTGCTGCACTTGCATCAAGGCGCAGTTACCCGTTGACGAGTGCATTCCGGCCAACTTACAACATGGCTGTGAACCTATTGGCACGCGCTCCGATGGATGTAACCCGAAGCATCCTCGAATCATCGTTTGCGCAATATCAGGCAGATGCTGCGGTGGTGCAACTCGCTCAGAAGCTACGAAAGGTAGAAGCGCAGGCAGAAGAGACCCACCGGGAACTGAACTGCGAGTCAGGCGATGCCGCAGAGTACTTCCAGATGAGAGAAGACGCTTCGCGGCTGCAGAAGCAGGCGGCTACACTTGTGCGGCAGAATCGGCAGAAGAGCGACTGGAATGCTCTGCTCGGTTTGAAAATGGGAGATGTCGTCTCATACCAAAGAGGAAGGCGCCGACGTCTCGCAGTGGTTATTCAGCCAGCTTCGGCAGGTTTCAACATTCCGTTGGCTCGTGTCCTGGAGGAAGATTCCAAGGTCATGAAGATTGGTCCCAAAGAGGCAGCTGACGGTATAGAACGAATAGGATACCTCTTTGTGCCCAAACGTGGCGTGCATAAGCCGCGAGAGCGGCAGGCCCTAGCAAGGGAGTTGAGGCACGGCGGTTTCAAGACCGGCGGTTCGCGTCGAGGGGCGCCAGCACGTTCCGACGCGCGAGTGAGCCGACTGCTTTACGAAGCCGACCAGATTGAAGGAAAGCTTCGTGCCCATCCGGTTCATGCCTGCCCCGACAGGGACACCCATGCTGTCGTCGGGCACCGATATGTCCGATTGCTACGAGAACGCGATCAGATCGCCGCTCGCATCTCCAGCCGAACCGCGCGGATCGTTTCTGAGTTTGACCAGGTCTGTGCCGTTCTGCGACTACTCGGCTTCCTCGACGGGGACCAGGTTACGGACCGGGGAACTATGCTGCGCAGGGTCTACGGAGAACGGGATCTTGTCGTTGCCGAATGCATTGCCGAGGGGATTTGGACCGAACTCGATCCGAACGAGTTCGCCGCAGCAATCGCCGCAGTTGTCTACGAGCCGCGTGCCGACGCGTCCAGCGGATCCGGTCAGGTATCGTTGCCGACTGCAAGACTGCGAGAAGCTTGGGAGGGGACTGGCAGAGTGTTCGAGCGTATTCTGGCCGCAGAGTCTGGGGCTGGAATTGAGGTCACTCCAGAGCCCAGCGCGGACATCATCGGAATCACTTACATGTGGGCGCGCGGTTCCTCTTTGGCCAAAGTCTTGGAGAAGACAGAGATGTCCGGCGGAGACTTCGTGCGGTGGATGCGACAGATCATCGACATGCTTGACCAGATCAGGCGTATTCAGGATTCTCCACTCCGCGACAGTGCCCACGCCGCCCGTAGGCGCTTGTTGAGAAGCGTGGTGGCTTGGACCGACGAATCATGATCAAACGCAATCCTCGAACAGCTTCGGGATGGTTCCTTCTCGATCTGCTGCTGGTCGCTTTGTCCGGGGTGGCAATGTGGGCAGCATTCCCCGCCATTGACTGGTGGTTCTTGACAGTTCCGTCGCTAGCCCTATTGATCGGGTTGGTTGACCGGATCAGTCCACTCCGCGCTGGCGCGTATAGCGCTTTGTGGGCCATGATTTTCTTCCTCCCGCATATCTCCTGGATGCAGATCGCAACGGATGGCACCTGGATCGCCTGGTTCGCTTTGGCTGCGGCTCAGGCGTTCTTCATCAGCTTGTGGGGTGCAAGCTTTGCAGCAATGGGAGTCTGGAGTTGGGCCCGCACGATTGCAGGCGAGGCGCTGGGAGGAGCATTGCTTTGGGTTGCGTTTGAAGAGCTTCGTTCAAGGATCCCATTTGGTGGGTTCGCCTGGGCCAAACTGGGATATGCCCAGGTGGATTCTCCGTTCATTGTCTACTCGCCGATCGGTGGCGAAGTCCTTGTGGGATTCGTCGTGTTCGCTGTTGCTGTTCTGCTCCGAAGAGCTTTTGCAGTTGTGCCGCACCCGGTGCAAGATCCGCCGGTTTGGGCACGTTTTGCCGCAATCGGAGTGGCTGCAGCCCTCACCTTTGCACCAGCGTTCGTGAGACTGCCTAACGCGCAGCAGGTGGGTTCGGTGAACGTGGGCGTAATCCAGGGCAACATCGAAGTTCCGATGGCACAGACCTTCGGGATTCCAAGAAAAGTCACCGGCAATCACGTGCGTCAAACGCTGGCACTCCTGGATTCAGGAGCACAACCCGAGGTGATATTTTGGGGCGAACATTCAGTGGATATCGACCCGCGGACAGATCCCGAGACCGCAACCCTCATCGCTGAAGCAGCCGAGGCAGCAGGTGTCCCCATTGTCATCGGGTTCATGGAGTATGGCGACAGTGATCGCACCAACTGGTTGGCCGTCTGGGATCCCGAGGAAGGATTCGTGGGGCCAATCTACGGAAAACAGCACCCGGTTCCGTGGGGCGAGTACATCCCGATGCGAGAGATTACTCTGAAGCTCGCCACCGCAGCGGCACAGATTTCTGTGGATATGGTTCCTGTCGACAATCCGGGATTCGTGGAAGTCGAGTTAGCCGACGGACGGACGCTGCCACTTGCTGTAGGTATCTGCTTTGAAGTGGCATATGAACCAATCATCTCAGAAGGTGTGCGCATGGGTGGTCAGCTCATAGTGATCCCCACGAACAACGCTCACTTCAAGGATTCGCCAGAATCGCTACAGCAACTGCAGATGGCGCGTTTCCGCGCTGCCCAGTTCTCCCGCTCGGCTCTCCAGGTGTCCACAAATGGAGTCTCGGCCATTATTCGTCCGGACGGAACCGTCCTTGAGATGACCGGCATGCAGGAGGCAGCATTCCTGGACGCATCAGTCCCACTGCGAACCTCTATGACCTTCTCCGCATGGCAGGGTGAAGCATCTGCATGGGCTGCCATGACCCTGGGCGGCACGCTCGCAATGTTCTCGTTGGGCGCCTATCTTTACTGGCGAGGACTGTGGAAGGCTCACGCAACGAATAGGCAGAAGAAGCCGGGCAGGCGCGGATGAGGACCCTCGTCGTAGTCCCCACGTACAACGAGTCTGAAAGTCTCCCACTTCTGGTTGAGTCCCTGAACCAATTACGAGAACGGGACGTTCTCGATACAGATGTCCTTATAGTTGACGACAATTCGCCAGATGGAACGGGGGAGTTGGCACAGGAGCTGTCCACCTCGCGACCATGGTTTCACGTAGTCGAGAGAACAGCCAAGCTCGGTTACGCCTCGGCACATCAGTTCGGGTTCGAATGGGCCCTGGAAAGTGATTACGACTTCCTCGTACAAATGGATGCCGATGGATCTCATCAGGCTACGGAAATTGCACGGCTGCTCGCCCGCTTAGGGATGCCCGATAACCCCGGCATGGTGATCGCGTCTCGGCGCGTTGCTGGCAGCACTGAGCAGTGGGGACCGGCAAGGCGAGGGTTATCGGTGCTGGCAAATCTTTACATCCGCGGACTGCTCGGAGTTCAAGTACGCGACTACACATCCGGGTTCCGCGCGTACAGGTTAAGTCATGACGTATATGACCAGGTCAAAAGCCATTTGACAGCAGCAGGATACGGTTATCAAGCAGAAATGACGCAACTTTGGCAAACAGCGTTATGGAAATCTGCCGGCAGGGGAGTAGTGGAAATCCCAACCCACTTCGTGCCAAGGATTGCCGGGGAATCGAAGCTGACAACCGGCATTGCAACCGAGGAACTCGCGCTCGTCAATCGACTGGCCGGCGCACGTGCACTGAACTGGGCTCGCTCAGTGTTACAGAACTGGCAACGAACTAGTCATCCGTTTCGGTAGGACGTGTCGAGTTCAAGTTCGCCCGAGCGATATGCTTCAAGCTGCTCGTTGAGCAATTGATCAAGTTCCTCAAGCGAACGCCGCTCCAGGAGCATGTCCCAGTGGGTGCGTTGAGGTTTCACGGGCTTGGTGTCTTCGGTGGCAACCACGTCACCGACAATGTCTGCCTCTTCGCCGCATCGGCATTCCCAAGTTGCAGGCGGCTCTGCGTCAGAAGCGAACGTAATCGAGAAATCGTGACCTTTAGGACAGACGTAACGGACATCGAAGCGTTCAGCGAAAACGACACCTTCCTCAGACTCAAGTGACTTTGATCCGATCTGCATTCCTCTGAGCGCGCGATCTGCCAATGTGACTCCTAAGTTCGAAGATGTCCGTTCAGCCAACTGCAGGGCTGCGACCATCCATTATAGACGCAAACAATGAAAGAGGATCGAGAGTTGCTGCAATACGCTGCGAGCGCATACGCACTACCGCCACCCTCTACTCAACGCCGATAATGTACATTATGTCAGATTAGTCGATGATCTCGAAGTTCCTCAGGTCCTCCACCGGCGCCTGCCCCAATTCGATCCTTGAAACGTGAATTCCCACGAACCCTTCGCGCAGTTTCTTCACGAACTGATCGACTCTATGTTCAGATCCCTCAGCATGAATCAAAACGGTGCCATCGGGCTCATTACTGGACCATCCGACAACGCCTTCTGACTCCGCAGCCCAGCGCGCACGTGAGCGATATCCGACGCCCTGAACGTTCCCGCGGACAGTGATTCGTACAGCTTTACGGTGGTCCCCCATTGGGCTGCTGCCTGCTTCTCGAGTTATCTAGGATGCGTTGCGCTTGGCGCGTCGGCGGACAGCAAGTTCATCAAGACCGACTATGCCGTCTCCGCGGTCAACAGGGAGTTCAGCCAAGGTACCTTCGACTTCGCGCCAGACCCGACCCACCGCGATACCAAATACGCCCTGACCACCCTGGAGAAGATCAACTATCTCTTCAGCTGATGAACACTCATACACGGAAGCTCCATCACTCATCAGAGTGATGGAGGCAAGATCGTCAATTCCCCGATCGGCCAGCTGAATGATGGCCGTGCGGACTTGCTGTAGGGAAACGCCGGCATCAAGCAAACGCTTCACTACTTTTAGTACCAGGATGTCCTTGAACGAATAAAGCCTCTGAGAACCTGATCCCTGCGCCGCGCGAAGCGAAGGAACCACCAGCCCGGTGCGAGCCCAGTAGTCGAGTTGTCGGTAAGTTATGCCCGCAGCGCTACAGGCAACTGGACCGCGGTATCCGGCAGTCGTATCGACTTCCTCTAGTGGGTCGCCGAAAAGCATGGTCTGTCGTGCACCCGGCGCGCTCTCCACAGTAGATTCGAGGCTCACACCGACTCCTTCACTTGACCGTCATAAGCCTTGCACAAGCGCGCGCATAGGCCAATAGCGATGACTCAACACTAAGTATTGGGGATACTGAAGTAAACGATACCCGCATCCCAGACCCTCATGCTCAACTTGAAGGTGAGTGTCGTGGATTTCAGCATATGGTTTCGAAGACTAGTCGTGCGAAACCGATTCGACAGAACTGCGTAAGTACTCCACGTGTAGCGATCCAAGCAACTCCGTAAGATTATTGGCCTGGGCCAGTGCACGCTCCCGGTCCCCCGGGCGATCCCTTCGGGTTCCAGCCAAAATCAACTGGTCAATTAGGTCGGCACTGCGGTCGGCACCAATCCTGATCGAGCGCAGGTTACGTGGTGGGACGCCCGCTGCTACCAAGCGGATGATCAGATTCACCACCATTACAGTCCTATTCTGAAAATGTCCGGCCAGGTCAGGTGCTATTAGGCCCAGTCTGACGAACTCTTCCAGGCTCTTCCTGCTGGCCCCGGTCAAATCAGACAGTTCGCGCGCAGTAATCGTTGCACGACCGGACGGAACCACCGTCTTTCCTTCGGAAGCAACGATTCTTGCACGGGCCGGCGGATCAACATCGCGTCCCGCATCGAGAGATTGAAGGCTCTCGAGGATCACCTTCACGGGTGCGTAGGAGTCGCGTTGCTCAGCAAGGATGTAACGGATCCTCTCCACATCCGACCGAGAATACTTCCGGTATCCAGATGCAGTTCGCTGTGGTGTGATCAGGCCTTCCGTCTCCAGGAACCTGAGTTTCGACACGGTGATCGAGGGGAATTCCTTTACCAGCATCTTCTGAACCGCACCAATTGCCAGGTTGGGTTCTCTGGAGAATCCACGTGGCCATGGATCGCGCGCTTCCCGGCTAGATTCAGGTAGCGCGCGGCTCTTTGATGCAAGCGCCGTCGTCTTCACTTGGAGGGCGAAGGATGGTAGGTCATTCGATACTTGCCGATCTGGACTTCATCTCCAGCGGACAGGACAATTTGATCAACACGTTCGCGATTAACGTACGTGCCGTTCAGTGCGCCTGAGTCACGTACTACGTGACCGCCATCTTTGGCGAGGAACTGGCAGTGTGTACGAGATACGGTGACGTCGTCGAGGAAGATATCGGATGCAGGCGAGCGGCCTGCATTTGTGACGTCACGATCAAGCAGGAATCGAGCACCCGTGTTTGGACCCCGTTGAACGATCAGAAGCGCCGATCCCGGAGGAAGAGCATTAACTGCTTCCTCGTCCCTGCTCGAAAGAGGGATACGAAGCATCTCACCGTCGGTACGATCGTCCCCAGCGCTTGGGATAAAAGCTGTGCTAGTGGGATCAAAGGTCGAGTCATCGCTCACTCTTCGTTCCTCCTCGTCTAGTGCTAGACATCCAGCCTAATGGATACGCAGGACAGAAGCGCATAGAAATCCTTCTTCAAGAAGATCGACTATTCACCGTTTGTCGGCTGAGACCACTGTGGAGGCTGAACTACTGCCACTTCGTTGATCAAGATCAGCTGACTTTCCGTAATCACTACAGATGCTCCATACGCTTTCAACTGCGCAGTGGCTCCTCCTCTGATACCCAGTGCATTCGACAATGTTTGTGGATCTCCAATAACACTCCACACGTACGGCGCCTCTATTTCAAGGCCGTCCACTACGACGGCCCCGGGATGTGCCCCAAACCAGGACCTTCCAGTTAATCGAATCCCGTTGAGAGCAATGGCTTCGGCACCAGCGTTGCGGAGTTCAGCAAGCGTGGTCACGAATGTCGATGGAGGTAGGTCTTGAGATGAAGGATCGACCTGTACGACTACTCCTGGGCCTTCCACTGGAACGGTGCCAGCAACGATCTGGGCCTGCACCGCAGCCTTCTCGGCGCTTTCAATTGCAGCTTGCTGAGAGGTGGCTGCATCCTGCAACTCTGCTAGCTGAACCTGCAAGTCGGAACGAAGAACTCGAAGATCGTCTTCGCGCGTCTGGAGGTCCGCAAGTAGTGCGACCAACTCCTCTTCGTTAAGCTCCGCCAGTGGTTCAGCAACTCTGGACCGCACTTGAGTGGTCAAAGCAACGCCAAAGACGACGAATATGACAACTAGTAACAAGTGCATTGGACGCGGACGCCCCGTGAACCAGTGTCTCAGACGCTCGGCAGAAATCCCTTTTCGAGGTGCCTGGGCACGATTAACGGAATTTTTGGTTTCGGTATGGCGACCGCTTTGCTTCCTCGTTGGTGGATCACGCTCAGGCATGGTCTAGGCCTTGAAGATCAGACGTCGGATTGATGCAGTGTTGGAGAAGATGCGGATGCCCAAGACGACGACTACAGCTGTCGTCATCGCGGATCCCACTCCGAGTTGGACTCCCAAGAACACGAGTAGGCACGCTACCAAGACATTCCAGAAGAATGAGGCGACAAACACCCTGTCTGAGAACGTCCCTTCCAGCGCGGCGCGAAAGGCACCAAATAACGCGTCTAGAGCAGCGACAACTGCCACAGGAAGATAGGGCTGCAGGCCACCGGGAACAACCGGGTCGAAAAGCACGCCAAGGACGACACCTATTGCCAATCCGATTACAGCGATCATTCGGAGTCCTCCCTCTCTGTTGGCTCATCATCTATTTGTGGACTATCGAGAACTAAGGGGTTTGCGTACCACAGTTGAGTGGCCGCCAGAGGTCCAATCTCCAAGTGTCTGGCTTCGGCAGTGGTGATTGTCATGCCTAACGTGTCTTGGAGGTTCTGCACTGAGGTAGCTGCTGCACCAGTCTGAAGCGATTCGGTGAGATTGGTTGGATCGCCAATCGCCTCTACGACATATGGAGAGCTTATCGGTTGAAGATTCACCAGAATTGAGGAGCCTGCGGTGCGGATAGTGGTCTGGGGGCCAACCCGCTGGCCGTCGATCGCAATGGCTTCAGCTCCACCTGACCACAGAGCGTTAGTGAGCGTTCGCAGGTCGGAGTCCTTTATCAATGCGTTCCCCCCGCCAAAGTTGTCCGAAATCGTCACTATCAATCCTGGACCGGCTACGTGCGAAGCTGCGGCTGCAAGAAGCAAACTGGGCTCTGCCGACGAGAAGGATCCCAAGCGCTCCTCCTCTACCCTTATCTGCTTCTCGAGTTCCGTGTTAGATTCTTCCAGTTCGACCACTGCTTCCTGGGCCTGCCCAACCTGCTCAGCAAGTGCCGCCGTGGCACGAGGAAGACTAGAGGATTCAGAGCGAAGATTCTTGGCAGCGACCGTCGATATCCATGCGAGTGCGATGCACACCAGCATAATCAACACCTTCTGGATTGTATTCGAGGAGTGCCCACCGCCTTCTTTTGCAGCCCGATATCCAGGGTCGAGCGATTGCTCAACGATCAGATTGAGCAGAGACATCGATGCCGCTGGGTCACGTTGCGGACTAGCCATCTCTATCCCCCTTGCACCCCATCCTCTCGGGTCAACGCTACTCTGCCTCTCTCTCCTACACTGGCTACATGACCGTTTTTGACGATATTCGCCCCAAGACGACACCTACTCCCCTCTCCCGTCTCTTACAAAGAATTGGCGACTGGGATCTGAGACTTCCAGCCGGGGTGGATGCCGACACACTGTTAATCGAGGGAATCAGCATTGAGAGCGCGGACATCGACAAGAATTGGATCTTTGTCGGAGTACCCGGTCAGAAGCGCCACGGCGCACGATATGCGAAGGCTGCCAAGAATGCGGGAGCCACCGTCTTGATCACGGACCAGCAGGGAGCTGGGATTACCTCTGATTTGGATATGCCGACCGTGACTGTCGAGGACCCTCGGCTGGTAGCCGGGTTGGTCTCCCACAACATCTACGATGCTTCGCACGAGGATCTGTTTAAGGTTGGCGTCACGGGCACCAATGGCAAGACGACGACTACATATTTTATCCGGGCAGCACTGGCGCCCATGTATGCTCCCGGTGCGATTTTTGGGACCATCGAGATCGAAGCCGGTGGCGTCCAACTCTACTCGACGCGGACTACTCACGAGTCACCGGTCGTCCACCGCACCCTAGCTCTTGCGGCGCAGCAGGGAGACAAATGTGCGGTGGTGGAAATCTCGGCTCACGCGCTATCACTTGATCGGGTTGCCGGATTGCGGTTCGACATCGGGGTGTTCATGAACCTTCAGCATGATCACCTGGACTACTACCACACCATGGATAAGTACTTTGAGGCCAAAGCATTGTTGTTCTCCCCCACTCTGTGCAAACAAGGGGTGATCTGTGTTGATGACGAGTACGGGCGCAGATTGGCACGTTCCGTGCAGGTTCCGATCACCTGCGTTCAAGTATTGAGCGATGATGAAGTTGACGTGGCAGGACACCCGCTGTGGAAGGTTTCGCAGATTGAACCTGACCCCGAGATGGGAGGGTCGCGCTTCATGCTCAAGGATCCTGAAGGCCAACGCTACGGTGCCTTCTGTCCCCTTCCGGGTCTCGCAAATGTTCAGGATGCCGGCGTTGCACTTGTCACCGCTCGAAGTGCGGGGGTGGCGATGGAAGATGCCATCGAGGCTTTGCGAAATGCCCCACCGGTCCCTGGACGCATGCACTGGATTACAAGTGCAGAGGACCATCTCCCAAGAGTCATGGTGGACTATGCGCATACACCCGAAGCTGTCGAGCTGCTGACCGATGCACTCCATCCTATCACCAAAGGTAATCTTGTCGCTGTCTTTGGCACCGATGGTGATCGAGATGCCACTAAACGCGAGCCTCTCGGAGCGGTATTTGCAGCCAAGGCCGACATCCTGTGGGTTACCGATGAGAATCCCCGTTCGGAGCCCTCAGAGCGAATGAGGACCCAGTTACTGGCGGGGATTCGCAGCGTCCGGCCCGACATGCACAATGTCATCGAAGTGACAACCTCTCGTCGCGACGCCATTCGCGAAGCAATCCTTGCTGCCGCACCGGACGATGTAGTAGTCATCACCGGTAAGGGTGCTGAGCGTGTACAGGAGATCAGCGGGATTTTCCATCACTTCTATGATCCGGATGTTGCCGCCGAGGTTCTCCGCGACGCTCCCAAGCGTTAGCCAGAACACTGCGCACACAAGATTGCAATCCAAGTAACTAGAGTGGACGCAGGTGCAATCGGTGCCTGCATCCCACAATGAAGCGAAAGCAGCAGACATGGCAGAGCCAGAAGAAGTGGAATCAATCGACCCAACCGAGGACGATGATGCCCTTCATTACCGCGCTATGCGCGCATCGCTGGACGGATATGAGCTGGACGAAGAGGACTTGGCTCTCCTTGAGACAGAGTCGGCGGATGCTCCGCTTCAAATCGAGTCCTTCTCACCGCCGGTCCTTGCCATCATTGGACGCCCGAATGTCGGCAAGTCGACTCTGGTAAACCGCATCTTGGGTCGCCGTGCTGCGGTAGTCCAAGACACTCCGGGGGTCACCCGTGACAGAGTCATGTACGACGCCGAATGGGCAGGTCGCAGATTTGTCCTGGTGGACACAGGTGGCTGGGAGGTAGATGTTCGAGGCCTAGATCAGCAGGTTGCGATGCAGGCGGAGATAGCAATAGGTCTGGCTGACGCAGTCGTCTTCGTTGTAGACGCGAACGTTGGTGCCACAGCGACGGACGAACGAGTCGTCAAGATGCTGCGGAACTCCGGCAAACCCATAGTGCTGGCGGCCAATAAGGCGGACTCTGTCGCACACGAATCAGATGTTGCCAACCTGTGGTCTTTGGGCCTCGGTGAGCCACACCCAGTTTCGGCACTGCACGGACGCGGAGCCGGTGATCTGTTGGATGCCGTCCTCGACATGCTTCCTGAGAAGAGTGCGCTACCTGGAGCCCAGCGGGACCGGCAGCTTCGGCGTGTCGCAATCGTTGGACGACCAAACGTCGGCAAATCGTCATTATTGAACGCACTCGCTGGAAGTCAACGGGCAGTCGTTCATGACATGGCCGGTACCACACGCGACCCTGTCGACGAGATCGTCACCATTGGCGACCGCCAATGGGAGTTCATCGACACGGCTGGAATCAAACGTCGGCTGCACCGTACATCAGGAGCCGACTACTATTCTTCAATTCGCACTCAGGCCGCGCTTGAGCGTGCAGAGGTGGGGATGGTCCTTATCGACGTCTCCGTACCGCTTACCGAGCAGGATGTGCGTGTCGTGCAGCAGGTTATCGACGCTGGTCGCGCGCTGGTTATCGTCAACAACAAGTGGGATCTGGTGGACGAGGATCGCCGGGTGAAGCTTGAAAAGGAAGAGGAACTTGACCTCGGGCAGGTCGAGTGGGCTCCACGGATCAACATCTCGGCGGGAACGACTTGGCATGTGAACAGGATTCCTCGCGCCCTCGACGAAGCGTTGTACGGGTGGGAAACTCGTATTTCGACCGGTAAGCTCAACAACTTCCTGGGTAGACTCCAGTCAGCCACGCCGCATCACCTCAGGGGTGGTAAGCAACCTCGAATCTTGTTCGCGACCCAGGCTTCGACGGCTCCCCCGCGGTTCGTGATCTTCGCGACCGCATTCATAGATCCCACGTACCGACGATTCATCGAACGCAGACTTCGGGAAGAGTTCGGTTTCGTCGGCTCTCCAATTCAGATTTCGGTTCGGGTACGCGAAAGGCGCCGCCGCACACGCTGAATACAGACCGGATCTGTCCATAGAACAAGAGAACAAAGTAGGAAGAAGACCAGGGAGATGTTCAGCAGCTACATCGCGATCGGAGATAGCTTCACCGAGGGCGTTGGTGATTGGCTGCCCAATGGTGAGCCGCGCGGCTGGGCAGACCGCGTTGCCGAAGGGATAGCGGCGCACAATTTCGCCTTGGACCCCACTGTCGACTTTCGCTACGCGAACCTTGCGATCAGAGGACGCAAGCTTGGTCCAGTTGTCGAGGAGCAAGTGGGCCCTGCGATCTCCCAGAGGCCGGATTTAATCTCTATAAACGCTGGCGGCAACGACATGTTGCGTCCTAACTTCGACCTTGATGCTGCAGTCGACTTACTGCTTGGTGCAGTAGATCGTATCCGTAACCAGGGGATCCACGTTCTGTTGTTGGCTGGGCCGGATCCTTCGAAGAATCTTCCCATGGGCAAGGTTTTTCACGATCGTGGGAAAGCGTTTACCGATTCTGTTCATCGGAGGATGCAATCCGGCGACAAACTTACGGTTGTGGACAACTTCAACGACCCAGGCTTTGTGGATTCCACGTACTGGTCCGAAGACGGACTGCACCTGGGCGTTGCCGGACACCGGAGGGTTGCTGCCAACTGTCTTGATGGACTTGGCATCCCGTATCCGAGGTCTTGGGGTGACCCACGTTCGCCAAATCCGGACCCCAAGAGCTACAAGTCGGCCCACTACTTCAACCAGTACGTCATTCCGTGGATCGGACGCCGTGTGACCGGACGATCTTCTGGAGATGGCAGGGAGGCCAAACTGCCTACCCTGATGTCTTTCCCCGTTGTCGAGAAGTGGGAACAGTGAGTTTGAGCCTCTGGCCCACAATCCGAAACACGTCCAGGCACACCTCCCCCTAGTGCAATCCACCTAAGTAATTGGACATACCGATTCCGGACCCGTCCGGATGCTGACGTTTGTCCCAAATTAGGGCCTGCGCGGTGCAAGATTGGTGGGCTGTCCGTTTGCACACTTTGGTGCCAGGACGTTAGAACGCCCCGAACTTTGGAGGTACACGTGGAGGATTCTCCCGTTCAACCCAGTCTCATTCGCCGCTATTTCGATTGGCTTCCAATCAAAGAGGGTGACCCGATCGTCAGTCTTGGTGAGGGCTCAACCCCCTTGGTTCACGCACCCCGCCTGTCTGCATTAGTGGACGGCGACGTGTGGGTGAAGGTCGAGGGCGCAAATCCGACAGGGTCGTTTAAAGACCGGGGTATGACCATGGCAGTCAGCGCCGCAGCTGGAGAAGGTGCGAAGGCAGTTGTCTGTGCTTCCACCGGCAACACGTCAGCTGCGGCTGCCGCCTACGCGGTACGAGCCAACATGACACCGGTGGTGCTGCTTCCGGCAGGGAAGATTGCGAAGGGCAAACTGGCTCAGTCCGTGGTGTACGGGGCTCGCATCGTCCAGATTGACGGCAACTTTGACGATTGCTTCACTGTGGCTAAGCAATTGGAGCAAAACTACCCAATCGTTCTGGTGAACTCGGTGAACCAAAACCGCATTGAGGGCCAGAAGACTGCGGCATTTGAGATAGTGGATGTACTCGGTGACTCCCCCGATATTCACCTGCTTCCAGTGGGCAACGCTGGCAACATCACCGCCTACTGGAGAGGCTACCGCCAATACAACGAGGCAGGTAAGTCAACCAAGCTTCCGCAGATGTGGGGATTCCAGGCGGCAGGCTCTGCTCCCCTGGTTGTAGGCCACCCCGTAAAAGATCCGGAAACAGTTGCCACTGCTATTCGTATCGGAAACCCTGCTTCTTGGAAATTTGCGTTGGAAGCACGCGAGCAGTCCGGTGGACGCATAGATTCGGTGACGGACGAGCAGATCCTCGCCGCCCAAGCACTTCTGGCCGCAGAGGAGGGCATCTTCGTCGAGCCCGCTTCTGCAGCCGGTATTGCGGGCATGCTCAAAGCGAAGAGAGCGGGGACGCTCCCTGCAGGAAAACGCCTGGTTGTCACCGTGACTGGGAACGGACTGAAAGACATCGACACCGCTATGTCTGGCAGGACCATAGAGGCTGAAGTACTTCCGGTTGATGTCCACGCGGTTGCAAAGGCCATTGATCTGGCGTGAGCGAAGTACCGATGTCCGAACCCACTGCCCCACGAGAGCCTCTCCCCATTGGCCGTTCCGCAACTGTCGAAGTACCTGCTACCAGCGCAAACTTGGGTCCAGGCTTTGATTCGCTCGGAATGGCACTGGATTGGCGCGACACGTTCTCCGTCGAAGTCATCCCCGAGAGACTCAGATTCGACCTGCGCGGCGAAGGAAGCGATCAGCTACCTCGTTCGGGAAACCACCTAGTGGTTAGGACAATTCTAGAAACACTAGCCGAATGGAACCTGCAGGCACCCGGACTGCACTACCAAGCAAACAGCAGCATTCCTCTTACACGTGGACTTGGATCTTCCTCGGCCGCCATAGTAGGAGGACTGCTTCTAGCGTGGGAACTTGCGCGACCGGGTGAACTACTTGATCGCGAATGGGCGTTTGAGAAAGCCTACGCGCTCGAGGGGCACGGAGACAATGTGGGTCCTGCAATCATGGGCGGATTCACGATCACTTGGACTGGTAGCAAGACCAAGGCTTCCTACATCAAGTCCAGCGCAATCCGCGATGACGTGCGCGCACTCGTGCTAATCCCTCCGGCAGAACTAAGTACCGATTCAGCTCGGGCAGCGCTTCCGGCAATGGTTCCTATACCTGATGCTGTCGCCAATAGTGCCCGCTCGGCACTTCTGGTTCACGCCCTGGCGGACGAACCGGAGTTACTCCTTGAAGCAACGGCCGACCGGCTGCACCAGGACTACAGATCTAGCTTGGCACCCCCGTCTTATGCACTCATGCAACAGTTACGAGCGCGTGGACATGCCGCGGTGATCTCGGGGGCTGGACCTACCGTCCTCGTTTTACACAAACAAGACCAGACTGACGGCCTTTTGGCAGATGTTACGCAAATTCCCGAAGCCCAGCCGATGACGGTTCGCGTCCTTCGGCCGGGTCGGGGAGCAAGGATTATCTAGGCGTTTTCAGGACTCGTTGGCTACCAGTTCGGCGATCTGGATCGCATTGAGGGCTGCGCCTTTGCGTAGGTTGTCGGAAGCGATGAACAAAGAGAGTCCCCTCTGCTCGGGAACTGCCTGATCCTGTCTGATTCGACCGACGTAGGTCGGGTCGTTTCCTGCTGCCTCAAGAGGCGTGGGGACGTCAACGAGCATCACCCCTGGCTGGTCCTCAAGGGCAGCGACCGCCTGCGTCACGGAAATAGGCTTATCGAACTCAGCGTTGACGGCCAGTGAGTGACCGGTGAAGACGGGCACTCGAACGCACGTAGCGGATACTAGCAAGTCGGGTAGACCCAAAATACTGCGCGATTCGTTGCGGAGTTTCTGCTCCTCGTCGGTTTCTCCTGAGTCGTCATCAACAATAGAACCAGCCATCGCAACGACGTTGTGCGCGATCGGAGCCACGTATACCTCCGAGTTGGGGTAGTCGACTGATGCGCCATCGTGCGCTAGCTTCTCAATTGGCTGAGAGGCGGTTGCTTTGATCTGTCCAGCAAGTTCATTCACCCCGGCCAGGCCGCTTCCGGAAACTGCCTGGTACGTCGCGACCCGCAGAACGCGAAGCCCGGCAACACCATCCAACGCCTTCATTGCGGGCATTGCCGCCATCGTGGTGCAGTTCGGGTTGGCGATGATGCCCAAGGGGCGTTCGAGGATGTCCTTTGGATTCACCTCAGCAACCACCAGGGGAACCAGAGGATCCTTCCGCCATGCCGAGGAATTGTCGATTACGACAGCTCCCGCGCGCGCAAACTTGGGCGCATATTCCTTTGAGGCAGAACCACCGGCAGAGAAGATAGCAATGTCGATTCCCTGGAGGTCCTTCTCCGTTGTCGTCGTGACATCTTCGACTTCGATCGACTGGCCGCTCCAGTCGACTCTCTTCCCCGCGGAACGAGGGGAAGAAAAGAGACGCAGCTTAGTCAGCGGAAAGTCGCGTTCTTTTAGCAGCTTGAGCATGACTGACCCAACCTGCCCGGTTGCGCCGACAACTGCGACGGTAAGTTCTTTTGCCTCGGGGGCCATCGGGATCTCCATTTCGTAGATGGCTAGTGTTACAAGTAGCTGTTAGCGGCCAGTTCCCGCATAGACAACTGCCTCGCCCGCATCGGAATCAAGACCGAATGCTGTGTGAACCACGCGGGCAGCATTATCCAGCTCGGACTCCTCGGTCACCACGGACACGCGGATCTCCGTGGCGGAGATCATCTCGATGTTGATCCCCGCGTCACGGAGCGCTCCGAAAATGCGAGCGAATACCCCCGGAGAGGATCGAATACCGGCTCCGACAATCGAGAGCTTGCCTATGGTTGGCTTCACGATGACCTCGGAGCAGCCCATTCGCTCCCCGAGTCGCTCCAGATTCGGCCGCAGTCGCTGCGCCGCGTCCGTAGGAATGGTGAACGAGATGTCAGTGTGCCCCTCCCCGCTCACGGAGACGTTCTGGACCACCATATCTACGTTAACACCGAGAGTGGCCACGTGTTCGAACAGTTGCGCGGCTGCACCCGGTACGTCGGGAACGCCGACCATCGTGACCTTGGCTTGGCTTCGATCTACTGAGACTCCGGAGACTAGTGCGTCTTCCATGTCATCGGTCCTTTCCTCGGCGCTCACAACGAGCGTTCCGGGCATGTCTGAGAACGAGGAACGTACTCGTAACGTAACGCCGTGACGGCGAGCAAACTCAACGGCTCGCAGATGCAGGATCTTGGCTCCGTGGGCGGCCAGTTCCAGCATTTCCTCATCGGTCACCTGAGGCATCAGCCGAGCCTTGGGAACCACGCGGGGATCCGCGGAGAACACCCCGTCAACGTCAGTGTAGATCTCGCAGACGTCCGCACCCAGGGCTGCGGCCAGCGCAACCGCCGTGGTGTCGGAACCACCGCGGCCCAAAGTTGTCGTGTTGAAAGTCTTCGCGTGAAATCCCTGGAACCCAGCAACAATGGGAATTGCCCCGGACTTGAGGTCCTCAATCAAGCGCCCCGGCTCGACTCCAACGATCCTGGCGGCACCAAAGTTGTCATCTGTGAGCAGACCGGCCTGAGGTCCGGTGTAGGAATGGGCCGTAATCCCCTGCGCCTCGATGGACAGGGCCAACAACGCCATGGAGATGCGTTCGCCAGCGGTGAGCAGCACATCCATCTCTCTCGACGGGTGCTCACGATATCCGGCGACCTGACTGGCTAGGTCCAGCAGTTCATCGGTTGTATCCCCCATGGCCGAGACTACGACAACAACGTCGTGACCGTACTTCTTCATTCGAACAAGACGCGAAGCGACGCGCTTCATCGCATCGGCGTCCTGAACGGAGGAACCTCCGAACTTGCACACCAACAGCGACATGATGCCTCCCGGGTCTATTTGCGCCCCCGAGCATACGGATGGCGCGATTGAATGCGTTGTTGCGGGTCAGATGCCGGAATGGCCAGCAGAATCAGCCAACTTCAGCAAGGACCACAGCAAATATCTCCTGGAACTGCGCGAGTTCGGGCTCTCCCACGATTAGTGGTGGTGCCAGGCGAATAGTCGTCTCGCGTGGTGCATTGACGATCAGCCCGAGTTCCAGAGAACGGGAAGCAATGATGGGCGCAACAGGCGTGCTCAGTTGCACTCCTAATAACAGTCCGTCACCGGTGACTTCATCGATCAGGTTCGACTCCAACGACAGCAGCCAGTTCCGCAGGTCGTTTCCACGCTTTTGGGCGTTCTCAAGCAGACCCCGGGTCTCGATAGTGTCCAAAACCGCTAGTGCAGCTCGACAAGCCAGCGGATTACCGCCGAAAGTCGTGCCGTGGGCGCCGGGATAGAACAGTTCCGCAGCGGCTTGTCCCATGAGGACGGCCCCGATCGGGAATCCCCCGCCAAGGCCTTTGGCCAGCGTCAAAATGTCAGCGCGAACGGGTGCCGAACCTCGATGGGTGCGGTGGTGCTCGAACCAGAGTCCAGTTCGGGCGACACCTGTCTGCACTTCGTCAAGCACCAGTAGTGCATCGTGCTCGGTGGCCAGCCTCCGAGCTGCCGAGAGGAATCCAACGGGCAAAGGACGAACCCCTGCCTCCCCCTGGATTGGCTCGACAAAGATCGCGGCCACATCGTCGCCCATGGCTGCTTCAAGCGCGGAGACGGTGGGTTCGATGTGGTCTATATTTCCCGGCATGGGCCTAAACGGGGCACGGTATTGCTCTTTGGCGGTCAGTGCCAGTGCACCCATGGTGCGCCCGTGAAAACCACCGTCAAGTGCAAGCATCCGGGTCTTGCCGAGAGGCGAACCATGAAGACGAGCAAGTTTGAACGCCGCTTCAAGTGCTTCCGTGCCGGAGTTCGTGAAGAATGCTTTGGAGCCTTCCCCCATGTCGGCGAGTTCTACGAGCCTTCGTGCAAGCTCGAGTTGGGGCTCGCTAACAAAAAAGTTAGAAATGTGCCCGAGCGTCGCAGCCTGATCAGACACCGCTTCCACGAAGGCCGGATGCGCGTGGCCGAGAGCGTTCACTGCGATGCCACCCAGAAAGTCCAGGTACTGCTTGCCATCAGTATCCCAGACGTAGCAACCCGCCCCCCTTACAAGAGTTGCAAGCGGCGGTGGAAATGCATTGGTCAGTGCATTGTCTGAGGACGATGTGCTCATGAGGAAACCTGTGTTCCGATGCCGTGATCGGTAAAGAGCTCTACCAGGATCGAGTGTGGAACGCGTCCGTCAATAACAGCAGATGTCTCCACTCCCCCATCCACCGCAGTCAGACATGCTTGCATCTTAGGGACCATTCCTGAATCTAGGGACCCGATACGCTCGCGCAACTCAGATGCCGACAACTGAGAGATCAAGCTGTCAGTATTGGGCCAATCCGCATAGAGACCGGGAACGTCTGTGAGGAGTAGCAACTTTTTGGCCCCCAAAGCCACTGCCAGGGCGGCGGCAGCAGCATCCGCATTTACGTTGAGTCCCTGTCCGGGATTGTTTAGGTCAGGTGCGATCGAAGACACGACTGGGATACGTCCAGCTTCGAGCTGGTCAAGGACAGGGTTTGGATCGACAGAAACTACCTCGCCCACGTGACCCAGATCGATCTCTTCTCCGTCGACGACGGCGCCTTTACGCACGGCGTGAAAGATGCCCGCATCCTCGCCGCTCATGCCCATCGCAAGCGGACCCTCAGCGTTTATGGCACTGACCACCTGTGGATTCACCTCTCCAGTCAACACCATGCGCACTACTGGGATTGCCTGCGTGTTCGTGACACGGTATCCGCCACGGAATTCGCTAGGAATATCCAGGCGCTTCAGCATCGAGGAGATCTGCGGACCTCCGCCATGCACGACAACAGGGTGTGCACCCACGTAGTGCAGATACGTAATGTCCTGGCCGAATGCATGGATCAGTTCGGGGCTCGACATAGCGTTGCCTCCGAACTTCACGACAACGATCGCCCCCGAGTACGCCTTCACCCACGGAAGGGACTCGATCAGGGTCCCGGCTATCCTCCGCGCCTTCTTTTCGCTAGTAGATTGGAAATCAATGTCGCTCATGAGGAATATGCACTGTTCTCGTGGACATAGTCGTATGTCAGGTCATTCGTCCACACGGTTGCCTTCTGCGACCCGGACTTCAGGTTGACGCGAATGTAGACATTCCTCGGCCCCATATCCACCTCGCTTCGGTCGACGTCAGGCTGTCCCTTGGAACACACGCGCATACCGTTGATGAAGACATCGGTGTCGTACGGGTCGAACTGCGCATCCGTGGTCCCCATCGCAGCAAGAATGCGCCCCCAGTTTGGATCGTTTCCGAAAACCGCAGCCTTGAACAGGTTGCTCCTTGCGATTGAGCGTCCCACCTCCACCGCGTCATCCTCGCTCGCGGCTCCGACAACTTCGATGTGAATGTCGTGAGAGGAACCCTCAGCATCGGCAAGCAACTGAAGAGTGAGGTGGCGGAGAACATCGTCAAGCGCTGTTTGGAACTCATCGTCCGGTGGGACGATTCCTGACGCACCAGAAACCATCATCGTCACCTGGTCGTTAGTGGACATGCATCCGTCAGAATCCAACCGATTCAGGGTCTTGTCGACGGCCTCTCGCAGCGAAGAATCTGCGAACTCAGAGGAAATCTGGACATCTGTGGTGACTAGAGCAATCATCGTTGCCATACCGGGTGCTAGCATTCCTGCGCCCTTAGCCATTCCCGAAATGGTCCAACCCTCACCGCGATAGCTTGCAGTCTTGGGTTTGGTATCAGTCGTCAGAATCGCTAACGGCGCATCAACACCACCGGCCAAACTCAGCTTCTGCACCGCCTGGGGAAGTACGTTCAAGATTGTGGAACGAAACTCCTCACCCCCCTCACCGATCAGACCCGTGGAGCAAACCTGAACCTCGTCGGCATCGCAGCCAAGGAGTGCGGCAGTGGTCTTTGCAGTCAGCTCAGTCGTCTCATAGCCATATGGTCCGGTGAAGCAATTGGCACCTCCGGAATTGATCACTATTGCCTTGATCCGCCCACATTTCAGTGCCTGCCTGGACCACAGAATCGGGTTAGCTTTTGCTCGGTTCGACGTATAGACAGCAGAACCAACCAGTAGCGGCCCCTCGTTCACGACGAGTGCGACATCAAGTCCACCTCGCGCTCGCAGACCCGCCTCAATCGCGGATGCAAGAAAGCCCTTCGGAGAAGTAACGGTCATGGTGCAACTCCATTCACTGACAAACCGACAAATTCCGGCAGTCCAAGCGCGATGTTCATGGATTGAATCGCGGCTCCTGCAGTGCCTTTAGTCAGGTTATCGATCGCGGTGACAATCAGGACCCTTCCAGCGGCCTTATCCAAAGCTAACCCCATTAGCGCGGTGTTCGCCCCCAACGTGTCCGAAATCTGAGGCATTGCACCTTGCGCAAGTACTTCCACGAAGGTTTCATCGCCGTAGATACTGTCCCAGGCTGCGCGGAGATCGTCTTCTGTGACGCCATCGTTGACCGGTGCGGTTACGGAGGCCAGGATTCCCCGCGCCAGCGGGACGAGGACAGGGGTAAATGAAATTCGAATGCCTGAATCGACAGCAGCCCTGGACTCAGGGGCCCCCGAAACGGCTGCCCAGTTGAGTCCCTGAATGATCTCTGGGATATGGCGGTGCGTTCCCGCAACTGAGTACGGCCGCGCATTTCCCAGAAGCTCGCTGGCAAGAAGATGAGGCTTCAATGTGCGTCCCGCCCCTGAAGGGCCGACTGTGAGGGTTGCGACAATGTCGGATGCATCAATCAGTCCACTGTGAACCCCGGGAGCCAGGCTGAGTTCGACTGCCGATGCGTTGCACCCGGGTGCGGCTATGCGACGAGTACCACGAAGGAGATTACGCTGCTTGCCGCTCGCCACCGGCAGTTCAGGCAGCCCATAGGTCCAGGGCTCGTGAAACTCCCCATCGTAAAAAGAATCCCACGCCTCTCTTGAATGAAGACGCCGATCAGCTCCGCAATCAATCAAAAGCGTCTGGATGTTGGGGCCTGCTAAGTCCACTTGCTCTAGCGCCGCTGACAACTCTCCTGAGGCGCCGTGTGGGAGAGCAAAGAATACGATGTCATGTCCCGCGAGCACTTCCGGAGTAGTTGCCTCGAACGTCATCGACGCCATTGATCGCAAATGCGGATGAACAGAACCCACGTTTGCGCCTACCTGAGAGTGCGCGGTAACCGTGGTGACATCTACTTCCGGGTGATTAGCCAGGAGCCTAAGGATCTCTCCTCCGGCGTAACCCGAAGCACCTGCAATCGCGGCTGAATACGCCAATGAAATCCCCCAACGCCTAAGAATTATTGGTCCCGCCAACTTCTTGCGATGCCGGGCACCATGGACCATGCCGATCTTACAATGTGAGAGGACTGAAAAAGAGGGTTTGTTCGCCCCGAGGAAGGTTAACTTGTTTCCCGCCGGCGACGACTGCAACCTAAAGTCGCATCTGGGTCGCGACGGATATCGGGAAGCTAATGCGTTAGTGTGAGCACGTCGCACCAAGCAGTTGGTTGGAGGAAATGTGTATATTAGGGTCCCGCGTGAGTTTCGTCTGCAGAGCGTACCCGCGTCGATCATCCTCTCCGAAGAGGACATCGCAAAGCTCGCCGACCCATATCCTGCTTCGGTTGAACTCACTGACGAACATGCGACAGTGCAGTTCGATTCGCCCCGCGCGGCCGCCGACTTTGTTGCTTCGCTCAGGGGACAGATTCCATACAGCGCGACGGACATGACGGCCGATGAAGACGCCATCTTCAATGATCCAGATGTGCGTGCTTTGGCTCGGGCTGGCGTCGGCAGCGATGCAAGCTTTGATGCTATCGATAGGGGTGCTCGTCGTTGGGGCATAGCGGCCTTCTCCGTAGCCACCTCGACACTTGTTCTCTCTCTTTCCGCCTTCGTGATGGCAATCATCGCGCTGGCACACTGACATCAGTAGCTTCACAGGTACCCATAGGCGCATTGGAGGAAACCTAATGCCTACCCTCTATTCAACTGCGGAGAAGATCCGCGCATCGATCATTCGCTACCGCGTGGCGTTCGGAATCGCCGGGATTGTTGCCGTCATCGTCGGCATTGTCATCCTGGTTCAGCCGAGGTTTGTCGGTAATCTCGCCGCCATTCTGGTGGGTCTGTATGCCCTGGTGGCCGGAGCTATCTACTTGGGACTAGGGTTATTCACGAAGGACATGGGCAGTTGGCCCCGAGCCGCACGCATCGTCGTCGGAGCCGTATTCATCGTTGGAGGCATCCTCGCCCTCGTAAACATGAACACCACTACGACTGTTCTGGTCACTGTCATCGCGACAGTGGTTGGAATCATGTGGATCGTAGAAGGAGTCGTCACGCTGACGCTGGCTGTCACGGCAAGCCCCAACGGGTGGGTCATCGGCTATGCAGTAGTGTCTATCGCTGCGGGCGTCCTCGTCTTGATTTCACCCTTCATGTTCGCAGCCGCGATCAACTGGCTGTTAGGTATCTCCTTCATCGTGCTTGGCGTAGTGCAGTTGCTTCGTGGCTTCCAGTTCGGACCTCTGGTTGAGATTCACGTTCCCGCTGAGATCGAAGAGATCACCAAGATCAACTAGGATCATCCTTCACTGATACAAATCGGTTGCATCCCCGGTTGGGAATGCAACCGATTTGCTCGTGGGGATCAGTGTCCGTGCCCCTTGATCACCATTCGCATGATCCTCGAGTTGAACCCCAAAAACTTCATGAACTGTAGAGGGATGTTTCTTCGGGCTCGTAGGGTCTGTGCCGTGGGCATTGGTGCATTCTGCAGATCTGCAACTGGACCACCGCTTAAGTCTTGGCTGTTGCCGCTCTCAGGTGTCGTCGTCATTTGATTTACTCCGGGATGAGGAACCAGAAGGGCTTTGCCTTCGCCTTATAGATGAACAGGTGATGCAGCATCAGCTTGACCCAGTGACCGCCAAGACCGATCTCGCCCTTGGTGTCCTGTATGTCGCGACCTGTGGGATAACGCTGATAATCGGGGACCACAGGCATCATTGTCATGGCAGCTGCGGAACCCGAGGTCATACCGGTACCGGCCGATGCAACGCACGCTGCACCCATGCTCGCCATTGAAGCGGCTTCCGCCTGTGCCAGTGGATCTTTGATCCGCTTCACGATTGTCTTTGCAACGGTCTTTCCCATTACGCCCGACGGCATACCGGTACGGGGTGGAGCCGGTGCGATGAGAGTCCCATTTGGCGTGGTCCTCGGCCTTGAGATCTGATGAGGAGGAGCAAACGCAATACCCACTGCGAAGACATTCGGAAAACCTGGACATTCATAGGTCTTCGGCCAGTCTTCGGCACGCCACTCTTCAAATGGCTTAGTGGTGTAGTCAGCATCGACTTTCATGAAGCCACTGGGAGCGAACATCGACTCTGTTATGTCTGCACCGTCAGCGTCAAATGCCTTCATCGGCTGACCGCCGAATGGCGGCAGCAACATCGCAAAATCAAACGCCAGTTTGTGCTTCTGGCCATCCAGGGTTTCGTAGCTGATGACGCCTGGCTCAATGCTTTCTACATGTGTACCTACGATCGCCTCAACGTTGCGTTCGCGGTACAGGGATGCAGTCCACAGCTCAGAAGTGGTTTCAAAACCGCGTTCTACGAAGGTCATTCCCCCTACGCCAAAGTCGCCGAGTTCAGCCTCATTGGTCAGGAAGATCAAACGCACGTTATCTCGCACACCAGCTTTGCGAAGGCGATCATCAACATTGAACACGTACTCGAAGGCCGCTCCCTCACAAGTGCAAGTTCCATGCCCCGTACCAATTACGGCAGTGACCTTCTCCCCCGCTTTCGCACGCGCGATCAGATGATCGAGTTCCTTCGCTGCATGGACTGCATGATCAGCCGTGCACACCGACACTGTGTGGCCATTGTCCGGTCCCAGACCAGGTGTCGCTTCGAACCGAAGCCTAGGCCCTGTCGCATTGATCAGATAGTCGTAGCCAAGCGATTGGCGCTGCCCAACACTGCCGTCAGCAGTACTCTCCACAACGACAAAGCCACGGGGTTCCGCTGCGGAGCCGTTCGGATGGATTTCCACCGCCTTGGCCTGGACTAGATCAATGCCTTTTTTCTTGTAGATCGGAGCCAAAGGGAATACAACCTTTTGCTCCGGCATGCTTCCCACGCCAACCCAAATGTTGGATGGAATCCAGTTGTAGTTCCGATTAGGTGTCACCACGGTGACCTTGTGCTCTCTGCCCAACATTCGACGTAGGTGCAGTGCGGCCGTATGGCCGGAAACCCCTGCTCCCAACACGACTACGTCAGCCATGCATACTCCCCTTAGGTGCTAGCCGTCAACCTTCTTCGGTTGACGTGAAAACACTATATACACAATACCCCCGGGGGTATCTAGTATTTGGGGAAGATTCTCGGGATTTGAGCGCTAGAACACGTTTCAGTACTACTCAGTGGCGAGGAGGTCTCTAACCAGGGGGCCGAACTGATCGAACTCAAGCAGAAAACCGTCGTGTCCAGAATG
>WPCK01248213.1_pt1 | contig 44032 bp, 44 predicted proteins | sample 5399851 | NCBI WGS metagenome assembly WPCK01 (sample SAMN12869471, study PRJNA574797) | sludge metagenome | isolation source: wastewater treatment of pH11 | place: China:Beijing | collected 2019-05-20
CAACGTCCCCCCGAAGGGTTCAGATGACTTCCTGCGCTCGACTTGCATGTATTAGGCACGCCGCCAGCGTTCGTCCTGAGCCAGGATCAAACTCTCCAAAGAATTTGATATAGCTCTTGAAAATGACGAAGCTTGCGCTTCAATCAAAAATTGTAAAACTTATTTTTGCCTCATCGTTCAGTTTTCAAAGTTCGTCTGTCGCTCATTGGCGACTCTTAAAATAATACAAGTCGTCGACACAGTTGTCAACCACTTTTTTTAATTCTTTCCGCTGCCATCAGCGGCAACGTTTATTAATTTACCGTATGTTCAATTAAAAGGCAAGTGTTTTTCAAAAACTTTTTAAAAATAATATTTAGTGATAAGTTCCTGCACATAAAAACACCCGCTTCAGCTGGACTGAAACGGGTGTGTCTCTACAAATTGAAGACTATTACTGCTGATGACGCATCGTCGGGAAAAGTAAGACGTCACGAATCGAAGGTGCATCTGTAAGCAACATGACTAAACGGTCAATCCCGATTCCGAGACCACCCGTTGGCGGCATGCCATACTCAAGTGCTTCCAAGAAATCATTATCAAGTTCATGCGCTTCATCGTTTCCTGCTTCTTTTTCAAGCAACTGGGCTTCAAACCGTTCACGCTGGTCGATTGGATCGTTCAATTCCGTGAATGCGTTCGCGTGTTCGCGACGAACGATAAACAATTCAAAGCGATCCGTGAAACGCGGGTCTTGGTCGTTCTTCTTCGCAAGCGGTGATACTTCTACCGGGTGCCCGGTGACGAACGTCGGCTGAAGTAACGTCTCTTCGACTTTTTGCTCAAAGAATTCATTGACGATATGACCGAACGTCATATGGTCTTGAACTTCAACGCCGTGCTCTTTCGCCAATGCGCGCGCGTCTTCGTCCGACATCTGTTGCCAGAAGTCCACACCTGTCTCTTCTTTTACTAAATCCACCATGTGGGCCCGTTTCCAACCGACTCCGAGGTGAATCGTATCTTCACCGTACTGGACGTCCGTCGTGCCGAGAACTTCTTTAGCGACGTGAGCGACGAGTTCTTCCGTCAAGTCCATGATGTCATTATAGTCCGCATACGCTTCATATAATTCAATCATCGTGAACTCTGGGTTATGGCGTGTTGAGATTCCTTCATTGCGGAAGACGCGTCCGATCTCATACACACGCTCGAGACCACCGACAATCAAACGCTTCAAATGAAGCTCGATCGCGATTCGCATATAAAGCTCCATATCGAGGGCGTTGTGATGCGTAAGGAACGGGCGAGCCGCTGCTCCACCTGCGATCGTGTGCAACATCGGTGTTTCAACTTCCAAGTAACCGCGGTGGTTTAAGAAGTTCCGGATTTCTGAAATGATGCGGCTACGCAAAATAAACGTTTGACGTGAATCGTTATTCGTAATTAAATCCAAGTAACGTTGGCGATAGCGTTGCTCGACGTCTTTTAAGCCGTGATATTTATCAGGAAGCGGACGAAGCGCTTTCGTCAAGAGTTCGAACTCCTCAACATGAATCGACAATTCGCCGACATTCGTCTTGAACAACTTCCCTTTCACACCGACGATGTCTCCAAGGTCAGATGATTTAAATAAATCGAACGGTTCGTCACCTACGTCATTTTTACGAACGTAGATTTGGATTTGTCCTGTTACGTCTTGGATATGGGCAAAGAACACTTTCCCTTTTCCACGTTTCGTCATGATTCGTCCGGCAAGCGTCACTTCGACGTCTTGTTCGGCCAAGGCTTCTTTTTCAATCGCCTCATACTGCTCATGTAATTCACCGGCATGGGCAGAGCGTTCGAACCGACGTCCGAACGGGTCAAGCCCTTGTTCACGCATCTCGGTCATCTTCTCAAAACGCACCTGCATTTGGTCGTTCATTTCCAACTCGTGACTCACTACTCCATTCACTCCTCTATACGTATTAGGTTTCTCTCTAATAAAAAACTGTCGACCTGATGGCCAACAGCACAGCCTAAGCCGTTCGCTCATTGCGTATCGCTTTTTCGCCAAACAAGCTTACCATAAATCACTTTTTTACACTAGTTCACACTTCTTGCATTTGTCGCTCGAGCTGTTCGACAAAATGATAGAGCACAATCCCGAACGCATCCCGAGATTCAACTTCATTGATTTGCTTACGAACCGGACCGCTTCCTTTTAGACCTTTCAAATACCAGGCCGCATGTTGGCGCATCTCACGTACCGCGGTCAGCTCACCTTTGATGGCAATCAGACGATCGAGATGCAACATACAAATATCAATCTTCTCACGCGCTGCCGGTTCCGGCGGGAGTTCACCTGTCTCTAAATATTGCACCGTCTGATAGAGCATCCACGGATTCCCGAGTGCCGCTCGCCCGATCATGACGGCATCAACGCCATAATGGTCGATCGCGTGCTTCGCTTCTTGCGGCGTCGAGATATCGCCGTTCCCGATAATCGGGACGGTCGCAATCTTTTTCGCCTCACCGATCCAGTCCCAATTCGCCGTTCCTTCATATTGTTGGGAACGGGTACGTCCATGAATGGCAATCGCCGCGGCCCCGCCTGACTGGGCGGCTCTGACGTTGTCTAGCACATAGACGTGCTCTTCATCCCAACCGAGACGCATCTTCACGGTCACCGGTTTTTCGACAGCGTTCGAGACGGCGTCCACCATCTCATAGACTTTATCAGGGTCAAGCAACCATTTTGCGCCCGCCTCGCATTTCGTTACTTTCGGGACAGGGCATCCCATGTTGATATCAATGATATCGGCGTTCGTGTTTTGGTCAACGTATTGAGCCGCCCGTACGAGCGTCTCTTTCGACCCACCGAAAATCTGTAAGCTAAGCGGCTTCTCACGTTCATCTACATAGAGCATCCGTAACGTACGAGCGTTCTCTAACAGTATGCCTTTATCACTTACCATTTCAGCGCAGACGAGTCCGGCACCGAACTCTTTGGCGATGAGTCGGAACGCCGGATTCGTGACGCCGGCCATCGGGGCAAGGACCGCCCGATTTTTAATGTCCACGTTCCCAATCTTAAATCCTGACATAGATCCACTTCCTTTTACTGACGTTACACCGGATTTACAAGTGACTGTAACGGTTCAAGCCGAATGACATCGCTTCGTTCCGACTCCGGAAGGGCGACGAGCAGCTTTTGAACCGTCTTTCCTCTCACCTCGAGCGACGGAGCAATCTCCGCAAGCGGGGCAAGGACAAAAGCGCGTTCATGCATCCGCGGATGCGGTACAGATAAGTGCTTCGATTGTATATCTTCGCCGTTAAACACTAAGATGTCAAGGTCGATCGTGCGAGGTCCGTTCTTGAACAACCGCTCCCGCCCGAGCCGCTGTTCGATTTGTTGTAAGAGTGACAGTACTTCCTCCGCCGACCGCGTCGTCGCCACTTCAACGACCATATTATAAAACGAAGGTTGCTCAGTATAACCGACCGGTGCCGTCTCGTACACGGCCGACTGTTTCGTCACTTGAAGGCCGTCCGCTTCCATCGCTTGAATCGCTTCATGCAAATAACTTGCCCGCTCTCCAATGTTTGAACCGAGTGCGACATAAATCATCCGTTTCGCCTCCGTGTCATCTCAATGGCGACCGAATCGTAATGCCCAGGGATGGGCGGATCCGGTTTGATGACCTTCACCGTCACCGCTTGAATCTTCTCACTATGGGCGAGCACCGCCTTCGTGATGCGCTCGCCAAGTGTTTCAAGAAGGTTCACCGCTTCCCCCGTGACGATGTCTTCCGTCACTTGATAAAGCCCGGCATAACTGACGCCGTCTTCCAAATTGTCGGACTGGCCGGCTGGCGCGAGATCCAGTTCACACATCAAATCGATATGAAACCGTTGTCCGAGCCGATTCTCTTCTTCAAACACACCGTGATACCCGTAAAAGCGCATTCCGTTCACATACATCTTATCCACGTTGTCCGCCTCCTAACATTACGTCCATCATCCGGGCTGCCCGCTTATTCGCGAGCACGTCATGAACCCTTACCCAGGCACAGCCTTTCATAATACCGAGACACGTCGTCGCGATCGTCCCTTCCCCCCGCTCTTCGGTCGGTAAGTCGAGCGCTTGTCCGATGAAGGACTTGCGTGACGTTCCAAGCAATACCGGGTAGCCGAGGTTCGTGATGACGTCGAGTCGATTCAAGAGCTCCAAGTTCTGTTCATAATCTTTGGCGAACCCGATGCCCGGGTCGAGCCAAATCAATTCATCCGGCACCCCGGCTTCGTGGGCAATTTCAATCGACTCTTGCATGTCACCGACGACTTCTTCGATAAAGTGACCATAATTTCGATTGTCGCGATTATGCATAAGGATGATTGGAACGTTGAACGCTTTGGCGACGTCCGCCATCGAACGATCTCCCCACTTCGAACCCCAGACGTCATTGATGATGTCAGCTCCCGCTTCCAGCGCCGCTCGCGCCACTTCCGGTTTATACGTATCAATCGAGACTAACACGTCTAGCTCTTGTTTCAAACGACGGATGACCGGCACGACCCGGGCGATCTCGTCTTCAGCTGAAACGAGCTGTGCCCCCGGGCGAGTCGATTCACCCCCGACGTCAATCGCGTCGGCGCCGTCTATGACGAGTTGCTTCGCGTGCGCCACCGCAGCATCAAGCGCCGTATAGCGCCCGCCATCCGAAAACGAATCCGGCGTCACGTTTAAAATGCCCATCACGTTTGTCATTTCGCACTCTCCTTTTCAATCGTCTGGATCAAAACCGACCAGGCGTCGATAAAATGTTCTCCTCGTCGTCCCGGGAAACGCTTCCCTGCAAATTCCGTCACCGGGGCGATCTGTTGTACCGAATTTGTGAGCCAAATTTCGGTCGCTTCGGCCAGTTGCGCGAACGTCACGTCGCGTTCGGAGACGTCAAACGTGTCGATCACCCACTGACGGGTCACCCCGGCCAGAGCCCCTGTCGAGAGCGGGGTCGTCCAAAGCCGGCCATCACCGTCCGTCCAACATACGTTCGAGACGAGACATTCGACGACGCGTCCCGTCTCATCCGCGAACAACCCTTCCGCTGTTCGGTCGACGAGCGCGCGCTTCCCGAGAATGTTGTTCATATAATGATGAGATTTCAGCCGGAACGCCGCCTCGGGCCGGCTTCTCGGAAATGGGAGCGCCTCAAGCGTCTTCTCGACCGGTTCGAACGCGTCGGGCAACGGTTTGACAAGGAGCGTCACGTTCGGTCGCACGTAACGTCCGTCATGAAGACCGAGCGGTGCGACTCCCGCGGAGACGTTGAGCCGGATATAGAGGTTCGGCGCGTTATTTTGACGGGTGACGTCTTGGATCGCCTGCTCGATGTCTTGTTTCTTATATGGGAGGTCGATCCAAAGCGCCTCCATGCTTTTCTCTAGTCGCTCCCAATGCGCGTCCCATAGAAACGGGTGTCCTTCAAACGTTCGGAACGTCTCGAACAAGCCCATCCCGTATAGAAAGCCGTGATCGTATACGGGAATCGTCACTTCATCGCTTCCGCGCAATTCGCCGTTATGCCAAAGCCACATGGCGGTATACCTCAATGAAGTTTCGAACCATCTCTTTGCCGTGTTCCGTCAAAATTGCCTCCGGATGATACTGGACCCCTTCGATTGGCAACGACTTATGCCGTAGCGCCATGATCTCGCCTTCCTGTGTTTCCGCCGTCACTTCGAGACAGTCGGGGAACGACTCCCGGGCGACGGCGAGCGAATGGTACCGTGTCACGATCGTCTCTTGCGGGATTCCCGTAAAAATCGTCTTCCCGTCATGGCGAATCGGCGACGTCTTTCCATGCATGAGACGTTCGGCATGGACGACTTCACCGCCGAACGCTTGCGCGATCGCTTGGTGCCCGAGACAGACGCCGAGAATCGGGATACGACCGGCGAACGAACGAATCGCCTCAATGCTGATCCCGGCCTCGTTCGGCGTACAGGGCCCTGGTGAGATGACGAGATAGTCCGGACTTAACGTGTCGATGTCTTCGAGCGTGATGTCGTCGTTTCGCCGGACGACGATCTGCTCGCCCAGTTCCCCGAAGTATTGGACCAAGTTGTAAGTGAATGAATCGTAGTTATCAATGAGTAATATCATGTCGTCGCCTCCGTTGACGCTTTCGCCGCCCATAGCGCTTTCGCTTTCGACAGCGATTCTTCATATTCTGCGACCGGATCGGAATCGATGACGATACCGGCACCAGCTTGGACGTGGGCCATGCCGTCTTTGACGACCATCGTCCGAATCGTGATGTTGAAGACGAGGTCATCATCCCAACTGATCCAACCGAACGACCCCGTATAAATCCCACGGCGGACCGGTTCAAGCTCCTCGATAATCTCCATCGTTCGAATTTTCGGGGCGCCGGTGATCGTTCCACCTGGGAACATTGCTCCGAGCGCCTCGGCACCGGACACGTCGGGACGTATCATCCCGCGGACGTTCGAGACGATATGTTGGACGTGGGAATACTTCTCGATGACCATCAACTCATCGACGTGCACCGTTCCATACGCCGCCACTTTGCCGAGGTCGTTGCGCTCCAAGTCAACGAGCATGACGTGCTCGGCCCGCTCCTTCTCATTGTCGAGCAACGTGCGCGCCAACTCCATGTCTTCTTTCTCGTCGCGACCGCGCGGCCTCGTCCCCGCGATCGGGCGGGTCGAGATCGCGGACCCGTGCTTTTCGATCAACAGTTCCGGAGAAGCCGACACCATCGTCAAAGCATCATCCTTAAAATAGCCCATGTACGGGGAAGGATTCATGCGCCGAAGCGTATCGTAAACGTGACGGGGGTCGGCGAGAAGTGGTTCGGATTGCCTGACGCTCAAGTTCACTTGAAACACGTCGCCCTCGACGATATAGTGTTGAATCTTCTTGACCGCCGCGACAAATTCTTCGCGGGAGAGCGAACGCGAACGCTCGACCGCATCGTGTGCGACTGGTCCGAACGTATAGTGCGTCTCCGTATGCCAAAGAGCGGCAAAGCGTTCAAGTTTCACGTCGACGTCCTCGTCTCCGGTGACCATCACGTATAAGAGCGAGTCTTCTTCATCAAACACCGCCACCTCGTCGAACAACAAGAACGATACGTCCGGTGTCGCCAAATCATCTTCCGCTTCTCGCGGCAACCGTTCGAGCGTCCGGGCGACGTCGTAACTGACGTATCCGATCATCCCGCCAAAAAAAGGCGGAGCCCCGGTCGGCCGCGTCGCCACGAAACGCGAACGCACCGATTCGACGATATCGAGCGGGCGACCGTGGATCGTCTCTGTCCCGGCCTCGGTCGTGAGCGTTCCAACCTCGTCTTTCACGTGAAGCGTAGCGAACGGTTCGACTCCCGCTACCGTATACCGCCCGACTCGACCGCTCTCGAGCCACGCGTAACGCTCTTTTCCTTCCGTCAACGTCAAATACGTCTCGTACATGCTCTCTTTTGTCATCCGGATTGTTTTGAACGCTGTCGTCCTCACATCCCATTCCCCCGTTCCTCTAGTTCATGCCTTTAATTGTACACAAGAAAAGGCAGTTCCCGAAAGATGTTGTCTCTCGGTAACTGCCCCTTTTCCTTATGAACGAACGCTGTCCGATTCTTCGTCGAATTGATAGAGCGGTGTGCTCAAGTACCGTTCCCCGTTCGACGGGATGATCGCAAGCACGTTTTTGCCTTTGCCGAGTCGTTTAGCTGTGTCGACTGCTGCAGCGATGGCCGCACCTGACGAGATGCCGCCGAGGACGCCGTTCGTACGCGCCGCGAGTCGAGCATATTCGAACGCTTGGTCCGTCGTGATTTGAAGGACGCCTTCATAAATCTCCGTATCGAGGATCGAAGGGATAAAGCCGGCCCCGATTCCTTGGATTTTATGCGGACCAGGCTTTCCGCCCGACAAGACCGGTGAATCGACTGGCTCGACCGCCAAAATTTGCACGTCTGGGTATTTCGCCTTCAACACTTTACCGGCTCCCGTGATCGTACCGCCTGTACCGACGCCCGCGATGAACGCATCGACGTCCAAACCGGCCGCTTCAAACGCCTCGACGATTTCTGGTCCTGTCGTCATCTCATGGACGTTCGGGTTGGCCACGTTGTTGAATTGTTGGGGGAGGAAATATCCGTTCGCCTCAGCTTCTTCTGTCGCGCGGCGAATCGCTCCGCCCATCCCTTCCGGACCTGGCGTCAAGATGAGCTCAGCGCCATAACCGCGAAGTAAGTTGCGACGTTCCATGCTCATCGTTTCCGGCATGACGAGAATGGTCTTGTACCCTTTAGCGGCACTGACCATCGCCAAACCGATTCCGGTGTTCCCGCTCGTCGGTTCAATGATCGTGTCACCCGGTTTTAAGGCACCGTCTTTTTCGGCCGCCTCGATCATCGCTAAGGCAATCCGGTCTTTTACACTCGACCCTGGATTCATATACTCCAACTTCATATAAACCGTGGCGTCATCCGGTCCCGTAAGACCGTTCAATTTCACAATCGGTGTCTTCCCAATCAAATCTGTCACTGAATCTACGATACGCATGCTATTTCCTCCTCCATAATTCCGACTATTCCGATATTGTAATCATACCCTATCAGTTTGAAAATATGCAATTTAGAACGAACCGCTTAACGTGCTTGCTGTTTCATCGTTTCTAACTGTTCAGCTGAGAAGTGATACTTTTCCCCACAAAAATGGCAGACCGCTTCGGCTCCGCCGTCTTCTTCGATCATTTGACGAATCTCTTCGGCACCGAGGCCGATGATGGCGCCTTCCATCCGGTCGCGGCTGCACGTGCAGTTGAACTGGACCGGTTTGTTGTCGAGCAGTTCGAGACTGTCCCCGAGGAGCATGCCGAGCATCTCTTCCGGCGTCTTCTCTTCCCCGATCAACACAGAGACCGGCGGGAACGTCTTCAACGCGTTCTCTAACGCTTGAATCGTTTCTTCTGACGCATCCGGCATCAATTGCACGATGATCCCACCCGCGGCAAGAATCGATTCATCTTCCGGAAGGACGAGAACGCCCGCACCGACGATTGACGGAACTTGTTCTGACGTCGCGAAGTAGTACGTGAAGTCTTCACTGATCTCTCCGGTTTGGATTTCAGACGATCCACCGACATAGTCTTTCAACCCGAGGTCTTTGATGACCGAGATCGTACCGCGACCGACGACTTCACCGACTTTCAGTTTCGTCAATCCGTGGTCGTTGACGAACGTTCCACCTTCGACGCGCGGATGTGACACGTAACCACGGACATCGCCGGCTGTGTCGGCATCGACGATGATTTTCCCGATCGGACCGTCACCTTCGACTTTAAGCGTGACACGGGCGGCACCTTTTTGCATCGCCCCGATCATCGTACCGATCGTCATCGTCCGGCCAAGGGCAGCCGAAGCGACCGGTGTCGTCTGGTGGCGAAGCTGGGTTTCAAAGATCGTTTTTGTCGTACGAACGGCAAAGGCGCGGACTTCTCCGTTGAACCCTAACGCTCGGACGAGATAGTCTGCTTTCATTTGGTCAAGTAACGCTTGTTGTTCTGGTTGGATCATATTGAGTAACTCCTTTAAATTTATTTCTGGTTGCGCTCATAGATGAGGCGGAGCCCATCGAGCGTCAAGAAGGAATCGACGACGTCGATCGTTTCGGCATGTTCACTAATGAGACGAGCGAGACCGCCCGTCGCGATGACGGTCGCCTCTCCGACTTCGCGCTTCATACGACTGACGATTCCGTCGACTTGCGCGACATACCCGTAATACGTTCCCGATTGCATCGCCTGGATTGTGTTCTTTCCGACGACAGTCGGAGGAGTCGCGAGCTCGATGCGAGGCAACTTGGCCGCCCGTTGATAGAGCGCCTCGACCGAAATCATAATTCCCGGCGAGATAATGCCCCCGTGATAGCGACGGGATGCATCGATATAACAATACGTCGTCGCCGTACCGAAGTCGACGATGATGAGCGGACCCTCATATTTCGCGATACCAGCGACCGCGTTGACGATGCGATCGGCCCCGACTTCACGCGGATTATCGACATGGATATCGAGCCCTGTCTTCACGCCCGGGCCAACGACGATCGGGCGGACGTTGAAGTAGCGTTGCGACATCTGTTCAAGCGGAAAGATGACGGGCGGGACGACGGACGAAAGAATCACGCCATCGATTTGATCGAACGACACGTTCGAGTGGTCAAACAACGACTTGACGAGCATGCCATACTCATCGGTCGTTTTCGTACGGTCCGTCGAGATGCGCCAATGGTGGACGAGCGTCTCGCCATCATACATCCCGAGAACAATATTTGTATTCCCAACATCGATCACTAAAATCATGATATAGTTCCTCACTTTGTTGTCAATTACAGTTCGCTCGAATTATAACACGAAAAAAGACGAATGCCTCATCTAGGGCATTCGTCTCTTTCGTTTAACGCGATTCGTTGTTCGGGCGTTCCGTTGGTGTCGCCTCAGGCTTATCGCCTTCCGGGACGACATCCGGCTTCACTTCTTGAACCGACTCAGGTTGATCGATGATTTGACCGTGCTTGACGGCCGCCTCATCTTTCTTCGCTTCGTCGTTCGAATCGTCCGTCGATGGTGTCGACGGCTCTTCCGGCTCATGCGGAAGGTACTCGCGCGTCTTGATCAAGTGACGAATCTGCTTCGAGTCGAGCGTTTCGACTTCGAGAAGCGTCTTCGCAACGAGTTCGAGATCGTCACGACGTTCCGTCAAAATTTGCTTCGCTTTCGCATAGCAGCGGTTGATGATATCACGAATCTCAAGATCGATGTCTTGGGCGATGGCATCCGAGTAGTTTTGTTCCGTTTGGAAGTCACGTCCCAAGAACACTTGTCCGCCATGGTTTGATCCGAGTTGGAGCGGTCCGAGTTTGTCGCTCATCCCGTAATCCATGACCATCTTCCGAGCGATTCCCGTTGCGCGTTGGAAGTCGTTGCTCGCTCCGGTTGATACTTCACCGAAGATCACATCTTCCGCCACGCGGCCACCGAGAAGACCGACAATCTTATCTTCGAGTTCTGGTTTCGTCATGAAGTAACGATCTTCTTTCGGAAGCATGACGACATAGCCGCCCGCGTTTCCGCGTGGAACGATCGTCACTTTATGGACTTCGTCAGCGTTCTCAAGCTCGATACCGATGATTGTGTGACCCGCCTCGTGATAAGCCACGATTTGACGTTCTTTCTCCGAGATAACGCGGCTCTTCTTCGAAGGTCCCGCGATGACGCGGTCAATCGCTTCCTCAACGTCGACAATCGATACTGCCGAGCGGTCAGACCGGGCAGCGACGAGCGCCGCCTCGTTGAGCAAGTTCTCCAAGTCAGCACCTGAGAATCCAGGTGTCCGCTGCGCGATCGACTTCAAGTCAACTGTCGAATCGAGCGGTTTGTTGCGGGCATGAACTTTGAGTACTTCTTCCCGGCCTTTCACGTCCGGACGATCGACCGTGATTTGACGGTCAAAACGTCCTGGACGGAGAAGGGCTGGGTCAAGGATATCCGGACGGTTCGTCGCGGCAATCATGATGATCCCTTCGTTGTCGCTGAACCCGTCCATTTCGACGAGCAATTGGTTGAGCGTCTGCTCACGTTCATCGTGGCCGCCGCCTAAACCGGCACCACGTTGACGTCCGACAGCATCGATCTCATCGATGAAGATGATACACGGCGCGTTTTTCTTCGCGTTCTCGAACAAGTCACGGACACGTGATGCCCCGACCCCGACGAACATCTCTACGAAATCAGAACCTGAAATCGAGAAGAACGGTACACCGGCTTCACCCGCCGCCGCACGGGCGAGGAGTGTCTTACCTGTCCCTGGAGGACCGACGAGAAGGACCCCTTTCGGAATGCGCGCCCCGAGTTTCGAGAACTTGCGCGGGTCTTTCAAGAATTCAACGACTTCGATGAGCTCTTGTTTCTCTTCGTCCGCTCCGGCGACGTCTTTGAACGTCACACGGCGCTTCTCTTGATCGTACAATTTCGCCTTCGATTTCCCGAAGTTCATCACACGACCGCCACCGCCGCCGCCTTGGGCTTGGTTGAGCAAGAAGAAGAACAAGATGAAGATGATGATGAACGGTAAGATCGCAAACACGATGCTGAACCAGTTCCCACTTGACTCTGCTTCTTCGACGCTAATGTCCGTATTCGCACGGAGTGACGAGAGCACTTCGGCGTATTCGGCCTCGTTGGCCGGGATGTTCGTTTCAAAACGCTGGTCTTCATCTCCTGAAAGATCACCTGTGATCGAGATGGCACCCGGAATTTCTTGCACGGTCGCCGTTTCAATCCGACCTTCTTCCACATATTCCAAAAACTTCGAGTACGTGAGCGTCTCGCTCTGGCTGCTCGGGTTTTGTAAATATTGAAGGAACAAGATCAAGGCTAGGAAAATCACACCGAAAACTAAGGTGTTTTTCACTGCACGATTCATTCTCTGCCTCCTATTCCGAGAAACGATGTTCTCGCCCATTCAGTATATGTGTATACTTTGGGTATTTCTTTTATCTTACCACGTCACATTTTCAAAAGAAAAACGTTAGCCCCCGTAAACGCTCGGCTTGAGCACACCGACGTAAGGAAGGTTACGATATTTCTCCTCATAATCGAGACCGTAGCCCACGACGAATTCGTGAGGAATCACGAAACCGCTATAATCTGCGGACAATCCGTTTTTACGTCCTGTTGGCTTATCGAGCAACGTCACGATTTTCACCGACTTCGCTTTACGATATTTAAGGAGGTCTACGAGATAACCGAGCGTGAGCCCGCTATCAATGATATCTTCTACAATCAAGATGTCACGACCTTCTACAGACGTGTTTAAATCTTTCTCGATTTTCACTTCACCTGTCGAAGACGTCCCTCCGTGATACGTCGACACGTCCATGAAATCCATCTCTAAATGGATATCCATTTCTTTGACGAGGTCTGACATGAATGGCATCGCGCCTTTCAATACACAGACGAGAAGCGGAAACTCTTCTTTATATTCTTCGCTGAGCGTTACCGCGAGTTCTTTCACTTTTCCTTGAATCTCTTCACTCGAAATGAGCACCTTTTCCATATCGTTCATTAATGACATCTTGAAATCCTCCTCTTTCTAATCCGACACAATCACCATTTTACCATTAATCGTGGGCATCTCGCATCCGACTTCTCTGGAAAGTCGGAAACTCTTATTCCTACTATAGCGATAATTCGACCAGTTGCGTCAACTAATAACGGGATAAACGGACGTTTTTCGCGCGGGACTTTTGCATCAATCAACACACGGGCGACTTTCTTCGTCCCGACCGAGAGGCTAATCCGGTCTCCCGGTCGTGGTGAACGGACGTATAGCGGCCACTCGAGTGCATCGAGCGGGAAACCACGACCATCTTCCGTCACTTCAAGCGAAACGACGTGTTCACCGAACGTCACGCGTGTCGGGAGCGTCTCGACTCGTTGCGGCGACGGGATTGACAGTTGTCCTCGTTCCGTCAGAGCGATGCCGCCGTCACGCTTCTCTAAACGAAAATCCCCGCCCACGTCGTACACACCCGTCCCTCGTTTACTTTGCATGAGTCGCGTCATACCTTCCGCTACCTGTACCCCGAATCGCTCGGATAAAAGCCGCCCGAGCACATAACGTTCTTCTGCCGACAAGGCCATAACCGCTTCAAGTTTCACATGAAACGCTTTCATTTCAAGATCGACGTGACGGTCCATCCATACGGTCATGGCCGCATAACGTCGTTGCCATGTTCGTCGGTTCGCGCGTGCTGTTGCACACACGTCCCGGACGAGCGTCGGCCACCCCGCCAGTAACGGGGGGATGACGAGATGACGCATTCGGTTACGCAAATAATCCGTCTTCGCGTTCGTAGCGTCTTCACGCCATTCGAGATCGTGCTGTCGCGCGTAGGCGATGAGACTTTGTTTCGTTTCATCTAACAGCGGACGGACGAGCACCCCGCCGCCGAACCGGCGACGCTCCGGGATGCCCGTCACTTCGACGACGTTGCGATGCAATTGAATCAACACCGTCTCGACGACGTCATCGGCGTGATGGGCCGTCATCAACTCACGATAGCCGTACTCCTGCATGACCGTCTCGAAAAATGCATAACGCGCTTCCCGGTAAGCTGCTTGTGACGCCGTCTCGATGATTAACCGCTTGCCGTGAAACGGGACGCCATATTCGCGCGCGAGCTGTTCGACGAACCGATACTCCTCATCGGATGCACGGCGCTGTCCGTGATGGACGTGCGCGACGCCGACGTCGAGGCCTTTCGCGACCATCTGATGAAGCAATACGATCGAATCGACTCCGCCCGATACGGCCAGCAATACGTTCGGCATCTTCCGCCCTCCTTGAGATAACAAAAAAAGCCACCTCAGATGAGATGACTTGTTCGCTTAGGTAAGTGACCCGTACGGGATTCGAACCCGTGTTACCGCCGTGAAAGGGCGGTGTCTTAACCGCTTGACCAACGGGCCTAAATAAAATGGTAGCGGCGGAGGGAGTCGAACCCACGACCTCACGGGTATGAACCGTACGCTCTAGCCAGCTGAGCTACACCGCCATGTTATTGTGTTGTGTCCTAAGCACATTTTCTATAATAACCAGTCACCACGTTTGTGTCAATTCTTTTTTAAAGTTTTTTTATAAAAGAAATCGTGTACAGTGTCGTCTTCCTCACTATACACGATTTTCGTTTCCTTTTACATCACGCTTCAGACGGAATACCCCGATATTTCTTTTTCCAAGCAATCCGGAAATAACCCCATAACAGCCCGAGACAAGCAAGCGAGACGAGCAGGAGGTAAATCGTCGCCGACTGTAAATATTGCGCACCGTCGCCAGATAGAATTTCTTTATAACCGGCCACCGTATACGTCATCGGGAGTAACGCGTTGAACGGTTGGAGTGCCCGTGGGATCAGCTCTAACGGGAACGTTCCGGCCGACGTCGTCAGCTGCAAGATGAGCAGGATGATGGCGACGAAGCGTCCCGGATTCCCGAGTACCGTCACGAGCAGTTGGACGATCACTAAGAACGTGATGCTCGCTAGCCAACTGAATCCGAAGAACTGAAGTGGCGCATCGACTTCTAACCCGAGCAAGTATACCATCGCGACGTCTAATACGAGCGCTTGGACGAACCCGATGACAATCAAGACGCCCGATTTCGAGGCGAGCCAAGACAAGCTTCGTTTCGGTTTACCTGCCGGGTCGTAGAGCGGATAGACGATCGAGAGCAAAAGTGCCCCGACGAAGAGGCCGAGCGACATGAAGTACGGGGCAAAGCCCGTCCCGTAGTTCGGCACGTGATGAATCGAATCGTTTACGACCGTGACCGGACCCGCCATCATGTCGACGTTGTCGTCTCCGAGATCGATGGACGCTCGGTCGGCTCCTTCGGCCAACGCGTCACGCAGCGTGGCATTCCCTGACTCGAGTTCAGACAAGCCGTCTTTCAGTTCGCTGCTTCCTGACGCGATCGTCGCCCCGCCATCAGCAAGTTGTATCGCCCCGTCAGACAGCGTGCGCGTTCCGTCTTCCGCGTCTTTCGCGCCGGCAGCGAGCTTCTTGCTTCCGTCCGTCAGCGCACCGGTCGCTTCTGTCAAACGCGTACTGCCCGAAGCCAGTTCAGATGTCCCGTCTCTCAACTGCCCTGCACCGGCGTTCAACGTCGTACTCGCTGATGCGAGCTCATTCGAACTCGCCGCAGCCGTCTGTGCCCCTTGCTCGAGTCGGGCCGAACCGGCAGCGAGCGCCGTGGCCCCATCGGCCAACTCGGCTTGTCCTTCATTCAGTGCTGCCAAACCTGAAGCAAGTTCATTCGCTCCTGCTTCTGCTTTCGTTAAGCCGGCGTCTAGCGCGGTTTGTCCGTCTCGGACACGTGTCGCCCCTACCGTGAGCTCGTCAAACCCAGCCGCCGTGGCCTGTTGACCTTCCTCAAGTCGACTTACTACTTGTTGAAGCACTTCTGGAGGAATCGGTTGACCCGATTGTGCCAACGCCGAAAGTTGTTGCATCAATTCGTCTTGATTGGCGAGTAGCATCGTCTTCATTTGTCCGATGCCGTCAATCAATTCGGTCTCCCCTGCCAAGAGCGCGGCGTTGCCTTGTTTGGCGTTCGTCATCCCGGTCGCCAACTCACTCGAGCCGGCGACGAGCCGTTCACTGCCAGACTTCGCTTGATCAATCCCCGCCGCCAAGTGTCGCATCCCTTCGTCAAGCGACTTCGCGCCCGTATGCAGCTCCTCAAGTTTCAAGGCGAATGTCGTCGTTCCTTCGACGAGTTGATTCGTTCCGTCTAGGAGGACGGACGCGCCGTCATCCACGCGACGGGCCCCATCTGACAGGGCCGCACTTCCTTCATACACTCGTCGACTACCATCAGCCAAATCGGTCGTGCCCGTTGCGAGTTGAGACACGCCTTCACCTAAACGACCCGCTCCGTCTGCAAGTTGTTGCTGTTTCGAAGCGAGGAGTGCGGCGCCATCTGCAAGTTGGGTCGCACCGTTCTTCGCCGTCTCCGAACCGTCAGCGAGAAGTGAGGCGCCGTCTGCCGCCTCCCCAAGACCAGCGGCCGCTTCATCAATGCCATCCCGCAACGCGCTGACGTACTGCTTCGCCACTTCCGTCGATAGTTCCGCTTTTACTTGTTCCATCGCTGAACCGCCGATTTGAGCGGCCAAGAAGTTATAAGATTCGTTGGCGATATACTTGAGTTCGAGCCGTTCCGGTTGATCATCAAGTGCGGTCGTCGCCTTCTCCGAGAAGTCCTTTGGAATCTCAATCGTCATATAGTAGGCGTGGTCCTGTAAGCCCGATTCCGCCTCTTCTTTAGTCGTCTCAACAAATTCAAAAGCTTCCGAAGCGAGCAGTTTATCGACGAGCTCATCTCCGATCGCGAGTGAATCACCTTCGAACGTTGCCCCGCTATCTTCATTGACGATGGCGACCGGTAAGTCCTTCATCTGACCGTACGGGTCCCAAAACGCCCATAAAAACATCCCCGCATACATGAGCGGCACGAGCACGACCGCTAGAATCGGGATCCATACCCGCGGATCTTTCCCAATGCTTCGCCACTCGGCCTTCCATAGTTTCCATCCATTCATATCTGTTCCTCCACCTTCACTTATAAAACATAACTATTTTTTCATGTTCCCTATTGTGCTCGCTTCTTCTGAAAAATGCAACCTTTTTTAGTTATTTTTTATAACTATTTAAACGACAAAAAAGCCACAGACGGTTCACGTCTGTGGCAATGCAGTTCGCATGTGAAAAAGCTTGTATCGTTACGAGTAGAAGCTAGTGGTTTACGAAGGGTTACCCGCGCTTGGCTCCACGCCCACCGCGTTTCGAATCAGTCTGACGTTTCAACGTTGTGAGACGCTCGTCGCTATCTTTCAAGAACTTGCTCATCAACGTGTCAAACGTTTCAGGCTCACGACGTACTTCACGACGTCCGCCACCACCGCGTGGACCGCCGCCACCGCGTGGGCCACCGCCGCCGCGTGGACCTTGTCCTGGGCCACCTGGTCGTGGTCCTTGACCTTGACCTGGGCCACCTGGACGTGGGCCGCGAGAGAAACGCTCGCCTGCCGGACGCTCAGGACGTTCGCTCACAGGACGGTCAACCGCTTTCTTGATGGACAACCCGATTTTGCCATCGTTCTCGACGTTCAATACTTTGACCGTGACTTCCTGACCGACCGTGAGGACTTCATTGATGTCTTTGACGTAAGAATCCGCCACTTCACTGATGTGCACCAAACCTGTTTTTCCGTTTGGAAGTTCTACGAACGCTCCGAAATGCGTAATCCCTGTAACCTTACCTTGTACCTTGCTTCCTACTTCAATTGACATAAAATAATGTACTCCTTTTTTTGATTGATTCCCTACAATTATACGAGTCGTTTCGTCAACGGTCAACGAAGCGACTTATTCCTCTGGTGAGAAGTAAAAAATAATCTCGCCATCTTTCGAAAACAACAACTCGTTGCGCGCGAGATTGGCGATATATTCATCGTCTTGTAAACGTTCGACCTGCTCCTGCAATTCCGCTTGCTCTTCTTTCACTTCATTCAACTCGACTTGCGCTTCGTTCTGATTTCGCTCTTGCTCCGAAACGTAGCCGACTTTTGTGAAGTAGCTCTGACCGATCAACACGATCATCAACAAGAAAAGGAGCGAGGCCGCGGCCAGGCGGCGTCGAAGATGGATACGTCGCCGGGTCTGATCTTTTTCCAGCTGTTCTCTCCGTTCGTCGAGAGCCCGAATTCGCTGTTTGCGATCGATCGGGGTACGTCCATTCATCGAATCACCTTCCTCCTGTCCTAGTACGTCCAGTATACCTTTTTTTTACGCTTCCGTACCACTGTTCACCTTTTCTTCTTTGATCAAGCGGTACATTTCCTTCGCGTCTTCTTTGCGTGCATGTTCGGCAATCGAATCGATGACGACCGTGACGAGTTTATTGCCGAAGCGAATTTGAAGCTCGTCCCCGACCTTGACGTCCGTGCTCGCTTTCGCGGTTTGTCCGTTCAGTTCGATGCGTCCTTGGTCGGCCACTTCTTTGGCTAACGTACGTCGTTTGATCAAACGCGACACTTTCAAAAACTTGTCTAATCTCATAATCCCTGCTCCTTCGCTTCATTCCAGAGCCGGTCCATCTGCTCGAGCGTCATGTCCTCAATCGGACCGTTCGCCTCGATATATTCAAACCGTCTCTTAAATTTTTGATTCGTTCGTTCGAGCGCTTGTTCGGCGTTCAACGCATAATAGCGGGCGACATTGACAATCGAGAACAACACATCACCAAGCTCCGTCTCGTCTTCTGGACGTTCTTTCCACTCCCGTAATTCTTCTTCGAGCTTTTCGAACGCTCCGCTGACGTCGTCCCATTCGAACCCGACCGTCGCTGCTTTCTTTTGCAGTTGTTCCGCGCGCATTAAGCCTGGTTGCGTCATGAGGACACCGTCTAGCTGCGATTTCTTCTTTTCCCCTTTTTCGGTCTGTTTAATCGCATTCCAGTTTGAAATGACATCGTTCGCGTCACGCACCGTCACATCGCCAAACACATGCGGGTGACGACGTACCATTTTCTCGCTGATCGATCCGATGACGTCCCGGATATCGAAATAGCCGTCGTCCGCTCCGATTTGGGCGTGGAGCATGACTTGTAACAACACATCACCGAGCTCTTCGACGATCGCGTCGTCATCTTCGGCATCAATCGCCTCGATCAACTCATACGCCTCTTCAAGCAAATATTTGCGAAGCGACTCGTGCGTCTGCTTCTTGTCCCACGGGCACCCGTCCGGACCGCGGAGCGTCGCGATGATGTGCGTCAACGTCGAAAATTCGCGCGCCAAATGCGTTTCATCCGTCAACGGTGGCACATAAAGCGTCGTCAAGTTGTCGACTTCTGCCACGCGGTCCATTTCATAGAGCGGGATTTCACTGACCCGCTCGCGTTTCGTCCCGGCAGCCGTCACGAGTTTGACGATGTGCTCGTCCGGATAGCGTTCCATCAGCTGGACTTTCACGTCTCCGGCTACGAACCCGTCATACACTTGGCCGATCAACACGTGTTGCGTCACTTGAATCCGTTCGACATCAAGTGCCGTCGCATCGAGTAATTGGAACCCGTTGATCGGGTCGATGCGCAACGCCTGGAACATGGCGTCTAAAAAGCTTTGCCCGCCGAGGAACGTGACGTCAGCACCTTGCTCTATTAAAAGTTCGACCGTTCGTTCGGCGACGAACGGATGACCTGGGACCGCATACGTGATGGCGAGCTCTTCACTTTTAGTCAGGAGCGTCTCGACAATCTCGGTGTAGACAGCCTCGAACGTGTCGCACGACTCATATACCGAATCAAACGATTCGAAATGCACACCTTCCGCCTCCAGTTCAGCGACGACAGGATGGTCCTTCGTGCGCAACCAGACGAGGGGCTGCTGTTTCAAATGGCGATACACACCGAGCGGAAGTTGCTCCATTTCGCCGGATCCTAGCCCGACGACCGTAATTCCAAAGCTCATATCAGTTCTCCTTTTTATCAATCAAATGGATGAAACGGTTACCGAACGGAATCATTTCCCATTCCTCCGTCGTCAATACTTGTTCTTTCCATAATCTCCATACATATATGCCGCCGCCTGTCACAATCATAACACCCAGCCAGACGAGCGCATCGAGTCGATGTGTGACGCGTTCGAGTCCGATGAGGTTCATCAAAAAGAGGACGAGTCCCATCGGCACAACCGTCTTCAACAATACACCGTAATGTTTCAAGCGAAGCATGCCGAGCGGAATGACTTGATCGAGCCGTTTAAAATTGTAGGCGGCCATTCCTAAAAAGGCGAGTGACGTGCCAATCGCGGCCCCCGCGATCCCGTAGCGAGGAACGAGACATAAGTTGACGGCCAGTTTCAAGACGATCGCCATCATCATTCCAAGCGCCGCTGTTCGTTCTTTATCAATCGCTTGGAGACACGTCATGCTGGCCACGGCGAGCGAGGCCGCAAACGTGCTCGTCGAGAGCAGAATAAGGGCCATCGTTCCGTCCGCGTTTTCAAACAAGGCCACATTCAACGGGAACATCACTCCCATTAAACCGATCGTGGCAGCGGCAGCGACCGCCGTCGTCACTCGAATCATCGAACGCAACCCAGCAGCCGTCGCCTCGATCCGTTGTGCCCGGTAATGACGGACAAGACTTGGCACGTTCGCCATACCGAGCGCTGTCGTGAACAAAATCGCGAACTGCACGAGCGGGTAGCCCCGGTCGAATACACCTTTGCTCACTTTGGCGTCAAAGTCGGCACCCGTCAAATTGACGATGGTGAACGAATCAACGAGTTGCATCCATAAGATGCCGAGTGAGGCGAATCCGACCGCTAATCCGGTCGTCAACAAGACACGTAATACGGCCCGCAACGTCGAGACGCGGACGCGGACGAAACGAAACGTGAATCCTTTCGCCCAGACGCCGAGCCCGACAATCGCAACGACCCCGCCGACAAGTGTGGCCCCATAGGCGTAACGACTCAACGCATACGCATCGAGGCCGACATGGACACCGATGAGCAATGCGGCGAGCAACACAGCGACACGCACAAGGTTCTCAAGCACTTGTGAGGCCGCACTCGGTTTCAAATCATCAATCGCTTGAAACGACCCCCGTAAGACAGCGAGCGCAGGCATGAGCAAATAACTGAGACTGATCACCCGAAGCGTCGGGGCCAGTTCACGGTCACCAAGCCAGTCTGCAATCGTCGGGGCGAGCCCCCACATGGCGATGACGAGCGTGATGGCCAACGTGAGGAGGACGTAGAAGCTCCCCCACAGCACTTCAAGCTTGCGTCTCGGCCCGTTCGCATCGACCCCGATTTTGGCGATGACGACGGGCATCGCATACATACCGAGCGAAGCGACGATGGCCGCAAACGGATACACGGTTTGGTAGGCGTATAATCCGAAGTCACCGGCAATGTTTTGATAGGGGACGCGATAGGCGAAACTGATAAACTTCGTCAAATAACCCGCGAGCGCGAACAGGACGACACCGGTCGCAAACTTACTGGACGGACGCATGCGCCAGCCTCTTCGTCAGTTCCTCGAGCACCGAATCGGCATCGTTCAACAGCTCGACGACCGGCATCCGACCGCTGAGAGATAGTTTAAGCGCACCGTTATCTTGGCCGACGCCGAGTTTGCGGCCGAGCGGCATCGTCCACTCCATAAAGGACGGGACGTCGAGCGCTGTCGTCGATTCCATCGTCAAGACGATCTCGACGCGACCCGGCACTTGTTTAATCCGAGCCACCCGCGCCATCTCGCCGTAAATGCGGAGGCGCGTCAATTGAATCAATAGCGCGACCGGTTCCGGGAATTCTCCGAACCGCTCAATCAACTCGTCTTGAAGCGCGAACAACGCTTCCGGTGTATCGACGTATTTGAAACGTTTATACATCTCGATCTTCAGTTCGCTATCCGACAAGTAGTCGTCCGGGATATACGCATCGGCTTGGAACGAGATTTCCGGTTTGAAGACGACTTGCTTCGCTTGTCCTCGCATCCGGTCTTTCCGTTCTTCGATTGCTTCCGACAGCATTTGTGAGTATAAGTCAAAACCGACCGAGTCGATGAACCCAGACTGTTGGGCGCCAAGCAAGTTCCCGGCACCTCGGATCGACAAATCGCGCATCGCGATCTTGAAGCCGCTCCCGAGCTCGGTAAACTCCTTGATCGCTTGCAGACGGCTCTCCGCCACTTCCGTCAGACGCTTATCTTTTCGATATGTGAAGTAGGCGTAGGCGATCCGATTCGAACGTCCGACGCGACCGCGAAGTTGATACAGCTGTGACAGCCCCATTTTATCCGCATCGTGGACGATGAGTGTGTTCACGTTCGGGATATCGATCCCCGTCTCGATGATCGTCGTCGACACGAGCACGTCAGCTTCCCCTTCTAAGAAACTGATGAGTTGGCTCTCGAGCTCCGTCTCGGTCATCCGCCCGTGCGCCGTCGCAATCCGCGCTTCCGGTAAGAGCGCCCGAATCTCCTCGGCTTTCCGCTCGATCCCTTCGACCCGGTTGTAGAGGAAGAACGCTTGTCCGCCGCGTGCGAGTTCGCGTTCAAGTGCTTCTCGTAGCACGATGCCGTCATATTCCATGACGTACGTCTGAACCGGGTAACGGTTCTCCGGCGGCGTCTCGAGCACCGACAAGTCGCGAATGCCGATCATCGACATGTGAAGCGTCCGCGGAATCGGGGTCGCCGTCAACGTCAACACGTCAATATTCGTCTTCAGTTGTTTCAGACGCTCTTTATGTTTGACCCCGAACCGCTGTTCTTCATCGATGATGACGAGACCGAGGTCGGCGAACGTCACGTCTTTCGACAAGACGCGGTGCGTCCCGACGACAACATCAATCGTCCCTTCCTTTAGTCCTTTTTTCGTCGCCGCCATCTCACTCTTCGAGCGGAAGCGGCTCATGACAGAGACGTTGATCGGGAATTCACTGAATCGTTCGAGCATCGTTTCGTAATGTTGTTGGGCTAGAACGGTCGTCGGAACGAGGAACGCGACTTGTTTCCCCGCGAGCACCGCTTTGAAGGCAGCCCGAATCGCCACTTCCGTCTTGCCGTAGCCGACGTCGCCGCACAGCAAACGATCCATCGGCCGTGAGCGTTCCATATCCGCTTTAATCTCGGCAATCGACCGGACTTGGTCCTCCGTCTCCGCATACGGGAATGAGGATTCGAATTGACTCATCTCCTCATCGTCCGTCGGGAACGCGAATCCGACTGATGCTTCGCGAGCCGCGTACAGCTTGATCAGTTCGTCGGCGATATCTTCGACCGATTTCGCGACTTTCGATTTCACTTTCTTCCATTCGGTCCCGCCGAGCTTGTAAATCTTCGGCTCTTTCCCTTCCGCTCCGACGTACTTTTGGACGAGATCGATTTGATCGACGGGAACGTAGAGGGCATCGTCCCCCGCATAGACGAGATGCAAGTAGTCTTGGTGGATGCCGCCGACTTCGATCGTCTTGATGCCTAGGTACTTCCCAATCCCGTGGTGGATATGGACGACGTGGTCGTTCGGTTTCAATTCCTGATAACTTTTGATCCGTTCGGCGTTCGTTAAGTTCTTCGTCTGACGCTTTCGTTTCGCCACACGCTTGAACAACTCTTCTTCCGAAACGACGACGAGACGGCTCGTCGAGAGCTCGAACCCGCCCTCGATTTGTCCGATCATGACGTGCACATGGCGCGGCAACAAGTCTCCGTCGACGTTCGTGAACGTTGACGGGACACCGTAATCGTCAAGTAACGCCGCCACTTTATCCGCTCGTTCTCGGTCACCGGCAAGGAAGACGATACGGTGATCACTCTGTTGCCACCGCTCGACTTCTTGTTTCAGTAGATGCATCTGTCCGTGAAACGCTGGAAGCGGCCGACAGCTGAGATGGACCGTATTGGCTTCCGGAATTCCGGAGCGTCGCGATGGAAGAAGTGAGAACGCGACTTGCTTCATGTCACGAAACACTTTATGCATCGGGACGGCGAGCGTGTAGTTCGAGACCGATTCCCCCCGTTCGATGAGGGACGAGAACCATTCCGCCTCCTCTCGGTCTTGGACGTCCGCCGCATCCTCGATTCGCGCCACTTCGTCTAAAACGAGTACCGCGTCCGATCCGACGTAATCGAGTAACGTCGACTTGTATAAAAGAGGTGTATACTTCCCGACCTTCTCTGGGACGTCCCCGCGTCCGAACAATTCGATGTCACGAGCGATCCCTTCTTCAAGCGCCTGTCGAATCGTCTCTGTCTCGATGAGGGAAAGCGTTCGATCGTATTGACGTTGGAGTGCCTCGCCTGCCTTTTTCAGCAAGTCCGTCGACGCCACAAATTCGGTCGCCGGCGTGATGACCGCCTCTTTCGCGACCCCGAGCGATCGCTGTGTCTCGGCGTCGAACGTGAAGACCGAGTCCACTTCTGTATCGAACAAGTCGATGCGGTACGGCCGAGCCTCGGTCAGCGGATACACATCAAGGATGCTACCTCGCACTGAGAACTCTCCCGGAGACGTGACAGTAGCCGTTCGTTCATATCCGAGCGAGACGAGTGTTTCACCGAACGGCTTCAACTCCAGTTCTTGCCCCGGTCGGATGACATGCTGACTCGCCTGCCAGTCGGCCGGGCTCGGCACGAATCGCCGCAACCCACCGAGCGGCACGACGATAACGCCTCCCTCTTCATTGAGGAGACGTGTTCGCGCCTCGATCCGGGCAGCGAGCAGTTCTGGGCTAGATGTCAGCGACAGTTCGCCGGCAAGCGTCTCATCGATCGGGTATAGGAGTGCCTGACTCGGGCCGATGAGCGTCTCGAGTTGATCGTACATCTTTTGGGCTTGATACATGTTGTGCGTGACGACGACGAGACGTCGCGACGACTCTTTCGCTAAACCAGCCAATACGAGTGCTTTGGCACTCGTCGTCAATCCGGTGACGAGTTGACGGTCGAGTTTCGGCAACCGATCGCGAATAATTTTTGTCTCAGGCAGTGTCACCATAAATCTCTCTAGAGCGTTCATTTGTTTTCCTCCACCTCATACGACAAAAAAGGGTACAACGACCCTTTAGTTATATCGATTCATGAGCGCGATCCATTCTGTGTCCACAAAATCCGTTGCGGCTGACACAGATTGGTCGAGCGTGTCGTTTAATTCAGACATGTCTTCTTTCCGATAATTCATGAGCACCCAGTCGACGACTTTTACCGGATGGGGCGGGCGACCAATCCCGAGTTTCAAACGTTTAAAGTCTTGCGTACCTAAATGTTGAATCAACGATTTGATCCCGTTATGCCCACCGGCGCTCCCTTTCGGACGGAAGCGTAGCTTTCCAGGGACCATGTCGAGATCGTCATAGATGACGAGCAAGTCGTCGATATCGATTTTATAGTAGTCCATGATCGGCCGGACCGCCTCACCTGACAAATTCATGTACGTGAGCGGTTTGACGAGGACGACACGTTCTCCATTGATTCTTCCCGTTCCTATCACTGCCTTAAACTTGGCTTCATCTAATTTGATCCCGTGCTTCTCGGCTAGGCGGTCAATCGCCAAAAAGCCAACGTTGTGACGGGTCATCTCATATTTTTTGCCTGGATTCCCTAGGCCGACGATACATTTCATCCGCTTCCTCCTGAACAAAAAAGCCCAAAGGCGGACGCCTTCGGGCCTCGTTTTTTTAATCGAATAACGTGCTCACCGATTTGTGCTCGTGGACACGCATGATCGCTTCCCCAAGCAAACGGGCGACCGACATTTGCTTGATCTTGTTCGAACACTCGCGACCAGCCAAATCGATCGTATTCAATACGACGAGTTCTTTGATCGATGAGTTGTCGATTCGTTCCATCGCTGGACCAGACAAGACAGGGTGCGTACACGATGCGTACACTTCTTTCGCACCCGCCGCGACGATAGCGTCAGCTGCGAGCGTGATCGTACCGGCCGTGTCGATAATGTCATCGATGAGGATCGCCGTCTTGCCTTCGACGCTGCCAACGATGTTCATGACCTCAGCCACGTTCGCCTCCGGACGGCGCTTGTCGATAATCGCAATCGGCGCTTTCAAACGTTCAGCGAGCTTCCGTGCGCGTGTGACGCCACCGTGGTCCGGTGACACGACGACGATATCTTTCGCTTTGAATTCCTCCGTCTCGAAATATGTCGAGATGAGCGGGACTCCTAGTAATTGGTCTACTGGGATATTGAAGAAACCTTGAATTTGTGCGGCATGCAAGTCCATTGTAATGACGCGCGTGGCGCCAGCTACTGTAAGGAGGTCAGCCACGAGTTTCGCCGTGATCGGTTCACGCGAACGAGCCTTACGGTCTTGGCGTGCGTAGCCGTAATACGGCATGACGATGTTAATCGTCCGAACCGACGCGCGTTTCAACGCATCAATCATGACGAGTAACTCCATGAGCGTCTCGTTGACTGGTGAACTCGTCGATTGGATGACGTACACATCATCGCCTCGAACGCTTTCCTCGATGTTAATGTAAAGTTCTCCGTCGCTAAACCGCTTCACTTGGCAATCGCTAAGCGGGATGCCGATTTCCTTGGCAATCTCTTCAGCGAGCGGGCGGTTTGAATTTAAGCTAAATAGGCGAATTTCACGTTCATATACAGTAGACATGTTTAGGATTCTCCTCCATCGTGTTCAATAGTAATTGGCAGCAAGTTATCGTTTCGTGTAACCTTCTTTATTCGTTTGACGCTCACGTGCGATCGCGAGCGATTCTTCCGGGACATCGTCCGTGATCGTTGAGCCGGCGGCCACAATTGAGCCTTTTCCGACCGTGACCGGCGCGATTAAGTTGACGTTACAACCGACGAACGCATCCGCTTCGACGACCGTCTCAAACTTGTTCGTTCCGTCATAGTTGACCGTGATCGACCCACAACCTAAGTTGACGCGCTCACCGATTGAAGCGTCTCCGATGTAGCTGAGGTGCGAAGCTTTTGCCCCGTCCCCGAATGTTGATTTTTTAATTTCCACGAAATTCCCGACGCGTGTGTTCGCGCCGAGCACTGCTTGTTGACGAAGGTGGGCGAACGGCCCGACCTGTGACCCGTTTCCGACACGGCTGTCGCTCAATACCGATTGACGTACCGTCGCGCCGTCTTCAATCACACTGTCACGAATATCTGAATTTGGACCGATGACACATTCTGAACCGATGACAGTTTTTCCAAGGATGATCGTCCCCGGATAAATGATTGTATCCGAGCCGATGACCGCATCTGGTGAAATATACGTCGATGCCGGGTCCATGAACGTCACACCTGCACGCATGAGGCGCTCATTCGTGCGCTTGCGCATAATCGTCTCAGCCTGCGCGAGAGCGACGCGGTCGTTGACGCCGATCGTCTCGTCAAACGTCGGTGCCGTGTGGGCCGCTACGACTTCTCCTGCTTGTTTCGCGATCGAAATGACGTCTGGTAAGTAGTATTCGCCTTGCGCGTTGTCGTTGCCGACTTGACGGAGCGCTTCAAACAACAACTCATTGTCGAACACATACGTTCCGGTATTGATCTCACGAATCGCAAGCTCCGCTTCTGACGCGTCTTTATGCTCAACGACTTTCGTCACGTTACCATCTTCACCACGAATGACACGTCCATACCCTGTCGCGTCGTCGGCAATCGCCGTGAGGACAGTCACTTTCGCACCTTGCGCTTCATGGTGTGCGAGTAACGCTTCCAATGTTTCCGCTGTCAAAAGTGGCGTATCCCCACAGACGACAAGTGTTGCTCCTTGTTTCCCGGCAAGCTCTGACTCCGCCATCTGTACGGCATGGCCTGTCCCGAGCTGCTCTTCTTGGACCGCATAGTCCACACGAGAACCGAGCGTGTCTTGTACCGCTTCAGCCCCATGGCCGACGATGACGATTTGACGACTGACCCCGATGTTATCGAGTTGGTCGACGACGTGCTCGACCATCGGTTTTCCGAGAACCGGATGAAGTACTTTATAGAGCTTCGACTTCATACGCGTCCCTTTACCTGCTGCCAAAATGACTGCAAAACGATCCATGCTTGATTCGCTCCTATCTCAATCGACTGTAATTTCATACTATAGTTCGGGTTTTCTGCATATAAATCCTATTTACACCGTTTCTACTATATCGAAACGGCGAGCCCGTTTCAACCGTTGTAGCGATTCGTAACCAATCGCACGCAAAAAAGCAGCGGAACGAGATTGCGTTCCGCTGTCCGATTATGCTTCATGGATTCCGTCATACATTTCTGACGTCTCATGCGAGGCGACATCGGTATGCGTATAAGCTTCTAATACCGCCGCTTCGACTTTTTGACGCATCTCTCCGTTGATCGGGTGAGCGATATCCCGGAAAATGCCTTCAGGTGTCCGTTTACTCGGCATCGCCACGAAAAGTCCGGTGCTTCCTTCGATGATTCGAAGGTCGTGCACGACGAACTCGTGATCGAGTGTGATGGAAGCGAGCGCCTTCATCCTACCTTCTGTTGCCACTTTGCGAATTTTTACGTCTGTGATCTGCATGTTTCGCATCCCCTTTTCATCGTTGTCTATACTAAGGTGTCCTTTATTCAAGGTTGAGGTGCCGTCTACCGAACGCAACTGATTCCGTATGACTCATATACCCTTTCATCATAAAACGAAATCAATTTTTTGCCAATCACTTTAAGAACTGTTCAACGTTTCCACGTGAAATCGTGACAAGACCTTCGTCTGAATCGACGTTCGTCAACTTCATCAAGCTGACATACTCACTCACCATCTTCTTCTCGGCGCCTTCTGCCTCCATGAGCACACCGACACCGGCGAGATTCGCTTCGAACTCGTTCAATAAACTCATCATCCCGCGAATCGTCCCGCCGGCCTTCATGAAATCATCGATCAACAACACGTTGGCACCGCGTGGCAAGCTACGGCGAGCGAGCGCCATCGTACGGATCGCTTTCGACGACCCTGACACATAGTTGATGCTGACGGTCGAGCCTTCGGTGACACGGCTGTCAGACCGGACGATGACGAACGGGACACCGAGCTGTTCGGCGACCGCATAGGCGAGCGGAATCCCTTTCGTCGCGATCGTCATGACGACGTCGACTTTCCGATCGGCGAACACCGAGGCAAACACTTGTCCCATCGGCTTGACTTGACGCGGGTTGCCGAGGACATCAGTCAAATATAAATAACCGCCTGGAAGCAGACGTTCTGGTTTCGACAATTGCTCGCACAACCCATCGATCATCGAGAGCGATTTCTCTTGGCTCCAGCCCGGAATGAACATGACTCCACCAGCCGCTCCAGGAACGGTCACAAGTTTACCGGTACCGTCGTGGGCCAGCATTTCACTGACGATGACCAAGTCCTCACTAATGGACGATTTGGCGGATTTATAGCGGCTCGAAAACATTGACAACGAGACGAGCTGATGTGGATGGTCGAGCAAATAACGGGTCATATCGACGAGACGACCACTTCTACGAATTTTCATACGGATTCCCCTTCACTTTTACAATAATAGACGAATGTTCTAAACAGAATATATCAGACTCATTCGTCTTTGTTCAATGTTTTTTACCGAGAATCCGAACGACGAACACTTCTGGGCAAAAACCTTTCAACCCATTGTAGACGCGATGGGCTTTCTGCTCGTGTTCGATTAAAGCAAAGACGGTCGGCCCACTTCCGCTCATGAGCACACCATCCGCCCCGCAATGGAGCATCGTCTCTTTAATTTGACGGACTTCCGGATGCAGTTCGAGCGTGACCGCCTCGAGCGCGTTGCCGAGGTTGTCACAAATCGCGTGAAAGTCGCGCTCGTGGATCGCTTTCACCATCGCGCCCGTATTCGGATGAACGATTTTTTCCATGTTCACCGCCCGGTACACGTCGGCCGTCGAGACGCCGATCTTCGGTTTCGCCAGTACGACGTAGCACGGCGGAGGTGACGGGATCGTCTCCAACAACTCACCGCGACCGCGTGCGATCGCCGTCCCACCCATGACACAAAACGAGACGTCTGAACCGACTTCGGCACCGAGTTCCGCCAATTCTTCAAGTGATAACCCGAGTTCGAATAGTTCGTTCATTCCGCGGAGCGTGGCCGCCGCGTCGCTTGAACCCCCGGCCAGTCCGGCTGCGACCGGAATGTGTTTATCGAGGACGATCTCTACCCCTTCTGTGATACCAAACCGTTTCCGCAACAAATCGGCCGCCCGATACGCCAAGTTTCGATGATCGCTCGGCACGTAAGCGTGCTCCGATTGAATCCGAATCTCATCTGTATCGAGGACCGTCAGTTCTAATCGGTCCGACAAGTCCACCGTCGTCATGACCATTTCCACATCATGATAGCCGTCCGTCCGCTTTCCTAGGACGTCGAGCGTCAAATTAATTTTTGCCGGCGCTTTCACACTGATCGTGCGCATATCGTTCACCCTTCCCATGTATCTCCTGTTCGCCATTGTACCGTAAACGAGCGCACAAAAAAAGAAGCAGCTGCCAATGCATCCGCCCCTCATTTATCGATCAATTACTGAATTCAATTTTAACTGTATCCGTTAGGACATCAGCGTAGCTATATGAGACACGTTCCACGTTATGATGATCTTCATCCAACTTGACGACGAACACCGCAGGATACGTCTCAACGAGCGTTCCAAACCGAGTAACGACTTTCTTACGACCGCCGTTTGCTTTCAACGTCAATCGTTCTCCAACATGCGATTCGAGTTTCTGTCTGATTTCTTGTAACGTCTTTGGCATACGCTTCACCTCACTGTTACAAGTATAACACATTGGAAAAAGAAAATAAAGAATAAATATTATATCGACTCACCTCTCGGTCGTCAACTATTTTTAAGTGGTAAAATTGTGTCAGCCAAGCGCGCAAACTCCTTAAGTGACAACGTTTCGCCTCGACGTTTCGGATCGATTCCCGCTTCATGTAACAAGCGTTCGAGCTCGACTTTTTTGTCTTTCCCAAGATGGTTCGTCAAATTGTTTAAAATCGTCTTCCGGCGTTGTGCAAAGCTGGCGCGAGCGATTTCGAAGAAAAACGCCTCATCTTTCACATCGACGGCCGGCTTCGGACGCATCTTTAACGTGATGACCGCCGAATCGACGTTCGGGGCAGGCATGAACACATTTTTCGGGACGATGAAGCTGACGTTCGCTTCCGCATAATATTGAATGGCGATCGACAAGGAACCATACGCCTTCGTACCTGGCTTGGCACCGATTCGTTCCGCCACTTCCTTTTGAATCATCATGACGAGCGAACGGAATTTAATGCGGCTCTCGAGCAAACGCATGATGATTGGTGTCGTCACATAATAAGGTAAGTTCGCGACGACCGAGATGTCTTCGATGCCCTCGCTAAAAAACTCACGTTCCACGATCTCTTGAATGTCGAGCTCGAGCGCATCACCGTGGACGACATGGACGTGCGGGTAAGGCGCCATCGTATCTTCAAGGATCGGCAACAAGCGTTGATCGATCTCGAGGGCGACGACTTTCTTCGCCCGTTTGGCAGACTGTTCGGTCAATGAACCGATGCCTGGCCCAATCTCGAGCACGCCGCTCGCTTCTCCGAGCTCGGCCGCGTCAACGATTTTATTCAAAATATTCAAGTCGATCAAAAAGTTTTGACCGAGTGACTTTTTGAACGAGAAGCCGTGTCGTTCTAAAATGGCTTTCGTCCGATGAATAGTTGCAATGTCTTTCAATGATTTTCCTCCTCTAACTGGATGAGAGCCTGCTCCCATTCCTCGGTCGTGACGCGCATCGCCTCGACCCGTTTTACGAACTGCTTCGCATTCGGTTCACCGATTCGAAGTAACACACCTAGCCGTTTCCGGCGTCGGGCCGCGTCCGCTCCGCCGATCAAGTCGGCTTCAAGCACCATTTTGCGAGTCACGAGCGGGACGTCTGTTTCGATGCGATCTTCGTATACCGCACTGAGCACTCGACGTATCGTCGCAGGCGACGCATGCTCGACGCCGATCTTTCCACGTCTGTCTTTCGCTTCAGCTCGTGGCAAGTAAGCGTGCTTACACCCTTTCACATGTTCCTCGACGATGGCCCGGATGCGGTCGCCCGGATAATCTGGATCGGTCAAGATAATGACGCCTCGCGTCTCTTGCGCTCGTTTGATCCGTTCGATCGTCTGTTTGGACACAGCCGACCCGTTCGTTTCAATCGTGTCGACGTCATACACTTCTTGCAGGCGGGTCGTATCATCCCGTCCTTCGACGACGATCACTTCTTGTATTTTTTCACGCATCATCAGTTCCTTCTTTCTCTTCTTGCTTCGGGATGACCCAAATCGTGAGCGGTTTGCGACCGAACGTGACCGCCTCTTCCTTCGTGTCCATCATGATGTCAATTTTATTTCCTTTGATGGCACTTCCGGTATCAAGGGCGATGGCCATGCCGAATCCTTCTACATAAACACGAGTTCCGAGCGGAATGATGGACGGGTCGACGGCAATGATTCGCAATCCCTCATATAGGATCGTCTCGGTCACATCGTACCCGCTCCGCGTCAACACGCGACCATCGTACGTGATCGTATCTTCCGGGTTGTTCGTATAGGCGGTCGCTTCGACGAGAAGCTGCTTCGCCGAAGAAAAATCAAGCACGTCTTCGGCTCGCGGCGTCTCCTCAATCTTAATTTCAGCTTCCTCCCGAAACGGACTATCCGTCTGCGGCGCTTCAGCCGTTTGGTCCTCCAGCGGTTCTGGCACCGGCTTTGTCCCAACTTTTATAATCTGCGGGCGGACCGTTTGAAGCGTTTCGATCCCTGTCTCGGTCCGATTTGTAATTGTACCATTTTCAACAGTCAGTGCATACCGCGTCCGTTCGAGTCCAGGGACGCCGACTTGTGCCACCACGGTTTGGCCGACTTCAAGTGTCTCATCCTCTTCTTTGACGATGTCAAATGGGATGAGCCGATTCTCATATTGGACGACATCCCGGCTCGTATTGACCGTGATCGTCATGCCTTCCCGTACAGTTTGGACTAGCGCGGGACTTATCGTATCCCGTTCCGACACGTCTACTCCCGCTTCGCGTAATACTTGTTCCACGGTCGTCGCCATCGTGTACACCGTCTTCGCCTTGTCTTCGACAATAACGTTAACGGCGACGACCGGCTGATAACGAATCGTCATCCCCGAGGTGATCGGGGTGCGGACGTCCGGGTAAACGTCGTCCCCTTCTCGGACTGCGACGCCGTAACGTAACAACACGTCACGCACGGTGCGTTCACGTGTCTCGATCGTCTCGATTTGACCGTAGCCGATTTGAAGCGACACTGTATTGGCCCGTTCGATATGGATGATGCGCTCCGACGGAAGCTCTGCACTCAAGGCCGGGGTCACATAATCAGCCTCGTCAATCTCAATACCGGTCTCTTCAAGCACTTCAAGCACGGACTTGGCTCGCGTCTCATGCTCGATGCGCAGCCCATCATCAATGATCGTGATTGGCTCCGGTTGGGTCATCACATAGGCGAGTACGGCGACGACGAGAACCCCGATGCTTAACGTAATCCGCTTCAACATCACGGTAGACGGAACAAACGCTTGGCGTTAGCCGTCGTCGCTTCAGCCAATTCTTCGAACGGCATGTCACGGAGTAGCGCGATCTCTTCGGCGACATATGTCACGTACGCCGGTTCGTTCCGTTTGCCGCGGAAAGGCGTCGGGGTCAAGTACGGACAATCGGTCTCAACGAGAAGTCGTTCGAGCGGAACACGCTTCGCCACTTCTTTCGGTACTTTGGCATTTTTGAACGTGACCGGCCCGCCGAGCGAGATATAAAAGTTCAGACGCAGGCACCGTTCAAGCAGCTCGACCGACATGCTGTAGCTATGGAACACGCCACCGACAACTTCCGCGTGCTCTTCTTCCAATATGTCGAGAACGTCAGCCGTCGCTTCCCGGTTATGAATAACGATCGGCATGTTCGTCCGCTTCGCGATGGCGATTTGTTCACGGAACAGGCGTTGCTGTACGTCTTTCGGCGACTTGTCCCAATGGTAATCAAGACCGATTTCTCCGAGCGCCATCACTTTCGGATGCCCCATGAGCGTTTCGATTCGTGTTAAGTCATCCGGTGTGCAATCGATCGCATCGACCGGGTGCCAGCCGACAATCGCATAAATGTCATCATACGTTTCAGCGAGTTCGAGGGCTCGTGTGATCGTCTCATCATCGAAACCAACGACAAGCAACGGCGACACGCCCGCCTCTCGCGCCCGCTCGATCGTCGCTTCGACATCCTCTTTAAACTGTTCAGCATTAATATGAGTGTGCGTATCAATTAGCATGGTGCGTCCTCCTTGTTTAAACGAAGAGAGGGAGACCGAAGTCTCCCCCAAAAATTATTTGACGATAGCCCCGTTCGGCATATTCTCAGATACGGTTGCAAGTTCTAACTTACCATCTTTATCGGCTGCCAAAATCATTCCTTGAGACAACTCGCCGCGAAGTTTGACTGGCTTCAAGTTGGCGACGACGATGACTTTTTTGCCGACCAACTCTTCCGGTGCATACCATTCGGCGATGCCCGATACGATTTGGCGCGTCTCGCTACCGAGATCGACTTGAAGTTTTAACAGTTTTTTCGCTTTTTTAATTTTATCGGCTTCGACGATTTGCCCGACCCGGAACTCGACTTGGTCAAAGACGTCGATTGTGATTTCAGGACGGACGTCTTCGTCCGGAGTTTCTTCTGCCGCTTCTTCTTCCACACGCGCTTTCGACGCTTGACGCATCATCTCTTGAATCGCGTCGACTTCCTCTTTCACATCCCGACGCGGGAAGATCGGCGTCCCGTCCGTGACGACCGCTCCGTCGAAGGCCGCGAACGTATCGAGCGCTTCCCACGACATGTCTTGTCCTTCAAGGCCGAGTTGACGGAACATCTCTTTCGGCGCCCGCGTCATGAACGGTTGAATCATGACGGCGACGTGGCGAAGAACACCTGCAAGGTGAGTCATGACCGACGCGAGCTCGTCTCGTTTCGCTTCATCTTTCGCGAGCACCCACGGCTGCGTCTCGTCGATGTACTTGTTCGCTCGGCTGACGAGCTGCCAGATGTTTGTGAGCGCGACTGAAAACTCCATGTGCTCCATCGCCGCTTCTGTTTTCAATGTCGTTTCTTCGACGACGCGAAGCAAATCAGCATCGACTGCCGTCACGTTGCCCGCGTAGGCGGGGACGTTGCCGTCGAAGTATTTCTTGATCATGGCGACCGTACGGTTAAGCAAGTTGCCAAGGTCGTTCGCGAGGTCGAAGTTCAACCGGTCGACGAACGCTTCCGGTGTGAACGTGCCGTCTGCTCCAAATGGCACTTCCCGTAGCAAGTAGTAGCGGACCGAGTCGAGCCCGTAGCGATCGATGAGCGGGATCGGATCGACGACGTTCCCTTTTGATTTCGACATTTTGCCGTCTTTCATAAGGAGCCAACCGTGCGCAAACACTTGTTTTGGCAGCGGAAGGTCGAGTGCCATGAGCAAGGCTGGCCAAATGATCGTATGGAATCGTACAATCTCTTTTCCGACCAAATGAACGTCAGCCGGCCAGTAACGATTGAACAGTTCGTCGTTCTCCGCTCCGTAGCCGAGTGATGAAATGTAGTTCGTGAGCGCATCGACCCACACGTAGACGACGTGTTTCGGATTTGACGGGACTTGGACGCCCCAATCGAACGTCGTCCGCGACACAGCCAAATCTTGAAGTCCCGGCTTCAAGAAGTTGTTGATCATCTCTGTTTTCCGTGACTCCGGCAAGATGAATTCTGGATGCGACTCGAAATATTCGATGAGGCGGTCCGCATACTTGCTGAGGCGGAAGAAGTAGCATTCTTCCCGTACGAGCTCGACCGGGTGGCCGCTGTCAGGGCTCTTTCCGTCGACAAGTTGCGACTCGGTATAATATGTCTCATCCGGTACCGAATACCAACCTTCATATTCTCCGAGGTAAATGTCCCCGTTTTTAAGAAGCGTCTCGAAAACGTGCTCGACGACAGCTTTATGGCGATCTTCGGTCGTCCGAATATAATCATCGTATGAGATTTCAAGACGATCCCATAGCACTTTGATGTCTTTGACGACTTCATCGACGAACGCTTGCGGTGTGACACCCGCTTCTTTCGCTTTTTCTTGAATTTTTTGACCGTGCTCATCCGTCCCCGTCAAGTAACGGACATCAAACCCTTTCAATCGTTTGTAGCGGGCAATCGCATCGCCGGCCACGGTCGTATATGCGTGACCGATGTGTAGTTTCGCACTCGGATAGTAAATCGGAGTGGTGATATAAAAAGTAGGCTTCGCCATAATTGTTCTCCATCCTTTCGACATTTGCAATTTCCATTATACACGGTTCGACAAAAGAATTTCCAAACCAATTGTTTGGAATTAATTTGTGTGGCCTTCAAAAAAATGTTCCAAAAAAATCCTTTCTTTGTTTGAGGCTCTATCATTCGGGGAAAATTAGGTGTATATCGTTCCTTTATCGTCTTTTTTCGAAAATGGACATTTCCAATAGTAAGCAGTTGACTGCAATTGGAAAGTTTAGTATGCTTTTTGCTGTAGCAACATTGTCGAATTTTGACGATTCATGTCACCAAGAGATTTCGACATCATTGGAGGAGGAAACACAAAATGAAATCAACAGGTATTGTACGGAAAGTAGACGAGCTCGGTCGGGTCGTTATTCCAATTGAATTACGCCGGACACTCGGAATTGCTGAAAAAGACGCGCTCGAAATTTACGTCGACAACGAGCAAATCGTTTTGAAAAAATATAAACCGAACATGACTTGCCAAGTCACTGGCGAAGTTTCAGACGATAACTTCAAGTTGGCGGACGGCAAATTGATTCTCTCACCAGAAGGCGCACAACGCGTACTCGTCGAGTTGAAAAACATGCTCGAGAACTACTACAGCGAAGAGTAAGCAAGGAATTCCTTGCTTACTCTTTTTTGTCGACCTCATGATAGGCATCATATACTTCATGGCGTGGTAACCCGCGCTCTTTCGCCACTTGTTTAATGGCGGCGTTCGGCTTGAGCCCGTCTTCGATATACCGGTCCACGTGCTCAAGCGGTGATAGCGTGTCCCACCAGTCGTTCGTCGGGGCGGTCTCAGTCGAACCGCTCACGAGAACAACGAACTCGCCGCGCACTTCTCCTTCGCACCAGGCCAGCGCCTCTTCGACCGTGCCGCGTAAAAACTCCTCGTACGTCTTCGTCAACTCGCGACCAAGCACGACGGCTCGATCACCGAATACCGCTTTGACGCCGGTGAGCATCTCTTTTAAACGATGCGGCGCCTCGTAAAATACGAGCGTACCCGGCTCATATTGCAGAGACATCAACACGTCCGCCCGTTCTTTCTTTTTGCGGGGTAAAAACCCGTAGTAAAGGAAGCGTTCCGTCGCAAGACCTGACGCGACTAATGCCGTAAGCGCCGCATTGGCCCCTGGCAAGACGACGACCGGAATGTCTGCTTCGATGGCGAGACGGACGAGATCACTGCCAGGATCAGAAATACCGGGCATGCCGGCATCTGAAACGACAGCGACCGATTTGCCAAGTTGGATGTCTTCGATCAATCGCGGACCGCTCACTTGCTTGTTGTGTTCATGGTAACTGACGAGTTTTGTATCGATGTCAAAGTGACGGCATAATTTCATCGTCTGACGCGTGTCTTCGGCTGCGATCAAATCGACTTCGCGCAACGTACGGACAGCTCGATACGTCATATCCTCTAGATTGCCAATGGGAGTCGGCACGACGTATAGTGTCGGTCCATCAATCTGATAACTTTTTTGTGAGTTCATTACTCGTCCCCTCCATCAGCTTTTGTTTTTGCGTACGGGTCAACTGTTTGATCGACCACTCGTATTGCATCGCTTCTCGCTTCGTATCAAACGACTTCACATACCGAAGCATGACCGGGAGACGGGCTCTCGTATACTTTGCGCCTTTCCCGGCATTGTGCACCTGGAGCCGCTTATCGACGTCGGTCGTATAGCCTGTGTAGTACGTTTCGTCGTTGCACTCGACAATATAGGCGTAATATTTACGCATCGAGGATGTCTCGCATCGCCTTCGTGTACGTATCATCTTCTTCATAAACGATGAACGGAGGTAAAATTGTGAGTCCTGCTTTTCCATCTTTCGACCCCTCTATCAATAATGTGTTGGCGTCTCGTCCCGCCTTTGGATAGACAAGCTGCATCCGTTTCGGCTCAATCCGGTACGCTCGCATTAGCGTCAATATATCAAGCAATCGTTCAGGACGGTGAACGAACGCCACTTTCCCGCCAGGCTTTACTAATTGACTGGCCGATCGGATACAATCCTCGAGCGTGCACAACACCTCATGACGGGCAATCGTATGATGCTCTTTTTGATTACGAAGTGACGTTTCATTCGCTAAGAAATAGGGCGGGTTACATGTCACGACGTCATAACGGGCATGTCCAAGGACCGTTGCCGCTTCTTTGACGTCTCCTTCCACAACGCGTAACCGTTCCCCCAGCTTATTGACCGCGATGCTCCGATTTGCCATGTCGACAAGTTTCGGCTGAATCTCAACACCGGTGACGCTCCCTTTCGTCCGATACGATAAAAATAAAGGGATTGCTCCCGTTCCGGCACACAAATCGACCAAGTTCCCTTTTTGAATCGGCACCCACACGAACTCGGCGAGTAAGACCGCATCTAGCGAGAATGAAAAGACGTCATCGCTTTGAATGATTTTTCCGGGGCGTCCGAGCAAATCGTCAAGGCGCTCCCCTTGTTTTACTGTCACGCTTCGTTCCCTCCTACAATAACGACAAAGGCGACGGACGGACTTTCCGTCTATCGCCCCAATGTATTAATGTTTGTTCAACATGGACATGCAAAAAAGACAATCTCCGTCTTTTCTAACTTGCCCGTAGTGTAAATTACAGATGTGGAAGCCTTCTTGATATAGCGCCGCCAAGTTGTTTTGACCTTTGCCTGATAGCGCAATTTGAGCGTCCCCATCAATCGTTTCCACTTCCGCCAGTTGTTCTACCTTCTCACGCAAGTGATGGTTTTCGAGATACATATGCTGATTTTCTTCGAGCAAGTAGGCCAATTGTTCTTTTAACACGCCTAGATGTTCAGTTAACAACTGCATTTGTTGCTCGATTGCATCGACCCGCATCATAACTTCCTTTTTATCCATTCTTTCCACTGCTCAGCACCCCATCACTGTTTCGACGGTTTTCGTTTGATCGCACCGACCTCAACGAGTTCGTCAATCGTATACGTCACTACTCGGGTCCGGTCACTCAATTCAACTTGCACCATTTGATCTAAGATGTTGAGACCGATGACACGTCCGTCACCTTCCGGAATTTTAATTCGTTTCCCGACGTCCGGTAAGTCACGCTTCAACTCTTCGTACGTATCGTTTTCATATTTCAAGCAACACATTAAACGACCACAGACGCCCGAAATTTTGTTTGGGTTCAAAGAAAGGTTTTGGTCTTTCGCCATCTTGATGGATACCGGTTCAAATTCTCCTAAGAATGATGAACAGCACAGCACCCGACCACACGGCCCAATCCCGCTTAACAGTTTCGCTTCATCCCGTACCCCGATTTGACGTAGTTCAATTCGTGTTCGGAACACGCTCGCCAAATCTTTTACAAGCTCTCGGAAGTCAACACGTCCTTCTGCTGTGAAATAAAAGATGACTTTATTACGATCAAATGTATATTCAACATCGACAAGTTTCATCTCAAGTCGATGCTCACGAATTTTTTCCTCACAGACGGCGTGAGCGTCAAAAGCTGCCAATCGATTCTCTTGAACGATTTCAGCATCTTTATGATCAGCGACACGAAGAATCGTTTTTAATGGCAAAACGACTTCATCCTCTCCAAGCTGTTTTCCAACTTGGACGATTTCTCCGTATTCAATACCACGCACCGTTTCAACGATGACATGGTCCCCACGTTCAAGCGTTGCTTCGCCTGGTGAAAAGTAATAGATTTTTCCCGCTTCTTTAAAACGGACTCCAACTACTTCAAGCACGCTCTCTTATCCTTTCTGTAAATCGAACGTTAACCGTTCGAACGTTAGTTGAGGATTGACGTTTGCCTCGAGTCGTCGAATTGCCTCGTGCACGTGTTCAATGGCATGAACGATTTTGTGTACCGATCGATCATTCACAAAAGCCTGATACAAAGCCTGTTCTCTTGTGAACAATTGCGGTACATATTCCGTTCGTACTTTGAAACGCAGTGACTCTTCTAACCAACTTTCAAATAGTTCGAGACCGACCCGCAATTCATTGCGCCCTTTGAAATGGCCAAGCCATTTCTCTTGGGCAAACAAGAGCAATTCTTGCGGACGTTTTGTCAATACTTCAACTAATTGTACCACTAGCCCATACGCCTGCACAAACCAGTCGTTATGAAGCACTTCACGGGCGTCCTCCCATTTAGGATATACCGTGAGAGCAAGCCGGGCCAGATCACTCGTACATGAAACGTCTTCCGCTAACGTTTCTGCGAGTTCATTGCGATCGATTGGTCGAAACACAAGATGCTGTGCCCGCGAACGAATCGTGGGCAATAAAAGTTGTGGTTGGGTCGTCACTAAGATGGCGAGCTTTCCGACACCCGGTTCCTCAAAGAATTTAAGGAGGCTGTTCGCTGCTTGTGTCGTCATTTTATGAGCTTGATGGATGACATATACTTGGCGGTCCCCTTCAGCCCCGCGCAATGACAAGTCACTTAGCAGTTGTTGAATTTGTTCTTTTTTGATACTGGCTCCATCCGGCTCCATCTCAATATAGTCGACAATGTTTCCCGAATCCATTCGTCGACAGTTTCTGCACACGCCACAAGGTTCAACGCCTTCTGGCGACTCACAAAATAGTGATTTGGCAAATAACTGAGCCGTCTCAATTAAATACGGTTCGTAATCTCCTGAGAAAATGTAGGCATGTCCGACTTTCTCAGACAGAATCGAATTTTCGATGACTTTTGCCACTACAGTCTGAGACTGAGCTAATTGTTGAAAGCGCATCTGACTCACTCCCATTAAAACTGATGAAACCCTTCAATCGGCAAGACAAATACCGTCGCCCCACCCACTTGCACCTCAACCGGATAAGGAATATAAGAGTCGGCGTGTCCGCCCATCGGTGAAATCGGGGTGATCATTTGATCTCGGCTCGAACAGTTCGACTTAATGAGAGATAGCAAATCATCAAGGCGTTCTTTTGGAACCCCAATCATGAAAGTCGTGTTTCCCTCTTTTAGAAACCCTCCCGTTGTCGCAAGCTTTGTTGCTCGAAAGTCTTCCTCAATTAATGCATCCGATAAACGTGCACTATCTTTATCATGTACGATTGCAATAACCATCTTCATCATGCATTCACTCCTCTTTCTCTTAATCGCTCTAACGTAATATCAAATACCTCATCCTGAATACACTCGATTGTCTCATTCGCATTAATTCGAACCATCCGGTCCGGATGCTCGGCAAGCAAACTTTGGAATCCGTCGTATACACGTTGATGAAACGCTTCGTCCCGACTTTCGATCCGGTCCAATTGACCTCGGTCTTTCATTCGACTGCTTGCTTGGCTCGGCGATAAGTCAAAGAGAAACGTCAAATCCGGTTTCAACCCGCCTGTCGCCCACTCATTCAGTGCTAAGATTTGCTCTAAATCATAGCCTAACCCAAATCCTTGATAAGCAATTGAGGCGTCCACAAAGCGATCACAGACTACAACAGCGCCGCGCGACAAAGCCGGACGAATGATTTGTTCTACGTTTTGAGCTCGAGATGCCGCATACAACATCATTTCAACACGAGCCGTCATCTCATCATGTTCGGGTGACAATAGCACTTCACGGATGCTGTTTCCAACTTTTGTTCCCCCTGGCTCACGTGTTGTGACAACCTCGTACCCTTTATCGGTCAAGGCCTGGACTAACAACTTTAGTTGAGTCGTCTTTCCAGAACCATCTGGTCCTTCAACCGTAATGAATATACCTTTCACACTTAAAACTCCTCTACGATAACATCAATTTGTTTCATCATAACATGTCTGCTCGCTTGAAGCTTCCGACCGAGTGAAATCCATTCGATTAACACCCGAACTTTCTCATCCGTAATCACTTCGCCTTTTAGAATCCACGGGATTCCCGGCGGATACGGAATTACTGTCTCGGCAGCAATGTTACCAACTGCCTGTTCAAACGACAGTCTAGTTGTCTTCATTTCATCGGATAGCGTGTGCAACTGTGATACACGTTCCGTCACGGGAAAGGGATAGATTGTTTCATCATCTTCAATAAGCGGTACGTGTTGCGAAGCGTTTTTAATCAATTTAACCCAATGCTCGATCTCTTCCATTTTTACTTCCCGTAATGGAAGGCAGAGTAACACATGATCTTCCGCCGCAAGTTCGATATCAATCCCTATAGAAGAGAGATGCCGACTGAAGGCAATTCCGTTTTTAGGATAGGTCAGTATCGTCACTTTAGTGAAATCATCACCGACTTTGACAGAGAAACCGGCTCGTCTCAGTTCCATGACACATGCAAAATGACTTGTTTGAATATGAGACCAGTCGCGTTCTGTCAAACTTTCCAAATACATTCTCGCATGGTCTAAAGAGCCCATGATCAAGTAAGAAGGACTAGAAGTTTGAAACGAGGATAACGCGTGAAATAAACGTTTTTCATCAATATTCTCTTTATAATGAAGCCACGCCCCCATTGTAAACGCAGGAAGGGTTTTATGTGCGGACTGGACCACCATACTTGCTCCTTCAAAAATAGCAGATCGTTTTGGAAGGTCAGAATAAATAAGGTGAGCACCGTGCGCTTCATCGACAAGTAATGGAATAGAAAATGTGTTAAGAAACTGACTGATGGCTCGAACGTCCGCCATATCTCCATAATAAGTGGGAGAAGTGAGCAAGAGAGCCTTTCCATCCGGGTAGCGGGAAACCGCTTCTTGGACAGTCGCGAGGCTGACGACTGTCGGAAGCCCACTCCCGCGCTCTATTTCAGGCGTGAGTAGCACAGCCTCTAATCCTAACCACTCAATCGCATTCCAAACAGATTTATGGGAGTTACGCTGAACGTATACACGCTCACCGCGCTTCACGGTCGTTGCTAGCATGCTCCAGTTCCCGGCAGTCGATCCGTTGACTAACCATTTGCTCTTACTTTCATATAAGGCTCCTAGCGCGTCCTCGGCCTGATGGATAATTCCTTCGGCTTGATGCAAATCGTCCAGATGCTCTAACTCGGTTAAATCATAAGGCATTATTTTAGCAAACGGGGTAGGGAGGCTTGAATGCCTGACTGTTCCATTATGGTGACCCGGCACATGAAACGACACTCGACCTTCACGTACGTGTTGTTCTAACACCTCCATGAAAGTGAAAGGGTTTTTTTTAGGTTGACGTGTCATATAAAAAATACTCCTTCCTTTAAACGATTGATATACAAAAAAGAGACGACCAAGCATCTGCTTGATCGTCTCTGCGTTGGCCTGGCAACGTCCTATCCTCACAGGGGGAGACCCCCAACTACTTTCGGCGCTGAAGCGCTTAACTTCCGTGTTCGGCATGGGAACGGGTGTGGCCGCTTCGCTATCGCCACCAGACAAAGAAAATATCAACATCGTCCTTCGGACGTGTCAATCACCTTCAGGGTTTGTTCCCTGAAAACTGAAGTTCATCAATTGTCAAACCATAGACTAGATCAAAGCCTCGACCGATTAGTATCATTCAGCTCCACGTGTCACCACGCTTCCACCCATGACCTATCTACCTCATCGTCTCTGAGGGGTCTTTCTTGATTGCTCAAAGGGAAATCTCATCTCGGAG
>WPCK01115576.1_pt1 | contig 44031 bp, 22 predicted proteins | sample 5399851 | NCBI WGS metagenome assembly WPCK01 (sample SAMN12869471, study PRJNA574797) | sludge metagenome | isolation source: wastewater treatment of pH11 | place: China:Beijing | collected 2019-05-20
CTGGAAAGCGGCGTCCTGACGACTGTCTGCAAAGATAATGAGCTTCTTATGCCCATCCGGGGCCGAATTTATCATCGCCTGGGCCAGGATGTGCACGTCCGAGACGGTGACGGCCCTCACGGGGCGAGCCGGTTCGATCTCTCGCCCGCCGATCCGGTACGAGGTCGAACTGCACGAGGGACACGCCGAGATGCCAGGCCCAAAGACCATCAACGGCAACAGCGGCTCTTTGTGTCCGCAGCCATCGGCCAAACACCGTGGCGAGGCGTTGCGGTGCATCGCTCCGCACTGGCGGCAGAACCAGGCCCTCGGCCACTTCGCCGTCTTGGTTGATTCGCCGCCGTCAGCTTCTTCCAACAGTCGATTGCTCACCAAAAGCCGTGTGCCGGCTTCGGCTGGCGACGTGGACCAGTAAGCGTTGTCCGAACCATCGTCGTTCGGCACTGCGTTGCCGTGTTCAAAGTCCTTAAGTTGGTTCTTCGATCCACGAGCGAATTCCAGGTCGGTGTACCACTTCTCGAAGAAGTGCTGACCGCAACTTCGGCAGGTCAGGACAGGGAAGAAGGAGTCGTCGTGCCGAGCGCCGTGCTGCTCCTTCGCCTCGGCCAGCGACAGGAATAAGTTCATCTGGGGGGCGGTCTCGACGCCATCGAGCGCCACGACCATTTCATCCAGGCCCCGCAGGAAGAAATGCACCTTGGGGCGCAACAGCGAATCGCCGCTCTTGCGGGCCGCCGCTCCCAGCACGAGATACGCCAATAGTTCGGAGTTCGCCCGATCCCCTTCCGGCAAGCGGCCCATCGCCAAACGCTGCGAAGTCTGCCACGCCGCCTCGTTGAGCCTTTTCGGCTGCTTGAGAATCTGGGTCGCCTGATAGACGTACTCATTGGTCACCAGATGGTCGAACAGCGACTCTCGCCAGTCCTCTCCCGGCTCGAATATCTGCCCGGTGACTTCCTCGACGACGCTCTTGATCGTGTCGACCTGCACTGGCTCGGTCACGGCATCGAGAATCCGGCCCAGTCGCTCCATCCCGTCGCCGTGCGGCGCAATCGGACGATAGCGCTGCTTGGGCCACTCCCTGCTAACATACGACTCGCCCACCAGCGCCACGTTGTTCGGGTCGACGCCGAAGAAGCGAGAGGCGAACCGCCGTGCCGTCTCGTCGTTGTCCTGGTCCTTCTTCGTGGGGTCTGAGAGCGTAGCCGACGTGCCGATGCAGGTGATCTCGTCGGACGACTTACCCGCCAGCGCCCGCAGCCGCCGCACGAGGCAGGCGACCTCAGCGCCGGTCGCCCCGGCGTAGGTGTGGGCCTCGTCGAAGACGAGGTACTTGAGCGGCGCATCGGCAAACATCTGCACGTCGGGAAGCCGGGTCGTCAGCACTTCTAACTGCCGGAAGTTGGTCAGCAGAATCCGGGGCTGCCGCTTCTCGATGTCATCCTCCGAGCAGCACTCCTCGTGGGGAGCCAAGGGGCGCACGGCCCGATCTTCGGCTTGGGCTTCTTCCCGCCGCCTGCGTCGGGCTTCCAGGTACGCCTGCCGGGAGGAACCGGCGAAGCGCTCGACCTCCACCTTGTCTTCGGTGGCGGGCGTCGTGCCGACCCATTGCCCGAAGGTGATGCCGGTGCCGCCGAGCATGTCCCGCAGGCGGTCAAGCTGGTCGTTGGCCAGGGCGTTCATGGGGTAGACGAGGATCGCCGTCAATCCGGTCGTGGTCCCCTGGTCCCGCTGCCGCAACAGGTCGTCAATGATCGGGTACAGAAACGATTCCGTCTTGCCCGAACCCGTGCCAGTGGCGACCAGCACATGCTGCATGCCCCGGACGGCCTCGAACACTTGTTGCTGGTGCAGATACATCGTCGGGTAGCCGATCAGCCCCGGCATCACCGGATGCAGCTTTCCTTCGGAGGCGAGCTTCTCGATCAACTCCCCCTTGGCAAATGATTCCGACAGTGAGACGAATGGTCCTTTGACAAGCGGGATGTCGAGTGAGGAAGGCCGCTCCAAGAGTGTGCGAGCCTGCTGCGCCAACTCCGGGTCCGAGAGCGGGAACGCCGAGAACAGGTAGCGCAGGAACTCGTCGCACACGCTGTGGGCAAACTGGACCGGATTGATTGGCATGGGTTTACTCGCTTTCAGTGGCACTGCTCTCGGCCAATCCCGTCCGAGCCGACTGCACGATGTCGATTACGAACGCCCGATCATTTTCGTCTACCTGTGGCAGCAGTCGTTCGATGGCTTCTACAGCTTGCAGGGCGTCGTTACCGAAGAAAGCACGGATCAATTCGAGATCGGCTGTTGGTGGCTCCCTGCGACTGCTTCCATCTCTGGCAGCGACCAAGCTGCAAACTCCAATCGCTGTCGTGACTTGGCCGCTTTGGAGACCTGCAAGGAGTACGGAACCCATCCAACCCCACGCTTCGGGGCCAGCTTGTACCGGAGCGTGATCGCCGGGGTCGAACACCAGTTGATAGAAGACGTAACGAAACTTGGGATGGGTGATTTGAACCAATGCTTCTGGAGTGATAAGTTGACGCTGAAGAACTTCAATAATGTGGCGGCGCACCCGGTCACGATCTTCGGGTCGCAAGATCGTGTAATTCCCGGCTCCCCAGTAGTGCCAAAGCGAGTTCACAAGCTCAAGGCTGACGCTCGCTGCCTCTGTGATCTGGTCTTCAAGCCATTGGGCGTTAGCTTCGACATGTCCGGCGTGCCGATTGGCGTACCGCCAGATCGGAATGAATCCTTGGCTGTCGCTTGAGGCTTCCGCTCCGTGCTGCTGTCGAATAAGCCCCAGCACTTGCTGACACAGCCGCAGGATTCGGTCTCTGTCGTCCGAGAAGAAGCGGTAGGCCAAGTCTTCCCAAACGTTGCTGTAGCGTGCATTAGAGCAAATGCCCGTAACGAGGGCCGCATCAGGAACAGGATTCTCGATCCATTGCTGAATGTCACAGATGACCGTTTGGTCTCGAACTTCGTCGGCTGCGATGTTCTCGTTCAACGCACGTTGCCAGTGTCGTTCGTATTGAACGCCTTGTGGCCGAGGCTGACCTCCGTAGTGTGTCTCATCGAGCCACGTTGGAGTCGATGGCAGAATGAGATCGATCAGCGTTCGAGCGGCCCTTGCATCCCAATCAACACTCGCACACACCTGTTCCCACTCTCGTTGTAGTGACGCTCTGATTCGGTTCAAGTGACCATGTTGTCCGAAGTAATCCGATGGTCGGTCGTGTAAACGGTGCCAGTGTCGCAGCACGAAAGAGAATGCTTCAGGCGCAGCGTACCGAAGCACGTACATGGCCAGCAGATGATCGAAGTCGATCTCGCCGTAAAGATTTTGCCATGCACGGTAGGTCAAACTCAGCGCATGACGCAGCGCTCTTGGCGTATTCAGGAGTCGAGCAAAGGCTTCCGGTGGGTACACTTCGTCCTGGTCTGACAAGAGCAACCATCGATTCGGCTGCCATTGGTTGTCGTCCGGGTCGGTCAAGTAGACGTGGGGAAATGCCTCTTGACTGAGGCATCGCTCACGGAGGACCGCAACGAGCAAACCGGATTGATGAACAGAGATCGTTCGCAGATACTCGATGTGATCGCATAGCTTGGCGTAGTCGATCCTCGCCGACGCACTCAGCCCACCTGTGAGAATGAACGACAAATTGGAGAATCCCTTCAGTTGTTGGAGGAATGCGAGTACCTCCTGAATGTCGAACGATCTGCTGTCGTTCCGATCCAAGTCCTCGACGACAAAGACCAACCGCACACCCATGTCGCCCAGAAGCGCAGAGAGGCGGCGAAATTGGTCGATGGGATCACGTTGTCCGAACAGCATCTTCGAGAGGTTGTTCAGCCACTCCCCGCCTGCCGAAAACGTTTGCCGGTAGGACTCAGGCAGCGAACTGACCTGAAAGGTGTCGATTCGCTGTTCGACCTTCCCGATGGCATCCGCCAGCATCGAGTGAATCGACGCCGATGAGGTTTCAAACCCCCAGCAGCTATGCTCACTCAGAAGGAACTTGTCATCCTCCTCCACAAGTTCTTCGATCCACTTCACGACACTCGATTTACCGGCACCAAACGGGGCGACGATTCCGATGGAGCGAGTCCCATCGGTGAGAAGCCCCCTGAGCCGCTCTGCTACCGAGTAGTTCCCAAGGAAGTCGTGTGAAGCGGGTGCATCGGATTGAAGCCACGGTTCGAGAGTTGTCCAATCGAGCGAACTCGCACCTTCTCTCGATGCCTTCTTCTTGGCGACGGACTGACCAACGGATTCAGCAAGAGCGCTCAGTGAGCGAACGGCAAAGACAACGAGCATCGCCCCCAATCCGTAGCCGAGCCACTCTTTCCACGATGCGGTGTAGCTATCCTTCGACAGCCCGATTCCGAGATCGAGGCCGCACAGCACGAATCCACCCAGCAGCCATGCTGACCATGTGGGTGGGTGCGTGAAGAAGTATCGAAGATGCGAGAGACGGGGCGAAAAGAGCTTGAACAGCGTGTACGCCAAGATGACGCAGATCGCAAAGACGAACAGTTGCCGCTGCCAGTCAGGAAGGGCAGTTGCAAACTCGTGGACGCTTTCCGGCTGCGAGCGAAAATACGGGATGAGAAAGATTCCGGCACCAACGACGCAGAGCAGGTTCACGCACCAGTGAATCCAGTGCTGAGCGCTGAGCTTCAGTCGAATTGCGTTTGCGTCGGAATCCATTTTGCCAATCACGATTTTCTTGGTTAGAACAACATTCGCCCTTTGCTCACGCCCGTGTCACGTTTCACGAATCAATGACGAGCCTCGCCCACTCCTCGTCCGAAAGCTGATCCATTGGTATCTCGGTCATCTGGAACGACAAACCAAGCTTCAACTGCTTCGCACTTGCAAGCTCATCACCAAACAAGTCCGCAGCGACATCGAGCCTGCACGTCTCTGCCGCACCGATGAAAACCGGCTCGGACCACACGTTGGCTTCCGGCTGGACCTTCCCGAACTCGACTCGTATCTCGTAGTGATCCGGCAAGTCTTCAACACCGACCTTCCCCGGACGAGCGAAATACGAGGAAACTGGCGTGAAGCTCCGCATTAGATTGTCGGTTTCACTTTGGGCCGGTTTCATCGGTTCGTCATCGAGAACGAACAAGCCATGCGACTTCGGGACCACAACCTTCAAGGTGAGGTCGTTGATCGCCTTGCGATTTCCGTTGAATGCAACGAAACCGACCTTGCGCCCCATGAGCGACTGCTGAAGGAACTGTGCCAACTCCCGGTGGTAGTGACGATTGGCCCTGCCAATCCGAACAGTCATCGCCCCGAGTGGGCTGCTGTCATCATCGTTGTAGCGATAGTCGGGAATCGCTTCGAAATCGCACGAGTAGAAGACTCCGCTGTGTTCAAGAACTCGTCCTAGCGGCGTTCTCGTGTCGGTGTCGGCGAACTGAATCTGGATTTGCTCGCCTTCTTCTTGTGAGGCTGTGAGACTGAACTCAAGTTCTCGCCCCAATTGCCTCGTCAGTGACTTCTTGACCTCCGTGCGATCCGTCACATCGGGAGACAATGTATAGCACATAACTCGACGTTGCCTCACATCAAAAGGGAGACTCTCGACAGCGCCGAAATGCTCGTTGGCGACGCAAATCACCCGATCCCAGCCGAGACGCTTCACGGCGTATCCCAACTCGAAAAGCACGTTCGGATTGGGCGTCGGGCGACGATCACTCTGGACGATTGAAACATCGCAGACGAAAACGTCGCAGTTGTCGATCTTGTCAAGAATGGTAGCCGCAATATCAGGCGAGCCGGGAACATTGGCAGTGTCTCGGTCCAGACAGACATCAAGCCGGGGTTGTGCGACCCTCAGTTCTTTGCTCGCCTTGGTCAGACAGCTTTCGATGAAGCTCCGATTCACGACGTTGGGAAGGTCCGACTGCCACGAGTAGAACACAGTTCTTTGCTTCATTCTTCGAGTTCCTTCCTCAGAATATCTTCTTCTGCTTCGATTTCACCGGGATCGGGTTGCCGAAGAGGTCTCGGGGGCCGGGGTGTTCGGGTTCTTCTTCTGGTTCGTCGGGCTTGCCTTCGATGTACTCTCGCACGGCGTCTTCGCTGCCGAGGAGGGCGACGGCATCGCTCCAGCAGTCGTCCCACGTCCAGCCGTGGCGGGGATCGTCGGCGGGGAAGTTCTCGGGCTTCCAGACGTGGCACCCTTCCCGCTTGAGGATCAGAGGACCGGGGAGGCCCTTCGCTTGGGCGGCCACGGCGCTCGTCAGTTCGGGAATCCCAAGCAGGTCGAAGAACTGGTCGTTGGTCAGCGTGGCGGCGGAGTCGGCAGACCACTTGCCTTCCTTCAACGCCCGGAAGGCGGCAGCGGCGAGGCCGGTGAGGCGCTCGGCGAACGGAAGCCGCCGGTCCACCCGGTAAAAGCCCTTCGGGTCTTTGGGGTCGTCCCGCACGATCCAATCAAAGTCGTCGGGCGTGAGGCCGTACAGGTCGGCACACAAGGCTTCGATCTCGACCCTCAGTCGCAGCCGGTCAGATTCAGTTACCGCCCACCAGTGCTTCCACTCGCGGCCCGCCATTTCGGGATTGAGCCGACGTAGTTGTAGCCACTCTGGGGCGAAGCGACGATGAATTAATGTCAGGCGGGCAGCGACAGGAGGAAGACGATTGAAATCGAGATCGCTGAGCCGGTTCCGGGGAAGCGGGCACTCTTCCATGATGAACCAACTCAAATTGGTTCCACTCAAACGCTGGCGGACTACCCAGTCAAACGTGAGAGATGCGACGGTCGCGGATAGGCCCATGTTTTTGACGGGCGATTGGTCAGCAGGCAGCAGTAGAAACAAGGAATCGCCGCACGGAACGGTCCATAAGTAGGAACAGAGAAAGGTGCGTGTATTCGTAGATGGTGAGATTCGCCTGTAAGCAAGCCGCCAGCGGTTAGAAACACCGGACAATTTGAGGAAATCAACTTGGCTCATCAGATAACGAGGGCGGGGTTGTTTGTGATCGAAATTCACCGAGACCCACTGTTTCTGCTCCCAGCCATTAAAAAAAAAGTCGAAGTTGTGGATCATTGCTCCCTGGTACAGCGGCAATGCCACCTCGCCTTCCGGACCGATCCAGTGTCCGAAAACGTCCGGTTTGTAGCCCTTCTCTTGCCACGTCTCCAATGGTGCGAAATACTTGGAGTCGCTCGTCATGTTAATTTCTTGGGCATAGCTTATCTCCCAGCCGGGGGCGTTGTCCCCAATGCGGATCGAGTGGTCGTAAATGGTGCGGAAGATGGCTGCGTCCCGCTCAGTGCCGAGTTCGACCAGACTTAAGCTCTTCGGGCTGTTCCGCTTCGCGTCGTCGAGTGTGATGCACATGGCAGCGTCATCCCGCCTAAGCAGGTCGTCGGGGAGTTCATGGGCGTGCGGAGAGTTACCGACGCCCATGCGGAACCGGGTCAGGAATTCCTGCGTGCCGCCACCCCGCGTGACGAACAGCGCGACCTGCTTGTACCGGTGATCAATCCCCGCGAACACTTTCTTCTCGTTCTGGAAAGCGTAGATGAAGTCGACCCGCCCCTTCGTGAGCATCGTCTCCCGCAATTCCTTCGTCCCAAAGTCGGAGTAGATGCCGGTCGGCAGAATCAACCCGAGCCGCCCGTCCTGCCGCAGCATGTGCCAGAACACCTCAGTAAACAATTTGTAGGCGTTAGCTTTGCCCGACCCGGTTATACAATACGGGTAGGACGGGTCTGCGAACCCGTAGCGCTGCTTGCGGTGCTTCTGCCACGCGGCCGTCAGTCCCTTCTCCGCCGAGCCGCGTGTTAGGGCCATGTCGAACGGTTCGGTCACCTTGGCGGCCCAGTTGGAGAGCCCCTTGAACCGGGCTTTGTACCCGTCCCACTGGTCCCGCACGCCGGGCACCATGTCGAACAATTCTGTTTGCCGCCGGAGGGCCGTCTGCTTGTAGTAGGTGCGATAAAGCGGGTCGAACTCTGTGAAGAACTCCTGCGAGTTCGGTTCGATCACGTCCCACGGCGGATTGCCGATCATTGAATCGAAACCGCTACGCTCCGGCGTGAAGACATCGGGGAACTCGATTTCCCAATGGAAGAATTTCACGTCGGTGGCGAGCCGCTGGACGATTGCATCCATCTCGTCGTTGGACCGATGAAATGTGAGCGGTGTAGGAGCATGGCGGAGAGACTCATCGTCAGTCGGCCAGAACCAGATGGCGCACCACTCGTCCATCGCCGCCCGCAGTGCGCGGATCGGCTGACTGCGCTCGATATGATCCCGGTAATAGGCTTCCCGCTGATCGGGGTCGGCAATCGGCAGGTCGTGCAGGCGCTCGTATTCCTGTCGGGCTACCGAGACGACCGATTCGGTTGTGGCCCTCGTTTCGGGAAAGAGCGGGGCCTGCTTACTGAACTTGCTTTCGATGACCTCCCGCATCTCCTTCTTGATTCGTCCGTCCCCGCTGCGCCGCTTGCCGATCCGCTCCCCCTTGAGCATCTCCTCGATTCGCTGCGTGCGGGGGCCGTCCTTGCCGTCGCCCCCTTCCCGCTCCCAGGCTTTGAGCGGATAGTCCTCGACCCGATCCAGCCAGCAGCCGACGAGCGAGTTGCCGACCTTGATCTTGTGATCGAGGAACGAGAACGGCAGTTCGGGGTCGAGCGTCTCGACCCACAGCGACACACGGGCGAGTTCCACGGCCAGCGGGTTGATGTCCACGCCGTAGATGCAGCGCTCGACGACGTACCGCCTGAGGAGCGCCTTGATGCGGTCCTCGAACGTGTGGCCCCGCTGCGGATCGTTCGGCGGGAAGGGAATTAGTTGTTGGATGTTGGATGTTGGATGTTGGTCGGACCGTGAACGACCAAACGGTAAAGTGATGCGTGCAGACTGGGAAGGATCCTCAAGGTTGCAGTGATGTTTCAAAGACTTGTAGAGAGCGTCTGTCAGGTAATGCAACGCTGCCACAAGAAAGGATGCGCTGCCACAGGCGGGATCGCAGACTTTGAGACCGAGAATCTCTTCCGGAGTACGAGGAATCAGTGTCTTGCGTGTGAAAAACGCCGGTTTTACTTCCGCCGACAATGAAAGGGCGGCATCTGCTTGCCCAACCAATTCGTCTCGATCTCTGACAGCCACCACTTCACGGGAATCTTCATTCTGGGCAACGTAGCACAACGGTTCGAGAGTTCGATATACAGTCGGGACGGCAAGCTGCGGGCGGGTGTAGAACGTGCCGGTTCCCTTGCGGGTGTTGCCCGCCCGCACGAGATAGAACTCGCCGGTCGCGACGACACGCCGGATGATGCGGGCGGCCTCGGCTTCAACTTCCTGCCGGTATTGGGCGTCGGATTCCCGTTTGCTCTGCTTGCGGACCAGCCCGGCCAGGACGACGGCTTCCCTGGCCCAGCGCTGTGCCGCTTGGGCCGCATCGAGGTAATCGCCCCCATGCGGAATCTCGTCGGCAGCGCCTTCGAGTTCGACCGGAGGCTCCTCGGCGGCTTCGTCCTGGTCTGCGTCGTCAGCGTCTTCCTCGGGTTCTTCGTCGGCGGTTTCTTCTTCGGAAGCTGCGGAAGCGGTGACCTTCTCCTTGCGGAGCGTGGTGAGCAGGTCTTTGAGGCCCTTCTTGTCGTTCGCCAGCATGTCCTCCAGCCGCTTGAGCGGCAGGACCGGCTCTCGACCGAGGTTGAGGAAGATTTGCGGGCCGAATTGCTCGTCGGTGCGCTTGAGTCGATAGTCCAAGAGACCTTCGTAGATCAGGCCGATGAACTCGGTGCGGAGATCGGTGTAATCGACCGGGCCTTCGACGAAGGTTTTGGTCCTGCCCCGCATCACCGGCAGCGGGCCACGCAGGAGTTTGCGCAGGACGTAGTAGATCGTGGAGTCGCCCACCTTGACGTTGTGTTCGAGAATATGCAGCGCCCGAGCGACCGCATCGGGACTGGCCGCATCACCGGGGCGAAACAGAAGGCCGCTGTAGGGACGCAATGGAAACGCACCGTGTGCCGAGCCGCCGTGGACCAGGCGGAAGAGGGCCATCAGCCGGGGCCAGGCCGTCTCTCGATTGAAGAGGGCGTGCGTGCCCCCTTCGCAGCGGATCACTTCTTCGAGCAGTTCGTACAGCGACCGCACGCCATAGGACTGACCGAAGATCGGGTCGTTCACCGGCAACAATTGGCGGGACTCGGCAAACAAGCAGACCACCAACCGCATGACGATCCGCACGCTGGCCTGCATCAGCGCTTCGTGAGCCTCGGCATCGGTGAGGTGACGGCCTTCGGCGGGGTTCTTGAGGGCGGCAAATAATCCAGCGTTGGTGCGATTGGCCGTAGAGACTTCCTCCAAGAGAAGCTCCACCGCTTGGCGCACGTTCTCCCGGAGCACGCTCGACAGATCGGCCTGACGCTTGCGGGATTCTTCCACGGCGTCGAGCAGACCGCAGACGCCCGACTTGACTGGCTGGAGCGACTCGGGCGAGAGAAGCTGCCGCAGGCCACAGAGTTCTTCGGTCCCTTCGCCTTCATCAAACCAGCGGTCGCTTTCCCACTCGCACCAGGACTCGAAGTCGAGGCCCGCATAGACGAGGCGAAACTGCTGACCATTGGTGAGCAGACCCAGGCGATGGCCCGTGCCACGCAGAAGCTCCAGAAGTTGGGCGTATTTGGTACGGCCTCGGCCACGCCCGACCTGCGGCGAAGGATCGGCCATCACCAGCAGCGCAGGCGTTTTGCTCGACTCGTCTGCGAAGATGACCCGATGTGGACGGATCGTGTCGGTGCGGCTGCCGATACGAATCGGGACCGTGAACTTCTCGGAGAACTGCCCCTGCTTGGCGACTCGACCACCCGTGTGGTCGAGAAAGTTCTCGATGAGCGCATCGGCGAAGCCGAGGACCGCCGCCTGGTCCCGATCTGATCCTTCCTTGGCACTTTCGATCTTGGAGACGAAGCGGGTGCGGGCGTCACGCAGACGGTTCAGCGCCGAGAAGTGCGCCGCCGGTGGCGCAGTCGGGTAGCGCTCGACGAGGACCACGGGCGACAGCAGTAGCCCTTGATGCCGCAGGCGTGACCACCAGGCGTGAGCGGTATCGGTCTGGCTCACGGCTTTGCCTTGTTGCAGCATTCGATGGCGACGTTGTTCCCCGTCCAGTCCAAGATCGCATTATCTTCTGCTTGTCCATTGCGCCAAACGTGGAAGTTATCGTTAGCGTCACGTTGTACGGTCCAAACAGAGCCACAGATGTCGCATTGCCGACCCTGATTTTGGCCATGCCGATGATACATTTCTGATGCGGCAACGACGGTGCAAGTCCCATTTGTCGGCCGAATTTGCATCGTAGACATTTTTTATTCTCCCAGTGCACTCATGGCTTGACATCCTCCGCAGTTGCCGGAATTAAATAGGTCAGTCCGAGGGGCAGCACCCGCACAGCACTAATCTGGAATCGCTTGGGCAGGACCGTCTTGATGCGGTGATCTCGCTCTCGTTCAACGAGTTCACGGGTCCGCTGAATGTCCTGACGAAGGATTTCCCGCTGCTCTTCGAGCGTGCGAATGTCTTCCTGCGTGGCCTCCCGGATTTCCTCGAAGAGGATGCCTTGCTGGACATCTGCCGTCATTTCAGCGATCTGGCGAGCGAGCTTGTCGATCTCCTGCTCACGGCTGCGGTCCTTGAGTTCGCCGAGGCGGTACTTGTAGCTTTCCCTGGCGGCGTGGAGTTCCCGGTCGAGCGCCGTTTTGGCTCGGCCCTCGAAGACCTTTCGCATTTCGGCTTCACGGCGACGGAGGTATTCCTCCAACCCTGACTTGTGCTGGAACCAGTGGCTCCGGATCGTTCGTAACCAGTTGTCGAGGCGGGCCGACGACTTGATCGGATGGAATTCGCTGCGAGGGACCGTGCGCTCGAAATCATCCTCGACCGGCACGAGTCGATCCCCTTCCACTCGCAGGACCGTGGACATCGCCTCGTCGTGCAATGGCTCACGAAGTTCGTTGATGGCGGTGACGGTGTAATGGAAGACCATCAGAGCCTCGAAGCCGCTCTTGTGCAGGGCGGCTAGCGACCAACGGAAAACGGCGTTGTGGCCTTCAGGATCGTGCAACTGCCGGCAGAGCGTTGCCATCGCTTGGCGCATGATCGGGTGGCCAAGGCGCAGCAAGGTCTGGTGCTTCTTGATCCGCATCACTCGCCGGTTGTTGATTTCTTCTTCCACAAGCGCCGAGTCGAAGACCAGTTCCATCCGGTCGGTCCGTGATCCCACGGTAAGCGTCTGGCGGGCCAAGCCTTCCCAGCGGGGAGGCGGCTTGAGGCGATAAAAGCCGGGCCGCCCGGCGATCTCTTCGAGCGAACCTTGACCTTCGACCGTGATGGCCGACCGCAGGATACCCACGAGGGCGCACGGGGAGATGCCCAGGCGAGTGTCGGTCATCTCCAGGAGTTCGCTGGCCCGCTTGCTCAGGTCGTCGATCTGGCCCGGAGTTTCGTGTGTGAGTTCGTTTGTCGCCGGGTCCACCTTCTTCTGCTCTTCAACGAGCAGGTCGATTTGATCGAGCGTGGCTTTCTTGCCCTGGAAGTGTCGCTGCACGGCGGCGTCGAAGATGCGCTCCACGCTCCCCAGGTCTTGCCGAACCTGATCGACCTTCTTGGCGACGTAGAACAGGAACTCCATATCCTCTTCTTCGTTGCAACGGAAGTAGTGGACGCTGACGTCTCGGACCTGGCCGTGACGGGAAACACGACCGTTGCGCTGCTGGAGCCGGGATGGTGACCAGGGGATGTCGTAGTGGATCACCCAGCGGCAACACTCTTGCATATTGATGCCTTCCGAAGCGGCATCCGTGGCGAGCAGCAAGCGAACGGCGGCGGTCTGATCCTCGAACTCCGATTTCACGGCCTCGAACTCGTCGGGCGACATGCCGCCGTAGAGCAGGCGCAGCGTGTTTTTGTCGAAGCCCGCCTGAAGCAACCGCTGCTCGAGGTAGAACAGCGTCTCTTTGTACTCGGTGAAGACGATTAGCCGTTCGTCGTCTCGAAGTTTCCCGTCCACGAACAAGTGCGATTTGACCCAGGCGACCAGGGCCTCGGTTTTGGAATCGGATTTCCTGGCCAGCGCGGTCAGCTTTCCCGGATCGAGTGCCGTATGCCGGTCGTAGCCCATGGCTTCGAGGGCCTTGTTGACCTTGCCTTGCAGATCGTCGGCGGCCTTGCCCTCCAGGCGAAACCACGCACCGCTGTAACGAGCAGCATCCTCTTCGAGCGTCGCACGCTCGTCATCGCTCTTTGCCTGTTCCTCAGCCCGCTCGGCGGAGACTCGGGCCATGTCGAACAGGTTAGGGGCGTCGGACTCGGTGTCGTCCTCCAGATGCCGCCACCACGTTCGGGCGAAAGCGAACGGACAAGAGAGCAGCCGCTTGGTCATCAAAGAGAAGATGAAATGACTGAGCCAGCGTTCGGCCGGCGTTGCGTTTGCGAGCGAAGCCTGGCCTCTCCGTCGGTACTCGCGCAGTGCGGAATACAGCGAAGACTCTTTGACGGAAAGCTTGATTGGCATTTCGACCGGAGGGAGTTGCTCCGCAAATGGCGGTCGAAGCGAGGTTTTGTTAATGTCGTCTTTGAGCCGGCGAATACGGACCTCGGCCAGGTGGCTCCTGTCCTTCGCATCCATCTCAACGGCCATTTGAAAGCGAATGGGATCGAGCAGTTCCAGCAAGCCAGTGAAGCAGACCGTTTTGCCGTTGTGGGGCGTGGCCGAGGCGAAGACACGATGCTCGAACAAGAACCGAATCTCCCGAAGCATTCGCGTCCGTTGGCTGGCCCGGCTACCGCTTTGGGGAGCAAAATGATGGCATTCATCGACTATCAGCAAATCCCATGGAGCGTGGGGAAGCGTCTGGCTGCCGACGTCGGCGTCCGGACCTGCCCCTGAGGCCTGGAGAAACTGCTGCAACACGTCAGGCATTCGCAGGTAGTCCATCGACGTGATGACCCGTGGAAATGCCTTCCACGGGTTCGTGTCGATACCCAGGCGACGGCGAAGCTGAAAGGTCGAATCGGAGTCGATGACCTCAAAGTCGAGATTGAACTTGCGGCGCAGTTCGTACTTCCACTGCCGCTGGAGCATGGCCGGGCAGAGGACGAGGATGCGCCGGATGCGCCGCCGCAGCAGAAGCTCTTCCAGCACCAGGCCCGACTGAATCGTTTTGCCGAGGCCCACGCCATCAGCCAACAGCAGGCTGACGCGAGGCATGGATAAGGCCCGGATAACTGGCGCTAACTGGTACGGATGGACCTGGATGGCCGAGTTCCAGACGCCCAGTAGCGGCTCGTCCTCGATGCCGTCGCGTTCACGCAGACGGTTGAGGCGAGTCCAGCGATGGGCGTTGACGAATGCCTGGAGCGCCTGCGGACTGTCGGGACGGTTGGCATCGACGCTGGGGAGCGAAGTCTTGCCCAGCGGTTCAGCCGTGGCCTCAACTTCCCAGAGAAGCTGTTCCCCTTCGGGGTAACGGAAGTCGTCGAGGTATTCGAGGTCGATGATGTGCAGCCGCCCTTGCGTGCGAGCATCGTATGGCTCGACCGCACGCACGGTTGCCAGCCGGTTACGAACACGAACTGCCTGGCCGACTTCTGGGACTGAGGCAAGGTCGTCGGATAGGTTTGTTGATCTTGCCATATTCATCCGGATTGAGCATTTTCGAGTCGCCCGGTTTGGAATTTGGGCAGGGCCGGTGGATCCACCAACAAACCAGGCCTCGGCAGTTCGCCGCTCGCCAAGTAGGCAGTCTCAACCAGCTTAGGAACCTCTCGGTCCTGCGCAGCTGATATTCTCCAGCTGTTCCGTTGAATCAAAAAAACGGAATCAACTGAAGCTTGAGAGTAATGATAATTTACCAAGTCATGAACACATAGTCAGGAGGAACGTAAACCGGGACGTTCCGGACTTTTCTGCAAGAAACCCCTGATGCCAATGGAAAAGTGGCGTGGACCAATTAGCCAATAGCGTGGTCTCATTTGTCACCCAGCTTCCTCGTCAGGGAAGGTACGAAAGGTGTGAAAATGGAAAGAAATTCGAAGTGCATTGACGTGAGGGGTATAATATGATTTGAACCACGAATTCGTTGACCAAAACAGGACAAGTCATGGGCGTTTTACCGTCACCTGCGGTGGCTAACGGAAGGGGTTCCAACGGGCAATTCTTGGCGGGAAACCGGATCGGAACCGGGAATCCGGCTGCCCGGCAGGCCCAGCAACTGCGGTTCGCCTTGATGAACGCGGTGACCCCGGAAGATGTGCAAAGGATGGTCCGGCGACTAGTACAACTGGCCGAGGCGGGCGACGTTCAGGCGGCGAAACTGATCTTTGACCGCGTTCTGGGTCCTCCGGTCCCGCTTGATATCGAAGAGCGGATCGCAAAATTGGAAGCTGTTGCCGGGAGAATGGAATGAGTCTGGAACGGCGTTTGCGGGCTTTGGAATCGATTCTGAGCCCGGTTATCGACGTTGACGGGTACTGTGCGACCTGTGGCAATCGGTCGATGACACTGTTGTCCGACCTTCCGATTCCCGAGCCGTGCCGGCGGTGCGGGAAACTTGCCCATTCCATCACGTACCACATTCGTTGGGGTCAGTGCTTCACCGATTACCCCGAGGCACTGAAGGGGCGATGCAAGATTCTCCTGGCTTTCCCTGACAACGGCCGGAATCCAAATCTCGCCGATTTGCATGGGACAACGTCAAGTTGGTTGAAGTAGCACGACCGGCGACCAAATTGGCCCTTTTAGTTTCCCGCCCGGCGAAATCTCCCGCGATGCCGTTGCGGGAGAATTTCCATTGCTGGCGCATCATGTTTTTACCGAGGAACAACCGTCAACCCGATCCTGCAATTCGCGGTTATCGTCCCGAATACCCTTGGAACAGCTGATCCGCCGACCACGAACTAATTCGGAAATTCGGCACTCGTCTGTCCTTTCCGGACGTGCAAGGCACGTTGACGCCTTGTTACGTATTTCCATCGGGTATCAAACACAATTACAATTTCAAGATGCACGGCACCGGGTTCGAAACCGGGCCGATTCGTGACCTTGCCAGGTCGGCGCGCCGTGCTTTTCTCTCACTCGATGGCAGGAATACTGGCAGGGATACCCATGTCTTCCCGTGCAGATGCTGCGGTCAAACGACTCCGCGAGCAGGAAACAAAACAGGATCGGGCCAACGCGTACAACAGGCACCTGCGAAACCGATACGAGTTGGCGGAACGGCAGTTTGTTGTGTTAGGTGAGGCGCTAACGGCGTTTCATCACGACAAAATGAAAATTGGGCAGGTTGTCGAAGCCCTGCGGGCGACCAGTGTGTTGGTCACTGAGCGCCGGTGGACAGAAAAATTACAACGGCATCTTGAGGAAACGGCGTATTGCTTTGAATACGAGAACAGTCCTGACAATGAAAAAAGACCCCCATTGTTGACGATTGCTCCGGAACTGGCAGCCGACGAACTGCGCATTTGCGAATTGATCATCGGGATTGCCAACGAATCAAAACCAGTCAAACAAAGCCAAATTGTAAAAGGACATTGCATTGATTGGCAGGCTCCCGAATCGCTTCGCGAAACTGCGCAGGGCTTGTGGAACTTGCTTGAGACAGGCCTTCGACCTTGGCAACAAGATTTGGAAAGGCGGCGGCACGTCGCCGCAGGCACCAAAGGTTCTCTCAATGATCCAGAAGGCAGTGCAACTAAGAAAAAGGCGAGTAAGAGCAAATCACCCGAAAAGAAACTGACTGAAAACCAGGAATTGGACATCTTGGCTGAATGGATCGTGGAATCAACGAGTAACAACAATAAGACAGCCGCCGAACGCGTCACAAGAGAGCAATTCGCGAAGTCTAAAGGAATCTCAATCCAGCAATTCAAGCGCATCCAGGACAAGCACCGGAAAACCCCGCGTACATGATCCATTTTGCCTGGCTGCGGAAATGCTGCGGAACAAAATGGATGCTATTCCCCCACATGCTTTCCCGGTATTTGGCGTGCGGTTGGGCCCGAGTTTCCGCGACGTTTCCGCGACGTTTCCGCGATCCCAAGATCGCCGCCAATACTTCATGCAGCTGATTCGCTTTGCATCGGCTTCCTGCATCGCATGGAGTATTCCACATGAAAACTGCCGACCCGTCCCGCAAATTGCGCGGCTGTCTCGATCGACCGGACGCCGCTACCTATCTGTCCATCTCTACACGCCTGCTCGATCAGTTGGCCGGGGCTGGTCAAATCCCACGGATCAAGATTGGCCGGAAAACCCTGTTCAGGGTTTCTGACCTGGATGATTTCGTCAAACGGCAAGTCCAAAAGCCTTCGTTGGAGGGGTAACTATGGCGCGAATCAGAACGATCAAGCCCGAGTTTTGGTCGGACGAAAAGTTAGCCCCGCTTTCTCCAACTGACCGTTTGGTTTTTTTGGGGCTAGTGACCCTTGCCGATGATTGTGGTCGGATCCTTGATAACCTGAAAGTGCTCAATGCTGCAATTTTCCCGTATACCGATGACTCGGCGGAAATCTCCCTGGAAACACTGGCCAAACTTGAGCGGATTCAAAGGGGCAAGACGTCAAGTGGCCAGAATGTAATCCAGATCGTGAACTGGAAGCGGCACCAAAAAGTCGACAAGCCAAACTTGATGGCCGCACTGCCTGCGATCTTTGGTCAACCTGATCCAAGCGAATGTGTCGCGAACTCGACGGTAGTCTCTCGCGAGTCCGTCGCGAGCGATTCGCCACCCATACCAACGACCAACGACCAACGATCGACAACCAACGATCGGGGAGCAGGGTTATTGTCGGCTACGCCGACGTCCCTGCCCAAGGAATTGCTGGCGCTAGTTGACTTGTGGAACGACATTGCCCCCAAGCATGGTCTTCCGCTTTGTCAATTCGACCCCCCTCCCAAAAAACTAATGACACTGTGGGCTGCTGCTCAAGCTGATCCAGTCCTACGAGATTCATTGATCAATCACACAAGGCTGCGAGATGCCATCAGCGAAGCCACATTCGCGCACGGAAAGCCCTGGTTCTCTCTTCCCGGCTTGTTCACAAACAACAAAGACGGGGAAAGCAAACTTCTCCAACTTCTCAACGGAGCCTACAAAAATGGAACCAACAAACACCCCAGATCCCTCGACCGTTCCAGCAAAAGGTCGGCCTATTCCAGTACATGGGGGGGATAGTTTCGAGGAGCGACAGGAAGTCAGATTCCGCGAAAACGTGTTCGCTGATTTCATTCGCCAACGTGGCAGCCGATATCGCGACTGCGACTTGAGGAATTTTGACCTGCCGACTCCGGAACACAGTCGAATTATTACGATTATCCGAGATTGGTTGACAAATGCCAAGGATCATTTTACTTCCGGAAAAAATGTGATTCTTTACGGACCTTGCGGGTCCGGCAAAGACCATTTGTTAGTCGGAATGGTGAAGGAAACGATCAAGGCTGGCTGTTTTCGCCGATACGACGGGTCATCCCAAGTGCGTGGATTGATCATATGGGACCAAGGTCCTGGCCTGTTCTCGAAAATGCGCGATGCTATAGGAGATGACCGGCGTGAACGCGAAGCGAAGTCTCCCTACACAGGCGCTCAACTTCTGGCGCTTTCCGATGTTTGCCAATCGGGCAACCGATTGACGGACCACAACCGACAAACACTTTACGACATAATCGACCGGCGATATTCGACTTGCAAACCGACCTGGATCTCGACAAATGCCACTGACCGTGAACAGCTTGCCGAAATGATCGGCGGCGATGTGGCCGACCGACTGGAACATAATGCCTTGGTTCTGCCATGTATTTGGCCGAGTTACCGACGTGGCGGGTGAGATTGCCCAAGGGCGTGCATAGCGTGGGTGCGCCCAGAAAAAACTTCGATAGATATTGAAATCTGTTTGCTTGTCCGGCTGAACCTGGTAAAAAGGTGGTTGCCGGATGCGCGAACACCCGGCAACCCGATCACTTCACTTGTTAGGAGCGAAGCAATCATGTCCTTGCAAAAACTGAACAAGTCCCCAAAGGGGGGACACTTCTATCGTAAACAGGTTGCCATCGGCAGCAAACGAACGACGATCCGGCTGGGCCGACTGAGCGTCAAGAACGCCGAGGAAGTATCACGGCATATCGACGCTCTGGTCGAAACCAAGAAATACAACACAACGATCCCCGCTGCAACCAGCCACTGGCTGACGTTTGCCGATTCCGGTCTGGTCGAGAAACTCGCACGCATGGGCCTTTGTGCTCCCATGGCCAATCCGACCGTCGCGGAATTTGTGGAACGATTCATCACGATCAAGAACGTCAAACCTCGTACAGAAATCCAGTACCAACTGGCCAAGGGACACCTGGTTGAATACTTCGGTGAATCGCGGCGTCTGAAATCTGTCACGGCAACCGATGCCGATGACTTCTACCAGGACCTGTTGAAAAAGGACTACTCGATCAACACGGTAAACCGGCGGGCCGGCCGGGTAAGGGAGTTTTTCAACGAAGCGCTGGAGCAGGGCCTGATCCTCAAAAACCCCTTCAAAAAGCGGACAATTTCGGTTTCCGTGGGGGCCGCAAAGAAACAGGAAGTCACCGAGGCCATGATCCACCAGGTGATCGAGCACTGCCCCACAACGGAATGGAAACTGTTGTTCGCCTTTGCCCGATGGATCGGCTGCCGGATCCCTTCCGAAATTCAGGGCATCACCTGGAACGATGTGGACTGGCAGAATAACGCGATCCTGATCCGGTCGCCCAAAACGGAACATTGCGGGAAAGGTGAACGACTGGTCCCGCTATTCGAGGAAGTGCGACTCCTCCTTGACCGGCAGTTCCACGAATCGAACAGCGGCGATGAGTTGACGTACATCTTCCCGACTCTCCGGCACCATGCCTGCCTGTCCACGACGGCGAAGAAGTATGTTCGCAAGGCGAAGCTGCCAGTTTGGTCCAGGTTTTTCACGACGCTGAGGGCGAACCGGGAAACGGACCTGATGGACTCCCACGGGATTCGGAAGGCCTGTGCCTGGATCGGGAACACGCCGGGGGTAGCGATGAAAAACTACGCCACCCAGAAGGGGACAGACTTCGACGATCACGGCAGCGACCAGCGCCAGAAAAAAGTGACGACGAAAGTGACGAAGCACGCGCGAGAACCGGCGAGAGCAGCGGAACCGGTGTCAGCCTTGACTCCCGAAAAACACGGCATATTCGCGCACAGTGGAGCGCTGTCACTTGCAGCGGATAGCCGAGACAGGACTTGAACCTGCACGCCTTGCGGCACCAGATCCTAAATCTGGCGTGTCTGCCAATTCCACCACTCGGCCGAATGGTCTGCAGCGAATGCTGCGCGACGGGAACACATCGTACCTTGCTGACCGATTTTCGTCCAGGGACAAGCAATCGGGAGCAGGTGCCCGGGCAGAATTCGATTGAATGTTTCGGACCGAATTCTGGCGAATTCGGCTACGATGAATCGCGCTCTATCGTATGGGTTCGTAAGTGTTTTGCGGGTTTTGCGTTACGGAATCGTCGATGCCGACGCCGAACCGGGCGAGCAAGGGGAAGAACTGTCCCGCGAGAAAGTCCCGGTTTTCCTCGAGAAGCCCCCTGAAATTCGTCCCTGTCAATCGCCTGTTCTTCCCCTGATAAATGACTTCGGCCACGACCCTGTCCTTTTGCAAGCCCAAATGGGCCACACAGTCCCCATGTTCTGCGATCAGCAAGACACGCAGATTGCCCGTGTTGTCTTCCTCGAAAATCAACTCCGTGTTCTCTCCATCCCGATCGTGAATGGAAAACTCAAATGCCGTTGAATCCGATTTCGCCGGACGGCCGTTCATTCGGCGAAGTGCTTCGCCAAAAATCAGGGAGGCCTTGACTCCATGACTGTTGAAATAGCGATTTCGCGAAGGACCTGAATAGGGTCGCGGGTGAACGTAAGCGACTCCGCTTGCATTGTTCGGGGATGGGGACGGTTCGGCCGAACGGGCGATCTTTTGCATCAGGCGATCAAAGAGAATCTGCGAATGCCCGGTGTATTCGATTCCAAAATCCCCACCAGGCTTGAACCAGTCGGATGGAAGGTTCAGATTTTCGACGTGATTTTTGGCGTCGGCGACCAGCTCGGCGATTTCCTTCCCCCCAAAGGGAACTTTCCAGTGGTCCCGATCCAGCGCGAGCTGGTCACCATTCCAGGTGAGACGGAGTATTCCCGAGATCTCCCCGGCATGTTGCCCCAGGGGACCACCGCACTTCACGCTGTCCAGTACCAATTCGTCGTTTCTTGCCGGCTCGTGGCCAGGTGTCGGCCCGTCTGCCGATGGCGAACTTGCCCCGGAAGGGCGAACTCCCGCCGATGCCAGATATCGCCCGAATGCGTCGCGAGCCGCTTCATCGTTTTCCGATTCCATGATTTCACGGAGATAGCTTTCCTCGACCTTGTCGAGAAACTGGCAGACGAGAGCCACATTCTCCTTCTCCGCATCGGACAAATGTTCGCGGACGACTGAATAGACTCGCGCTCTGGTTTCCGGATCAAAATGAATAGACTGGACGATCCTGAGCAACAAGTCCCGTTCGTCTTTGGCACGCTCCGCCAGTCGCGTCGAGGCCGCTTGCCGCGCTTCGAATGTCCCGGCATCCAGTCCCTCGATCAGCGACCGAACTCGTTCCCTGTCCGATTCGTCCCAGGGCATGATGGCCGTTCGCACGGCAGCCCTGAATGAATCCGACCAGGGTGTGACGATATTGCCCAGACCAAAAACAGAGAGTGCAGGGATAAACCGTTCATTGACAAGCACCGGATTTTCGCGAAGCAGCTCTTCAACATTGCCGGCCTTGACGAAAACGGATTGTTCCGGCGACAGGAAGAGCAGGGACGCCTGCCCATCGCTTCCCTGTCGAAATCGGAACCATTGCCGGTTCAAGTCGTCTCTTATGAGAATCCCGAGTCTTGAGTCCTTTCCGGCCGTCAATTGCAGTGAGCGCCGCTCCGGTTTGTATTGCTCGATTTCAAGTTCAATTTCCGCATTGGGACTGTCACGTCGCCCGCGGCCGCCTCCCAGCGGGATTTTTGCAAAGCGGAACCCGACAGACTTGCTCTGGCCTTCGAAAAAAAACTGATCGCTACCCCAACTGCTCGAATAAATTTGCAAGCCGGCGCTCTGAATCTGCTGGTAGACGGCCTGATGCCCGTCTCCCGGACTGGCTTGCAGGTCAAACAGCAGCGCGCGATCCCTGATTTTCAGCCTGGCGATCTTGTCAAAGCTCTCACCCAGCTTCTTGAGTTCCTTTGCCTCCTCCGAGTCAGCATCAGTCGCGGGACTCTCCTCCCCTGCAGACTTCTCCTGCGTCGAATATCGGCCGCCAGCTGTCATGGAAATCCGGCCCATCGCCGGCAGACTCAAGCCCGGGAATGCGATCAAGATGCTGCCGAGAGTCGACAGCATCAGGCATCTGAATCGCGTCGCGCCAAGCCTTCTCTTTACCATTCCTCTACCAACACTTTCCGGACCTCGCTGCACCACAATATCAGTCATTATAGTGACGAATTTGACAGAATTGGCAAAATTGCCGTTCCGGAGTCAATGCGTTGCCGGAAAGGAATTGTCTTGCCCGGGAATTGCCCTCCTGGCCATGAAGGCACTAGAATTCGGCTCAGGGGTGGAAAATCCGGCGGTGGAACAAGAATGCGTTTGAACCCGATATCCGCACTGCGCCCTTCTCGGTCTTTGACGGCAGCCGGTCTGATTATTCCGGCCCTTGCATCGGTTCTTTTTTTGCCGGATCGCCACGGTGCAACAGGGCGCAGTCAGGACGAAGTCGTCATCGTCCGCGAGTTCTCCGTTTCCGGAACAATCGAATCGCTGATCGGCGACCAGCTCAGGGTACTCGATGCGGATGGCAAGGCCACAACCTGCCGCGTCCAGCTTGATCCGGGCAAGCCGCTGGTGGTTTCGGGGGTGGCGATACCCATCAATGCTCCAGCGCGAATCGAGATCAGCGGCAAGGCCTCGCGCGACGTATTGATGCCGGGAATGGTTGTCGAAGTCCTGTGCGATGTGAACTCGAAAGACAAGATCACCCAGGTCCATGCCGTTACCCTGCTCTCGACGGATTCCGCCGTCACCGGAATTGTTTTCGAAGGGGCCCGGCCGGCTGGTTCCGAATCCGCCCCGGCGCGAGTGACGGGCGGCATCAAGTCCGTCCACGACAGGAAACTCGTCCTTCTGGTTCCCGACGGGGAAAAGAAGAACAGCAACAGCCTGTCGCTCGATGCGACGGCGATCGGGGAAATCGAAATACGACAAGCCGACATTTCCATGTTGCGCCGCGGGGATATTGTCAAACGGCTTGTGGTTTCGGAAATCTCGTCGGGAGAAATGATCGTTCGCGCTCTCGAGGCCGAGCTGGTCGGAGTGCGCGAGGACCTGAATCTCACTTTAGACAGTTTGTTGAAACTCAAATACGCCAGGCTGCCCGATGATCCGCAGCCTCCGCACGAAGTCCGCTCGCGCAACTTTCTGTTGCGAACCGACCTTTCGGAACGTCATGATGCGATATTGCTCGACAAGCTCGAGACGATGCTGGACATCGTCTCGGCTTGGTTTGGCCAGCCTGTTCGACAACCCATCGAGTGTGTGATTGTCACCAACATTGCCTCCTGGAATACCGCTGACTTCCCCGAGCGGGGCCTGGCAAAAATCGCCGAAAAGCAGGGGGTGACCTTTTACGAGCGACTGGGACGACAACAACGGGTCACCATCTATTCCTTTGCCAGCGATGAAGTGGTCATGCACGAAGCTGTTCACGGATTCTGTTTTCTCGCTTTTCAGGAAACCGGGCCACTCTGGTTCGCCGAAGGCATGGCAGAAGTCGGACGTTGCTGGGAACCCGAAAACCTGGCGATCCGCGCCGGTGCAACCTATGTGGGCTATTTGAAGAGTACCGAACCACAGTCATTCCGCTCCATCATGAATGCCGCGACGATCGACGATGAGCTGTGGAAGGCCTATGCCTGGCGGTGGGCACTCTGTCATTTGCTGGTGACCAACCCGAACTACGCGGAGGACTTTCGCAAGTTTGGTGTATCGCTTCTGCGTAACAAGGGGGGCGATTTTGAAACGGCATTTCAGGAAGTGCTGCGCGAGTTCGAATTCGAGTATCAGCATTTCCTGCAGAACCTCGATGCCGGGTTGCGTGCGGACCTGATCGCATGGGACTGGAAAACACCGGCTGCCGAACTGGCCAGGGATCGCCAGGCAAGCTGTACGATCGAAGCCGCCCGCGGATGGCAGGCCAGCGGGCTGGCGGTGACTGCCGGCGCGAGCTATTCCATCAAGTCAAGCGGAACCTGGAAGACGGACCCTCATTCGACTGCCGTCTCGGCCGATGGCAACGGGCGCGATAAATCCGGTTTGCTCGTGGGAACGGTGATGAACGATTACCAGTTGACGCCTGAATTCGATCTTGGAGCAGAAGTCACCTGGACCGCAACAGCGAACGGAATCCTGTATCTGCGATGCAGCGATTCGATGGCCAGCCTGGCCGACAATTCCGGATCGCTGGAAATTACCATTCGCCGGATTGAATAGTTCAACAACTCCGGGCCATCAAACCATCGACCGGTTGGTCACGATCAGGTAGAACCCGGCAATTCCGATCGCTGCGATCTGCGCAATCGTGCTGCCGATCAGCAACACCCAGGACATGGCGGCGCCGTCTTTCGGAAAGACACCGACAATCATCAACAGGAACGAGATGCTGGCCAGTGAACTCACGGCAATCAGGACCCACAATCCAGTCCTTATATTTGCCTGGTTTCTCAGAAATTTGGCTGTTTCCCGACCAAAACCGGCGATCAGGCACAGCGAGACGAGGGCCGGAATCGCCGCGAAGAAGAGGGGAATCCGGGCTACAGCGCGGTTCCATACCGCTTCGGAACTCCCTTCGCGCCGGGCGGCGAGCGTCGAAGTTTCCCGTAGCTTGTTCGCCTCGCTTCTTGAATCCTTGATCGCGTCTGAACCAATGGTCACATAAGCGATCATTCCAGCGGCAACCGCCACAATCTGGAGAATCATGGCGCCGATCATGTTCACCTTGCCGGCCTCTTTCGGGACTGAAAAGCAAAGGCATTCGCCGATGATCATGGCCACCAGCCCCAACCCTCCAATAATCATCACTGCAATTCCGGCGACATTGCTTCCCTCAGAACCGCCGGTGGCGGCAACGACCAGCAAGCCCAGCAAGGCAACGGCCACCACCACGAGCCCGCAAAACAGGGTGATCGTTCCCCCGCGTGCAAGCGAGAACGGACCGCTGGCCTTCGCGGCCATCGGCACTCCAGGCGCCCCTTGCATCCACGGTGCCATTGGCTGTTGCGGGTAGCCGGGCGGCATTCCCTGTGGGGGATAACCTGCAGGCGCTCCTGGCTGAGGTGGATACGGGTACGGCGGCTGAGGTTGTTGCGGCCAAGCCTGCTGATAGGGCAACTGAAGTGGATCAGGGTACGGTGGCTGAACGGGTTGTTGTGGATAGCCCGGTTGTTGAGGAACAGGCTGTTGGGGAACAGGCTGTCCGGTCTGCGGTGGCACAACGCGCGTTCGAACTCTCTGTTCGTTTCCCTTGCCAGGTTGCGGATTTTGGCCCGGATTTGGAGGCTGTGACATGGAGTAGCCTTAAGGTCTCAGGGGATTTCGAACGTGGAATCCGGCTCAGCGTGATGCAGCGGATTTCATATCATGATAGTCGACTGCCCGGAATTTTCGCAAATAACTTCGCGGAAAAAACGCCCGAATTCCCCGGATTCACTTCTTCGGGACCCGGAAATGGAAGAGCCGGCTAGCGGATTCTCTTGATGATATGCCAGCCGTATTTGCTGTGGTCGGCGTCATATTCGGCAAGTCCGATTTCACCCACCTCCAGTGAAAACGCCACATCGCCAAAAGACGTGACCATCATGGATCGGGGAAAAAGCTTGTCGGCCGTCACTTCCGGAGACATGTCGGGTTTGGACCAGAAGTTCGACATCCGGTAGATGCCGGGGTGCTGATCATCCGTGAACTCCTTGACCATCGCGTCAAAATCCTCGCCGGACTTCGCTCTCTCCAACAAGCTCTCCGCGAGTGCCTTTGCCTCCTCCCGGGAGCGCGTAATTTCCTTCTTCTCGGGAATCGTTCCCTTGAAAGCCACCAGCAGATGCTGGACTTCAACGGTTTCCAGCTCTCCCTCTCCCGGCGGTGACTTGAGGGGGTTGCAAGTGCCGGGCTCAAAATCCATCACAGCGCTGGAGGCAGCGATCTTTTGCGGGCTTTCGAAATGCATGAAACCAACAGCCACCCGCCCGCGCAGGGCATCGATGCCGAGATAGTCGCCGAAAAACATTCGCGGATTGCTGCACTCAAAAGCCGGAAAGCTGATCGGCAGATTGGTAAATGTTTCACCGCCATCGACACTTCTCGCGAGGGTCAGGCGCGATTGGGTCCCTTCCGTATCGCGGCGGTCATAGAAAGCGATATTGACCGAACCATCCACGGGATCGACGGACATCCACGTGAAGAACTGGTCCCGGCCGTTGTCCACGGGGTCATCATTGACTCTTTTGGTCTCCAGCCAGGTTTCACCACCGTCGCGGGAGATCATCAGAAAGACATCCTTGTGTCCGTTGCGGTCATCGATAAAGTTCACGTACAGGCTGCCGCGGTGCGGGCCAAAGGAATGGTCGACACCGGTCACCGGCATGCCGTTGTGACGGGTGATCCCTTCAATATCGCTGCTCCAGCCTCCCTTGATTTCGCCGATCACCCGATCGGTGCCAAAAGTGACGCCACCATCCGTCGACTTGTCCATCTCCAGCCCGCGCGGGCCGGCCCAGACAACGACAACAGTCCCGTCGGGCAAAGTGCACGGTACGGCACCTTCGACCGTGTTGTCATCGTCGACACAATCGCCGGGGTTGTCCGTAATTCGAATCACCGGTTCGAAACTTTCACCGCCGTTGCGGCTGCGGGCAAACATGATTTGCGAAGTGTCCTGCTCCTTGTCGCTGCCATAAACATCAAAACGGGTCCAGGCACAATACAGGTTGCCAAAGTGGGGAGAGCGGCGGCTGCGGTCGAAAGCAAACCACGGCTTGTCCTCCATCGGGGACTTTGTATTCAGATGATCGGCTACAAACGACTGCTTCTCCGACCAGGTTACGCCACCGTCTTTCGATCGGACCAGGGCAATCCCGTTGGCAGCTCGCTCCGGATTGGGCTCCCAAAGACCGACAAACGTTATGAAGGCATGCAAAGCCGTGCCATCGCGATGAAACAGGACCACATCATCTCCCTGGGTCCGGTTGTCGGGGTTGGGCACTTCCACCTGTTCCCACGTCTTGCCGCCATCAAAGCTGTAGTAGCTCATGTTGGGAGCTTTTGAGTCCGGCACGCCGCGCACCAGGCTGCCGGCAACGATGTTATTCAGATTGGCGGGATTGATGGCAATGGAAACCTCCGAGGCGACTTGCGCTTCTTCCGGCGACATCCTCGAGATCACTTCCTGAGCCGAAAGTGAAGAAGTTACCGCGAAACAAAACAACGCGAAAAATGGCAAACTTCTCATCGGTGCCGGTTCCCTGTTCGTTCAGCTGATTTAACCTGTCTGAGCCGGGATTATAGGCACGCCCGCGACAGGCGAATATCCACCATCGCGATTCATCAACTTAAGGGCCAATGGTACCCGCGGCGATTGTGCAGCCCCTGCTGCCGGGTGGCAGGCCGACCCCGAACGTAGCTGCCTTCGCAAGAAGGCAGACTCCCCCTTTCTTCCGCGTCCCTGAACGTAGCTGCCTTCGCAAGAAGGCAGACTTCCGCGCCCCTATGCCACCCAGGTGAATTTCCGCCGCGCGTACCACTGGGCGGTTTCACACAGGAGCGCGTGTTCCGTTTCAATCAGCTGCTCGCGGAATTCTTTTTTGTCCTGGCTGCCCAAAGCATTTCTCGTTGATAGACCAGGAGAACAAAGGGATCAGGACTCATTGTTATGATTCCGGCATCAGGATGAACCCGCGGGCGGCCGCGGTTGCGGAGGGCGGATTCAAGGTTCAGCCTGCTGGCGGTTGATTCTACCCAACTTGCATCTCCAAATGGACTTCCTCGCTGTGCGGCGTTCCGAGTCGATTGAAGTTCGGCACCGGTCAAGGCCTGATTAACCCGTACCAGCCCCTCGGAGAGAATTCGCTCGAAGGCTTCGTAATCCGCGCGCTTGCGGAATATTTGTTGCCGATTCGTCCGGCCCCGTAAAAGAAGGCACTTTCGACAAGTGTCCGACAATCCTCAAGGTCCAAACCGGTTTTTGTTTAATTTCCCTTCGCCGATAACATTGGATTTTCAGGGTTCAACCTGGACACCGACAAGAAATGGATTGACGCGCATGGGAGAGGTTTCGTTGTTGAAGGAATGGCGAAGTGCCGGTGTCCGTTCTGTTTCACTTTTTCGCGGGACTGCTGCTTTGCTTAATCGGCGGTTGCTGCTGTTGCAGCGTCAATAACCCGAGACTTGCCGGCTCTTTTGGCGGGTCGAGGGATTTCAGGTCAGCCGATCTGGAATGTGCCGAATCTGCATTGCAGAAAGGGGTGGATTTCGAGGACGCTTGCGATCCGGCATGTGTCGATCTTTTTTTTCTGGCCGCAACCCTGGCCTGGCCCGAACTCCACAAGCAGGTTGACCGTCATGGTGTACCCTGCGGAGCGGCGGCGAACGTCTACAAGACAGCTCTCGGAAAACTGATCCAGTCAGCTCAACAATGGGGTCGACTGGATCCCGGATCAGGCCTCCAGATCCTGACGGCTGATGGAAGCATTTTCGTTCCTGCGGTCAGCCATGGATTTCTTTGGCAACCGCACGAGATCGATCGGCTCATTCCCGTGGAGGACTACTCCATCGGGGAATTGAATCACAAGTACTCTTGTTGCGGATATGGCGTCCCTGCGATTGCGATTCATTGTGAACAGGCTGACAAGCCTTTCCGCAAAAAGGAACAGTTGTTTTCAGCGACTGTTCTTCTTCGGCCCGCGCCTGTGACCGACCCACCGGCAAGTGGCGGCTTTGTGCTGGAGCTTTATGATCCGTTAAGGGTTTCGGTCATCGAAATAGCGGGCAGGCCCGCCCCGTTATACCGCGACCTTACGGCCCCCCTTGCCTGGCAAATCAACAACCGCGATCGGAATTACCTGACAGGTTTTTTGCAACCAGGCTCGACCACCGAAAATGAAGGCCTGCACATGATCGAGCCCTACCAGCCGGGCAAGATCCCCATACTTTTTGTTCATGGCCTGATGTCTGATCCCCTTGTCTGGGCCAACATGGCCAATGAAATTCGCGCATGTCCCGAATTCGTCGATCGTTACCAGTTGTGGGCTTTTGAATATGCGACGGGCGAGCCGTTTCTCAAGAGTGCCGCGATGTTGCGCCGGCAGTTGCACGTTGCCCGCGCCCTGCTGGATCCGACCTGCTCGGATCCGGCACTCGAACAAATCCTTGTCGTGGGGCACAGCATGGGGGGCCTCGTTGCCCGGTTACAGATCTCCCAAAGCAGCGATCATCTGTGGAATGCGGTGTCCTGTCGACCTTTGCACGCCATCAGGGCGCCGCAGGGCGTAAAGGCCCAGTTGGCTGAGTCATTCTATTTCGAGCCTTCACCCTTCATCTCGCATGTCGTTTTTATCGGCGTGCCTCACCTTGGATCCCCCTGGGCGAACCGACCGGTTGGTGTGATCGGTGCCAGTCTGGTCGAGGAACCCTCTTCGCTGGAGACCGAACACGAGAAGCTGATTGCGGATAATCCCGGAGTCTTCTCAAGCGAGTTCGCGCGACGCGTTCCGACCAGTATCGACTTGCTGAAGCCCCAAAGCCCCCTGTTGCAGAGCATTAGCCAGTTAGAACGAGCCCCTGATATCCATCTGCACTCCATAATCGGCGGTGGGCATTGGATGATTGGTGCCGGGGATTCCGATTCCGTGGTACCGGTCTCAAGCGCCCGGACGCCGGGTGTCGTCAGCGAAACACTGATCGAAGCGAAACATTCAGAATTGCCGCGCGGTGAAGAGGGTATCGCAGCATTGTTTCGCATCATGCGAATGCAGCTGGCAGAAATCGACGGGCTTCAAGACCAACCCGTCATTCCTGCAAAAGCCGCGAGATAGGAAGAACTCCCCGCCGCCCGCCGCTTTTCGTCAAGCGGAGATGACAGGATTCGAACACCCCCGGAAACCGCCGGTAATTCAAGCGGTTCGGGCGAAGGTGGCGCAAAAAGCGGCGCACTTGGCGCACCGGATGCCGCTTTCGACCCCGAACTGGCCGCTATGGTCGCTGCCTGGCCGGCCCTCCCGGCGGCCATCAAGGCGGGGATCATGGCGATGGTCAGGGCGGCCAGGTGACCTGCAGGGATCTGTCGCCGATCAGGACACGTTTTCAAAACATGTCGCCAAAACTGAAAATCGGCGACATATTCGATTGGTGGTCTTGCCGGGCCACAGTGTTGTCTTCGGAAACAAATTGGCCGACGTTCATCGAGGTCGCCAAACAAACAGGCCGGTGGATTCACCTGAATACAGAAATTAGCTCGGCAATAATCACCTTTTCGCGATCGAGCCCGAATGGCCGCCGACATCGCAGCCAAGCCCGGCCTGCCAACGGCAAGCAACACGGGATCTTGGCGATGATTCGTGCTTCTTGGATGGCGGATACCGGCGAATAAACCGCCATTTCACTGCCCAGCAATTACACACCCTCCTGATTCTGGATTCGCCGAATCCACTTGTGCTTCGGTCGATGTGACCAACGCGAGTTTAGGATAGTTTTTCTGTGTACCTTGGCCTTGCCGGAGACGCCGCGTTAGGTGTTTACGACAAAGTCTGCGTGTTCTTTCACTCAAACGACCGCTTGCGTCTCGGTCCATGCTGCTTACGCGTTTTCCTTGGACGCGACGAAGCATTCCTCGGTATCTGGTCGAGTTCGTTGAGGGCGTCTTGGGCACCGTAGGCGTTTAGTTCAAGTAATCTCTCAAGAATTCGCAGACCATCATCGCGAGTATCGTCGTAGCGTTGAAGAGTAAACGCGATATCCGCCAACTGAGGGGCGGCCCCAGCAAAAGCGGTACTGAAGTCTGCCAACTCGGTTGTGACTTCCTCGATAAAACCTTCGACTACGCGAGCAACCAGTGTAGGCTCATGCCGTACTAGGTCGACCAACCGGTCCAGAAAGAACGTACTCCGGGCTTCGCGATTGAAAACGCCGTGCTTACACATGCTATCCAAGAGACGGACCGTATACTGGTCTACTGGAAGTTCGTTCGTCACTCTAAAAACGTCCAGCAATGCAGAGAACACGGCACTGTCTGAGGATGATAATAGCCTGAGCATCACGTCGGTAGAATTAGGCCGATACCCTGGCTCGGCCCACAAGTACGCAGCGGCGTGGGCCAGCCCCTTCTGAATTCCTCTAGTTCTTGTCGATGCATTTGCATCATTCGTGAACTCCGCGTAGAACGGTTCTTCCTCAACCGGGAGATTACCGCGACGCAGGAATTCGATCTCACCGTAGGCCTGAGGGCCTAAAACCCAATCGGCGTCCCTGAGTGATTCAAGCCAAGGTTTAATGGACTCGTCATGAAGCCAATGCCTAGCATGGGCAAGAAGCAGGGCACCGTTTCGACTGCAAAGTACGCCAGGGTACAACTCGAACAGCCGTTGCAGAAAGGCTGTTGCCCTTGGTTGGTCACAGAATCGCAGGTTGTCAAACCAGTGGGTCAACGTCCGCCACACCTCTACTCTGTCTTGTCGCTCCAAATGTACTTCTAGTAACTGAATCCACCGTTCAGTCAGAGGCGGTTTTCGACGCAGGTATTCAAGGGTCAACGCATCCAGAACGTGGTACGTTCCATGTGGTATTAACTCGAGTCCTCCATTCGCCCACAACACAGCACCCGATTCATCAGAGTCTGATTCGTTCGATGGATTGTTCTCTGCAACGTCAATCGGCCGCCGCCAAGGTTCGCTGAGCCATTTCTCCACCAGTTCGCATACACTTTCAGGAAGAACTGTCTGGTCTTTCATTGTTATGCGAATTGCCCGAGCCGCGTCTTCACGGAAGCTCTCAGATTGAAAACCCCGTTCCCATAACCTCGCAACCAACGCATATAGTTCCGTTGCAGGGTAACCTGACTCCGCAAGTGCAATTGCAGCATGGCCCACAGGAATTTCGTGTTCGTTCGGCTGCAATTCAGCTATAATCGAGACCGCTCGCTGAGGATCCACCTTGGCGAATTCCGCAAAAGCTCTCGACGCCTGAATAGCCCCCCCCTGCATTGAATGACGCGGATGGTCCCACCCAGTGCTGTCTCGCAGTTCACCAAACAGACCGAGGATGTCTTCATCCTTAGCCATTATCATTTGCTTTGTGCTCATTGGGCTACCAATGCTCACCATGCCTGTCGAGTAAGTATCCCATTCCCGATAGCCAGTCAGAGCGGTCCTTTCATTAGCGATGATTGCGGCTGTCTCCGGCGACACGTGCTGTTCAGGCATCGCGTTTAATAATCGCAGCCGGTGTTCGCGGTTAATTCGTATTGTTGTACGTCTATCCGCTGCGTTGTCACCTTCCCGGCCGTGGTACAGATTGAATCCCAGTATGTACTTCTCAAGTTCTCCCACTTGATTTGGTTCTAGGCTGGGAACAATCGCTCGAATCAATGCGGTCGAATCCTTATGGATGTCCTGAAAATCTCCAAGGACAAGCCTTCGCTCGTCCCCAAGCAAGTAACTGAGGCAAGCAGAGGCATGTGAGGACGCAATATGACGTAACCCACGAGCCAGCACTCGCTGCACCAACATCGCATTTTCAGCCGCATTTGCTGCGACGAACGCTACGAACGACGCCGCGTCGCTCTTCGCGTACTCTTGTACTGCAATGTCGTAAGCATATGGAACTACGTAGACGGTCGCCATATGCTCGTCATGCCGCAATGCGGTTGCTAACGACCAACTACGAGGATACGAAACTACGTGTGGACGCTCGTCGCGGACGATGAGACTAACAACGCGTACGAACCAAGGCCACAGTTCTTGCAAGAAGACCGCTGGGTGTTCCTTGGCTAGGTCAGGTAGTTCATGCCAATCCCGTGACTGTTCAAGAAGTTCTTCCAGCGGTTTCGAGTCTCGATGCAGCGACCTCTCCACCATCTCCTCAATTTCCGAGACAGTTTCCCCAGATGGATTGAAGGGTATCGGAACGTTTTGAAGTGCTCGCTCCAAGTCTTTGTCCAACTGACACCGGGCAATCCGCAAAGCGGATTCTGGCGAATATGCCGCCAATTCCGTAATCAAGTGGGTCACATGGAACGACGCGACGTCTGTGCGACGCAGGACCTCAAGTATCATGTTTTGCGAATCGTCTGGCCATTCTCCTTCGGGCGAATCAAGTACTCGCCAGACGGCCGCGTCACGTGCAGGCTGTGGCAACCAATGCGTGCGAACCAGTTCACGCACTTTGTCAGAGGCAAACTGCAAGGCCTCTCGAAGTAGTCTAGTCACGGGCCAGGAGTCATCATGCGGGATGCTCATCAAGTCGGGTAGAACAACAGATAGTGCGTTAAACCAGTCCTCATTTCCTGCGAGAGAACTCAGGATACGTGGCACTAGATCGCGACGTCTGAGGTAGTCAACGACGGCGTCAAGCTCGCAGTCCAGCGGTTCGGCGATTTGCCCAAGAAAATCGATGAGTAAAAATCGCACATGTTGTCGCAGCTCCCGCCAGTGCCAGAGCTTGGAGAACTGCCTGGCGTACTCCGCTGTATCGGCAGAACGCAAGTAGAACAGAGCATTCCACAATGTGGGACGGATGAACAAGCTGTTCTGCCCAGCGATTACGTACTCCGACAGTTCCTGGGCACCTTTCGCGAAAGCTCGTGCTCTTGCAAAGCTAAAGAGTGTCTGATGCGAAAAGCCAATGCGAGGGCTTCCCTCGTCGAGCTTCAGCACGTCCTGAGCAATGAGAGTACCGAGTTCGTAAAGATATTCGGAATCGTAGCGTACCTTCGCCATCCACAGCGTTTCCGCCACAGCCATGTCCGTCGCAATCTTATCGACAAGCTCACAGCGTCTTGGCCACGGAAGTACGACTTTCTCCCAAAGTGCTTCCAGCATTTGCTGATAAGATGCAAACGGCTTTGGTTCTTGTGCCTCGCAAAAGTGAGCAAGCATTACCTTGAGATGTTGTGGGACGCGGAGAATCTCGCGAAAGTGCTCCGGCCAATCCTTCGCTTCTACACCATGTTGGGCGAGGACTTCAAGGACTTGCTCCCAAGTTGGCAGTTGCAGCATCAACTCAGAAGCGTCGATGTTCGACAATCGCACGTCATGCAAAAACTCGAATTTCCTAGATGAAGCTACAATGTGTAACTTCGGCTCACCAGACAAGCCATTGATTAGCTCAAGTAGAGCATTCAGCCTGGCTGACTTGATGTCGAGGATGTCAGCGAGAGCGTCCAATTGGTCGATGATAAGCAGAGTCTTCCCAGTGCAACACAGATATCGGATTGAATCCTCGACAGGAAGCGGCAACCTCCACAGGTGCTGCAAGCTGGATAGGGAAGAAACGTCGTCCGGTAGGTAATCTGCCTTGCATGCAATTACCTTGAATCCTCGGGTCTGTGCTTCACTCGCCAACCGTGACAGCAACGCAGACTTTCCCGTTCCTGGGCCGCCTAGCAGAATTGTTGACGACGACTCACTCTCATCGATTGTAGCGAGTATCTGAGATATCTCAGGCCGCTCAAGCCATTCACCAGAACGTAAGGTATTGGGCCAATTGAGCAAACCAGCGGATGGTGAGCGGAAGCCCTCAGTTATTTGTCGTGCCAACGAAGACTCGCCAGAGGCCTCTGAGTCTGCCGCCAGGCCGAGCACTCGTTCGCGTAAGACGCCGTCCCGGCTTAGGGCGTTTAGCCTGTCTTTGGCCGCGTCAGTTGAGCGAATAAAAAGCCGCAGACTACCAGGCTCAAGTCTTATCAACTCCAGTGAGCTGTCGTCGGTCAATCTTCGCAACGTCGCTTGGACTTCTGCTAGGTCAATTCGCCGAGCCGTCGCATCGTCGCAGTCTATGACAATCTGATATTCATGCGTGGGTGCAATTGCAACTGTCAAAGACGTGGCTGGCGATGGAATCAGCGATTCAATGAATGCTGGAAGCTCGCCGTAGTCATCACCGTACGGCAGTGCAACCACGTGTTCATCGCCGCACGCTTCAATAGCCGCGAGGTCCTGCCGCCTCGTCAGTAAGTAGTGGACGTATACCGACTGTCCATATATTCTACGCGACCATTCCCTAAGGGCGTGAAAATGGGGGTCGTTGAGACCTTTACCTACCCCCACGAAAAGGAAGCGATTCTGCAATAGTGACGACTTAAGAATAGACTGCCTTTGTTCATCTCCTAATAGGCTGCTATAGTTGATGCCAAGCACCACTTGGCTCGGCTCCCTCCACAACCCATGAAGATGAAATATTCCGTCTTCATTGCCGCGAAAAAAGCCCTCCACCTGAGGTATGTTAGACCACGTCACGGAAGGCTTGCTGGATACAGTCTCAAGTATGTGGTCATAATTGGTTGTAAGCAGTAATGATGGCAGTTTCACCAACGCAAGTGGCAGACTGTCGTCGACCACATGTAACGACCCGACGGTGTCTTTCAGCCACTGATAGAATCGACCGTCGCCCGTTCCACCAAGCTTACTCTCTATGTGACGGGCTACCGAGATTAGCTCGTCCAGAGTTCCTTCATTCAAGGCTTGGTGCTGCCGCTTTCCCCAATTGTCATCAGTGCCCATGACACTTGCAACGCAGTGGTCAATTCCATGCTTGAGCAACCCAACCCATCCCGCCAGTGGGCTACCTTTCGTAGCAGCGACCGACACGCCCGCCCCAGCAATTGTGATGATATTTCCGCTTGCAATCGCTTCACGGAGTCTCGCAGTATGCTGGTCGTAAAACTGTTGGCTGTTTGGCATGACTTCTTGCGCACGCTAATGTCCCGTCCCGAAGCGTTCCTAACGCAAGACATCCTACTTGATGCAAAAGATGAGTGGCAGCATCCACAGTTCTCGCGGCAGGAGTGCGTATTTTGGTTGGCCTCCTGCCGAGACAGACCCCTTCAGGCTGCCCGTACCCGCTTCGGTCCGGCACACCGACGCAGATTGAGCGATTAAACAACCTGTGTTTAGACCGTTTTCCTTGATCTCGAAGTACACTTGAGCTGATACACTTCGGGCTTGGCAGCTTGGCGATTCGAAGGTCAAATCTGTCGGTCGTACGCGCCGGCCTGCCCCATTTTACTTTGAATTTCGTTCAATTCATTGGCGACCACCATTGTCGTGTTATCCGAACTGCGTCCGGCGGGTAACCGTTGGAAAGAGTTATGCTTCGGACGGGTTGAACAGGCCTTATTCATGACGTCACGTGGCTACGAGAAAGGTAAGGTCGATTATGAACCGACGAGACGCGCTGTCAGCAGCTCTGGCGTTTGAGTTTGAACACGACGATCGGGCGACTCCGGATGCCGCTCGGCGTCGAGCGTTCCTTGCCGGCTGAACAGATTCTCTGCAGGGCAAGACCTATCGACCGGAGACCCTCATCCGGTTTGAATGTCCGCTTGTAGGTCACGCTGGCTGAGGGATTCCTTGATGCCCAGCTCAACCGTGTTCTCCCTGATAGCTGCATCACCTTTGGCGATTACAACCAAATGGCAATGAATTTCAGCTCCCTCGTTAGCCAGCGGTTGAATTACTTCGTTATAGACATCATGCCAGTTCTCCCAGGGAAGGTTCTTGATTTCGACCCGCACCTTGTTCAGGCGGCGTTCGCCTTTCTTGATGACAACCTTTCCACCAGGGACGCCCCATTCGTCGTCATCGGGACCGACGCCGGTTGATCCACCGCCCGTGACGGTTGTCGGTCCCGTACCGCCGGTCGTCCCGCCGCCCGGCACAACGACCACCGGTTCGGGTTCCGGCATAAGTGTCTTTGCCAGTACCGGGCGCACCAGCCACGCCGTCTCGGTGATCTCGCAGTCGGCGGCGACCACCGACTTGTCATTTAGATAGATCGTGTCGAACTCCCGCTTCTCGCCGTCCCCCAAGGCGTAGGCGAACAGACCACGATGCACGCCTTTGGCGATGCACTCTGGCAGCACGCTGGCATTGTTCAGCCGGGGCAGGTGAGTCAATTGGGTAAAGTAATCGGCCAGCGTCCTGACGTTGATGACCTCCTGGTCGGCGGGCCAAAGGCCGAAATGCTCGATCATGATCTTGGGGTCGAGCGCATCGAGAAGCTGCCCTTCCATGACGAGCTTTTCGGCCACACGATTGCTGATCGTCGTCTTGCCGCTGTAGCCGGTGATCCCCAGGTCGAAGCAGCGCAGCGTTTTGTTCTTCGCTGGGACCAGAACAAACCGGCAGACGGTCGCCAGGGCCGAAGGCAGTCGGGCCTCGGCCTCCCTCAAGCGGCCCGCCAAGTCTTTCAGTTGCTCCTCGGTGAGTTGTTTCTTCGTCCCCTTGTCTTCCTCGATGTTGCGCAGGGCGAGCAAGCGCCGAGCGGCGTCGATGACCTCCGATGAGCGGTCTTGATCCGGGGCCAGAAAGATCAGCACGTTGGCGTGTTTGCGAAATCCCTTGCCGTGTTGCTTGAGAACCTGAGTGACGAACTTGTCGGTGTCGGGCGTGGGGCCTTCTTCAGAGGCCCCTTGGTCGAGGTCAAGGACGACCAGACTCAGCCGTGGCTCATCGGCCACGTCCCGGTCTTCCTCAGGGTAGCGGTAAACACGGAAGGCCACGTCCCCGATCATGTCGTTGAGCGTCTGCTTGGCGAAGTCCCGCAATTTATCCGGTTCCGAACGGACCATCTCTTCCCGATCCACCAGGATGCGGTTCAGGTTCGGACGAGACTCGAAGCGATACAGCCCGCTGTCTTGGTACAAGTACCACAGCCGCTTCGTCATCCGGTCGAGCGCATCGGAGACGAACGGCGGGGCCATCTCAGGGTTCAGAACGGCCACTCGCAATTGCGGCAGTGTGGCTCCACGCTGCTGCCCACCGCTGAACGAGTACATGAAGGTCGCCTTGGCGAGCTTCTCCGAGACACTCTCCTTGGCGTATTCGCTGCCAAGCTGCCGGTCGATCTCCGGGGCCTTGGCGTTCTTGCCTGCGATGTCACTGTCGATGACGGAATGCCCCGTCCCGCCCCAGCCGGTGTGCTTGATGAGTTCGCCACGCACCGCCGCAGCGCCCAGGTTCACGCAGCCGCTCTGGATCAGCGGCTCGTTGTCCTTCGCCTTATACAAATCGTTGATGACATCGGCTAACAGGCGCAGCACGCCACGGGTCCGCTGGAACTCTGGGATCGTCCCCCAGCGCTCGTAAAGCACGCCGATCAGTTCGGGATGAAACGGGTACGCCTTCACGATGTCGTCCCGATACGACGGCTCCCGGCTGCCCGAAGGCACGTCTTCACCCAGCTTGAGGTACATCTGCCAGTACGCCTCGGCAGTTGCCAAGGCGTCGGCGGCGATGGCCTGCCGCTTGTCCTCTTCGTTCGGCCATTCAAACAGCCGACGCCGGATGACCTCGTAGATTTCCGCCCCTTCGACCGTCTGCCGCACTTTCTCGATGCGCCCCAGCACCTTTTCCAGCGACTCGTAGGCCCGCTCCGCACCCTCGTCCATGAACTCGGCAAGCTGGCTGGTAAGCGTGGCGACAAGGCAGGCGTTCGGGCAGTTAGCGACGGCCTCGGTAAGCTCCTGCAAGAACACGAGCGTGTTGCCACGCAGCGTGCTTTCTCCCGTCTGCACGCCGCCCGCCTTCACGAGATAGACGAGAATCTCGTCCATCAGGATCAATGTCGGCCCGGAGGCCGCCAGCAACTTCCCAAGCGTGTTTGTGCCGGGCGAAGTCTTCCGTTTGTCGTTCTCGGCCACCATGCTGTAGAGCTTCCCTTCCTTGCCGCCATCTAGTTGAAAGGCCATCTCGCCCCAGAAGGTCCGCTCGTTGGAGGCATCGAGCGCCGTGCCGACCAAGCAGGCCACGTTGGCGGCGGGAATCTGCTTTATGCCAGCGCTGCCGACAAGCTGCTGAATCTCAGGCATCTTGCCGACCTCGTTGGGCTTCTTGAGCAGGTGGTAGAGCGTGAGCAGCGTGTGCGTCTTGCCGCCGCCGAAGGCCGTCTGCAACTGGATGACGGGCTCGCTCTTGCCCAAGTCGCTCAGCCGACGCAGCACGTCGATCACCAGTTGCGATAAACCCTTTGTCAGGTAGGTCTTCGAGAAGAAGGTCTTGGCGTCCCGGTAATCGACGGCCCCACGCCCGGCCAACACTTCGCCCAAGTTGGCGGCGAAGACCGAGGCGTCGAACTTGCCTTGACGAATGTCGGCGTGCGGAGTGACCACCTGACGCCATGCTTTCAGTGCGCTCATGCGGTTGTCCTCTTTCCTTTCCTGGTTGTGTCGGCGGTGGTGTTGTTGTTCTTCGGCCTGTTTCCTAGCAGCCATTTTTGGGCCATGTCCGCACCGGCGGCGCTGAGGAGCCGTCGAACCTTGTCGTCGGACAGGCGGCGTGGCCCACGCAGAAACCGACCGACCGAGACGCTCTTTTCGAAGCCTGCGCCCCGGATCAGGGAATCGACACAGACGGGCTGGTCGAGTTGCAACGCCTCGGTCTGATTCACCAGAATGCGATGGCCGAACTTGCGGGCGGGAAACTCCGGGTCGTCGTCGGGGTTCTGGACGATCTGCTGAATGGGCCACATGGCGACCAGATAACCGGCGCTCTCGTCGGCCCGTCCCAGGCTCTTGCCCGAGGTAATGACCCACAGCCGATCTCCGGGCAGAAGATCAACGAAGACCCGGTGATTGGAATGCCACTTGAGGCAGCCCCCCTCGGCCTTTTGAAATCGGTAGTCTTTGTCGTAAACCAGCACGTCGGTCATTCGGTTAGCCCCATTTTGGATCGGGGCAGTTGGCGATGGTGGTCAACACGGATTCTCTAATCGCTGCAAGGTCACGTCCAAGGACAAGTAGTCCGGCCAGTGCCTCGAAAGGGTCGCCTGGAATCCATCTAGCGTGCTCAACTTCATATGGACTTGTCACGCGCCTGTCGTGTTCCGGTAATCGAGACAGCCACAGCCGAGAGCCGTCGATGGAGCGCACCACGGTAGGGTACGTCTTCCGCAATTCGTCCAAGGCGATTGGATCGGTGTCCGCAGCAACCCTAAGGTAGGTGGGCTTCGTGCGATGAATGTCAAACACCATCAACACCTTTTCGGTGCCGCCGTATTCAAGGGCCTTGCTCGAAAACATGTCGGTCCACAGTACGGCGTCGCTTGGCTCGACATCACAGCCCTGTCGGAGAATCACATCCAGCCGCTCTATGCCGACGCATCGTACAATGGAGCCTATCTCGCTGCCTCCCGACACTTCGCCAATGGCGAAGGTCAGGAACATTAACGCGGTATCAAAGTCCTCGTCTCGCCAGTCGCGCTTCCACTCGATGAGCAGAATCGGTCTTGGGTGTGAAGCCACGAACTCACACTGCGCACCAGCCTCACGGACGGCATTTATGGCCTTCTCAAGCGCGTTTTGTAACTTTGCATTTGTCATTCGTTAACCGCTTGCATTCAGAACAGCCTCGTCTGCCTCGCCGCGTCCTCCAGACCCTCTTTCTGGTTGAGGAGGCCCTGCATGAGTTGCTTCTCCTTTTCGCCATCGGGCAGGATTTCGCTGACGGCCTGGGCGATAAGCCAGAGGGAATGGTTGTTGGCGTGCCCGCTGCGACCGAGGAATTCGCCCATGCCTGCCGTGTCCCCTTTCTCCCGGTAGGCGCACATGCGGTGCAAAACGTCGATCACGCTTGCGGCTGCGCCATCGGCGGCGGGTTCGCCCAGGTTTTTGACCTTGATCCGCTTGGCGACCGGCGTGGCCTGCACGTTCTCACCCGACTTCTCCAAGACGCCGGTATTGTCCCAGAGCGTTTCGGTGTCGAGGCCAAGGGCCTGCGAGAGCTTGAACGATTCGTCGGCAGGGACTTTGGCGTCGGCGTACGACCACTTCCAAACGACGTAAAACCGGCTCTCCGGGTCGATGGTCCCGGTGTGCGTGGTCTTGAGAATCTTTGCCAGGGCGTAGCTCGTCACCAGCCCCCGCACTTCGTCGAGGAACTGCCCGACCGTGACCTCCTCGCCCGACAGCTTCGTGACTTTCTCGTACTTGCCGAAGACCGACAGTGCCGGGCCGATGGCCGAGATGAAGAAGTCGGCTCCCCGGATGCCTTGCTTCCAGAAGAAATCGAGACGCTCTTGGGCGACTGACTTGAGTTCTTGGCGAACGTCGTCCCAGAGGCCATCTTGCAACGCATCTGCTCGCCTCCGACACACAAGTGTTACGCTGCTTGCAAGCGCCGCCGCTCCCTGAGCCAGCATTCTTGCTTTCATTTCCGTGTGGAACGGCCAACTCGCAGTTACAAACAGGCCTGCCCGAATCAAACCGGAAATCAGTGTCTCCCACGCTGCGGTTGTCTTATGAGCGAACATCACGGCGACGACACCGTTTGCAGCGACAACCCGCCGCATTTCCCCAAATGCCCGCATCATACCGGCTTCGTACCATTGTGGCGTCTTCTCAGCGTATGCCTTCGCCAGCTTCGCCATGAAAATCAATTCATTCCGCTTCGGAGTCAGCGGAGTGCCAAAGACTTCGGGAAACTGATCTGCAAGAGTGCGCTTGAGCCATACATAGAAGAAATCACTTAGATCGGCGTAGGGGACTGCATCGTAGTATGGCGGATCTGTCAACACCGCCATCATGCTTTGATCGTCGAAAGGCAAGGCGGTTGCATTTCCACGCTGAACCATTCCTACATTTGCATTCGTCACCTTTTCGATTACGCCAGTGCTGGCCTTGATTGCCGCCTCCCAATTCGCTCCCTGTGGATTGAACGGCGATGATTCGGCATAATCCCAGACCATCGGCAGCGACTGTCGAGCGAATGTGTTTTTCACCCCTCGCCCGCCCGTGTAATTGAACAAACACAATTTCGACTCAAAGTCGGCCAGTTTGCTGACTGCGATGCCCAGGTATGCTCCTACGGCCGAAGCATAATCTTGGGAATTCTGTGCCTTGATGAGATCAATCGCCGTGCGAACATTGAGGCCAAACGATACTAGTGCAAGAGCTTGACGTGAATTCGTAAGCTCATTCCACGTTGTAAGGCCATACGCCCAGATGTTGAATCTTCCAACGATCTGTGTGATTGGCTCGTTGGGCAATATGGTCGCCCCTCGTTCCTCCAGAAGGCGTCTCAAGCAGGCTTCTGCGGATTCCATTACGTCAAGATCATTTTTCGCGACAGCACGGTACTGCTTTCCGGATGTGCCTGGACGAACATTGACAACAGCCATCAGTTGCTCACCCATTCGTTTTGCCCGGCACTCTTCACGAATGTATTTCACGTTTGCAACCGTGTTTGTAAACGGGCAGACAGCATCGCCTCGCCGCATTGTTCCCTGTTCCGGGTCGAAGTCGATCTCCTTGTTGTGCGCAATTTGAAAGTCACACAGTCCTGATGAGATGTCGGGAATTAGCCTCAATGCAACATTGTGATTCCGCTTCTTGCAGAGCCAAAACTGCTTCACTAACGGGATGACTGCCTTGACGGAGGGATCAGGCGAGCGAACTGTCTTCGCCCATAGGTACGCAACTGGTATGCCCCCATCAGGGTCGGGTGGGTAGAACTGTCCAATTTGGCGTCGAGTTCGCTCAAGAACCCAGAATCCCCAATACCGAATATCCGCAATGAGCGGGTTTTTGCGGTAATCGGCCTCGGTGATCTCAACGTCGGGGATGATGTCATCGGAAAATGACGACGAACTGTGTTCGCCATCGTCGAAAAGCTCATCGCCCGACTTCGCCTTCTTCTTGGCCTTGTTGTGGGCGATCAGGCGCTTGATGTAGTCGGGAACAGGGCGACTGTCGGGCTGCCCGTATTTCTGCGGGTACACCAGCGTGCATAGTTCGATCAAATGCGCCACTGGATTGAGATCGACGGCATGGGCCTCGCACCCCAGCCGCAGGGCTTCCAGCGGAATGGCCCCACCGCCAGCAAATGGGTCGAGGACTTTGGGCACATTCCCTTCGGCATCCGGGTGCAGGAACTTGTGAGCGGCAGCGATCAGCTTGCGGGCCGGTTCGATGTATTCTGGGTTGTTCGAGTTCTCCCACCTGACCAGATGCTTGATGAACTCCAGGCAGCGATTGCGGGGCGTGTCTTCAATTGGCTGTCCGTCGATTCCCTTTGGTAAGAACTTTTCTGTGTACGGTCCTGGGCCGAGTAACTCGCCAACAAGTCGCCGAAAGCGCTCCGGGCACTCCGGGTCGTCGGGATCGGGAATAAGCGAGGCGAAAACCGCCGCACGGCAGGCCGCCAACGGTCGCCGTGCCCACCAAATGTGCAGAGTCGAGATGTGCCCATGACGGATCGACTTCTCACGAGCCGATTGCTCGGAGACTTCCTTGAGCGGCAGGGCGACTTCGATCAGACGTTTCAGCATGGAACTTTGCTCGATTCCTTCGTGAGCTTGGCGACAACGGGAGCCAGTGTCACAGAGAACTGGTAAGTGTAAAGGCTGATGTTCGGGTGCGGCAGGACCGCCGAACGGAGCCGCTCGGTGGCCTCGTGAGCCACGATGATGCCACGCACCCCAACTCCTTCGTGGTCGGCCCGGTGCTGCTTGATCCACCCCATGTAGCGGGAGACTTGGCCGACGACTTCATCGTCCCCCCGGTCCCGCTTGAGTTCGATCACGACATAATCCCGGCTCGTGCGATCCCTAGTAAGGATGTCCAGACGCTCGTTCTTCCCGCACTTCACCTGCCGGTTGAGATACTCAAGCTCATTGGCCCAAGGGAGCGTATGCCACTGCTCGACCAGCAGG
>WPCK01259675.1_pt1 | contig 44027 bp, 36 predicted proteins | sample 5399851 | NCBI WGS metagenome assembly WPCK01 (sample SAMN12869471, study PRJNA574797) | sludge metagenome | isolation source: wastewater treatment of pH11 | place: China:Beijing | collected 2019-05-20
GCATCTCCGTCAAAACCCAATCGCTGACCATGGCAGCACTCCCTTGCAATCACATTTCTTCGTAACATCCTTGTCAGCAATAGCCTATACAGACTGCCCGAACTAATCACTCCCAATCTAAATGTGTATAACAACGAGGCCGAAAGGCCCCGGTTCGGTTCAGCTAACTACTGCTTCCCAGGCCCAAAGGGCCGGCACAATCCCTTTGTTGGTCCTTTACTGCTGGTCTTTGCAGGGAAGCTTTTGACCACAGGCTCTTATTCTAGATTCAGACGGGATGAGCCCGCAACAGTGTGCAGCGGAAACCCGCAGCCCGTACTGGATGTTGGCAAAAGCCGACTTGATTGAAGGGATGTCGCCGACAAATGGACTTTTCTTTCACCGAATTTCACAGGAAACATGGATGAGGCGGGCTTCCCTTGTTTTGGATGCCAGTTGCCGTACCAACGGAAAACGCAACCATCCCCAGGACAAGCCGGGAGCATTAAATCCCGCTGGCTCGACCTGCGGATGGTTGGGCTCGGTGGTGAAACCGCCACCGCTGGCCTTGTGCCAGCGGGGCGCTGACTGACCGGCTACCAGAACCGAATGAAACAAAATGCTATTGGGCAGGCTCACCATTGGGCTCGTCCCAATGGGAGCATGACTGACAAGCTGCCGGTGGTCGGTGCATCAAAGGCCGCCCGCCAAAGCTGCGCAAGAGCTCTTCAATCATGGCTCCCCTGGCACAAGGCCAAGGGTGGCCCAAAGAGATTGGGGGTGAAATCTGTCGGCTCGTAGCCGTTCAGTCAAGCTTCCCCCGGCACGAGGCCGGGGGTGAGCAAGAACAACAGGAATAAAGCCGGGCGATCTCCTCGATCTGCGGATCGTTCGGCTTTTCGCTGATCTTGGCGCAGTCTGGTCCAAAAACCTGAATTGCGAATCATCATTTCACAAAAACCGCACGATTGGCGGCCAATGCCGCAAGTGACCTTGAATTTCCCGACTATCCAGCCAAAATAACGGCACAATTCGCCACCTCGGACACCTGACGTGGCGTCAGGCAAACAGCTTTGCGATCCTGTTTCGTTTCAGATAATTCGAGAGCATTCGATGACTGCAGTGTTGATATCGTTCTGTTTTACGACCGGCGTATGCACCTTTTTGTTTGTGATCTTGCCGGCGATCGACAAGGCGCGGTTTGGCAAAGACAGCCATTTTGAAGATTAGGTCATTCACCGCCCGCGTCTTGTCATGATTGAGCTTCGCGTTGGCGGCGTCCCGGAACATTTTAATCTTCCCTGGCACCTCGGCGTTGAATCTGGCCGGTTTCGCGATACGGGAGCCAATGTTTCGTTTCACGATTATCTGGGGGGGACGGGCGAACTCGTTGCCGCCCTGGAGTCGGGAACCCTCGACATCGCCACACTGCTGTTCGAAGGTGCCGTGGCGAAGATTCTCGAAGGCTGTCGATTTCGCATCGTCAAGGTTTTTGTGGATACCCCTTTGATTTGGGGAATCCATGTGTCTGCGGCCGGTCCGATTTCCGACATTGGACAAGTTGCTGAACCTCACTACGCGATCAGTCGTCCGGGATCCGGTTCCCATCTCATCGCCATCGTGGATGCCAATGAACGCGGCTGGACGACCGGTCCCGGGTCGTTTACCGTCGTCAACAGTCTCGACGGCGCAAGGCGTCACCTGGCAGAGAATCCGCGGGACCTTTTTCTTTGGGAAAAGTACATGACGCAGCCATTGTGCGAGTCGGGCGAGTTCCGGCGGATCGGGGAAACGATCGTTCCGTGGCCGGCGATTGTCGTGGCGGCCCGGAATGGCGTGCTGGGTCAGTGTCGATCGACGATTCGTCGAGTCCTGGAAGTCAACAATCAGGTATGCCGGGAACTCGCTTCCGATCCCGCGGCCGCGCAGGTGGTAGCGACGCGCTACAACCTCGATTGGGATGACGCCAGGTCCTGGCTGGAACAAACTCGCTGGAATACCGACTTCGAAGTTCCGGAAGAAGCAGCGACGCGGATCATTTCCTGTTTGTCGTCAATGGGAATGTCGCCCCGTTCCAGATTTCGCACCAACGACTGGTGGGCTCCACTTTGAGGGATATGACCGCAATTCGTTTCGCGCGAACCAGCCAACGTTGTTTTGCGCATGTTTAGCCCGAAGCCGAAGGCGACGGGTGTATTGATTGGCCGCAGCCGTCGCCTTCGGCTTCGGGCTAAACGGCGAAGTTCGACTTATGGCGGTCAACGGACGATATCTGCGAACGTCATCTGACGAGACTGCGAAGGATCTCCAGATTGACCACATCGTAGTCGCGGCCGTCCTCGTCGGTCCCTTTCTCAGTCTCCAGGTACATGGGAATTTTCCTGAATCGCTTGTCGTTAAGCAGATTGCGGAACGGCTCCAGCCCCATTTTGCCCCGGCCAATATGCTCGTGACGGTCCTTGCGGGAACCGAAAGGCTGCTGACTGTCGTTCAGATGAAAGGCTTTGACCCGCTCAAGTCCGACGGTGCTATCGAGTTCGGCCATCGTCGCTTTCCACTCGGAAGGGGACGAAAGCGGATAACCGGCGGCGAAAGCGTGGCAGGTATCGATGCAGACTCCGATTCGGCTGGCGTATCGGGTTGCGGCAAGCATTTCCCGCAACTGGCTGAATTGCCAGCCAAGATTGCTCCCCTGCCCGGCCGTATTTTCCAGGAGAACTCCGGCACTGTCTTCCGGTCGCGACTCCAGAATATCATCGAGCGACCGGCCGATAGCGCGGATTCCTTCCGCCTCGCTGCTGGTCGTAAACGAACCGGGATGAACGACAACCCAGGGAATTCCCAATTGGGTCGCGCGTTCAAGTTCCACGATCATCGCCTGAACGCTTTTTTGCCGAAGTTCCTCATCCGGGCTTGCCAGGTTGATCAGGTAGGAAGAATGTGAAAGGGGATGGGTAATGCCGGTTTCTTCCAGTGATTGCCGAAATTGGTCCGCCTGCGATTCCGTGATCGGGACAGCGCGCCATTGGTTGTTGTTTTTCGTGAAGAGCTGGACGCAGTCGCAACCGGCATTTTTGGCCGCCTCCACGGCCTTGTAATACCCGCCGGCGATCGACATGTGACTTCCAAGAATAGCCATACCCTCAAAACCTCCTGATCACGACGCAACAACCAAGCCAAATAACCAATCCGGTCAGCGTTGCCAGAATGCCGAGGTAGTATCCGGCGTGGACAAGGAACTCGTTGTTTCTCGAGCACTCGCCGCGGTCCATGGCCCTTCGCTCGGCGCGACCCATGATCCATGCAATCAGCCCAAAGATAACACCCGGAAGAAAGGCCAGTCCGAGGGCAGCGATTATGAGAATGGCGATTCCGTTGTTACTGCGCAATCGGCGATTCCTTCGCGACCCGGTGCCGACGGCCGATCGATCACGCTCCCGGGAAGTCCGATCAGCAGGAATTGGACGAGCGGTTGCCAGGTGCGGATAGAGGACGAGCGCCGACTGCCAGTGCGTCTGCCCGATTCGCTGCACAAGGAATTTTGCCGACACGCGGCCTTCCTTTTCCCACTCGTCAAGCTCTCCCCGGGGAACAGGCCCATAGACCATGCCTTCCGGTGTTTTCAACGACCAGTGGTCGGTGTCTTCGTCAATCAGGTATTGGTCATCCAATTGACGCGCTGCATCTGCCGGACCAGCATCGTAATGTCCGCCGTGCGGCAAATACGATTCGCCGGCTTCCTGAGGAGGCTGATCCCGATAGTCGGTGATCATGCCACAATGCGGGCACCGGACTCGTTTCCCGATGTCGGCATCCCGAACGGCAAGAATCGCCCGGCAGGTATCACATCGAATCTCTGGCATCAGTGAAGAGTTACGGTCGGGGGAGCAAGGTTAACGCAGAACGTCAATATTCGGGATTTCAAAGACAATTTTACTGGAACCTGGTCATGGCGCGGATCGTGGCGTTATCGCGCGATTTCCCGGTTCCGGGAGGGCCCGGTCCCTGCCCGGACTCGCGCGCATTTGATATATTCGCCGGACAAGGACGCAAATTGATTTTCTGCGGTGACGGGGGCTGTCAAAACAGCTTTTTTCGGGAAATTGGTTCGAATTGTTCCCCGGATCGCCAGGATTCGGCTGGCGAGATCGAAATTCGGCAATAACACCCCCTACAGGCCTGGTTGAGGTTAAGTAACTGAGATGTCAAATGCAATCGAACTTTCGGGCGTCTCGAAACGCTTCCGGGGCGTCGTGGCAGTTGACGACCTCAATCTGGTGGTTCCCACCGGTTCGATTTACGGATTCATCGGTCCCAACGGAAGCGGCAAGACCACGACCTTGCGAATGATCCTGCGGATCTACCAGCCGGACAGCGGCAAGGTCACGGTCCTTGGCAATCCGTTTGGCAAGGTTGCCGACGACAGGCTTGGCTACCTCCCCGAAGAGCGCGGGCTTTACAAGCGAATGCGGGTCGGTGACCTCCTCAAGTATTACGCGAGGCTTAAAGGAAATTTCGACAGCGAATCGTGGTTGAATGAATGGCTTTCATTGCTCGGAGCCCGCGATTGGGTGAACAAGCGCATCGATACGCTTTCCAAAGGAATGGCGCAAAAGGTCCAGTTCATTTCGGCGATCGCCGGTCGTCCCGCGTTATTGATCCTCGACGAGCCGTTCAGCGGACTGGATCCCGTCAATATGGAAATGCTCCGCGATGCTGTGCTGAAAATCCGCGACCTGGGAACAACGGTGATCTTTTCCACACACGACATGGATGTCGCCGAGGAGATGTGCGACACCATATTCATGATCTTTCGCGGCCAGAAAGTACTTGACGGCTCTCTCGAATCCATCCAGGCGCGATATCCCGCCAATCGCGTGCGAGTCCGTTTTTCCGATCCGGAGAGTGTGGTACCGGAGATGAGTGAGATTGTCGCGGTGGACCGGCAGCCCCGTTCCACGATTCTCGAGTTGCGTCACCCTGACGATTCGTCTGCCGTCCTTGCGAAACTGGCCGATCTGGGGTCCCTGATACATTTCGAAGTGATTCGCCCCAGTCTACACGAAATTTTTGTTCGAATTGCCCGACCGTCGCCCGGGGAACTTTCCGACGAGCCAGCTGAAAACGGAGTTCTTGCGTGAAAAAGATCGTTGCCGTTGCGGTTCGCGAATACCGGGCCATGGTGGGAACCAAGGCCTTCCTTATCGGAATGCTGATGATGCCATTCCTGATGTTTGGCAGCATCCTTGCCATGAGATTCCTGCAAAATTCGGGTTCCATCGTCACGCAAAAAATCCTGGTTGTGGACCAGACGGGAAAAATCTTCGACGCGCTAAATCAGGCGGCGAAAGACTCCAACGCGGCGATTGACCAGGCGACGGCAGCCGAATCTGCCGACCCCGATGGAATTCAGGGAGAACAGGACGGCAATCGGGGCTCGGTTCGAAAACGATTTGAGCTGGAGTCGTGGTCGGGTCCGGCATTTACCGACGACGACCGCCTGGCACTTTCCGAAAGAATCCGCAAACAGGAATTGCACGCCTTTCTGGAGATTCCCGCAGAAATCCTCGATCCGCCGGGCGAAGGAGACAAGAACAAGACTGAGCCTCCGACAGCATTTTTCTATTCCGAAGATTCCAGCTTTTCCGAAGCGCGCGGCTGGTTCAACGACCGGCTGAACACGATCGTTCGCAAACAGAGAATCGAGGCGGCGCAACTGGATCAGAATAAGATCGAACAGCTGATTCAGCCGGTCATTCTGCGGGGGCTTGGACCGGCGGAACGTACTTCCGACGGGACCGTTGCCAAAGGGAAGGAGAGGGAGATCTTTCGGGATATGTTTCTTCCGCTCGGCATCATGATGCTGATGTTCATGGTCATCTTCATGTCCGCCCAGCCGATGCTTGAATCGGTGCTGGAGGAAAAGTCGGCCCGCATTGCTGAAGTCCTTTTGGGAAGCGTCAACTCGTGGCAGTTGATGACCGGCAAATTGCTGGGGACAGTGGGAGGTTCATTGACCATCCTCGCCGTATATGTCGGCGGGACGATCGCCATGGTCACCTATAAAGGCTGGCTGGACCAGGTGCCGTTTGGCCTGATCCCGTGGTTCCTTGTCTATCAAGTCCTGGGTGTATTGTTTTTTGCCTCCATATTCATGGCCGTCGGCGCTTCGGTCAGTCAGCTCAAGGAAGCCCAGGCTCTGTTGTTGCCCGTCTGGATGCTGATGATGTCACCGATGTTCGTCTGGCTGATGATTGTCCGGGAGCCCAACAGCACGATGGCGACCCTGTTCTCGTTTTTTCCCCCCGCGACACCCACAGTCATGGCGCTGCGGATGTCGACCGATGCCACGATCCCGTGGTGGCAGCCGCCGGTCGCCGCGGTTTTGCTTGTCGTTTCGACCTTGATCTGCATTTGGCTGGCAGCGCGTATTTTTCGCGTAGGCCTGCTCTGGCAAGGGAAGTCCCCCAAATTGACGGAGTTGCTTCGCTGGGCCATTTCGGGATAGGGAGCCCGTCAATAAACCAGATTGCCCAGATGATTTTCCGCATGGCGGAGATTCAATTTGATCCGATCCTGGTGTGAAAGCGCCCCGAATGCCGGACTGGGGTACGGCGCATCGGGATCGGTCGCCAGTCGTTTCAGGGCAGCTTGCAGACGTCTGGCGGCATCTTCCAGAGGCATATCATCCTGGCCGAACGTCCCGGCTTTGACTCCGGGAATCCGAACACCACGCCGCATTCCCTTGTTGAGCATCCGGTTTAGCCCGAGCTTCAGGATCCAGCGAAGAAATGCCGGCGCCGGCTTCATGGGAAAACCATCGTAGGCGTATTCAATCCACGCCGCCAAATGGGCGAAAACCTGCCCGGGAGTCCATTGGCCCGTCGCACGAAGTTTGCCCGATCGACCGGCCTCGACGATTCGATTGACTTCGGCAAGAACATCGTCAACCGATTCGAAACGGAGTTTTCGATATCCGGATTCGTTTCGCAACTTTGAGGCTTCAGACATAACCACAACCACCCGGTCCGGTTCCTATGGCCACCTGGGCGATGCCAGGTAGAGTTGATTATATCAGCCGATGGCCGCTAGCCCACGGTTTTGCGATCGGTTGAAAGCCAGATCACTCGACAAAAAAGCCGGTCGCTCGCGCGATCCGGCTGATTCAAACCCGTCATTGCAACGTATTAATCAATACAATCTAGCCGGCAAAGCGCGTGATCCGGTTGGCCGGTGCAAAAGTCTCTTCAACTTCGCCCATGCTGAAATGCATCACATAGGCGTCTTCGGTGGTGTCATCATAAAAGTCGCGCAGCACCGACATGGCCTTGAAGCCGATTCTGCGGAAGAAAACCTGGGCTGCCAGATTGGTCTCGCGAACTTCCAGCACAATCCGGTTCCGCCGCTGTTGCGAAAGTTTGCCGATAAGCTTTTCGCCCATCTGGCGACCGATTCCTCGCCGCCGGAAATCCGGTCGCACCGCGAAATTAAGGATATGCAACTGGTTGCGATTCAACTCGTAAATCATGAATCCGACGACGCGATTGGCATTCTCGGCCACCATGCCGATGCAATTGCGTTGTCTAAGACAGCGGATGAAATCTTCTTCCGACCAGGGAAATTCAAAGCTCCCCTGCTCGATGTTGAGAACCTCCGGCATGTCTCGCCGGATCATCCATCGAATCTGCACATCGATTCCGCCAGTAGCCAATGAATCCATCTTGGACTCCTGTATCCTGTAACCGGCATTGCCTGCCGTGGTTCGTTCCAGCCGGATTTCCGTTCCGGAGCGGACGTCCAATGTCCGTTCCAGCCACGCCGCAGGAGCTTGTTGCCGGACGGGCCGCCCCAACCGCGTGACGCCGGTAAAGCTAAACAAATCGCCAGACGTTGCCAATCGGAGTTTTTGCAAATATGGAAACATTCCAGACTGCGAGGAATGTCTTCTGCTGGCAACGAATTTCCGCAATGAAAAATCTACACTTGACACGCCCGTCCAGGCCTTTCCGCAATATTTATTGCCCGGCCGCTTTTGTAAAAATCAGTGTTTTCACCTTCGAGGTATTCAGGCAAAATCCGCTACCCGGCAAGGAACGGGAGACCCATCGCGATCAGCCTTTTTGGATCATTTGATGTCGGACAATTTCCTGACTGCGGCGATCTGGTGCCTCGCGTCGATCAACGGGATCTGGCTCGTCCTTCTGTTATTGTTGTCGCGCGAAAATCACCGGTTTTCAGTCCGCCGTTTGCGAAGAATCATGACCGGTCGCACGGCACCGCAACCCACGTGCCTGATCGTTCCTGTGAAAGGACCCGACAAGGACCTCGCCGCAAACTTGCAGGCATTTTTTTGCCAGGACCACCCCGATTACGATCTGCTGTTCCCTGTCGAGGCAGCCGATGATCCGGCGGTTGAGATCGTTCGAAAGCTGCAGGAAAAATTCCCGCATGTCCGTTGCCGGTTGGTGATTGCCGGCCGGACGGATACGCAGGGCCAAAAGGTGCACAACTTGCTGGCGGCTACCCGAGAGATCCCCCGTCGGACCAGAGTTCTTGCCTTTGCCGATGCCGACATTCGGCCCAATACGAACTGGCTGCGAACATTGTGTGAACCGGTATTGCGATCTTCGCGATATTCCGCCAACACCGGGTATCGATGGATATTGCCGACTCGCCTCAATACGGGATCGCTTCTCGTCCATTGCATCAACTCCGCTACAGCCGGGCTATTGGGTGTCGGCCGACATCACCCGGTCTGGGGAGGATCCTGGGCGATTCGTCGAAAGGAGTTCGAGCGATTGAAAATCCGCGAGGCCTGGAGGGGGACGCTGAGCGATGATCTCGTTGCCTCGCGAGTCCTTTCAAAGGATGGCCTGGGTGTGGCGTTCGATCCGCGTTGCTTTTCCAGGACCGAAGTCGATCTCGATCTTTTTTCCGCACTCGAGTTCTTGCGGCGCCAGTTTGTCATTGCAAAATTCTATTCGCCCAACCTCTACCGCGGGGCGCTGTGTGCGCTGATCCTGTCGGTTGCCAGCTGGTGGGGGTTGGTCTGGATTGCAATGACCGGAAACTCACTGAATGCCATAATAGCCATGTGCGGGCTGGGAGTCCTCTACGCCGGCTACCTGATCCGTGGCGCATTTCGTCAACACATATTCTCGGTCTGCGGTCCGGAAGAGTTCCGGAAACACCGGCTGGCTGCCGCGATTGATGTCCTTGCCGGTCCGCTGACAGCCACAGCGACGACCGCAATCATGCTCTGGTCGACTGTCGGCAAACGGATTGTATGGCGGGGCAATGAATATGCTATTGAACGGTCAGGTCAAGTCCGGTTGATCAAACCGCCCGCGGCCGGGGACTATCCGAGAGCGATCATTCCATTCCCGTCCGGAGGATTGGCCACCGGCAGCCAGAAACGGCGTTCGCGGCCCGCAACAGGGGGAGCCGCCGATCCATCAAGGAAACGACGCGCCGCCTGATCGGTTAATGGATTCGTGCAACCTTGGGAAGCATTTCTCCCGGACGCTGACGAAACTTCCCCGATAAGCATTTATCAATCAGCAAACAAACAGTAACAGGCACTGTCCGGATTACGGAAGGAATCGTTGTAATGACCCGAATTGCCCTATGGGATACCCGTCGAAACGATGCACAGAAAGACTTCGCCGGAGGTATGGGGGTCGGCCTTCATCCGGGCCTTGGTGGAATCGGGGGCCAGATCGTCCGCATGATGTATCGTCGGGATTACCGGCCGGTCGCGCTTAATTTCGCCTATCTGGCAGCCGTTAGCCGGAAACTCGGCTTTCGCGTTACCTACCTCGAAGATCGTCTGTCGGATGCCGACATTTTCTTCTTCAATCCCTCGCTGCAGACCCTCGAGATCGAAAAACAGGCGATGGTGCAGGCGATGACGCGATACCCGCATTGCAAGGTGTTTGTCACCGGTACTGTGGCGTGGGCCATGCCCGGACAATTTACGGAAATCGGTGCCCGGGTTATTCGCGGCGAAGCGGAGCAATTGTTGTTCCGCTGGGAGGAAACAATCAACTCCGCCGAGCCCGTGATCGATATCGGCACGGTCAGCGACCTCGACTCGCTTCCTTTTCCCGACTGGTCTTGTTTCGACTGGTCCCGCTTCCGCATCAAGTACGATTTCTGGCGATTCCCCACGGCCTTGATCCAGCAGAGCCGCGGCTGCACTTTTCAGTGCAATTACTGCCCTTACATCGTCATCGAAAACAAAACGCGTTTTCGCTCCCCGGAATCGGTTCTCGAAGAAATCCGCTATGGACAGAAACGTTATGGTTTCGAGTCGTTCAAGTTCCGCGATCCATTGTTCGGGCTGAATCGCAAAAAGGCCGTCGAGCTTGCCGAAGGCATCGCCCGATTGCCGCGCCGCATTCAATTCTCGATTGAGACCCGAATCGATATCATGAAGTTCGAAACGCTTGAAGCCCTGCGCGACGCCGGACTCACGGCAATTACCGTCGGTATCGAGACACCCAGTGAAGAAACGCTTCGCCGCTACAGCCGGCAACCCATTCGGGACGACCGTCAGCGCGAGTTCGTTGCCCGCTGCCGAGAAATGGGAATCCGGACCGTGGCCGGCTTTATGGTTGGCTTTCCCGAAGACACCGAGGCCAGCATCATGGGCGTCATGGATTACGCCCGGCAGCTCAATCCGACCTGGGCGAATTTCAATATCGTGACACCCTATCCAGGTACCCGATTTCACGAGGAAGTTCGCGAGCAGATCGCCGATCACGACTACTCAAAATACAGTGTCTACCAGCCGGTCATGAAGTATCGCTATTTGACCGCGAGGCAGGTTTCCGAGTTGCACGCCCGCTGTTTCAACAAGTTCTATTTCCGATCGCGGTATTTTGTCGACAACGCCCGTTTGATCTGGCCGCAACTGCGCCGGTTCGCCGGTTAGACAATATTTCCATAGCGGTGAACGATCTCCGTCATCGATTGTTCGCGGAGATAATTGAGAAGCTCGACTCGCCCGTTCGAAAACACCTCCCGTCGCGCCGGAGCAAGGTTGCCGATCCGCGAAGGACCGAATTCTTCCGGCGTGCTGCTGCCGCAAACACGAAAAGACCCCGACGACGCGTTCGACATGCCGGAAACCGTGCCATCGGATGTCTCAACGCGATACGAGGCGTTGGCAATCGCAGCCAGCGCGGCAATTCCCGGATAGTCGCGGTCCACGCTGATCCTCAGTTCCACACCGGCAAGCGAACAGGCGACGGCAACGCGGGCAATGTCGAGAGGAAGTGCATCCGTCTCGTGCGGGTTCAGCGCCTGGGCGCGAAACAGGTGAAATGGGCGAGGCCGGTAGCGAAACTGGTTGGTTTCGCCATGAATTTGCGACGGGTCGTGCGCCACGGAAAAATGTTTGTCCCACCAGTGCAAGTAGCTTGCCGCAGCGACCGACAAGGCTTCGCGGTCTCCCGCGCGAGTCAGCGAGGACTTCAGGTTCTCCACCAGGTTGCGAAGTGAGCCCGAAAGAGGGGAGGCAAGGGACGGTGGGCCGGTTTCCCGCCAATCGCACATCGCCGAAACATAATTGGGGCCTCCCGCCTTGGAACCCGGACCGACACACGAGTGCTTCCAGCCTCCGAATGGCTGCCGCCGAACAATCGCACCTGTTGTCGTGCGGTTGATGTAGGCATTTCCCACCTCGACCTTTTCGCGCCAGACACGGACCTCTTCCGGATCCAGCGAATGAAGTCCCCCCGTCAATCCGAATTCACTGCTGTTTTGTATCCTCAGCGCTTCATCAAAATCTGCGACGCAAATGAGACCCAGCACCGGACCGAAACACTCAGTTCTGTGATACCAGCTGCCGGGTTTCACCCCCAGAATGATGCCGGGGGACCACAAGCACGGGTTGTCGTCGACCATTCGCGGTTCGAGCAGCCATTCCTCCCCCGCTTCCAGTCGCGTCAGGCCCTGTTTGAGTTCTCCGGATGGCTCGCGAATGACGGGCGTAACCGACGCGGCGAGATTCCAGGAAGGTCCCACCTTCAGGCTCTGTGCAGCATCCTTGAGCTGATGCCGGAATTTCTGGCTCTGGTAGAGTTCTTTTTGGACAAGTGCCAGACTGGTCGCCGAACATTTTTGTCCGGAGTGTCCGAAGGCCCCTCGTACCAGGTCCTTGATCGCCAGGTCCACATCCGCCGATGCGGTGATGATCATGCTGTTCTTGCCACTCGTCTCGGCGTAGAGCCTCAAGTCGGGACGCCAGGACTGGAACATCTGCGCCGTGGAGTATCCTCCGGTGAGAATGACGATCTTTACGCGCGGGTCAGAGATCAGGGCTTTCCCGGTCTCGCCGTCCTTGAGCGGCAGAAACTGAAGAACCGTCCGGGGCACTCCGGCCTCCCAGCACTGCTTCGCCAGCATCCAGGCGGTCAGCACTGTCTCCGAGGCCGGCTTCAGAATGACAGCATTGCCTGCCATCAGGGCGGCAAGAACTCCTCCCGCCGGAATCGCATAGGGAAAATTCCATGGTGGAGTGACCGCAACGGTGCCGGCAGCCTGGAAGGCCGTCCCGTCGAGCCAGCCGGGCTCATCCAGGGAACGCGAATAATACTCGGCGAAATCGATCGCCTCGGTGACTTCGATATCGGCCTCTCGCGCAGCCTTGCCCGCGTCCCGCATCATGGTGCCAATCGTATCGCCCCGTTGACGCTCGAAAACGGCGGCGATTTCGCGAAGCACGGCGGCGCGACCGCGAACACCCAGTCCTTCCCAATCGTGCCGCGCCGATTCAGCGCAAGAAAGGGCTTCCTCAAGATCCTCGCGGTCGCCACGTGAAAAACGATAGGCAACGATCCCCGGGCGGGAAGGGTCGGCAGCATCGCGTAAATGTTCCGTGACCCGTTCCTTGCCGCCCACCTGAATGGGGATCGTTTCGATGGCCCGCTTCGACCAGCTATTGGCGACTTCGCGAATCCACGTCCGGTTAGCGGGAATCGAAAAATCCGTATTGGGCGTGTTGTGAAACGGACTTCCCTCAGCCGATGCCGTCACGACCTGTCTTGACCGATCCTGCTTGCGACCGGGCCGGGAATTCAGGCGAGGGTCGCTGGCCAATCGGCAAGCATCGAGAAAGGCCTGACTCTGCTCTTGCCATTCCGGCGAGCCCTCTTTCAATGCAAAAAGTGCACCGAGGAAACTCCCTTCCTGGGTATTCTCGTCGAATCGACGGACAAGATACGCGACGGCTGAATCGAATTCCGCGTCAAAACAGGCAGGAGTGTACACAACGAGATCGCCCGACCGTTTGCGAACTTCAAGCGCTTGTGCATTGGCCATCCCCTCGAGCATTTCGAACTCGGTCAGCGCCTGCACTCCCCGCCGTTCCCGAACCAGCAGGGCAAAGGCGATATCAAACAGGTTGTGGCTGGCAATGCCGACTCTTGCGACTTCGGCATTCTCGGGACGACAGGCAAACTCCAGCATTCGCTTGTAGTTGGCATCACTTTCGAGTTTCGTCGTGTAGGGAGCCTGCGGCCAGTCCTCGAGAGAAGCCTCGACCTGCTCCATCGCCAGGTTGGCCCCTTTTACCAGCCGGACCTTGATTCTCGCGCCCGTGCGCGACTTCCGTTTTCGGGCCCATTCGACAAGCGATTTCAAAACCTCAAACGAATCGGGGAGATAGGCCTGAAGGACGATTCCCGCCTCGAGCCGTTCAAACTCGGGCTCGTCCAGAACCGACTGGAAAATGTCCAACGTCAGATACAGGTCCCGGTATTCTTCCATGTCGAGGTTGACGAACTTCGGCTGGTCCGGGCTGGAGCGGATTGCCGCACGGTAGATTTCGCGAAGTGCCTCGCTGATTTCCCTGACGGTAGCCTCATATCCCGTGAGACTGATCTGGCTGACGACTGACGAGAGTTTGACCGAAACGTAACGAATCTCCGGATCGGCGAGACGTTTGAGGTAGCTTTCGAGACGACGGCGGGCTTCCTGATCGCCGAGAACGGCTTCTCCCAGCTGGTTGAAATTGATGCGGATCTGCTGGGACTTTCGCGCCTGCAAATAGGCGGCAAACTTGTCCGGCTCGGCCGAAATGATCACATGTTCGGAATCGCCACGCACTTTTTTCTTGATCAATGGGAGCACAAATCCGGGCGCGATTCGCGCCGCCAGATTTCCAACCCGCAACAAGATGCGGTCCATGGTTCCAAGATAGCGCGGCAAGCCATACTGCCTTAACAGACCCCCCAGGCGTTTAACCGCCAGCGACGGCCCCGGGATGCGGAGAATCTGGTCCACCATGGCAATGGTGAACTTCTTGCCGGGCAGGTCGCGCATCATCCGCGCCATTTTTGCCGAGTTTGCCCGCTCCTGCGGGGTTTCGCGCGTTCTCGACGCCTGCAGCAATTCCGCGGCAAGCCGGACAGCTTTTTCCGGCAGATCGGCGATATCATGGAAATGGTTCGGAGCAGTCATCGATACAGCGCGATCCATGGATGACCGGCTGTTCCGAAAAGTCTTCGAACACCATCCGATCGACCACGCCAGTATCGAAACGGCGCACCATGCCGTCTTGTCAAATACCCTTGCAGGCAAGGGCATTTTTGCCAGGCTCAAAATGAATCGCCGGTAACGATTTCGCCGGCGTTGGCAGTGATGAGGCTGGCAAATGTCCGGACGTCGATTTCCTCGTTGATGTAGCGCGTTCCGCCATCGACCAACGTCACGTTCATCCCGCCGGAATGGAAGGAATACGGCTCGTTGTCATTCCGTCGATTCATTACGTAAATACTCCCGGCAGCGGGACCGCCACCTTCAACGCTGCCGTCGAGATTGGAGCAATCAAGACTGAAGGGGCCTTCGCTGTCAGCCCATCCAATCCCCTGGTCGTTTGACAAGTCCGAACGAAGGATGTTCTGGCGATAGACTTCCGGACGGCCGGCGCATTCCACGACAAGTATCGTCGCTGTGAGGCCATCGCGGATTTCGTTGTACCGGGTGCTAGAGTTACGGTACATGACCCCCAGCCGGTTTTGCGAATTGTAAAGAGGGGTCGGCAAGTGGGCATTGATATTGGCGACATTGACTCCCATGACAACTTCATAATCCGTCGATGCGAGAGGCGTAGTCAGCGACAGGGCCGGCCGAGGCGGCTTCGCAATGGCCGACATCACCGGTTCGCGCGTCGGACTCGAAGGGCACAGGTAGATATCGATCGGATAGCTGGCAGCAGCAAGATTGGCGCCTTGCCACCAGTCGATGCTCTTATCGTAGATAGTATGCAGGTTCTCCTGCTCGAGGTACGGCAGGATGATGGCCCGCCACCCCATGTAAGCACCTGCCGGATTTCCCGGCCCGGCCACGGTCCAGCCGGAAGGTGGAAAGTGTTTTCGGGTCGTAGCGTAATTGGTAATGCCGAAGCCGATTTGCCGCAGGTTGTTCAGGCAGCTGGTGCTCCGCGCCTGACTTCGAATCGATTGAACCGCCGGAAAAAGCAACCCCGCCAGCACGCCGATCACGGCCATGACGACAAGCAGTTCAATCAGCGTGAAAGCAAGTCTCGCTTGCCCGCGAATGGGACCCGTCATTTGTCACCCCTGGAACTCGAATACCACATCCGACGCCCTCCGATTCAGTCAATTATACCCTTCGGTATATAACAAACCAGGTTTTTTCGGCCCGCCTGTTCAGTGAAAACGCCGTCTCCGCGTCCCTTTCGGCACGATCGGTCCTGGGGAAAGCGCAGCCTTGGGACAGGGGATCTCGATCAGGCTGACTCGGCGAGCTGACGTTCGTCCGGCCGCGCAGCGCGGAGAGACTCGCCCAGCCTTTTCATCCCCTCTTCGAAAGAAACAAGGGGTTCGTAACCCAGGTCACGTTTCGCGGCCGATATGTCGAAGTAGTGGCTTTTCGCCAGTTGCGCCGCCAGGAACCGCGTCATGCGCGGCTCGCGGTTTCGGTCAAACATCTCGTGCCAGGCCTCAAGCATGGCTCCCAGCCGCCAGGCCCAATGATAGGAAATTCGTTTTTTCACCTTGGACACGCCAGCCAAAGACAGTATTTCGTTGATAAATGACCAGCAATTGACAGGCTCTCCCTGGCTGATGAAATAGGCGCGACCGCATGCGGGTGAACCGGGGTTGAGGGCCCGCGCAGCGAGAATATGAGCCCAGGCCGCGTTTTCAACGTAGGTTGTGTCGACAAGGTTGGTGCCGTCGCCAATTTTTCGAAGCTGTCCCATTCGTCCGCGATGGATGATTCGCGGAACAAGGTGATGATCACCCGGTCCCCAGATCAAATGGGGGCGCAACGCACAGGTCATCAGCCGTGGTTCATCGTTGGCATCGAGAACATGTTGTTCGGCAAGGGCCTTGGATCGGGGATAGTTGCAGAGAAAGGACTTTGCATACGGAGCCTGCTCGGATTCGTTGATCTGGTGCTCGCCGGTAAACGTGACACTGGGACTGCTGGTATAAACCAGTCGGGGTACCCCTTGCCGGACACAGCACTCGACCACGTTCCTGGTCCCGACTGTGTTTACCGTATGGTAGAGTTTCCACGAACCCCAGATTCCGGATTTTGCCGCGACATGAAAAACGACGTCGATTCCGCGAAAGGCGGGCTCGATCATGCCGAAGTCCCGGATATCGCCGTGAAAAATCTCGTTGCCGCTTGCCGGAGCCGATTCATTTCGCTTTCGGACCAGCGAACGAACTTCCCAGCCCTTGTCGAGCAGCATGCGGACCAGGTGCGACCCGAGAAATCCGTTGGCACCTGTGACAAGCGCTTTCATTCTGCGGCCTCGTCAAAACGCTTCCACTGGCCATCGATCAGCCTCTCATGAGGCATGAACCTGGCCTTGTAACGCATTCGCGCGGACTCGGCAATGAAAAACCCGAGGTACAGGAACTGCCGGTTGGTTGCGCGACAGTACTCGATCTGTTTCAGAATCGACCAGGTGCCCAGACTCATTCGCGACAATTCCGGATCGTAGCAGGTATAGACGGCGGACAAGCTGTTTTCTCCCTGGTCGCAAATGGCAACGAGAACCAGCTTTCCATCGAGCGACCAGGAAATCTCGAACGTATCGAAACAGCTCTTCTGAAACGCCCAGGCATACTCCTCGATATCAATTCTCGAATCGCGTCGTCCCAGGGAGCGCAGTTCGCGGTGTCGATTGAATAACTCGACTCGTTCGGCATCGGCGATCACGGGTCCCAGATAGGGAGTGAGCAGGCGGCTGTTCCGATCGAGAGTCCGCTGCTGGGTGCGGGAAAGCCGATAGTCGGGCACGACAATCCGGATCGGTTCGCATGACATGCAGCCGGGGCAACGTGTGGAGTAGACGAATTCACCGGTCCTTCTCTGCCCCGCGGCGAATCGAAGGTCCGCCTGCTGGCGGGTCACTTCCGGCGAGGGAATCTGCAACGGCAAGCGGGCAGTCCGGCCGGGCAAGTAAGGACATTCCTCCTTTTCATCGTAAATCGTGATGTCGCGAAAGACCGGCCGAGTGTTCATTTCAAACCCTGTGCCTACAAGCCGTCATCCGGGTTCCCAAAACCGGCGGATCTGCCCATGGAATCGAATTCTTCATGGCGCTGTGCCGCCCGGTCCTCGAATCGGGTGAATTCCTTGATCCATGATAACTCAATTTCGCCCGTCGGACCCGAACGCTGCTTTTCGATGATTATCTGGGCCTGCCCGGCGACTTCCTCGCGGGCTTCGCCGCGAAGGTAGTATTCCTCGCGGTGCACGAACATGACCACGTCGGCATCCTGCTCGATCGCCCCCGATTCACGCAGATGGCTCATTCGCGGGCGGTGATCGCGACTGTCTTCCGCCTGTCGGTTCAATTGGGAAAGACACAGGACCGGTATCCGCAGTTCGCGGGCCAGCCCTTTCAGCCGGCGGGCAATCTTGGCAACCTGTTCCTGGCGGGAGTCCTGTGAATTGTCGGGCTCGATCAGCTGCAGATAGTCAATGACAATCAGCCCGAGACTGTTTTGCCGTCGCTTGATGCGCCGCGCTGTGGAAGCGATCTCGGCGACCGTCCGGCTCGGCGAGTCGTCGATAAACAGCGGCGCCTTGCTCAACTCGGAGGCGTGTTCCCGCAATCGCTTCAACTCCTCTCGTGTGACACTGCCATTCCTCAGTCGCCTGCTGTCGACCCTGGCCACGGAACACAGCATTCGTTCGATCAACTCGATCGCGGCCATTTCGAGACTGACAAACAGGACCGGAATGTTGCTGAAGCGAACCACATTCTCGGCGATGTTCATGGCAAAGGCCGTTTTTCCCATGCTTGGCCTCGCCGCCAGAATCACCAGCTCCGACGCGCGCAGTCCGCCAGTGAGGTTGTCGAGATCTGCATAACCATATTCGACCATCCCCTCCGGACTGACACCGCGCATGCGGGCGTCCAGCCTCTCGAGCGCCGAGAAGAAGATGTCGTGAAGGTTGTTTTCCTGGCCGGCCCCCCGTTTTTCCCCGATCGAGAAGATCTTTTCCTCGGCATGGGAAAGGAGCCGGTCCGCATCGGGCGTTTCATATTCGTAGGCATCCCGCAGGATATCGGTGGAGGCGTGAATGACCGAACGGACGATTGACTTCTGGCGAATGATATCCGCGTAGTACAGGGCGTTGGCCGGATTGGCCACGCCGCTGAACAATGCCGCCAGCGCTGAAGCGCCGCCAATCCGTTCGTAATCGCCGCGGTCGCGGAGCCGTTCGACAAGCAAGGTCATGTCGATGGTCTTGCCGGTATTTCGCATATCGACCAGATGTTCAAACAAACACTGGTTGGCCTCGAAATGAAAATCCGCAGCCCTGAGCTTCATCGCCACATCGTCGATTGTCGGCTGAAGCAGCAGCATGCTGCCGAGCACGGCCTTCTCGGCCTCAAGGCTGTACGGCATTTGCCGGTCCAGCAAACTCCCGGCATCCGCTGCCGTGCGGGGCTTGCGGTCGGTTCGGCGAAATTTCGTCCGTGGGCGCGCGGAACTGGCCTGCGATTCGTCTGAACTCACTATCCTGTCCTTTCCGGAGTCGGACAGCGGCGAGAATCGCCGGTCCGGCCTGGGCTGACCTTATTCTACCGGTGATCCAGGACGCCAGGTAGTGCTTGAAAATCTGCGGCCGGCCCGGAAAACACTCCCCTCCGGGCGGAATAGCCGGGGGTAGTCCGGCAAAACCCGCTGGCCGGGTCCATTCCAAAAAAAAAACCGCGCTCCCCGGAGCGCGGTTTGACCAGCACTTGTTAATAGCGACTATCGCTTCCCTTCGGCAATTTCGTTGACTGTCGGCACGACCCAGACTTTCAGATCGGCGACGACTTCCGCATGCAATTTTACCTTGACGGTATACAGGCCGAGTTCCTTCAGCACCCCTTCCAGCTTGATCTGGTCCGGAGTGATATTGAATTCGCTTTTGCGAAGTGCCTCGGCAATTTCGGCGGCGCCGACCGAGCCGTACAAATGCCCTTCCTCGTTGACGTTGGCTTCGATCGCCAGGCTGAGTTTCTCGATTTCCCTTGCCATGTCGGCAAACGACTTCAGCCGCGCGTGGGCCAGCGCTTCCAGCTTGGCCTTGTGCTTTTCCACCATCCGTTTGTGATGGGGCGTCGCCAGCGTGGCGAGTCCTTGCGGGATCAGGTAATTGCGGGCATAACCGCTTCGTACGTCGACGACATCTCCGTGCTTCCCGAGGTTCTCCACGGACTGGATCAGCAGCAGCTCGACGCCCCGATGGGGTCCGGCGGGCAAACGCTGGAAACCCTTGGGCTGCCGGCGTTTCTTTTTCATTTTCGTGGTCTTGCTCATTTCAATTCATTTCCTGAATTTGTCCGGATTTCATTGGCGGCACAGGAGGCAATTGCCCTCACGTTCCGCATTCCGCGAATCCGTTCTCGATTTCTAAAAGGGAATATTGTCTGACGGAGTGGAGGATTCCGATTCGTGGTAGGCGGCGGCATCGCTGTAATGGCCCGGGTCGGTGTTGGCGGCCGGCGCCGGTGCCGGTGCCCCGCTGCCGGATCCCTTGCGAGCCCCGAGCATTTGCAATCGTTCGCCGATCACCCGAAGTTTGTAATTTTTCTTTCCGTCCTTCTCCCAGGAATCCAGCTTGAGCCGGCCTTCGATCAGGACCTGGGACCCCTTGCCGAGGTATTCGCTGGCAATTTCGGCGGTTCGACCCCACAGTGTTATGTCAACAAAAGTTGTTTCGTCTACCCATTGATCGTTTCGCTTGACCCGATCATTGACAGCCAGACCGATCTCTGTCACAGCGGTTCCCTGCGGAGTGTAGCGCAGTTCCACGTCACGGGTCATGTTTCCCAGAAGGATAACGCGATTGAAATTGGCCATTGTCGTTTTCCTGATGCTGGTTCAGCCTGCGACCGGTCCGTTTGTATCAGGCTGACCGGAGTTGTTTGTCCGGTGGCCGAACCGCAATCAAAATCATCCATCCAGTGATGTTGCGACTTCGGCCGAATCTGTTTCACCTTCTTCGTCCGGCGACTCGTCATCCACGACATTCACAGTCACAGTCGAGGAACGGAAAGTCGGAACGACATGCCCCTTGGCGGCGTCGACAAGCGTATTGATCAGGCGTTCGTCGACACGAACCGTCAGGTGGCGAAGGATCGAATCATTCAACTGACAAGCCCGGGTGAAGTTCCTGAGCTGGGAGCCATCCAGCCGGCAATAGGTCAACCAATAGGTCCCCTTGAACCGGCCCTTGATCGGATAAGCCAGCTTTTGCTCATTCCACAATCGGCTCGCGAGCACCTCACCTCCAAGATCCGTAATCATCTTGTCGATCTTCTCACTCACCGCTGACGGATTCCGCGTGTAGACGTTGGAATCCAGAATGAACATCACTTCGTACGGATAGCTGGCCAAGATCAATACTCCTGATCAAAAAAAATGCGCCCGACGGCACCACGTACCGGGGGCTGCACCGCATCACCAATGGACTCGGCAATTTGCCTGATTGTTCTCGGTCGCATTCTAGCGGATTTTCGCCGGCGTGGGCAGGCGTCAATCGGCAAAAACACCTACAATTCCCGCGACTTTTTCCGGTTGTCCGGCGACCCCTCATCGCCGCCGTCCGCGGGGGCATTGAACCGGTTCATACAGGCAGATACTCCGGACTCAATCCACGTCAAGGTGGCTTCCCGCGCCCTCGTTATGGCGACCATGATTCCCTCGCGTTCCTCCTCGTGGAACGGGCTCAATACCCAATCCGCCGGATCGATATTCCCCGGAGGGCGTCCGACACCGATTCTCAGCCGGGAAAACTCCTCCGTGCCGAGTTTTTCAATGATGTCCTTGAGTCCGTTCTGCCCCCCCGCCGAACCCGATGCCCGAATCCGAAGCTTGCCGGATGGCAGATTGATGTCGTCGCAAATGACGAGGAGATCGACCAGATTCAGCTTGTAAAAGTCGACGGCTTCGCGAACGGCCTGGCCACTCCTGTTCATGTAGGTAAGCGGCGAAAGCAGCAGAATACTTTCCGTGCCGGCGCGTGCCGATACGACCTCGCTCTGGAACTTTCCGGAACTGGAACCGGCACCCAGTGCAGAAGCGACGGCCGCGACCACCTCGAAACCGACGTTATGGCGGGTTCCCCGATACTTCCGGCCGGGATTTCCCAGCCCCACTACCAGTTTCATTGGACATGGAGCCTGACGGTAAAGGCAATCGCTGTTTGATTAACGTCACCAGGACCCGCCGGAAATCGCTGCCGGCCAATCGTTCGCCGAGAGAATTATTCCTCTTCGGCTTCTTCCTTCTTGCGGCCGATCACCTCGGGCTCGGCCGGTCCAGCGGCCCCTTCGACACCGGCTTCTTCCGCCGCGGCAGCCGGGACCCTGCATTCGGCAACAATCGTATGCGGATCGGTCATCAACTCACCGCTGGCCGGTAACGGAATATCGGCGGCTGTTATTGCCTGGTTCAGGTGCAAATCGCCGAGTTTGACGATCAAATGGTCGGGAACCTCGTTCGCTGCACAGCGAATGCGAATGTCGTGCTGCGCGTGCCGGACAACACCACCTTCGGAAACACCTGGTGCGACTCCGCGAAACTCGAGCGAGATCACAACCTCGACCGCTTCTTTCTCATCGATTCGAGTCAGGTCCAGATGCAGGATGTCAGTGCCCAGTGGATCCCACTGAACCGCTTTCAGCAGTGCGCTCTCTTTCACGGCACCGATCAAATTGACGATATGCCCGCCGTGAGCGATCACTCGCCCCAGTTCGGCTACGTCCACAATCAGATTGACACTCTCCTGGCCGTGGCCGTAAAGGACGGCGGGTATGCGACCGGTTGCCCGCAAACGCCTCATCCGCAACTTCCCGGTTTCATTGCGCTTTTCGACTCGAAGGGTATCGCTCACAATCGGAACTCCGCTGGATAGACGCGTCGGCGAGGGTTGGAGAAAACAGGATCAACCGTCGGGGTGGTTCGCAGGGGGGAAAATTTTCCCCGGGTCCGGTAGCACAACCCTTGTTACTGGCCGATAATTGCCTGGGTCAAAGCGTGGCATTTTGCCAGATTATTGGCAGTTTACAAGGCCAACAGCCGGTTTTTCTCCCTTGTTCGACGGAGCGGGACCGGCGATAAAAAGGGGGCCGGCCGCTCCCGACCAATCCGGAAAAGAACGCCGTCAATATGACTTCATCGAGAAAATCCCGCCCCGAAGTTTTCGAATTCGTCGAGCCCATCGGCCACCGGGTCCTGGTGCGGAAAGATGCGCCGAAGCGGGAGACCCGGGGCGGAATTGCCTTGCCCGATGCGGCTGAAATCCCCACCATCACCGGCCGGATCGTGACCATTTCTGCGGCCATCGAAAACGATGATGACTTGCCGCTGAAACAATACGACAAAGTCATCTTTCATCCGAAGAACGCCATTCCGGTCGATTTCGAATCCGACAACCAGCTGTTTGTCGTCCCCGTCGAGGACATCGTTGCCGTCATTCGCCGTGAAACGCAGCCACCTGCCAAAAAAAAGACCGGCGACGATTAGGCGAAGATTCGTTTTCGCCAGACCCATCCGCGACCTCTTGAGGCTTCCACCGTTCCAGATCTATTGGAAATGCGTTCGCATTTTCGCCGCCGAGTCCGCTGGCTACCCGGACCGAAGCATCTTTCTGGCGATCCCAAAACCCGATGCTGACAGATGCGGCGTCCTCCCAGGTACCGGGGGGCAATTCAAATCGATCGAGAAACATCTGACGCGGCAATGCCTTGCGAAAAGGCTTTTGCGTTACAACGACTGAACGAAGGAATGCTCCGTTGGCCTTGTGCAGATTAACGAAACGATTGAGGCGATGACTTCGTAATTTATCCCAGACAAGTTCAATGTGCAGCGAACCCTGATCGGAGCAGACGCGGCAGGCATTCAGGTGTGCCTGATCCTGAAATACGACAGTGCCGTTCTGCAACTGGTTGCCGCGAATCGTGAGCGTCGTTTCCGGTAATACTGCAGTCGGCATTCGGGTGGATAGTACAAACAAGACCCCGGCAAGCGCTGCGACGTTAAACAGCAGGAATGGCAAACCCCTGGATCGGAAACCGGAATTGAGGTTGCCCGGGATTGCTGACCAGCGAAGATCCCATGCCGACAGGATCGCCTGCTTGCATGGAACTTCGATCAAACGGAAGACAATACCGGAAACGAATACCGTAATAAGGAAAGAGCAGGCAATCCATGATGCATTGTCTATCGGCCGGCGTTCCAGCATCATGAGCACGATCTGGTGGATCATGTAGAACCCAAAACTCGTCTCGCCAAGCCAGACAAACAAACGGCATCCGAAAAGCCTGGACCACAATCCGTTGCTCCTGCCGAAAACGTAAATGACCGCAGCAAACGCAGGGACGACAAGCGCAAACCGCAGCCAGCTTGTCGGGTCGAACCCTGCGAAATGAAACAGGCGGCCAAGCGCGGAAGGATCATTCGCGATCGCGTAAATAGTCAACGGTATCGACAAGAGCGAAATTGTTTCGATCGTGGTATCGAAAAGTACATTTCGCCGTTTTTCGCCTATGGGTCCCGCCGGATTTTCGACGGCCGGCATGGCGATCACCATGCCAAGGCAGAATTGCCACAAGAACCCGAGCGGATTTGCCATGACCATGCTGCCCAATGAAAACCACTCCGGGCGCAAGGGCGACTCATGCCAATCCTCCAGCCAGTGCTGAATCAACAGAGTCAGGGCGAGCATCGACAGGAAAACAAGAACGATATGCTTCCTCGCCGCAAAGAAAACGGGAAAGCTGAGATAAAAAAACAACTCAGTGGCGATACTCCAGGAAACAGCGTTGAATCCGAGAAACCAGCTGTCAATCGGAACCCAGCTATGGACCATGAACAGGTTGGCCGCAAGGCTTGCCAGGCTATGTTTCTCGCTCCAATGGTCCGATATGTGAATCCATTCCCCGAATGCAAGTACAAAACCGAGGCAGAGGATATGGAGTGGCCACAGTCTGGCAATCCGCGTAATCAGAAACCGCCTGGTTTCCTTTCCCCAAACAGGACCGGCCGCCAGCCGATCGTGATAAACGCGCGTAAGAATGTACCCGGACAGGACAAAAAAGAACGAGACCGCGACCGGACCCACCGGGTAATGGCCTGAATCGGGATGCGTGTACACCTCGATATGATAGACAAAAACAGCCAGCGCTGCGAAAAACCTCAGCCCGGTGAGAGCCTGAATCGGCTCACTCGACATCGGTGATTTGTGGCGATCCGATGACATCACGCTACTACAGCTATGCAAGAAGCGCGGCCATCATAGATGATTGTGCCTCTCTGCCACAACCAGAATTTACGAGGAAAAACGCGAGAACCGTCGCCAGAGCCCCAGGGAAAACTAGTTTCCTGGACGGGACTCCTCATTGAAAATCGCGCTGATCGACTGTTGATGGTGAATGCGACGGATGGCCTCACCGAGAAGTTCGGAGACCGATAGGACCCGGATCTTGTCCAGTTTCGTATCCGGATTCAGCGGAATCGTGTCCGTGATGACCACGCTGTCGATCGGGGCATCGCGAAGTTTCTGGATGGCACTGCCGGCAAAAACGCCGTGGGTCGCGGCCACGTGAATCTCTCGCGCTCCACACTTGCGAACCATTTCCGCCGCACCGCAAATCGAACCGGCCGTACTGATCATGTCGTCGAACATCAACGCGATCCTTCCCTCGATTGGACCGCCAATCACATTGGCCTGCTGGACGCTGACGGCGCTCACCCGCCGTTTGTCGATAATCGCGATTGAGCCACCCAGCCGTTTGGAATGTCCCACTGCGCGTTTGATGCTTCCCTCGTCCGGGCTGACGATGACCAGTTGCTCCGGGCCGTACCCCAACCCGGAAAAATAGCGGTTGAGCAGGGGGCCGGCGTACAAGTGATCCACGGGGATATCAAAAAAACCCTGGATCTGGGCGGCATGCAGGTCCATGGCCAGCACCCGATCGGCGCCAGCTCGCGCAATCATGTTGGCGACCAGTTTCGCCGTGATCGGTACACGCCCTTCATCCTTGCGATCCTGTCGTGCGTAGCCGTAATAGGGAATGACTGCGGTGATCCGCTCGGCGCTGGCCCGCTTGCAAGTATCGATCATGATCAACAACTCCATCAGGTTGTCGTTGACCGGCGGGCACGTCGGCTGGACCAGATACACGTCCCTGCCGCGGACATCCTCGATCTTGCAATGGAGTTCTCCGTCGGGAAATGTATTCAGCGTACAGTCGCCGAGCCGAAGCTTCAGAAACTGGCAAATTCTCTCGGCCAGTGCCCGGTTGGCCCGCCCGCTGAAGATCTTCAGTTCATTCACGTTCATAATCTGCTCGATCAGGTGGTTCGGTTATTGTGGCGGTCCCGGCCAGAAATCCACTTCAACACAGCCTTTTATCTGGCGCTGGCCATGCCGCGGCGACGCATTTCGGCTTCCACAAGCTGCAAATGCTCGACCGTGTTGACGGAAAGCGCTTCACACGGATCGAGAACGGGAAGGGCATCAACGCACTTTCCCCTGGACAAAAGGATCGCCGGCACATCGGTCAGGTAGTACTCCCCCTGGCGATTGTTCCGATCGACCCGGGAAAGCGCGTCAAACAACTCGCGGCAATCAAACAGGTAAGTGCTCATGTTGACTTCGCGAATCGAACGCTGCTCCGCCGTGCAGTCCTTGTCCTCGACGATTCCGGTAAAATCCCCTCCGGCGTTGCGAACAATGCGGCCCAGACCCGAGGGGTTGTCGTGGATCAGCGTCCCGAGCAAACAGGCGGCCTTCCCCTGCTGAAACTCGTCGACCAGTTTCCGGATCGAGGCCGCCTGAAGCATCGGTGAATCGCCGGCGACGACCAGTACCGGACCGGAATAGCCCCGGAAAGCCTCTTCGCAAACCATGACGGCATGTCCCGTCCCCAGCTGTTCCTTCTGCTCGACAAAAACGAGATCCGGATAGCCGGCCAGTGATTCGCGGACAAGGTCTCCGCGGTATCCGATCACAATCACGATTCGGCCGATCCCGGCCCGGCGCAGTGAATCGATCACCCAGGCAACCAGCGGCCGGCCGCAGGCCTCGCAAAGAACCTTTGGCAATTCCGACTTCATTCGGGTTCCCTTGCCGGCGGCAAGGACGATCGCCATCGGCGTGGAGGATTCGTTATTCAAGTCTCAGTCATCCTTTCGATTTGACCTGCGAGATGAAAACCGGAATTCAGGGCTCCACATTGTAATATCGATCCGCCCGACAACCAGAACCTCCCCCTGAAAACAGCGATCCCGCGACAGTTTCGACTGCCGCGGGATCTGTGAATTTCCATTTGTCTCGACGTGCGGGAAATCCCGCACCGCAGATTAACGCTTCCAGTCAACTCCGAAATTGAAACCCGCCATTACGAGGTCCTCCGGGGACAAGGTCTGCGGGAATGGCCTGCCAGAGAAGGGAGGCGCGTTGGGGTTGACCGAAGGATTCTGGATGTTTGCCCGGACGATACCGTCCCACATGTAGATCAGATCGAAACCGCCCCGGATCGCCAGGTCGCGGGTGAACTTGTAGCTGAGACTGAGACCGAGATCGAGTGTCGGGACGACATCGCTGCCACCGAGCGTATTTTGAACCGCGTTGATGGAAAACGGCCCGCCGAAAACTGTCGAATGATACGACTGATCGTTGTACAGCATTCCGACCTGGGCGCTGCCACCGACCTTGAATTTTCCATAGTCCCGGTAATAGGCCGACCCGATGTGTCCGCCGAGGCCCTGGTTGGAAACCGTCTGGGTGAACCTTGCACCGGTGGCTCCCTGATCATCCCAGACCGTACGGTCGGAAAATCCGAAGTAGTTCAGTCCAAAGTAGGGTTCGATCCAGCCCCCATTGCTCAGGCGCTGCCGGAACTGGCGATTGATTTTCACATTGTCCATCGACATGTCGAGAATCATCGTGTTCGAGATGAAGATGTCTTCGCCGCTGACAAAGATCATCCCGCCGATGGAAGTCCAGCCGAGGCCCCAACCCTCGTCCTTGCTCGACATGTATCCAACGTTCAGGTCGCGTCCCCACTTCATGTCGTCCTGGGTGTAGAACGTTTGCGGGTCCTCGCTCGGAACGACGTCACCCGTCTGCACGGACCAGTACACAAATCCCAGTTCGGCGTAAAAGCCGTTCTGGAATTTCGGACAACCGCTCATCTGGGTCACGTCGTACGGAGCCCAGAGTTGCGCGTCGTACTCGTAGTATTCCGAATCAAACGGCTCGCTATCTTCGAACGGCCGGGCGGACGGGCCAAGTGAATAGCCTTCTTCAAAGGTCTGGGCCGCCACAGGGGCAGCACAAGCCATAGTCAGCATCATCCCGGCAATCGTGAACAGAAATCTGCGTTTTAACATGGGGTTATTCCCGAATGTCTCTAATGCCCTTGGCACAGGTCATAGCTTCAATAAGACCATGCTGGTTGGGTCCAGTCAGGCGTCACCGGTAGTATCGGGAAACCCTGTCGTAGCGGTTGAACAAGAAAGCGAAAATTTAACGATATTGACGAAAGTCAAGGCGATTTTGCATGCACTTTTGACGCTCTAACCCTGAAAAACCCCGCGATTCGGCGATATCTGCCCCAATCGGGACCCGAAAGATCGCCTATCGCCGCTCAGCGAGGGTTTGCTGCATGAGCTCAAGACTTTTTGCAAGCTGAGGATCGGCCCCGGCAGAATAGGGAACAGGCCGCTCCACCTTGTGCGTCGGTTCAACGCCGATTCCCTCGAGCCGAACACCATCGACACGGATGTCGGAAACCGCCACATAGAGAATCGCGTCATTGGATAACCGTCGAACCGACCCGGCAACGACGGCCCCGGCTGTCGTTTCGCCGACGACGGGTCCGAGGCCAAGTTTCCTGAAAGCGTATGTGAAAAGTTCCTTTCCGCTGGTTGATCGGCCGTTGATTAAAAGACAAACCGGCTTCCCCCAGACTCCGGAGAAGTTCGAACTCTCGCCATTCCGGGTTTCCGAACGAAGTTCTGCTATCGGTTCGCGAAACAGATTGACGTATTCGAGGCTGGCTCCGCCCCAGCCATCCCGCAGATCAAGCACAAGGGCATCGCAGTCCTTGAGCTTGCCCCAAAACAGGATCGATTTCAGCTGTTCGTGGTATTTGGCACCGGCGTAGCTCCACACATGGACATAGCCGATCCGCCGCCCCTCCCGTTCAATCACGCGAACGCTTGCCTCAAGTGCCTTTTCAAACATGGTTTGCCCGTCGAGCCGCTCGACGGTTACGGAAACCCCTACGGGTTCGGCGTCGGCTGTACGACGAACAAGGAATCGGGCTTGCTGGCCGGCCTTCCCGCGAAAGGATTCAATCGCACGAAATGGCTTGTCGTCCACTGAAACAATTTCGTCGCCTGCGAGAATGCCTGCCCCGTGGGCCGGATGCCCGTCAAAAACGGACTGCACCCACGTCTTGCCATCGACAATGACCGTATCGATTCCCACACCGTCGAATTCGCAAAGTGCTGCCAGATCGTCTCCAAGCACCGCACCAAAGACACCGGCTATCTGGTAACGCTTCGGATCACTGACAGGGAAGTAGGCGGTATGCGAAGTCCGCAACATTGCCAGCATTTCGCGGACATGACTTGTAAATTCCGCTTCCGACTTTGCGGCCAGCGCCCGTTCGCGAAATTTCTTCCCGGCGGCAGGCCAGTCGACTCCATTGAACTTCGAATCAAAAAAATCGCGATCGACAATGGAAAAGACTTCGTCGAATACGGCGCCTTTGTCGAATGAAATCTCTTCCTGACCCGGCGCGGTGGACGAGCCGACAACGGCGAAAAAAAGAACTGCCGCTCCAAACAGTCCCTTGCAAACAAACCTTGCGGGCCAGGATTTGGCGAGGTTTCGTTTCATGTTCACCCTTGATTTGCCTGTTGAGAGAAAGTTTTGAAAGCTCTTTTGATTGACAGCTGCCATGTTTGTCATCCGATCAGTTCCATCAGGGGCGGCGAGTCCAGCGAGGGGACGACAAGATCGGCATGCGAAAAGTCGCATCCCGCGGAGTGCTTGCCGGGAACCACGACTGTAAAGGCGCCGGCGGATGCAGCTGAGCGGGAACCCGTCACGCTGTCTTCCAGGGCAAGCATCGACCGCGGGTCGACCCCGTGAAGTTCCGCAGACTTGAGATAAATGTCCGGGAATGGCTTCCCGCGAGCGACATCTTCGGCACACAAGGTGAATTGAAACCGGCCCGCCAGGCCGCTGATCGCCAAAACCGTTTCCAGAAAGTGTCGAGTGCTGCTGGTGGCAATCGACAGGGGAATGCCGTTCCGGGCGCAGCCATCCAGCAACGATGTCAGCCCTGGCATCGGAGCCAGCCGGCAGGGAAGAAGTGCCAGCATGCCGCGATGTATCTCTTCGAGAATCGCCTGTTGCGGTTCCTCAAGGGAACAATGATCGCAGAGAACCGAGACAGCCTGCAGTCCCGGCAGTCCCATCATCTTCAGTTTGAGCTCGAGCGAAAAACGCAATCCACGGCTTCTCAGGAGGTCATCGGTTACCTGGTCGTACAGATCTTCGGTATTGAACATCAGCCCGTCCAGGTCGAACGTGACGGCCGTTAATTTCCGCAGTTGGCTCATGAAATCCGGATTGACTTTCCTCTTTGGCCTGCCCCGCCCATAATGTCGTTTGACCTGGCCCCTGACAACGGGGGTTGTACCAAAGCTTTTCCCTGCGGCCGATGAGCGTCGAACGAACCGAACACCAGTCCCCCGAGCAGCTTCGTTCGGCCCAGGACCTGAGTCTGAAACCCAGGACACCGCCGGCGCAGGTCGCGGGGTACCAGATCGATCGGCTTCTGGGTAGTGGAGCCTATGGCGAGGTCTGGCGGGCCGTGGACCAGCGGACCGGACGCCACGTGGCGATCAAGTTCTATACGCGTCAGGGTTCTGTGGACCTGTCGCTTCTTTCCCGCGAAGTCGAAAAACTGGTCTTTCTTTCTGCCGATCGTTATGTCGTGCAACTGCTCGACGTCGGCTGGGATTCGCGGCCTCCCTACTACGTCATGGATTTTATCGAGCAGGGTTCGCTTGAGGACGAACTCCAGCGTCGCGGGACATTTCCCGTCAATGAAGCGCTGGAACTCATCGTGGAAATCGCCATCGGCCTGATGCATCTGCATGGCAAGGGAATCCTGCATTGCGACCTCAAGCCCGGCAACGTTTTGCTCGATCAGGACAACAAGCCGCGTTTGGCGGACTTTGGCCAGTCGCGGCTCTCGCACGAACTTGCGCCGGCGCTGGGAACCCTGTTCTTCATGGCGCCCGAGCAAGCCGATGTCCGCTCGACGCCGGACGCCCGCTGGGATGTCTATGCCCTGGGGGCACTTTTGTATTGCCTTTTGACCGGTGAGCCCCCATTCCGCGACAAGGAGACGATTCGAAAAATCGAATCGAGCGAGGGCCTTGAGGACCGATTGGCCCAGTACCGCAGCCTGATTGCCAGCGCCCCGCGACCGGCGGCCCATCGCCGCGTGCCGGGTGTCGATCGTTCGCTTGCCGATATCATCGATCGTTGTATCTCCCGCAATCCGCGGCAACGTTATTCGACTGTGCAAAGTGTGATCGAGGCGCTTCAGTTTCGCGAGCAGGCTCATGCCCGAAGGCCGCTGGTCATTCTTGGTATTGTCGGCCCGCTATTGCTGCTTGCGGTCATCTCTGCGATTGGATGGAACGCCTGGCGCGGTGCCATTCAGCAAACCGAGCAATCGATCACTCAAAAGACCCTCGAAACAAGCCACTGGATTGCCCAGGTGGCGGCTCGTTCCGCATCGGAACAGATCGATCACTATTTTCGCGTTGTCAACCAGATGGCACGCGATCCCGGGCTGTTGGAGCAGATGCAGGCGGTGATGGCCGATCCGGAAATTGGCGAAGCGCTCGGACAACTCCACGACCCGGCACAGAACACCAACAAGCTGCTGGAACCGGTTCGCAACCGGCTGATCGCCAATCCGTTGAGAAAAGAAAGGCTGCAAAAGCCGCTGCAGGATGCGTTGAACAACGCCGATTTTCCGGTGGCATCGAGCTGGTTTATCTGCGATGCCAGCGGGACGCAGATTGCCTCCGTGTTTGCCACGGAGTCCCCTTCCAGCACCATCGGGAGAAATTTTTCCTTCCGCACGTATTTCAGCGGCACCAACCGATCGCTGGTGGTACAAACTCCCGACGGGGACGATTACCTCGTCAGCGCCGATCCTGCGGCTCGCGAACACATCAGCCGCCTGCAATTGTCCGACGTCTTTCAAAGCAAGGCCACGAATACCTGGAAGATCGCTTTCTCGGCCCCGTTGAACCACGAGGGAAAATTTATCGGAATCATCGCCGTCACGGCCGAACTGGGTTCGATGATCGAGTTCGAAAACGCGGAAGACCAGTATGTGATGCTCGTCGATTCCCGCCCCGGCGATTATCAGGGACTTGTCCTGGAACATCCGTTGCTGCGAGAAATGCTCGTGGCGAACGGGGATGGCCACGCCGCCCTGCCTGCCGGACTGAGCACCCGTCGCGTTAACGCCGATACCTTGCAAGTGCTCAACAGTTCCGGACAAGACCTGGTCCACTTTCACGACCCGGTCGCCGAGGATCCCGCCGGAAAGGAGTGGGACCGGGACTGGATTGCCAGTTGGGCCGACGTGATTTCCAGAAGCCTGCGGGATGGCCCCGATGGATTCAGTGCCGGAAACGGTTTCACGGGCCTCAAGGTCATTGCCGTTTCGGACCGGGATCAGGCGATGGCTCCCTCCCGCGAGTTGGGAAGCCGGCTGGCGAAGATGGGGGTTCTGGCATTGCTGGTTTTCCTGCTCGTCTCCGGAAGCCTGCTTTACCTCGTATTTCGCTCGTTCCACCACAAACGGAAAAACGCCATCCGGATACCGGGCTCCGCTTCGGAACTCGTTGGCTCATCTTCGCCCGAAATGGATACAATGTTGCCTGCGAACGGTTCCGCGGCTGGCCGGTGACAGGAACTCTCCTGCCCGGGCACAACGCCAATGACCGGCTTGAATGATCAAGCCCGCAGACTGGAAATACTGAACTCGAGGGTTTGAACGACCATGATTCGTCCGGCAAAAACGCGGCCACTTCCTCCCGAACAGCGGATTGTGATTACCGGGATCGGCCTGACCGCGCCGAACGGGAATTCACTCGCCGACTTTCGTAACGCTCTGCTCAACGGAATGTCCGGCGTCCGCGAGTACGAAATCCGCTATTTCGGAAAGACGCTGGCGGGTGTCTGCGAGTTTGACGTCCAGCGGCACCAGTCGCGCAAAGATGCCCGTCGTGGAACACGGGCCGGTTCGATCGGCGTCTATTGCGCGAATGAATCGCTTCGCGACTCCGGCATCGACTGGGCGAATTTCGACAGGACCCGGGTGGGAGTCTATGTGGGCGTCACCGAACACGGGAATGTGGAAACGGAAAACGAGATCTACGAGATCAGCCATTACGATTACGACACCAAATTCTGGTCCCATCATCACAATCCGCGGACGGTCGCCAACAACCCGGCTGGCGAAATCGCCTTGAACATGGGAATCACCGGACCGCATTACACCATCGGCGCCGCCTGCGCCGCGGGTAACGCCGGGTTGATTCAGGGAGCGCAGCAGCTTCGGCTGGACGAGTGCGACCTGGCAATCGCCGGCGGCGTTTCGGAGAGCATCCATACCTTTGGAATCTTCGCGGGCTTTTCCAGTCAGGGCGCGCTGGCAACGCATTCCGAACCGGCGCGGGCATCGCGACCCTTCGACATGAAACGAAACGGTATCGTCGTCGCCGAAGGGGGTTGCCTTTATGTCCTGGAGAGGCTGACCGATGCCCTGAAACGGAATGCGCGAATCTACGGGGAACTCGTCGGCTACGCCATCAACACCGATGCCACGGATTTTGTCCTTCCCAATCCGCAGCGGCAGGCCGAATGCATGCAAAAGGCGCTGGATCGCGCGGGGCTCGTCGCCGACCAGATCGACATTGTCAGTTCGCATGCCACGGGCACCTCGAACGGCGATTCTCTCGAATGCGAGGCCATCCGCAACGTTTTCGGGCCCAGTCCCGACACGCTGGTCAACAACGCCAAGAGCTTCATCGGCCACACCATGGGTGCCGCAGGTGCCCTGGAACTCGCCGGAAACCTTCCGGCTTTTGATGATCGCATCTGCCACCCCACGATCAATGTCGATGAGCTGGATCCGGAGTGTGAAATCCCCGGACTGATACTGAATCAGCCTCGCGAAACGCGCCGGCCGGTGAACTACATTCTCAACAACTCGTTCGGCATGCTCGGAATCAACTCGGCGGTGATTATCGGCCGCTACACCGGCTGATCCGGACGTTCACGGAGATTGCCGCAGCTTGCCAGTCGTTTTGGCTTGCCGGACCAGACAACCGCGAACGCCGGGGCCGGGTCAGAGTGCTTTCAGCGGTAAAATCCGGGCAATGAAGCTCAATTCGTGGCTGGCCCTCGACCAAAAGCATTTTTTTTCCTAAAACTTTAGCGATGCCAGGCCCGTAATCTCTTGGGTCTGACAAACAAAAAGAAACTGCGAAGCACGGAGAGTCAGCCAGATGGCGCCAGAAGAAATACGCGAGGCCATTATCGAAATCCTCGGAGACATAGCCCCGGATGAGGATCTTTCGGTTCTCGACGACACCCAGCCGTTCCGTTCGCAGATGGAACTCGACAGCATGGACTTTCTGGACATCGTGATGGAGTTGCGGAAGCGTTACCGAATCCAGATTCCGGAAGAGGACTATCACCACCTTGCCTCCATGCAATCAACCGTCAATTACCTCGTCCCCCTGATGAGTAACATTGCGGTCTAGCAAGCTCACTTGCCGGTTGCGGCCGGGAAGGTCGCGGCAGGCCTGCCATGTATGACACGTTGATTATTGGCGCGGGAATGTCCGGGATTGCTGCGGGAATCCGGCTTGCCCATTTCGACCAGCGGGTTTGCATTCTCGAACGCCATTACACGATTGGCGGCCTGAATTCGTTTTATCGCATGCACGGACGGGACTTCGATGTCGGGTTGCATGCCGTAACGAATTACACCGAAAAGGGGGCGCGGCACGGACCGCTGGCCAAGATTCTTCGCCAGCTCCGTTTCCAATGGGAAGAATTCGCGCTGGCTCCGCAGATCGGCTCGCGAATTGCCTTTCCCGGAGTCGACCTCCGCTTCACCAACGATATCGAAGTTCTCCGCTCGGAGATTCGCCGGCGATTCCCCGACCAGATCGACGGATTTCGCAAGCTCGAATCGCGGCTTGCCGACTACGACCAGCTTGACCAGGAGACCTTCAATCTCTCCACTCGCGCGGTCATGGCAGAGTGCATCACCGATCCGCTGCTGACAGAGATGATCCTTTGCCCCCTGATGTGGTATGGCAACGCCCGCGAACACGATATGGACTTCGGACAATTCAGCATCATGTTTCGCAGTATCTACTGCGAGGGCTTTGCCCGTCCACGTCGCGGCGTCCGCCTGATTCTCAAAAACCTGATCCGGCGATTTCGCTCCCTCGGAGGCGAATTGCGACTGCGATCGGGAGTCCGTCGAATTCATGTCGACGGTCGACGCGCTTTGACCGTCGAACTCGACAGCGGCGAAGTTCTCGAGGCAAAACGAATTCTCTCGTCAGCCGGCAGGATCGAAACCCTTCGACTCTGTGACGATGTGAGCGAAATCGATCCGCGACAGGCGGGACGCCTGACCTTTATCGAGTCGATTTCGGTTCTCGACCGCCAGCCGTCCGATCTCGGCCTGAACGAAACGATCGTGTTCTACAATGACAGCGACAAGTTCCACTGGGCCCCCCCGGAAAAGGACTTGTGCGATGTGCGAACCGGCGTGATCTGCTCTCCCGACAATTACGACTACGATGACGGAAAGCCGACCGGTGAAGGGATGGTCCGCGTCACTTCGATCGCCGATTATGATCGCTGGTGCGGGCTCGCCGAACCGGATTATCAAAGGGCCAAGGCGCACTGGTATGACCGGAGTATCGAATCAGCTGTCCGGTTCGTCCCGGATTTTCGCCGCCGCGTCGTGGCAACGGACCTGTTTACGCCGCGCACCATCCGGCGGTTCACCTGGCACGATAACGGAGCCGTTTACGGAGCCCCCGACAAGCAGCTTGACGGGACAACGCACCTCGAAAACCTGTTCCTTTGCGGAACCGATCAGGGTTTTGTCGGAATCATCGGCTCGATCATGAGCGGCATTTCCATGGCAAACGCGCATTGCCTGCGCGACTGAAGCGACTTTTGGACCCGACACGCCGGCAGGATTTCTCAAACACAGGCCCTTGCCTGCATGAACGAAAAGTAGAACACGGCGTTGGGATCATGGGCAACTTTCGTCATCTCTGCCTTCATGCCATCGACGACGGACGAGTCGACACAGCGGTTGAGAACGAGCTGGTCGGCGGCACTTAACAGCAATTCGTGCCAGAAACGAATAATCTCCCGCCTGCGGGCCGGTTGCCGGTTATCGAGATGCCACATCTTCACTTCGGTCTCAATGTTGTGGTAGCCCTGCTGCAACAGCAGGTTTCCCAGTTTTGCACCGACGAAGGGATCTCCTCCTCTTTCAAGCTGGAAGTCGTTGTACGCCATCCAGTATCGCCACGTGTTGGGGGAATAGGGATCGAGGAAAAAGGACGAATTCATGACTTCATTAATCACCACCGGTGATCCCGGCTCGAGAACCCGACGGATCTCCGAAAGGACAGTCGCCGGATCCGGTGTGTGCTCCAGCATCCAGCAAACAAATGCGCCATCGAATTCTTCCGCATCGAACTCAAGTGCACCGGCGTCCATTTCTCTCAGCTCAAACCTGCCCGCGGCACATGGATTCGCATCCAGGTGTATTCGCGCCTGTTCCAGCTGGCGAGGACTGCGGTCGACACCGACTACCTTGAGCTGCGGAAACCTCCGCAACAGGATCTCGGTCTGGGCACCTACGCCAACACCGACTTCCAGCAGACGAGTCTGCCCGGAAAAATCTATCGAGGCAAAAATGGTTTGCTCGGAAAAACGGGCTTGCCGATAGAGACGGTCCTGTTCTTCCGGTGAAAAACCGTGCAGATAGGGGAAGTCCGACACTGAATTGAAAACTCCTGACCCGGGTATTTGTTCGACGACATCAGGCGTCATTATAGCGAACCCGCGGCGCCAACGTCGACGTTGCCTTGCAAAGTCGTCCGGCAAACCGGAACATGTTGAACTGCTACGCCTTTCGGCGCAACCGGTGGAAGGAAACGAATCGCATTTTTCATGTCCAAGAGAATCAAAGACCGTTTTCTCGACTGGAAGCAATTGCCGCTTGCCTCGACCGCAGATATTCTCCTGGAGGAGTTTGCCGCCGGTCCCTGGCTGGACATGAACGAGGTGGTTCTGGTCTTGCCCACGACCCGATCCGGGCACCGGTTGATGGAGTATCTGGTCGATCGGGCCGATTCGCGCGGACTTCGTTTTCGCCCCCCCGTGATCACGACGATTGGCAGTGTGCCCGAGCTTCTGTACGTCGCCGAAAAACCTTTCGCGTCGAAAATCCAGCAACAGCTCGCCCTGACCGCTGCCATTCTGCGTCTTCCACCGGCCAGAATGAAGAACCTGATGCGGTTCCCGCCAGATCGCGATGACCACGCGGGCTGGCAAGGACTTGCCAATCTTGTCGCTCGCTGGCACAGGGAACTCGCCGCAAACAACCTCGACTTTTCCGACCTGGCGGAAGCGATCAGGGATTCCGGCAATGGCCGTGAGCTCGCGCGCTGGGAAGGATTTGCCGATGTCCAGCGGCATTACCTGGATGTCCTTCATGAAGCTGGCCTTTGGGACCAGCAGACGGCCCGGCGCGTGGCGATTGCTCGCGGCGATTGCCGAAGCGGCAAATGGATTATCCTCGTCGGCCTGGTCGATCTGGACATTGTCTTTCGAAAGATGGTGGAGCAGATTTCCGATCGGGTGTCCGTGATCTCGTTCGGCGACCCGAACTGTCGAAGCTGGTTTGATGATCTGGGATGCCTTGTCAAGGAAAAATGGGAGAGCGCCTTGCTCCCCATCGCCGATGAGGAACTTCTCGTGGCTTCGCGCACGCCGGACATGGAGGAAATAGTTGTTCGCGAGCTGCAAAGACTCGATGGCCGATACGCTCCGGAGGAGATCAGCGTAGTGATCGGAGACGTTTCGGAAATGCCAGGCCTGATTCGCCGTTTGAATGAAGCCGGGGTCGCTGCGCACGACGTGGGTGGTACCGCGCTCGGCAGCTCGCGACCGTTCGTCCTCGTCGAGCAAATTATCCGTTGGCTTTCCAGCGGAACCTTTGCCAGCCTGGCGACGCTGGTCCGCCACCCCGACATGTACGACTGGCTTGTTCAGCAAACTGGCAACGATGACTGGTTGACGGAACTGGACCTGTATCAGAAGAACAGGTTGCCATTCTTTTTTGACGCCAGTCTGGCAAATCTTTCGTTTGACGATACCGGCCGGGACCTCGCACCGGTTTACAGGAACCTTGAAGCGGCGGCGAAGACACTTTCCTCGCTTGTTGCCCCACTTGCCTGCATGGCTCCGGCCGTGGATGCGAGTCCGGATTCGGAGGACGACGGATTGCGGCCGGTCAGCCAGTGGTCCGCACCCTGGCGACAGATCATCCAGGCCCTTTATTCCAATCTCACCGTTGACCTTGAGTGCAATCCGGATCGCAGGACTTTCGCAGCTTGCCGCGCCCTCGTCGATGGTCTGGATGAGCTTCAGGATTGTGCGGACTTGCTCGGCGAATCTGTCCCTGCCACGACGGCAATGCAATGGGTGCTGGATCGGGTTGGCAGCGAGTTTGTTCCCGATATCCCCGATCCGGATGCGCTGGAACTGGCCGGATGGCTGGATGCGCCGTGGGAAGAGTCGAAAGTCACGCTGGTGGTGAAAGTGAATGAAGGTTTCATCCCTTCGCCGGATTCGTCGGCCATGTTCATTCCTGACAGTTTGCGGCAAAGACTTGGCCTGGACGACAATCGCCGCCGCTACGCGCGAGACGCGTGGTCGATGGGAATGGTGCTTCATTCGCGGGAAGTCAAGCGCCTTGTGGTTATGCGGTCAAACGACGACGGAGACCCTTTGCTCCCCAGCCGTTTGTTGTTCGCAGGACCTGCCGATGCCCTCTCCAAAAGGACCTTGAACCTGTTTGGTGATGGAGAGACGATTGCCCGACTGCCGAAAACCCTGGCGAAGGCAAGACCGGTCCGGCAAGCGTTTGTGATTCCGCCGCCGATGCCAGGTCACGAATCGGTCAACAGCATGCGCGTCACTGATTTCGGGGTCTACCTGAAGTGCCCGTACCGTTATTACCTTTCTCGTGTTCTTGGCCTTGAATCCTTGTCTGATGATGCGGAGGAACTCGATGCCGCCCAATTTGGAAATCTGATTCATGTCATTGTGGAGAAGTTTGGCCAATCCGATTGTCGCGACTCGACGGATGTTGCTGAAATCGAGGCGTGGACCAGCAACTGTCTCGACCGCGTTTCACTGGCCCGGTTCGGTCGCGAGCCGGTGCCGGCTGTAACCATACAGATTGCCCAGGCTCGCTTGCGACTGAACGCCTTTTCCCGATGGCAGGCAGAGCATCGCCGTCAAGGTTACCGGATCTTCGCCGTAGAGCGAGAAAAGACGCGCTGCCAGATAGATCTTGACGGACTCCCCTTTGAACTCCGCGGACAGATCGACCGAATCGATATTGACGCGGAACGCCGGAAGATCGGCGTGTTTGATTACAAGACGGGAGAGAATGCGAAGTCGCCACGAGATTACCACCAGGATTCAAAAGGAAACTGGACCGATCTGCAGCTGCCGCTTTACGAATTGTTGCTCGGAGCGTTTGAATTGCCGCGCGACTACGAAATCGAGTTTGGGTTGATTTGCCTGGCGCGGGAAACAGGGCGAACGACTCTCGAATTCGCCGACTGGACCCGCGACGAACTCGATGATGCCCACGATGTCGCGAGGGACGTGATGCGCAAGGTTCGAAAGGGAATATTCTGGCCACCTGCTCCCGGCAAGACTCCCTGGCAAGACGTTTATGACGGCGTTTGTCAGACAAGGGTCCTGCAGAAATGGTCACAGGAAGAACAGTCATGACCCGTGCTCCTGGCAAGCCGATGGCCAATAAACTGATCCTCGCTTCCGCGGGCACCGGAAAGACCTTTGCCCTTTCAAACCGGTACTTGCAGTTATTGGTTGATGGAATCCAGCCAGAACGTATCCTTGCAACAACGTTTACGCGCAAGGCCGCCGGAGAAATCCTCGATCGGGTCGTCGTCAGACTTGCGAAGGGGGCGATGAATGCCGCGAATGCAGAAGCCCTGTCGCAAGAACTGGATCGGCCTGATATCAGCGACGTCCAGTTCAACGAAATCCTGTTGCGACTTCTGAAGCAGCTGAATCTGGTCCAGATCCAGACATTGGACTCATTTTTTGCACGGCTGGCCCGCACGTTCAGCCTGGAACTTGGGCTCGGGCCTGATTGGCAACTCGTCGATGAAAGTGAAATGCAGCGGATACGGGATTATGCAATCCGCCTGATACTGGCCAGTCGGGAGATTAATAACCTGGTCCATGACATTGCCCACGGCGAAGCGAGCCGAAGCATCAGTGACCTGATTCGCAACCTTGTCGACGACGTCTACTCCATTTATCGAGAATGTGTCGACACGGGTACTCTGGGTGCGTGGGATGTGGTTGGCGAACGCAAATTGCTTGAGCCGACGGAAATCGCGCATTGGATCGGTGTTCTCAGGGAAATGGAAATTCCGAAACCAAAGATGCGCGAGGCACTTGAAGGCAATCTGAAATCGGCGGAGGCCGGGGACTGGAGAGCCTTTCTGAAGGGCGGGATCGCCAGGAAAGTCGCTGAAGGGGACCACACGTTTTACCGTGCGCCCTTGCCTGCAGAGATCGTCAGCGCATTGCTACCGTTGACCAGCCATGCCGCGAACCACTGGCTGAACCTGGTTGCGCGTCATACCCGTGCTGCGAGAGACATGCTCGAGCGGTTTCACAGGGCGTTTGATCGGCTCAAGCGGGACGAAGGAGCCAGGGCATTCTCCGACCTGAGTTATCTGGCCGGCCAGCTTCTTCGAAATCGCACGTTGGGCGAATTCGCGTGGCGGCTGGACCGCCAGGTCGACCACCTGCTGCTCGACGAATTCCAGGACACCTCCATCGAGCAATGGAACATCCTTCGTCCAATCGCGATGCATTCGTCGCATCCGGAAGGAGATGGCTCGTTCTTTTGTGTCGGCGATGTGAAGCAGGCAATTTACGGCTGGCGCGGAGGAGTCGCCGGCATCTTCGACGATGTCATCGTGGAACTCGGCCCGCGACTGGGTGAACCGGGCCAGCTCAATCGAAGCCGCCGCTCGTCGCCGCAGGTGATTGAAATGGTCAACACCGTATTTTTGAACATGGGCTCAGCCGTCAATGACGAGGATCTGAAGAGGGCCGCATTGGCCTGGAGCGCCCGGTTTCCGGTTCACGAAACGCATCGCACGACCATCTCGGGTTATGCTCTTGTGACGACAAGCGATCCCGAGAGACACGAGGAAGAAGTTGCCTGCCGTATTCGCGACCTGGCCGCTGCCCATCCCGGCAAGTCCATTGGCGTTCTTGCACGAACCAATGAGGAAATCGCCCAGACGATTTTTCAGCTTGGTTTGCTGGGAGTTCGGGCCAGCGAAGAAGGAGGTAATCCCCTGATCGACTCGGCGGCCGTCAACGTGCTGCTGGCAGCGCTTCGCCTTCTCGACCATCCAGACGACATGGTCTCCCGCTTTCACCTGCTTCATTCGCCGCTGGCATCTGAATTCGCGCTGGACAATGACAACTGGAACATTGGCAAAGGACCGGTCCGGCTCGCTGCACAGACCTTTCGTCGCCGTTTGCTGGATGAGGGGTACGGCAAATTGCTCTCCGCCTGGGCCGGGAAGCTTGAAGAGAGTTGCACAAACCGGGAAAGCTTCCGTATGCAACAGTTGATCGATCGTGTTACTGCCTTCTCTTCAGCGGACCATACGCGAACAAAAGAGCTGATCCAGTACCTGGAGTCCACTCGCATTCCGGATCCCCTGGTTTCTCCCGTTCGTGTGATGACGATTCACAAGGCGAAGGGCCTCGAGTTTGATATCGTCGTCCTGCCATTCCTGCATTATTCGATCGGCAGGTCGCCGGCCTATGTTTGCGGCCGGGAACGTCCGACAGGGCCTGTCAGTGTCGTCACGCGATGCGTAGGCAAGGATTTTTATCCATTCCTGCCAACGTCGGCAGTGGCCGCACTCGAATCGGACTACGCTGCTCGTGTTCACGAAGCCCTCTGTACGGCCTATGTTGCGTTGACGCGGGCGAGATTTGCGGCCTATGTGATTGTTCCTGGCAACATCAAGCCAGAAAACAAATCGATTGCCTCGATGATTCTGGCAGCACTTGGCGTCAAGGGAACGAAAGAGGGATTCGAATCAGGTATCGCGTTGTGGAGCACTGGCGACCCCGCCTGGGATATATCCGACAGTGAATGGAAGGAAGCCCCTGCTGGTTCGCTTCCGCAAGCAGCCGCCTTGACCGATTCGGGTCGGTTGATGACCTGCGATGCACCCGTCCGTTTTGCCGCCAGTCGCATTCATCGCCTTTCCAGCTGGTCGAGCCCTTCGTTTCGGCCGATCCGCCGCAATGCGCGACTTGCCGATTGGCTTGCGGAAAAGAGCGGGGAATCGGCCCGCCTTTATGGAACCATGCTTCATGCGTGCTTCGAGGAAGTCGGCTGGATCGAGGATTTTGTCCTTGACGAGGCAACACTTCGCGAACGCTTCAGGGCCGTTGAACCGGGCGGACATGCCATGGGCGAAAAAGTTATCGCGGACTTCAGGCGATACCTGGAAATGCCGAACGTTCGAAACCTCCTGTCGAGGCGGGAATCGGAAAAACGGCTTGGCGCTGGCGTGAACGATCAAATGACTGTCGAGCGCGAGTTTCGTTTTGCTGTCCGTCAAGGTGACCAGCTTGTTCATGGCACGATTGACCGCCTCACAGTCGTGATGCGCGATTCAAGGGCCCTTATGGCAGAAGTGGCGGACTTCAAGACCGATCGGCCGGAATCCGCAAATCCCGCCGACATTGCCATACGGTCAGGCGAATACGAACAACAGATTCGCTCCTACCGGTCTGCCGTCTCGTCAATATTCGGAATGAAAGAGGACCAGATAACCGCGATGCTGGTTTTTCCGGCCATCGACCTGCTCGCCAAAATCGGTTAATAATGGATGTTGCGACGTGAAGGCGACGTCATGGCCTTCCGCCATCTTGACCCAGGTAATGATTGCCGACCCTGAATGAACAAACGAAACGAAGCGGCTCCACGATCATCTTCGCCAACAAGCGCGCCGGTAATGGCAGCGAGGGATATCTCATGGTTTGGCTTGCCACGCCATCGCGCCCGGCTTCTGGTCCTTTTCCTGACAGTGACTCTCGGCAGTTTTGGCTTGTGGATATTCCTGTCCACACGTTCCCAGGTGCCGACCTACCAATGGAAAGTAGTTGAAACCTATCCGCATGACACGACATCGTTTACCCAGGGATTGCTCTGGCACAACGGCCACCTGTACGAAAGCACCGGCCACGAGGGCCAGTCGCGGATCCGAAAGGTGGAACTCGCGACTGGCAAAGTCCTCCTTGATCGGAAACTCGATTCCAGTTTTTTCGGCGAAGGGATTGCCGTTGCCGAAGACAGGATCGTTCAGCTCACGTGGCAGAATCGGGTTGGCATTGTCTATGACCTTGAGTTGAACGAAGTCAACCGTTTTCGCCTTGAGGACGATGCCTGGGGACTCACGTTTGACGGCCAACATCTGATCATGAGTGACGGAACCTCGACGCTCCGTTTCCTTGATCCAAAGGATTACTCGGTCGTCCGCGAAGTCACCGTCCGGTTCGGGAGGAATCGCGTCGGTTATCTGAACGAGTTGGAGTACATCAATGGACTGGTTTATGCCAATGTATGGCAATCAGACGATATCGTCGTGATTGAGCCAAAGGAAGGGATCGTTGTCGGCCGCATTGACCTTCGGGAATTGTATCCCTACCGAACCCGCGAATCCGAAGATGCCGTGATGAATGGAATCGCGATCGAGCCGGAAAGAGGAACCCTGCTAGTCACCGGAAAATACTGGCCAAAAATCTACGAACTGCAGGTATCCCTCCCGCAGTAAAACATTCGCCCCCCGTTAAAGACAAAAAGTCAGACGAAAAGGACAGGCAACTTGACAGAGGGCAGGAATCGGGTAGATTGGGGCCAGTTGACCGGTTTTCCCGCAAAAAGGAGGCTTTTATGACCACGGCAAGGCAGGAAATTGTCGATGTTTCGGTGACCCGCTGGTATCACTGCATCTCCCGCTGCGTCCGCTCCGCCCTGCTCATGGCCGACGACGCCGGAAACGACCGAAAACAGTGGA
>WPCK01388899.1_pt1 | contig 43883 bp, 28 predicted proteins | sample 5399851 | NCBI WGS metagenome assembly WPCK01 (sample SAMN12869471, study PRJNA574797) | sludge metagenome | isolation source: wastewater treatment of pH11 | place: China:Beijing | collected 2019-05-20
GGATACCGAAGGGGACGATTGAGAATCCCTTGGATTCCAGAGTTCTGCCCCCTCTCCCCCGTCCCAGTCCGCTCGGATGGGGGAGAGGGCCGGGGTCTCGTTGTACCACACATCTCAAGCAGCCGATGCATGCTTGCCATCGAAATCTGCGAAACTCTGAAGCACGTGCTCACATGATTCGTAATGGCGTTCGAAATGCACACGCAGTGGATCGAAAGACCCCCGGATTTCATCCGGGGGATGTGTTATCGCCAACCTGAACCTGGGGAAGGTCGCACACTCGGACGCGCATGCCCCCGGATTCTATCCGGGGGTTCCTGACCGCATCCCTTGCAAGTTGTCGTGCGCCCGGATAGGGGCGCCCAAGAGGTGAAGTACCCCCGAAAAAATTCCGGGGGCATCCGATCTTCCTCAGGACGCTACCAGGCTGACGGTAACGTACTACCGGTTAGAAACCGGTAGCATTTCAGATGAGTGGCACAACGAGCGCCGAGGTGCGCGGGTGTTCGCATTTTGGGAAAGGTACCTGATTCGAGGCCAGCATTCGCCCGCCCCCCGCCTTCTCCCCCCGCATCCACCCTGCCTCGATAGCACGGGGAGTTCCGACTTTGCCGGCATAACCGATAAAGTCCGAATACTCCCTCGGTCGAATAAGAGAGGACCAAGAGATTGCTTGCAGCCTGCCTGCAGGTGCTGCCACGCTGTGAGATACGCGCCAGGCAGGGTGGCAACCCGACCTGTCAACGGGCCTCAAGATCTCGACGGTCTCGGATGACTCATCGCAGTTCGGGACGGAAGTGACTCGATGTCCGTGCCGGATCCACCGGACACTCGTCGAACCTGGGGCGATAAGGAACCTGGGGCGGGACGCCAAGAGCGCAGCAGATGAACCGTCCAGCAAGATGCCCGCACGTATCTGCGATCGCAATTCTCGCCTCCGCGCTGCTGGTCCTCCCTTCCTGTAGGATTCCGCCACTCCAAAGTCCCTGTCCGGGGCCGCCCCTGCCTGACAGCTTCAACGGCAGCACCAGTGAGCAGAACTCGGCGCAGCTCGGATGGCGCGAATTCTTCGCCGATCCGCTCCTCACGTGCCTGGTCGATCAGGCACTGGTCGGCAACCAGGAACTCCGGATCCTGGCACAGGAAATCCGCATCGCCAACTACGAGATCCTGGCGCGCCGAGGAGAGTACTTTCCCTTCGTAACACTCGAGGCAGCCGCCGGACTGGAGAAACCCAGCCTCTTCACGCCGGAAGGCGCCGTGGAGGATCAGCTCGAAGTCTTCCCCGGCAAGGCCTTTCCTGATCCACTCCCGGACTTCCTGGCAGGCGCCAACGTCACCTGGGAAGTCGATATCTGGAGGAAGTTGCGGAACGCCCGGGATGCGGCCACCCTGCGCTACCTGGGGACACGCGACGGCAGGAATTTTGTCGTGACCCGTTTGGTGGCAGAGATCGCCGAGAACTACTACGAACTGCTGGCGCTCGATAACCGGCTGAAGACGCTCGACCAGACCATCGCCATCCAGGAGGAGAGCCTCAAGATCGCCCAGGCCAAAAAGGCGGCCGCCCGCGAGACCGAACTGGCCGTGAAGCGTTTTCAGGCCGAGGTCCGCAAGAATCAGAGCGAAAAGCTGATCATCCAGCAGCAGATCGTCGTCGTCGAAAACCGCATTAACTTCCTCACGGGCCGCTATCCGCAACCTGTCGAACGCGCTTCCGAAAATTACATCGATCTGGAGCTGCCGTCGCTGTGCGTGGGCCTTCCATCCCAGCTGCTGATGAATCGCAACGATATTCGACAGGCCGAACGTGAGCTGATGGCGGCCGGGCTCGACGTCCAAGTCGCTCGGGCCCGCTTCTTCCCCTCGCTCGATATGTCTGCCGGAGTTGGCCTGCGGGCCTTCAACCTCAAGTATCTCTTCGATACTCCAGATTCCCTGATTTACCATGCCGCCGGCGGACTCGTCGCACCGCTCATCAACCGTGCGGCCATCAAGGCCGATTACCTCAGCGCCAACGCCGCACAGCTGCAGGCCGTCTACAACTACCAGCGAGTCATCCTCAATGCCTACATTGAGGTCACCAACTATCTGGCCATGGCGCAAAACTATGGCCGAAGTATCGAAATCAAGAAACAACAGCTGGAGGCACTCGAAGATTCCGTAGAAAACGCGCAGCTGCTCTTCCAGAATGCCCGCGCCGAATACATGGACGTCCTGCTGGCCCAGCGAGACCTTCTGGACGGACGGACCGTCTTGATCGAAACCAAGCAGGGGCAACTGTCGGCTGTCGTCAAGACCTACCAAGCCCTCGGCGGCGGCCTGTACCCGGGAACGGAGCAGGATTCCAACGGTATATTCTCGAACTTCCAGCCCCCGGAACGACTTCCATCACCGAACCCACCGGCCACCCAAAAAGCCGACACTCCGGCGATCAAGGATCCCTCCTCCGAGCCTCTCCCAGCGCCTGCCGTCGCACCCGATCCTGCCTCTCCCTCGCCGCTCGACACCGATCCCACGACGGATCGTGAAGACGACGAGCCCTGATCGACGCGGCTCGTCGATGCCTGCGCCACGCCGCCGTACCGGCGGGCCACCCGTACTGGCCCTGTATCGCAGCCCCGAGGCAAGCGACAATAGCTGGGCCACCACCGAAATGGCCGTGCGCGATGCGTCAACCTTGGTCACCCCAGCATGAATCAGCCGCAGGGCGCTAGTACCGCAAACGGTAATCCCTGTTCCACCAAGAGAGAAGTCCCACCAAGAGAGAAGTTTGCCCAACTTTACCTTCCGTCTGGGAGGGTCGAGCCAAAGGCTCGGGGAGGGTGATATCAAACTGGTCCGACTTTCGCTCTCATGGAACCGAACTTACCGTTTGCGGCACTGGCGCCCTGCGGCTGATTTTGTGCACGCATCGCGCACGACCATTTAAGGCGCGACTCGCACTCGTGCCACGCGTCACGTGCCAATCGCAGACGGCGCGGGGAAGAGACAACCCGGACAAAGGGAGAACCGTTCCATGGCCAAGGACCCGATTTGCGGAATGACGGTCGACGAATCGTCCCCGATCCGTGCCGAACGGGACGGACAGACGTTTTACTTTTGTTGCGAGCATTGTCGGCAGAAGTTCGTCGGGCACGTGCAGCCAGTCCCTTCCTCGACAGGCACCATGGCCCACAGCGACGTTGTCTCCATTCAAGGTCTCGACGTCGTGGGATCATCGACTTGTTGCCACGGGTCCGGATCACCTGCCCCGCCTCACGCACCACACGACCATGCACATCCCCATCATGCCGGGATGGCAAGTTCCCCCTCGGCGGCGGCAAAGTACTTTTGCCCCATGTGTCCGGGCACGGTATCGGACCGCCCTGGGGACTGTCCCCAATGCGGGATGGCACTGGAGCGCAATCCGACCTGGACTGCACGGGCATCGGGAAACGTGATGTACACGTGCCCCATGCACCCAGAGATCCGGCAGGATCATCCTGGCGATTGCCCCCTTTGCGGCATGCCGCTGGAACCGGTGACCTCCCATGCGGGCGAGGATGGCGAGGAGGATCACGAACTGCGTGACATGACGCGTCGTTTCTGGTTCGGCGCCGTACTGACGTTGCCCGTCTTACTCCTGGCGATGACCCACCTGATTCCGGCGCTCGCCGCGCAGTCCTGGTCCGACAGCCATGTCTCGCGCTGGCTCCAATTCCTACTCGCGACGCCGGTCGTGATGTGGGCGGGCTGGCCCTTCTTCCGCCGTGGCTGGCGCTCGCTGGCAACTGGCCATTGGAACATGTTCACGCTGATTGCCATCGGCGTGGGCGCCGCATACGCCTTCAGCGCGGTGGCCATGATCCTGCCCGGCATCTTCCCCCATGCGATGCAGCACGGCGGCAAGGTGGCCATCTACTTCGAGGCCGCGGCGGTGATCATCGTCCTGGTACTGCTCGGGCAGGTGCTCGAAATGCGTGCCCGCAGCCGCACAGGCAGCGCCATCCGGGCACTGCTCAACCTTGCTCCACCAACGGCCCGCAAAGTCATGCCCGGTGGAGATCATGTCATTCCGCTGGACCAGGTGCGAGTCGGTGACTCGTTGCGCGTCGTGCCTGGCGACAAGGTTCCTGTGGACGGCATCGTGACCGAAGGCAGGTCCCATGTCGAGGAATCGATGATCACGGGCGAACCGATCCCGGTGGAAAAGTCCATGGGCGACCCCGTGACCGGTGGAACCGTCAATGGCACGGGAAGCTTTGTGATGCAGGCCCAGCGAGTCGGCAGCGACACGCTGCTCGGCCAGATCGTGAACATGGTCGCGCAGGCGCAGCGGAGCCGGGCACCCATTCAGGGCCTGGCCGATAAGGTCGCCGCGATCTTTGTCCCGACCGTGCTGGCGGTTTCGGTCCTGTCGTTCATCCTTTGGATGTGGCTCGGCCCTGAACCACGGCTCGCCCACGCCGTGGTCAACGCGGTCGCCGTGTTGATCATTGCCTGCCCTTGCGCCCTGGGACTGGCGACCCCGATGTCCGTCATGGTCGGCGTTGGCCGCGGCGCTCAGGAAGGCGTACTTGTCAAGAACGCCGAAGCGCTCGAACGGCTGGAGAAAGTCACCACACTCATCGTGGACAAGACGGGCACGCTCACGGAGGGCAAACCAGCGCTCACGGATGTCCTGCCGGGGCCCGGGATCGATGCCAACACGCTGTTGCAACTCGTGGCGTCCTTGGAACAGGCCAGCGAGCACCCGCTCGCCGCCGCCATCGTGCGGGGGGCCAAGGATCGTGGGATCGCCCTGGCTCCGGTCGATGCATTTCGCTCGATGACGGCGGGGGGCGTGGCGGGGACCGTGAACGGGCGCCAGGTGATGATTGGCAAGCCTGACTTCCTGCGCCAGGAAGGAGTTACCGGCCTGGAGCAGCTGGAAACAGCGGCCACAGCGCTTCAGCAACAGGCCAAGACCGCCATGTTCGTCGCCTTGGACGGCTCGCCCGCCGGGATCGTCGCAGTCGCCGACCCGATCAAGGCCACGACGGGGCAAGCCATCCGCGACCTTCACGCCATCGGTCTGACCATCGTCATGCTCACCGGCGACAATCGCCGTACGGCGTCAGCAGTGGCGGGGCAACTCGGTATTGATGCAGTGGAATCGGAGATGGAGCCGGCCGGAAAGGTCGACTATGTCCGGAAGTTGCATGCGGAGGGGAAACATGTCGCGATGGCCGGAGATGGCATCAATGACGCGCCCGCCCTCAGCGAAGCAGACGTCGGGATCGCCATGGGCACGGGCACCGACGTGGCCATGCAGAGCGCGGGAATCACGCTGGTGAAGGGAGACCTCCGCGGCATTGCCAAGGCCATTCGGCTCAGCCGTGCGACCATGGCGAATATCCGGCAGAACCTGTTCTTCGCTTTCGTCTACAACGCCCTGGGGATCCCGGTGGCGGCCGGATTGCTCTATCCCCTGTTCGGTGTGCTGCTCAGCCCCATCCTCGCTGGCGCCGCGATGAGCTTGAGCTCGGTTTCGGTCATCGCCAACGCGCTGCGGCTTCGAAATGCCAGGCTCTGAGCGATAGGATCCAACGCGAAAGACCATCCCGAATCTGGCAGCGGTCCCCGACGCGGCTTCCCGCTGGCAGGCCTCCCGCCGGATCTATTTGCAGTGAGTTGGTAAGCTTATTCGTGGACGTAAGCCCCCAACGTCAGTTGGAGGATCGTTCCGCACCTCACCTGGAAGTCGGCATAGCGGGACTTCTTCGGCCGAGCGAGCGACGAACCATAGGTTCGCGCGCCTCGAGGCCGAAATCAACGCCCCCCGGAAGACCCGATGGCTACCATCGGACGATTGCGGCCTCGCCAATGAGCGCACGGACGGATCCCGTACGGCTCGGCCGCTGGAATCACGTATGGTCTCCAGGCTAGGTCAAGGCGGAACGTATCACCCGACTCACGTCGGGTGCATTTCGATTCCTGGCCGCCTTCAACTGCATGCCAGCAGGCTAAACACGTTCCCGATCCGGGTGAACTGATTGGCTACGGCCTTCGGTTCGGATCGGGGTACGTGGCCGACCCGACGGACCGCGATTGAGGTCATGCGCTGTTCGGCTTAGAGCCGATCCGCAGACTCAGCACGAAGCAGAACCGGCGCGGGCGCTTGTCCTATTCCTGACCGAATTCAGCACGCCGCGCATCGAAGGCTAACCGTGGAGCCGTCCATATCGATCCATATAGCCGCTGAATGTAGCCGTCTCGCTCCTCGAGACGAGGCTCCACCCGAATACCAAAGGATCGGATTGACGCTCCCCGTTGCTCATCTCGCGAGATGGCTACTTTCGTGATCGGATACGATGCCGGCAACGAAGGAGGCCGGGTCGCAAGTCGTGCGGAACCTGCCGGAACACCACAGAGCGGATCGGGACCGGGCCGACATGACAGGCGGCGACATTGAGCGGGCGGCCAAAGCGTCAGAGAACGGCGGCGCGGAAAGCGGCGCACCGGGCGCACAAAATGCAGCACAGGGGGCTCGCGCGGCCAAGGGCGGGGATTCACACAAAGCGGGCGAAACCCCGGTCGGGTCCAGCACGCGGGCGACTTTGCGCGCGACGCAACTACTTGCTATTAAATGACTTAACGGAGAGGACAGGATTCGAACCTGCGGATGAGGTTTCCCCCATCACCGATTTAGCAAACCGGCGCTATCGACCACTCAGCCACCTCTCCGAGTTCTCTGGTCGCCCGCGAACCCCAGGCATTGTGCCGAATTCACAGTTCTTCCGCAATATATGCGGAAAACGAAGCGGGGCTTACTGCCCCCCAGACCGCCGGCGCCTTCCGATCCTTCCACCAAATGCCGGTCGTCAGGTGCCTGTTCATACTATACGCTTCCGAGGATCCTCGGTTTGCCGACCCCGATACCCTCCCGAGTATCGACTCACGGATCGGGCACGAGTTCGCCAAACTCCTGGAGATTTCGGGTCATCCTGGTGCAGATACGGCCATCTTCCCGGCGACTGTAGAGGGCGGCCGCCGAGGGTGCCTCTCGCTCGAGCCAGTCGATCCCCTGTTCCGGGCCCAGAACTGCCAGAGTTGAGGCATACGCATCGGCATACATGCCGCTATCGGCAAGGACCGTCACCGACCAGCCGTCCCGCAAGGCCCAACCGGTGCGGGGATCGATCAGGTGTGACCAGGAGGCACCGCCGGCAGCCAGGAATTGCTCGGCCGCCCCGGATGTCGATACGCCTTGGTGGAGGACTCGCCATGTGGCCAGTGGGCGCGACTGGCGACCCAGTGGCCGGGCCTGGACTCGCCATGAGGTGCGGCCAGGCGGCGGACCGCTGGCCGCCACATCCCCCCCAATCGCTACGAGGGCCGACCGTATCTCGCGTCGAGCGAGTACCTGCATGGCGGCATCGACTCCAAACCCCTTGCCGATGCCGCCGAAGTCGAGCCGCATACCGCCCCGCGAGCAACGAGCCAGCGGCTGGGTTGCATCAACTCGAATGAGCTCGTATCCCACCGACCTGCGGGCCCGCTCGACTTGCGACGCGTCGGGCAGCGCTTGACGCTGGCGAGCTCGACGCCACAGCCGGCTGAGCGGCCCTACGGTGACATCAAACGCCCCGTGACTTCGGCCGCTCAGTTCCTTGGCGACCCTCAACACCGACCACAGGTCATGGCTGATGGGCCTCCAGCGTTCGTTGCCGCCGTCACGGTACTGCTGACACAGCATTCGGGATTCGCTGTCGGCGCGGTAGTCACTCAGGCGACCTTCGACCTCCTTCAGCCGTCGCTGGACTTCGTCCCAGGCGTCTTGGGCGGTCTGGCGAGTCCCTGCGTACATCGTCACTTCCAGCGTCGTCCCCATCGACGCGCCGGAGAAGCAATACCGTTCCTGTGCGTGAACGTTTGACCGTTCGACGGGGCCTGTTGGCAGGGTGATGGCTATCCACAGAACGTGTGCCCATTGCGACCTGGTTGGAAAAGGGACGGTCGGTGGTCGTAAGGGGATTTGAGGTGCGGTTACGTAGTTGCGTTTTCCGGAGCCGCATCGCCAACGCTTGCCAGAGCGACTACTATGAAATTCGGGGAATTGTGCGATAACTGAGGGGCGAGTCAGAGAAAAGTCTTGGTTGCCAAAAGTACACAATGAGAGGCAGAACATGAATGACGCCACGCATCAGCCCGACGGGTCGACTCGACGTCAGTTTATCAAGAATTCGTCTCTGCTGTTGGCGGGAGGCGCGATTGCCGGGCAGCTCAATATTGCCCGAGCCGCTCACCCCTTCGAAAACAACACGATCCGCGTCGGGCTGATTGGCGCGGGCGGCCGGGGGACGGGCGCGGTCGATCAAATACTCAACACACCCGGACCGGTCAAACTGGTGGCCGTGGGGGATGCCTTCGCCGACCGCATTACCGGCGACGGCGGCTGCGTGACGGGCCTTTCGCGTCCGCACAAGGGCAAGGTGGATTGCCCACCCGAGCGGCAGTTCGTCGGATTTGATGCCTATAAAAAGGTGCTCGACTGCGACATCGACCTGGTTGTGCTGGCCACGCCTCCGGGATTTCGCCCACTCCATTTCGAGGCGGCCGTAGATGCCGGCAAACAGATCTTCATGGAAAAGCCCGTGGCGGTCGATCCGGCCGGAGTCCGTCGCGTCCTGGCCGCAAACGAACAGGCCAAACAGAAGAACTTGACCGTCGCCGTGGGACTCCAGCGTCACCACGAGCCCAACTACATCGAAACGATCAAGCGGATCCGCGACGGAGCCATCGGCGACATCATCCTCGCGCGGGCCTATTGGAATATGGGCTACCTTTGGGTCCGAGGTCGCGAACCTCAGTGGTCGGAAATGGAATATCAGGTCCGCAATTGGCTCTACTTCAACTGGCTCTCGGGCGATCACATCGTCGAACAGCATATTCACAACATGGACGTGATCAACTGGCTGATGGGAGACTATCCGGCGACCGCGCAGGGCGTGGGCGGCCGCCAGGTGCGTACGGGTCCAGATCATGGTCAGATCTTCGACCACCATTTTGTGGAATTCACCTATCCCAATGGGACGAAGATGCTGAGTGAGTGCCGGCAGATCGATGGCTGCTGGAACGAGGTCAGCGAATTCGCGCATGGAACGCGAGGGGTGGCCGACATCAGCGGGGCGACCCTACGCAATCCGTCGGGGAGTGAAATTTGGAGTTTCGGACCAGGTGGCGGCAACGGCCACCAGCAGGAACAGACCGACCTGATGGCCAAGCTCCGGAAGGGGGAAGTGTACAACGAGGGTGACTTCGGAGCGATGAGCACCATGACGGCCATCCTGGGCCGAATGGCGACCTATTCCGGCAGAATGGTGACCATGGCCGACGCGCTCCAATCCACGCTGGTGGAATCGCCCGTGGACCAGATCACGAGCTTTTCCGACACGCCTCCGGTGGTACCTGACAAGGATGGTCGCTACCCGGTGCCGATCCCCGGGGTTACCGAAGTCATTCGGCTCGCACAGGCCGCCAAGACATGATGCGCCTGGGCCCCACCTGTTGGACCGGCGGATGTTCCGGGTATCATGGGGGGCTTCGGCGTAAAGGATGAACCCGTTCACGAAAGGTAACTTGCATGAACAAGCCCAATGAAGACGACAGGGACCTGCCGGCGACCGGAGCCGAGGCGGCACGTGGTGCTGCGGCAGTTCGTCAAGAAGTGCGATTCGACGATTCCAAGACGATCGCTTGCTACGCCAATTTCTGCCGCGTGACGGGCACTCCGGAAGAGTTGATCATCGATTTCGGCCTGAACAATCAGCCCATTGGTACGCCGGTGGAGCCGATTCCGATTTCGCAGCGGATCATCGTCAATTTCTTTACGGCCAAACGCCTGTTGGGTGCCTTGAGCATGTCGGTGCAGCGGCACGAAGCGGCCTTTGGTGTTCTGGAGACGGATGTTCAGAAGCGAGTGCAGCCAGCGGCGATGCGGGCGGCCGCTCCGAGCGCCCCGCCACAAAAGGTCTGAGCGTACGCGTGGAGCGCGTGGCAGGGTCGGCCTGCGTACGTGTTTAGCGTGCCAGCCACGATCCTTCTCCCCCGTTTTTCGGGGGAGAAGGTGGCCGAAGGCCGGATGAGGGGGCAAGAGTGTGGGACGTTTTGCTACTTCAAAGTCCCCCTCACCCTGTCCTCCGCAATGGGCTCGCCGGCACGTGCGCGCCGTGCGCTCATCATCATGGCGTAAGAAACGAAAGCCAGTTTCCAGACGGCGGGCAAGCGTCCCGAGGCATGGGGGGTCCGTCGGGCCGTGTTTCCGTCCGGCTGCTCCCCTCGAGTCTGGTACTGGTTGATTCCGTGCGATGGACGTCGATCGCCTACGTATTCAAGAGGACCTCCGCGGCCGAATTGCCGGGGATGTCTATGGCGACCCGGTGCATATTCAGTTGTGCTCGGTGGATGCCAGTATTTATTCCATTGTGCCGCTTGCCGTAGTTCGCCCGCGCGGTCTGTCGGACGTCGTCGCCTGCGTGCAGTACGCGGCCGAGAACCAGATTCCCGTACATCCGCGGGGAGCCGCCACGGGCCTGACGGGGGGCTGCCTTGGCCCTGGCCTGGTCATCGATTTCTCCCGCTACATGCGGCGGACTCTGGAGATCACGGGCGATCAGGCGCGCGTTCAGCCGGGTGCCGTTCTTTCGCAGCTCAATCGCCAGTTGGCGACTCGCGGCCGGAAGTTCGGCCCCGATCCCGCCACACTGGATATCTCCACGCTGGGAGGTACCCTGGCCGTCAATGGATCGGGCAGCCATTGGCCCCGATTCGGCGCCGCACGCGACTGCGTCGAACAATTGCAAGTCGTCCTGGCGGATGGCTCGGTGGTTGAGTTCCGTCGCCCCGGCGTGGCAGGCTCGACCAGCGAGCCGGCCGACCGCACCACGCGTGCCGAGGACCTGTCGGCGCAAGTTGCACGGTTGATAGGCCGCCATGCCCCCCTGATCGAAGTGACCCGCCCCTTGACGCTGGTCAATAGCAGTGGCTACGAGCTGAGTGGCCTGATCACCGAGGGAGCCGTCGACCTGACCCGCCTGATGGTTGGGTCGGAAGGTACCCTGGGTCTGATTACCGAAGCGACGATCCGAACGCATCCGTGCCCAGCCCATGTCGGTGTGGTCCTGTTGTTCTTCGATCGCATGGAAAAGGCCGCACGTGCGGCCCTCGAACTGCGGGGCCTGGGAGTCGCGGCCTGCGATCTGCTGGACCGAAGACTGCTTCGGCTGGCCCGGGAATCCGACGTGCGCTATGACGTACTGATTCCCGACGAAGCGGAAGCCATGCTGCTGGTCGAACAGGATGGCGACAGCATGGCGGATGTACGAGACCGGTTGCGCCATGTTGCAAACTTGATGTGCCGGCGCAAGAAGACCGCATTTGACGCCCGCATGGCATTGAACGTTTCCGACGTCCACCTCTATTGGCAGCTCGCACTGCACGTCGTTCCCACGCTGTACCGTATTTCCGAAACCATTCGGCCCGTCCCTTTCGTGGAGGACATCGCGGTCCCGCCAGATTCGCTGCCGACCTTCCTGGTGACGGCGCAGAACGTACTGAAACGCCACCAGATTACGGCATCGCTGTTCGCCCATGCGAATCATGGACAGATCCACTTGCGCCCTTTTCTGGACCTGGATTCGACCGACGATGTCGCCCGTCTGCACCATGTCGCCAGGGACCTCTATCGGGAGGTGGCGGACGTGCGAGGCACGATCTCGGGTGAACATGGTGACGGTCTGTCGCGATCCTGGTACCTGAGAGAGCAGTCGCCTGCTTATTACAAGGTATTGCAGGAGGTCAAACAGATCTTTGACCCCGACCGGCTCTTCAACCCCGGCAAGGTCGCGGATGAAGTGCCGGCGTCGCCGACCGCCCACATCCGCCGCACGCGTCCGCAGCTCGTGGAACAGGGCGTTCTGCGGCAGGATGAGACACAGCCACCCGGAACCCTGGAATCGAGCGTGGGCCTCGAATTCTCCTGGTCGCATCAGGAGCTCTTCCAGATCGTGTCGAGCTGCAACGGTTGCGGCCGCTGCCGTACAACCGATCAGGACCAGCGCATGTGTCCGATCTTTCGAATCTTGCCCGCTGAAGAGGCGAGTCCTCGAGCCAAGGCAACGCTGCTGAGGGGTCTGTTCGAAGGGACCATCGACGGCGCCACGCTCGCGGGAGATGAGCTTCGGTCGGTTTCTGACCTGTGTGTGAACTGTCAGCAATGCCGCAATGAATGCCCGGCGGGGGTCGATATCCCCCGCCTGGTCCTGGAATGCAAGGCCCAGAACGCAGCGGTGAACGGCCTGGGGTTCACCGAATGGTGGCTGGGAAATCTGGATCTCCTGGCGTCGCGCCTGGCACCCTTCCGCACGCTTGTCAATCTGGCGCTCCGAAACCGGAGATGCCGCTGGCTTCTGGAACGCACGTTCGGCCTGGCCCGCTGGCGCAAATTGCCACGGTTTGAAGCCGTCAGCTTCCAACACCGTGCAGCCCGACGGCAGCTCACCAAACACACGCGATCAAGCGGGCTGAAGGTGGTCTATTTTACCGACATCTATGCCAATTGGTTCGATGTGCAATTGGCGGACGCCGCGGTGGCCGTGCTGCATCACAATGGCGTATCGGTCTTTGTGCCCCCCCGCCAGGTCCAGTGTGGTATGGCCCTTTTGGCTTCCGGAGCGGTGGACCAGGCCAAACGCATGGCGGAACAGAATATTCGCGTCCTATCCGATGCCATCCGGCAGGGCTACCACGTGGTCGCCAGTGAGCCCAGTGCCGTGTTATGCTTGACGCAAGAGTATCCTCGACTGATCCCCGGGGATGACACGACGCTGGTGGCCGAACATACCAGCGAGCTCTGTACGTTCCTGTGGCAATTGCATCAGCAGGGCCGACTCGAATTGGACTTCAGCCCGCTCAGCCTGAACGTGGGGTACCATCTCCCGTGTCACCTTCGCGCGCTGCAGAAGGGACCGGCCGGCGAATACCTGCTGAAATTGATACCCGGGATCACCGTGCGAAGCCTGGAACGAGGCTGCTCGGGAATGGCGGGGGCCTGGGGACTGAAGGCGTCGAACTTCCGCAACAGCTTGCGTGCCGGCTGGCCACTGATTCAGGAGCTTCGCAAGAGCGATTTGGACGTGGGCGCGACCGAGTGCGCCGCCTGTAAAATGCAGATGGAACAAGCGACTTCCCGTCCCACGATTCACCCCATCAAGCTTCTGGCACTGGCCTATCGTCTGATGCCCGAAATTGAAACGCTGGTGGAAAGCCGCGGTGGAGACCTGGTGATTACATGACAAGCGATGCAAACAGCCGAGTGGAAATCCGATTGTTCGCCGGGGCCCGATCCGCGATCGGACAAAGCCAGCTCCAGCTGGAGGTGCCGTCCGGCTCCACCGTGGGAGAACTCCGGCAGCGACTTGCCCGCGACTATCCCGATCTGGAGGACGTGATCACCCATTCCCTGTTTGCCCTGGATGACACGTACGTTGCCGATGAAACCGTCCTGCCCGATCTCGCGGCCGTTGCCTGGATCCCACCCGTGAGTGGCGGCTGAACCGGTGTATAATGAGGTCGATTCCGGCAGCTTGGCCACTGTCGGCTGCCTGCTCCTACGAGAAATACGCCATTGATTGAAATAGTTCGCGATGCCATTGATCCAGGGACGTTGATCCAGCTGGTGCGGAGTACCACCGCGGGCGCCGTCGTGCTCTTCCTGGGGACGGCTCGGGAATTCACGGCGGGTCGCCGCACCGAGTCACTCGATTACGAGGCGCTCGAGCCCCTCGCGCGGTCGGAAATGCAACGGCTGGAATCGGCGGCACGACAGCGCTGGCCGCTGGCGGCCTGCGCCATCGTCCATCGGGTTGGCCACCTGGAGCTTGGCGACATCAGCATCGGCGTCGCCGTGAGTTCGGCGCACCGAGCCGAGGCGTTTGCCGCGGGACAATGGCTGATCGATCGGCTCAAGGAAACCGTACCCATTTGGAAACGGGAAAACTGGTCGGACGGACTGGCGGAATGGGTACATCCGACGTCGGGTGAACTGGAAAAGACACCCTGGCCAACCAGGGCGGATGCGCCGATGGGCCCATTGCGCAAGGAGCAGCCATGAGCACCCCGCCGCTCACCGATCGCTTTGGCCGCGTTCACACCGATCTGCGGGTAAGCGTCACCGATCGCTGCAATATCCGCTGCTTCTACTGCATGCCGGCCGATGGTGTCGTGTTCCGACCGCGGTCCGAACTTCTGACCTTTGAGGAAATGGAACGATTCGTGCGAGTGGCCGTCTCGCTGGGGATTCGGCAGGTCCGGCTAACGGGGGGCGAACCGCTGTTACGGGCCGACCTGCCCAAGCTCGTCCGCATGCTGGCCCGTTTGGACGGACTGCACGATCTGTCCCTTACAACCAATGGGATGCTTCTACCCGAACTGGCAAGGCCGCTTCGGCAGGCAGGGCTCCAGCGACTGAATATCAGCCTCGACACACTCAATGAGCAGCGATTTCGCGAAATCTCGCGCCGGCCAGGACTCGATCGCGTCCTGGCGGGGATCGCCACCGCACTCGAAGTGGGCTTTGACCAGATTCGTCTGAATGCCATCTCCCTGCGAAATGTGACGGAAACGGAAATCGAACCACTGGTCGAATTCGCGCGTAACCGCGGCCTGGAATTACGGTTCATTGAATTCATGCCGCTGGACGCTGATCAGGTCTGGAATAGCGGCGATGTATTATCGGGAAAGGAAGTCCGCGAGCACATCGAACAGCGGTTCGGCAAACTGCGCGCGGCACCTCGCTCGGATCCCAGCCAGCCGGCGGTCGACTACGAATTCTGCCATGGCGGAGGCCGTGTAGGGTTTATCAACTCGGTCACAGAGCCCTTCTGCGGAACCTGCGATCGATTGAGGATCACCGCCGAAGGCCAGGTGCGGAACTGTCTCTTTTCCCTGGTGGAGTGGGATGCCCGCCAGGTGCTCCGCCAGGGAGGGAGTGACGCCGAGCTGGGCCAGCTGGTGCATGCCTGCCTGGCCGCCAAGAAACCGGGGCATGGGATCGATTCACCCGAGTTCCTTCGGCCAGGAAGAGCCATGTACCAGATTGGCGGATAGGACGAATGCCCCATGAGACGCGTCGCGATTGGCTCACTCCGGGTCACTCCCGCCGCCCATTCGGAATGATCCGTGCCGACTCCTGCCCGTGTTTATCTCGACAATGCCGCGACCAGCTGGCCGAAACCGGAACCGGTGTATCGGGCCGTGGATCACTTCCAGCGGCAGATCGGGGCTTCCGCCGGCCGTGGCAACTATTCGGATGCGATGCGGAGCCGAGACATCCTGGACCAGACACGGCTGCGATTGCGGCAGCTGTTCTGCGCCCCTGCCGATGGCCTATTCATCTTTGCATTCAACGGCACCGACGCACTCAACCTGGCACTGCACGGTCTACTGACAGAAAAATGTCACTGCATCACCACGGTGACGGAGCACAATTCCGTTTTGCGGCCACTGCGTGAGCTGGCGGCCACGAAGGGAATCGAGGTCTCCTTCGCCGAGTGCGACGGCACCGGGCGCGTGGATCCAGCGGCGATCGAACGTCTCTTTCGTACGGAAACACGGCTCGTTGCAGTAAGCCATGCCTCGAATGTCACTGGGGCCCTTCAGCCGCTGGATGCCATTGGCGAGTTGGCGCGCGCCCAGGGAGCCCGGTTGCTCGTCGACGCCGCACAGTCGGCCGGCCACGTTCCCATCGACCTCGAACGGTCGCCCATCGATCTACTGGCCACCTCGGGTCACAAGGGCCTTTTGGGACCGCTGGGTACCGGCTTTCTCTACCTGGCGCCGGGCCTTGATTCGGAGCTCGCGACATGCCGCCAAGGAGGCACCGGGACCGACAGCGACCTGGACCAACAGCCGCAACGTGGCAGCGATAAGTTTGAAGTGGGAAACCCCAATGCGCTGGGGCTGGCGGGTTTGTCGGCTGGACTCGAGTATGTCCAAACCCATGCCGCGGCACATCGCCGGATGCTGCATACGATGACCGAACTGCTACTCCATGGCCTGAGTGACATTCCAGGGGTTCGCGCGTACGGTCCGGACGACGCCAGCCAGCGCGTGTCGGTCGTGAGTTTTTCGGTAAATGGCTATGCCTGCCATGAGGTTGCCAACCTGCTGGAACTGCTCGGAGGAATCCAAGTCCGGGCAGGCTTGATGTGTGCTCCTCGCATGCATCAGGCGATGGGCACGCCGGAGGGGCTGGTTCGCGTCAGCCCAGGCCCCTTTAATTCGCCGGCCGATATTGAGCTGCTGCTGGCCACACTTCGAAAGATCACGTCGACCTGACGGGGTCAAGCAGCCACTACCCCCCACGCCATGACCGATAACCGAACCGCGGATTCTCGAATCCTACCGCGGTTCTTTCCCCCTCACCCCAACCCTCGCCCCCATCCCAGCGGACTGGGACGGGGGAGAGGGGGCAGGACTTTGGTATTCGCGGCCACAAAAAATCGGTCACGGCGTTGCCCCTCTCCCCTCCACGCCGTGAAGAGGATAGGGTGGAACGCCGTTTCGCGATTCGAGACCCATGAACGAGCAAGGACGATGAACCCCTGGTATCACAAAGGTCTGCAATTCGAGTGCACCCAGTGTGGCAATTGCTGCACCGGGGCACCTGGCTATGTATGGGTCAATCAGGAAGAAATTGCCGCGATGGCGGGGCTGGTAAAGGCACCCTCCATTCCCGAATTTGAGCAGCAGTACGTCCGCCGTGTCGGGGTGCGGAAGAGCCTGCGGGAATACGACAACGGCGACTGCGTCTTCTTTGACGGCACATCGCGAAGGTGTACCGTTTATTCCGCGCGGCCTCGTCAGTGCCGTTCCTGGCCATTTTGGGATTCCAACCTTCGGTCGCAGGGCGCGTGGGCGCAGACGTGCCAGGTCTGCCCTGGAAGCGGTCAGGGCCAGCTTCATCAGATCGAATCGATCGAAGAAAAGCGCTCCCTGATCCGGATTTGACACGTTTCCCCGGCGACCTAGACTTTCCGGGGCATCTCACGGGCCTGACTACCCGCTTGGAAAAACCCGTGGCGAGGGCCCCTGGCAAGACGTCGAACGATGTGGCGTTGGCTTCCCGTTTGAAATCCCATTGGCACGACCACGGGCCCGAAGCCGATGCCACGTTCGATGTGCAACTCACTGCAAGCCCGCAAGACCTGGGTAGCGCCGCTCGAGCGAGGCCGTACCCCTCCGACTTGCCCGCGTCGATCGACGGGCACCGTGGCTGACCGGCTGTGTCTTGGTGGTCTTGCCCTGCTTGTCGCCGCGCTACTTCTGCAGGTACCCGCGGATCCTGACCTGTGGGGTCACCTGCGATTCGGTCTGGAACACGTGCGAACGGGGCAGCTCGCCACGAGTGATCCCTATTCGTACACGGCCGGCGACCATCCATGGGTCAATCATGAATGGTTGAGTGAATGGATCCTGGGCCGCAGCTATATGGCGTGGGGTGACCAAGGCCTGCTGATCTTGCGGGCAGCCCTGATGCTGACGTCCTTGATTTGCATGGGAAGAGTTTTTGCACGTCGACATGTGTCGGTTACCGCCGCCGTGGCATGGGGAATGTTTGCCATCCCCGTGCTGGCCGAATTTTTCCGGCTACGGCCACAGATGTTTACGTATGCCCTGATGTCGCTCCTGCTCTTGATTTGTGACACCTATCGACCAGGTCGCGCGCGGGTCTTGTGCTGGATTCCCCTTCTGATTGCCACCTGGGCCAACCTGCACGCGGGCTTTGTGGCGGGGCTGGGCGTGCTCGGAATCGTGGCGGCTTCGTGGTGCTGGCGCGCTCGCGGCAGGTCCGATCGCGTGATGGTCTGGCGACATTGGTGTCTGGTGCTGGCGGCGTCCGTGGCCGGGACACTCCTGAATCCCTACGGACTGCGATACTGGGAGTTTGTCTGGTACGCCGTACGGCTCGAACGCCCCCACGTGACCGAATGGAGACCGATGGTGGGTCAACATTTCTTGATCGTGGCAACGTATGTCGCGGCGGTCGTGATTCCGGCGGCCGCCTGGCTGGGCAGCTGCCGGCGTCATGGATGGTACGAACTGCTGCTGTTCGGGCTGGCAGTCGCGCTGGCGGGCCGGCACGCGCGACACTTTCCCTTCCTGTTGTTGTTCGGTTCCATCCTCTTTGCCCGGCACTGGCCGCGCGTGGCGCGGCGATGGTGGAGCCAGGTACGACGAGGCCACATGGCCCCCCGCTGGTGCTGTCTTGTGCTGGTGGCGGCGGCCGTTGGGGCGGGTGGTCTGGCGCGTCTGGTATCGGTCGTGTCGTCGCTCCGCAGCGCCGGACCGATCGCAGTCTCACCCGAGAAGTATCCCGTCGCCGCGGTCGATTTTCTGATGGCCCAGGGACTGACGGGCAACCTGGACTGCGGGTTCACCTGGGGCGAGTACTGCCTTTTTCGACTCTTCCCCCAATGCCGCGTCTTCTGCGATGGCCGTTACGAAACGGCCTATCCCCCACAGATCTCCGACCTGGCGCTCTATGCTGGCAACGATCCCAACGTGTGGCGGCAGCGGCTGGACGATTTTGGAACGGACCTGGTCCTGCTACCCGTGGAAGACCCATTTGCCAAGTTCGTGGCGAGCCGAACCGACTTCCGTGAGATCTTTCGCGATAACACAGCGCGGATACTGATCCGGTGTCCCCGGCCCGTTCCGGCGGCCAAGATGCCGACGTGACGATTCAATCCGATCCCTTGTGGATGGGGATCGAGGAAAGAGACTACTTGCGGTGTTCGTGGCGTAGGTGACCAGCCTGAGTTACCCATCCGCAAGGGATGGGGATGGCACGAGAAAAATGGCACGGTAGCCATGGACGGCGGCGACTGGACTTTCGTGAATGCCAACCTCTGGACGAGCGACGGCGACCTGAACACCCGCGTGGTCGGTCGCATCTTCGGCCTGGCGGATATTCGGGACGTCGCGCCTAAGGGAATGTGCGCCGTTCGACTTGGCGAGACTCGCACGCTGCCTTCGTAAGGCACCGGGCCGCAGATCCTCCGCATGATTCACTTCGCCCATTGGCTAGAGGCCCGGGCATCCAGAGGATACGTGATAGCCGGTTTCTCCGGCTTCCTTGGGCGGTTAGAATACATGCGCTGGCATGACAATGCCCCTTTCACAAACGGTTGCCGTGCCGGCCGCATGCGTGTACAAGGCCCATGCGGGGTTTTTCGCTGCCAAGGATTTGAGAAGGCGCGGAAACAGGCGTAGCCATTGTTTTTGACGAATCCAAGAATCGGCGCAACACCCTTTATCATAAGCATTTCGAGATCGTAGCTCAGTCGGTAGAGCAACGGACTTTTAATCCGTAGGTCCCGGGTTCGAGCCCCGGCGGTCTCACTGGGGGATCCGCGAGCAAGCCGCGGTTTCTCGGCGGACCCCATCGCCAAGGGGCAATCCGCGCTACTCGCCGCGGGGCAATGGCTCGGCCCCTGGCGCAATGGGCTCAGGGGCGGGTGGCCTGACGACGACGCTGAACAAGTCCCAACCGCCATCCGTCATGCGGAATTCGTACTCGCCAGCCTTCAGTCGATAACGGATCGTGCCTTGCTTCCCTTCACTGGGGAACTCGATGGTCCACTCTCGATCGTCCTCAATCGACTGCGCAAATGCCGGCTTCATGTCGTACGGAAAACCGTTCAAGCGATACGCGACAGGGCCCGGGGACTGCTTCGGATTGACGAGTCGAATCGTTCCGCCGTCGCGTTTCGGGACAGGCGGTTTGAGAACCGTCGTGGGCTGCGGGAACACCAATGGCCTGGAAAGTACCGATGTCACGGTCGGTGTCACCACCGTTACGGGATTGTTGAAGTAATAACTCGGACTGACGAAACGGGGCCCCCAGTAGCCGGAATAGCCGTAAATCCCGTGATACACACCGAGCGCACCCGTATGGTGTCCGTGAGAATCAATGTGGTGGCCAAAGTCATCGATCATATGTCCGAACGCATCGTGATGGTGATGGCCAAGACTGTGACCGTGGAAGTGCTGTGCGCTGGCTGATGGAAGCGGGGGCGCCAGGAGCGCCAAGAGGCAGCAAACGACCGGCATCGTGGGATCGCGGTGGAACATAGGTTGGTGCTCCCGTTGTGCAAGCCGCCCAAATCGCGGGCCATTGCTAATGGTAGCTATGCCTCCACGCGGGTCAATGCGGTCCCAGGCATGCCACGAACGAGCATCGCACTCCAATGATGGCCAGGCCCGTTCAAGGTCCTGGTCACGACAGACCTACCGCCAAACCGTGTCAGCGGGTCAGTGCCTGGATCGCGGCCGCAACGGTCGAGTCGATCAGGTCGACGTCATGGGCATCGGACACGAACATGGCCTCAAACTGGCTGCACGGGAGGTAGATACCTTGCCGAAGCATACTCCAGAAGTACCGGGCAAATTGCCGTGTATCACAAGCTGAGGCCGTTTCCCAGTCTCGGACGGGCTGGCCGGAGAAGAAGAGCGTCAGCATGCTCCCGACGCGAGCCACCTGGTGTGGCAGACCGGCCGCACGGGCAGCGAGTGCCAGCCCTTCGGCCAGACGAGCGGCCTTCCGGTCCAGGCGATCATACGGGGGATCCCGTTCGAGTTCGCGAAGCGTGGCCAGTCCGGCCGCGGTGGCCAGGGGGTTCCCACTGAGGGTGCCTGCCTGAAATACGGGCCCCGCAGGCAGAACGCAGTCCATGATGTCGTGGCGACCGCCGTAGGCACCCAGGGGCAAGCCTCCTCCAACGATCTTTCCCAAGGTGGTCAGGTCCGGTTTCAGCTGATACCGTTCCTGCGCCCCGCCTCGGGCCACGCGAAAGCCCGTCATGACCTCATCGAAAATGAGCAGGGCCCCCTGGCGCCACGTCTGCTGGCGCAGCGCCAGCAGGAATTCCGGTTCCGGCGCAACGCAACCCATATTCCCGGCAACCGGCTCGACAATGACCGCGGCGATCTCGTTCCCATATCGATCCATGGAATCGACCACGGCCTGGGTGTCGTTGTAGGGGAAAAGCAGGGTATCGTGGGTCGTTCCCGCGGTGACGCCGGGTGAGTTGGGCACGGAAAGTGTCGCGGCGGAGCTGCCTGCCGCAACCAGTAGGGCATCAACATGCCCGTGGTAGTTTCCTGAAAACTTGACGATCTTTTCGCGACCAGTGAATCCGCGTGCCAACCGAATGGCACTCATGGTGGCCTCCGTGCCCGAGTTGACGAGCCGCACTTTCTCCACGGAGGGGACGGCCTCGATAATGGCCTCGGCCAGCAGGTTCTCCCGTTCGGTCGGTGCGCCAAAGCTCGTCCCCTGCTCTGCCGCAGCATGGATCGCCTCCAGCACGACCGGGTGTGCATGTCCCAAGATCATGGGTCCCCAAGAGCCGACGTAGTCGATGTACCGATTTCCATCGACATCCCAAAGGAAGGGGCCCTTGGCGCGTTCGATAAATGGGGGCTCACCTCCGACGGCGCCAAAGGCCCTGGCCGGGCTATTGACCCCGCCTGGTATCAACTGCTGAGCTCGCTGAAAAAGGGCCTGGCTCTTGGGGTGCGAAATCACGGAAGTATCGTCGCCTGAATCGGTGATTTGATGGAGAGAGCGATCGACCGGCCTGAAGTCCGTCGACCGGCACGCCGCGGTGCACCTCGTTGGCCGAGGCGCATCGCCCACCGCTAGTGTAACGAGTTGCGCAGCTTGTGTGCGACGCCTTGCCACGCACATTGAAATCGAGGAACCTGACGTGGGAGTTCCGGGGCAGCACCGAAAGACCGCGCAGGGTTCAACGCCAGGCACAGAAATCCGAATGCAGGGGATCCTCAATACCGACAAGCCTTTGGGCTGGACGTCCCGGCGCGTCGTGGATCGGATCAAGGCGATGGTACGCCCCGCCAAGGCAGGTCATGCCGGGACACTCGATCCCCTGGCAACGGGGGTACTGCTCGTCGCCGTGGGTGACGCCACCAAGCTGCTGGCGCACTTGCAGCGGCTTCCCAAGACGTATCGTGCGGAGATCCAGCTGGGAGTCCACAGTGCCTCGCACGACCTGGAGTGCGAACTGGAGGAGCGGCCTCTGCCGGCAGACGTATCGGCAGAAGCGATCGAGGCCGCGATTCCCGAGTTTCTTGGGACGATACTGCAGCGACCACCCTCGTTCTCGGCACTGAAAGTATCGGGAAAGCGGTCGTATGTTCTGGCACGTCGCGGCCAGGTCGTGGAGCTGGTACCGAGGCCCATTTCGATTCGCTCGCTTCGGTTGGTGTCATGGGAGCGTCCCAAGCTGGAACTGGAGATCGAGTGCGGCAGCGGCACCTACATTCGGTCCCTGGCACGAGACATGGCCCAGCGGCTGGGGACGAGCGGTGTCCTAACGGCATTGGCCCGCACACGGATCGGGCCTTTTTGCCTGGAAGCATCAATCGATCCCGCGATGCTGCGCACGGAGGAACTTGCCGGGCACGTGCAGCCCCTCATGGCGGGAATCTGCGGCCTGCCGCAACGGACGGTGCTGCCCGATGAAGTTCACCGCCTTCACCAGGGTCAAGCGATTGCCGACTTCGGCGTCGAGGCCCCGAAAGGGGCGAGCGAGGCGGAAGATGCCGTCATTGCCGCGGTTGACGGAACGGGCCAATTGGTGAGCCTTCTTCGGCGACGGGGAGACGGACAGCTGTGGCCCTACCGGAACTTTTCGCCGTGCCCGGTCAAAGCGACCGAACAACCGGCAAGGACGGAATAGTTTTCGCGCATGGCGGGTCATTCACCGGATAATTCCTGAGGAATTCGCGCAGGCCACGCTCCATGAGCTACATTTCCACGCGGGACTATTACACGGTGGGAAGGCACGACGAACTGATCGTCGGAAGACCATGGCTGCTGATCGAGACGTACGCCGCGATCTCTTCGCGCTGGCACTATTGGTTTTCGCCGTTTTCATGGGGTTGTCGCTGGCCACCTACAATCCGGCGGACCCCGTAGCGCCCCTCATTTTCCCGCTGAATCAGCTCTATCAGCCGGACATCCTGATCTATCCTCCGGCGACCGTGGCGACCAACGTGTGTGGACCTTGGGGTTCCTTGGCCGCGGCACTCGTACTGGATGCCATTGGACTGGGCGCGTACTACTTCGTTGCCACGCTCGGTATCCTGACGCTCCTCATGCTGCTGCGGAGGCAGATTGATTCACCCGTGCTCAGGACGATCGGTTGGGCGCTATCACTCGTCGGGCTCTGCGGTGTCCTCGATATGGTGATCCCCTGGTGGACCCCTGGCCCGGTGATCGGTTCCGGTGGCTATCTCGGCGCAGCGGTCGGCGGGCTGCTGCGGCTTTACCTGGCCACGGTGGGCGGTTTGGTCTTGGCAATCAGCGCGTTACTGGCAGGCTTGCTGCTCTGCACGGATTACGTCCTGGTCCATTTGGGATTGGTACTGGGTACGTTGACCTTGGCGAGCGTCTCACGGTGCCGGACATCGGGTGGTGGAACCGCGGATGCCATCCGACTCGGCGGGCGCAGAGGCGTGGGAGACTCCGACCAGGTTTCCGTTCGAGTTCGAGGACGCAAGGTATGCGTCGCAGCGGCCAGTGGACTGGATGACGCCGAAGAGGAACCGTGCAGTGACACGGAAGACGCGCCTCGAGGGCAGTCCGGGCCGGGCCATGATGCCCCCAGCTATCCTCGCATTGCCGCCGAAGAGGCCTCGGACGAGGTCGAGGACGAACCCGGCGTCGATGCAGAAGCGGAACCGGTGAATTCGCCGACCCCCACCCTCCTGCGGGCCAGCCGAGGGCGTCGTCGACACACGACCATCGCCGCCTCCAAGAAACCAGAACCCGAGGCCCGCGAAGAGGTCATGCAGCAACTTGACGAGGCCAGTCTGCAGGAAGACGCCACGAACTATGAACTTCCGAGCCTGGACCTCCTGGACACGCCAGACGACTATTCGTTTGACGAACAGGCTCGCGAGGTTCAGCGGAAGGCCCGCGTCCTGGAAAAGACCTTTCAGAGCTTCGGGTTTGATGTCAAGGTCGTGGAAATTGAAACCGGGCCGGTCATCGCCCAATACGAGGTCGCACTGGAAGCAGGTCTGCGTTTGTCCAAGATCACTGGCCTGGCCGACGATCTGGCGATCGCTCTGCGGGTACCCAGTGTGCGGATCGTGGCCCCGATCCCCGGAAAGAACACCGTGGGAATTGAGGTCCCCAATGACGAACGGCAGCTGGTGCGGCTCCGAGAGGTCATGGAAGAGAGCACCGCCAAGCTCAAGAAGATGCGGATCCCCATCTTTCTGGGGAAGGACGTGTCGGGCAATCCCATGACGGTCGATCTCTCGGCCATGCCACACCTGCTGATTGCTGGCCGGACGGGGACTGGCAAGAGCGTATGTCTCAATGCGATCATCGCCTCGATCTTGATGACGCGCCGGCCAGACGAGGTCCGCATGCTGATGATCGACCCCAAGATGGTCGAACTGAGCGGCTACAAGTCCTTGCCCCATCTCATGCACCCCGTCGTGACCGACATGCGCAAGGCGGAGGCGATCCTGGCCTGGGCTGTGGACAAGATGGAAGAGCGGTATGAACTGCTGGCCAGCGTCGGTGTACGGCACATCAGTGGATACAACCAGCTCAGCCAACAGGAGATCCTCGACCGACTCGGGGACCTGACGAACGAGGAAAGGGACGCTGTTCCGCTGCATATGCCGTACATCGTGATTGTGGCGGACGAAATGGCCGATCTGATGATGACCTCAGGCAAGGAGGTGGAGCAGCACATCATCCGCTTGGCGCAAAAGAGCCGAGCGGTGGGCATCCACCTGATCCTGGCGACTCAAAAACCCACGGTCGACGTCATCACCGGGCTGATCAAATCGAACTTGCCGGCGAGGATTGCATTCCAGGTATCGAGCCGCACCGACAGCCGCGTCGTGCTGGACGAAATGGGCGCGGACAAACTGCTCGGCAATGGAGACATGTTGTTCCTCTGGCCCGGTACCAGCACGCTCATGCGCGGGCAGGGAACGTACCTGAGCGACGAGGAAATCAATGCCATCGTCGATGTCGTCAGTACGGGTGAACAGAACTTTGTTCATGAGCTCGTGGAGCTGAAAGTCGACAAGAAGGAATGCCAGGAGGGAGGCGGCATCAAGCAACGGGATGAACTGTATGACGATGCCGTGGAGGTGGTCATTCGAGAAGGACGCGGCAGCGTCTCGCTGTTGCAGCGGGCCCTCGGCATTGGCTATGGTCGAGCGGCGCGGCTGATCGACTATATGGCAGAAGACGGCATCGTGGGTACGTACGCCGGATCGCAAGCGAGGGAAGTGCTGATGACGCTGGCCGATTATCAGCAGCTCCGCGAAGGAAACGGCGAATCCGATCCTTCGCCCGCGAATCCAACGGAACCTCGACGGCAGGTGTCCCAGGCACCTGGTTACGACCCCGAAGACGCCGCCGAGGAAGAGGATGACGATCCGGCGTTGGGCAACGAGACCGAGCGGCCAGCGCCGCGACTGCGACTGCTCGGCAATCGAAAACGGGCCGTGCCTCGTCGCGCTGCGGCATTGGCGACCGCTTCGGAAGGCGATATCGACGACCTTCCGGGACTGAGCGATGAACTCAGCTCGGATGACGATTGGCTGCAATCGGATGGGGAAGACGATTTCGAACCCGACGAGGAGAACGGGGTCGACGCGTGACCGCCGTCCGGCGGATGGCCCCCCAGACCGGCTTTCGCGTGCGTCTCCCGTATCCGTAGTGGTACGCTTGTCGGCCGCGACTGGAAAGCAGGACGTGGCCCGCGCACCACCGTGCGTGCGACGGGCTCTAGATCCAGATCCCGATCTGGCTGAAGGCGTAATCCAGGGAATCGATGTCGACCGTGTCGTTTCCACCGGCGGTTGCGTAGGCACGGACCGTATCAAAATCAACGACACGATTGTAGAACCCAAGTCCCGAGAGGATTCCATAGTTCGCCCGGCCGTAGAAGGAATCGTCTCCGGCGGAATCGTAGAGGAACGCGGTGTCATTACCGCCCCCCGTGGCATACGCGTTCACCGTGTCAAAGCCTTTGACCTGGTTGTAGAACTGCAGGTTTTGTCCCTGCAGATAACTGATCGACGTGCCGCCAATAAACATGTCGTCCGTGGCGCCGTCATAGAGCAGTGCCGAGTCGGTACCACCCGATTCCGCATAGCCATAGACGCGATCAAAGTTGTTGCCTCGGTGCATGTACGAGTCATTGAGGGCGCGGATTTCCGCATAGAGGGGGGTCGCCACGAACTGTTCATCCCCGGCGGAATCGTACAGGAACGCTGTGTCCTGGCCCCCGGCCGTTGCATAGGCGAAATTGCGTTCAAAGAGCCGAGTCAGCAGGTAGAACTGAGAGCCGGGCCCCTGCAAGAGACCGAAGTCGGGCCGCCCTACGTACTGATCATTCGAGGCAGCGTCGTAGAGAAACGCCTCGTCCGAGCCACCCAAGTAGGCATAGGCCCGGACCTTGTCAAAGCCAGTCGCCTGGTTGAAGAACTCATAGGCGTTGCCACGCAGCGTTCCGACCGTAGGCGTTCCAATGAAGGTATCATTCGTCGATCCATCGACCAGATTGGCTTCGTCGTATCCAGTGCTGGCCGTGGAGTAGACCCGTTCAAAAGATTTGGCCTGGTTGTAATAGGAGGTATTGACGCCATACAGGGCCGAGAAGTCCGCGCGACCCAAGAGAATGTCGTCGCCACTGGAATCGGACAGCAAGGCCGTGTCGGCCCCACCGTTGTTCGCATAGGCGTAGAGTCGATCAAAGCCGGTTCCGCGATTCAAATAGGAGAGGGCTCCATTGGTAAGCTGGCCATACGATGGATTCGCCGTGAAGGTATCATTGGCGGCGGAATCGTAGAGGAAGCCCAGGTCGTAACCGGTGGTGGCCGTCGCATAGACCCGATCAAAGTAGCGGGCCACGTTGTAATAGGCGCCATTGGTGGCGCGGAGGAAACTCAGTGTCTCCTGGCCGGAAAACTCGTCGTTCCCCGCACTGTCATACAGATAGGCTTCGTCCATGCCGGTCGACGCATAGGAGTAGACCTGCTCAAAAGCGTTGGCCTGTCGATGGAACGAGTTGTCGAGGGCCTGAAGGATCGCATAGGTGGGATGTGCGGTGAGCCGGTCATTGGTCGCGCCATCGCAGAGGAATGCCACATCGACACCGCCGAGGTTCGAGTATCCGATGGCCTTTTCAAAGCCGATCGCGCGATGCATGAACAGCCCCTGCGAACCGTCCATGCGGGCCTCGTTCGGGTTGGCGGTAAACGTGTCGTTCCCCACCGAGTCGGTGAAAAATGCGGTATCGTAGCCGGCCCCGCCCGTGGCATGGACCGTTTCGCCATCCCGCGCCACAAACAGGTACCCCGTGCCGCTCAGCTGAACATTCCCATAGTTCGCCGTCAGCGTGTCATCCCCGGCGTTACCCGCCAGGTGAATCGTGTCACTGCCACTGGCGGCCCAGAATGTCACCTGACTCACGGTCCCCTGCACCGAATAGTTGGTCCCGTTGAGGGTAAAGCTATTGGCCGTGGTCGCATTCCAGATCAAGGTGTCATTCTGGCTGGTGCCATGAATGGTGAGGTCCGAACCCGATTGGACGATCCATTGGAACTGGCCGAAATTGGTGCCCGAGGTCAATGCGCCCGCCGAGACCGTCACCGTCTGCGCCAGAGAGGCGGGACTCGTCCCGCGGTAGGTAGCCTGCCCTGTGACTCGAACCGTCCACGAACCGGGCGTCAGGTCGGTAAAGGAATAGGTGCCCGTGGCATTGGTGAGTGCCGATCGTTCTCCCGCGTCCAATTGGCCATCGTTGTCGGCATCGAGGAAGACCGTCCAACCCGCCAGTCCATTCTCCCCGGCCCCTTGAGTGCCATTTTGATTCGCATCGTTGTACACGAGCCCCGTGATGCCACCGGTGGTCGGTACCGTGGCCGAATTCAGGTCCAGCTTGACGTTCTGTGCGCCCACCGTGACGCTGCCCATGAACGTTGGACCGCTCAGGCTGCCCCCGGACGCGCTGACGCTGTACGTACCGGGAGCCAGCTCGATCTGGTACCCGCCGGCCGACATCGTGGTGGTGGTAAATGTCGACGTGCCATTGGTGATGGTGAGGGTCACGTTGCCGATGCCTTCACCGGCATCGTAGAACTGGTCGCCATCCCCATCACTGAATACGACCCCCAACAGTCTTGCGTTACCGTAGTTACCTCGATGGCCAAAATCCTGGGTGACCAGCAAGGGGCCCACGGTCGTAGCCGAGTTGTTGTCCTGAATGATGCCAATCCCGATCTCCGTATAGGTGGTATCCATCAAGTTTTCGCGATGGCCCGGCGGGGTTTGAATACCGGTCGGGGTATTGCCCCAGTCGATCGCGAACGCGACGTGCCCGTGAAAGACCGATTCGGCATAGGCAAAGACGTTTTCGCCAACCGAGACCGAACCGGTCCAGTTATAGCCGGCGGCGACTGCCCGATTGAGCAGGCTGGCTTCGGCCGGCAAACCAAGCCCTGCGTCGGCCGGCAGCTGGTGGCTCTGCAAGTCTTGTTGCCCCATCCGAACGCTGTGGTTACGGGCGGCGTCGTACAGGGCCTCGTTCCAGGCCAGGGGGGGCGCCGACGTGAGCGATCCCCATTGGCTGAATAGGGTTGCAGCGTCGACGCCAAAGAAATCAAGAGCCGCATTGACGTCGGCGTCCTCGGACCGGAAATAGCTGGGGTGAGACGGGTCGGTGCTGATGAAGATCTCGTTCAGCTCGTTGGCCGGGTTCATTCGAAGTCGATTGATCAGCTCCAGCATCTCCTGTTCCAGACCGGTTGGATTCAAGGAGAACAGAATGCGCGATTCGAGTGATTCCATGATTCGATTCCGAGTGGGGGTTTCGCGGAGCGGCGTCGCGCCGTGATGCACCGCGCATTCCTCCTGGTTCGTAACGAGCCGGCGGAGAAACATGCAAGGGACTCCCATGACGGTGGCAATGGCGGACGCTGCGCCCGGGATGAGCTTTTCTGTTCGCGAACTCCGAGGCAGCCGACGAGTACTTTGCCACCTTGCAGTCCCAAGGACCTCGCGGGGGCGACAAAGCCACTCGAAGTATAGGACAGGAATCAGCCAAGACACCGTCGAGGGCCTTTGGATCCAGGCCTGCCTGGTGGGGATGTAGCGAAGATTCGGAATGGCAGGCGGATTGTGCAGTTCCCGCGGCGATTGTCTCAGGCCGCGCGAACGGTTGTATGGTGGGGATCATTGGCATCCGTGACGTCCACTCGAAGCGCAGGGCTCATCAGCATCCACGTCAGCCGTGCCAGATCCTCGTCCGGCCAATAACGACACACTTCGTCCAGCAGGCGAAACACATCTTCCAGCCGGTCGCCGGGCGATTCGGCGTCGTAGGTCCCCAACGCGGTGACCTTGATCCGTGCCCCATTGGGCTTTTCGATCTGATACGAGACTTCCCACTTGACGTCGACCAGTGGCTGCTTGACCAGTGCCAGGCGCGGCCAGCGTGCGGAGGGCAACTCCGATGGGATCGTCTCCGCGGATTGAAAGCCAAGCTGGCGGCAGCCCGCGGCTCGGAATCGTTCGCTGAGCGCTTCCAGGATCCGATCTCGCTGCGGTGCATCCGCATGCCGCAACTTGGCCAGCAAGAACCGAGCGCCGAGCGCCCGCCCCGCCTGTGGAATCAACCCGGCCAAGGCCCACACGTGCCGCAGCACCATCATCATCTCGCGGTCACCGAACATCCCACTGATGATGACGAGCGCCAAGACGCAGACGCACATCACGGCACCCAAGGACTCACGGTGGAGCCCGCAGGCCAGTACGGCAGCCAGTGATGTCAGGACACAGAGACCCGCAATGACCACCAGGGATTGCAGGCGGGTGAAGCCGTGATCCTGGAGTCGATGGTGAATATGTCCACGATCCGCGGTCCCAATGGACTGGCCCCGCAGTTGTCGCCGAATGATGGCCATCAGCGTATCGAAGATGGGCACGCTCAGTACGAGGAGTGGCGTCATCAGCGTAAATCCAGCCGGTGTCTTCAGCGAGCCGGAGATTGCCAAGAAGCCAATCAGCGAACCGATCAGCATGCTGCCGGCATCCCCCAGAAAAATCGTGGCGGGCGGCCAATTGTGGCACAGGAATCCGGCGAGTGCGCCGGCCACAAGGAGGCAGACGAAGGACACTTCGTAGTGCCCGCCCATCGCACCCACGGCCGCCAGCGTCGTCATGGCGATCAAGCCAATCAGGCCGGCCAGCCCGTCCAAGCCGTCCAGAAAATTGACCACATTGACGCACGTCACAATCCAGAACATGGTAAACGGGATCGCAAGAGGCCCCAGGCCGATCGACAGTCCGCCACCGGTTACGTTCGTAATCGGGCCACAAATCATCAGAAATGGGATGGTCGCCAGGCACTGCCCAGCCAGCTTCGTTCGTGCTCGCAGGGGCCAGCGATCGTCCCATAGGCCCAACATGCAAAAACAACCCGCCCCGACCAGACATCCCCACAAATCCGACTGCCCCCGCAGCGATTGCCAGCCGATCCAGGAGACCGCGAATATCGTCATCACCGATGCGTAGACCGCCAGCCCTCCCATCAGCGGAATGGGACGTTCATGGAGTTTGCGAGCGCCATCCGGGTGATCGACCCATCCCAGCAGCGGCGCGTACCGACGGGCAATCCAGGTGAACCCATACGACGCGGCACATGCGGCCAGCGTCATCAGAATCGCGAATTGCATGGACAAGCTCGACTCCGATCCGACCGGGTAAGAAAAGCGATGAGTGGCGGGAAACCATATCGATAACGCGGAAGACGGGTCAAGATGATATAAATGGGCCCTTATGTCACGAATATTGCAGCATGCGATGTTCCTGCTGAACCTGGCCCTGGTACTGGTCCTTCCTTGGCTCTGCGGCGGTGTCTTGCCGCTTCTGGCACCCTGGCTGCTTGCTGCCGCGGTTGCGGGAGGCGTGCTGGTGCTATGCCAGTCGCTGCAGCCCCGCTTTGCGACTCCGTTCCCCTGGCGACTGCTACCACTGATGCTGGGAATCGGTCTGGCCTGCTGGCAAGCCGTTTCCTGGTCACGCACCTGGATGACAGCTCTCAGCCCTGCGGCCGTATCGGCATGGGACCGTGTCGCTGGCCCGCAGTGGCCCGCCGCACATTCCCTCAGCCTGCTCCCCGAGGCCACGGAAGAAATTGCCGGGCACCTGGTACTGGCCGCCACAGTTTCGCTGATGGCCTTGCTGAGCTGCAACTCAGATCGCCGACAGGCCACCCTGTTATGGTCGCTCGCCGTCAACGGAACGCTGTTGTCCCTGTTCGGCATGATCCAGAAAGTGACATGGAATGGTCAGTTGTTCTGGTTTCTGCCGCTGTCCCAGGGAGGGACCCCCTTTGCTTCCTACGTCAATCGAAACAACGCAGCCGGTTACTTGAATATGACCTTTGGAGCCGCCATCGCCGTTTGGCTTTGGTCGACCCTTCGAGATCGGGCAGGATCGTCACACCATGATCGCGGAACGGGAATCGATTCCACCGACTGGAACTCCGATTGGCACAATTGGCAGGCGTGGAGTCCATGGCGTTCCCCTGCAGCGATCGCCATGTCCCTTTTGATTTCACTGGGTATCCTTACGACGCAATCGCGTGGTGGGATTATCGCGTTTGCCATTTCCGTCTTGCTGCTCGTGGCCGCGGTTCGCGGTTACCGCGGTGTGCGCGTTCGCTTGATACCTGCGTTCGCGGTCATGGGGGTGGTCGGCGTGGCGGTATCCACCTGGCTCAGCCCTCATGCCACGTTGGGGGAACGATTTGAGCGACTGTGGGAAGACAACGCGGAGGCACCGTACGGCCGACTGGCGCATTGGAAGGATAGCACCGCCGCGGCACGGGACTACTGGAAATTCGGTTCGGGACTGGGCACGTATCGGCACGTCTATCGTCCCTACGAAAGGGCGGCGTTCCCCGCCTGGTATTTGCACGCAGAGAATCAGTATCTGGAAACGGCCGTGGAGGCAGGCATCCCTGGTATCCTGCTGCTTTGCGTGCAAATCGCGGTGGTGGCCTGGTCCCTCTGGAGATCGATTGCCCGCGGCGCACTTGGATGGCGCTGGGCCATTTCCTTGGCAGCCGGGTTTGCCCTCGCCACTCAGGTCCTGCAGAGCGCGACCGATTTTGGGCTGTTCCTGCCCGCCAATATGCTATGCCTGGCGACGCTGATCGGTGCGCATCTCGGCGCCAGCTCGCACTGTTCGATCGCGCCAATATCAGGTCCGCAGGGCACTCCCCATTTCGGATCGGCGCCACCATGCGCGGACGACCTACCGACGGGAAGGCTCGCCCCGCGCGTCCTTTGGATCGTGACCGCCCTGGGGTTCGGCCTGCTGGCAACCGGGCTGGGACGCCGCGTGCTGAGTGAATGGGACGCTCGCGGCTTCCTGGCCCAATACAGCTTTGTGGATGCAACGGTTCCACCCAAGCTGCCCGACTTGCGGGACCAGGCGCGACAGCTCCGCGGACTGCATGCCATCAGGGCAACGTCACCAAGTCAACTCTTTCAGCTGGCGCGCGCGGCGATCTGGGACTATCGACTTCGTGCGGCACAGGAACTGTCGTCGATCCAGGGCCTGGAACAGTCCTGGGATACGACGTGGGAACTCACCTCCGTGAGCCAGCTTCACGCCCGGGTTCACGCATTGTGGCGTGAGCAACAAAGCGACGTACTGGACGCGCTTCGGCGACAGCCGGCTGTGGTCGAGACCCTGATGCCGGCCTATGACCAGTTGCAGAAGGCGGTGCAAAACGCTCCCCTGATTCCCAAGCTGTACCTGGGGCTGGCCGAACTGGATTTGCTCTGTCGGGGTGACCCGGAACTCGAAGTCCGTCATCTGCGGGACGCCGTCGCGTTGGCGCCACACGATCCCGTCCTTCTTTATCGCGTCGGGCTGCTCCATTTGCAGGCCGGACGGATCGACGAAGGGGTGGCCGCCTGGCACCGTTCCCTGGCGGCCTCTCCGGAATTCGCAAGAGAAATCCTCGTCATGGGGCGGGCCTTTCTTTCTCTCGATCAACTCACCGACCGCGTCCTCCCGCAAGATCCCTTGAGGGTGCTGGAGATCGCCGAAAAATACTTGCGGAGCAATTCGCAAAGCGATCTGCGAAGTCGATTAGCCGATGTGGCAGAGTCTCGATTGAGGAGCCACTCCGCGCCCGAGGCCGAGCGGCTTTACGTTCGAGGTGTCTGCCAGGCGATCCGCGGAGATGGTGCCTCGGCAATCGAGTCCATCGCGGCCGCCATACGGCTGGACCCGCAACGAATTGCCTGGCGCTACCGGCTGGCTGGTCTCTACCTGGACCATCAGCGATTTGATGAAGCGGAGCGCGAGGCGCTTGCCCTTCGCGAATTACAGCCGCGATCCAAGGCCCCCGCCATCCTTCTGAGAAAGATCCGAGCCGCCAGAAATGGCTGACCTGGCCAACTCCCTCAACCGGCGGCAGTCGTAGACAAACACCTCGCCATTCCCCAGGTATGGCAATGCCGGAATCTGGAAGGGAAGCACGACCCAATCCAGTTCCGTGTCGTGGACCAGGCGGATCAAGTCATCCGCCGTGGCGGTATGGTGCCAGGGTTGTCCGGCCATGAAGGTCAGCTGACGCTGCCAGACCCCCTGGTAGTCGGAAAGGCGCCGCATGGCGGTCGTTTCAAAGGGTGCGACGAGCTGTGAACGCCGATGCGCTTCCAGGGCTGTCCGCGGCTGGAAAATGACACCACTGATTTGGGAATAGTCGTAATAGCAGCGAGCATGCAGTTCATGCCAGATCGCCAGTGACTGCAGCGGCCAATACACCTGCGGGGGCCCCTGCCCCGCCGATCGCGGCAGACACTCTTGAACAAATCGCACTGCCGCTCGCGAGGATGGATACGTGCCGCGAAGTACCTGGGTGCGAACCAACTCCATGGTCGCCACGTTGATGGCCATCGCGGCGAGCGCGAGTCCCAGCGGAACCGAACGTACCCCGTACGCATTGCGAAACACCCAGACCACGCCAGCCACTCCCAAGAGCAGCAGAGGAACCGGGACAATCCGGGGGAACACTAAGAGCATGCTGGGAATGTCGGGAACCACACGCCACAAGAAAGGGCCCACCGAAGCGATCTCCAGAATCGACCAACTCAAGGCCACCGCCGACACGATCGCAACCGTCCATCGTGTGACTCCGTCCGGGTTGGAATTCGGCCGCGTCGCAGCCGTTCTTCGATGGAAACACGCCGGGCATGCCACCGCCAGCCAGATCCCGGCGACGAACGCCACGATCCAGCCATCGGGAATCACCGCCGAGGCATGGAACAGCAGGAACAGGCCCACAGCGACCTGTGGAACGAGCCCCCACGTGTCACGGCCCTCACCTCGCCGCAACAGGGAAACACCCAGTGGAACGGCGATCAGCCGGATCAGCCAAAGGGACCGATACGCTTGCCCTTGCACGAGCAAGGCCAGGCCGGAGACATCAGCGATCCAGCTGACGGCCCCGCTGCACGCCGTGAGGACCAGCACCAGGACCACGAGCCGCCGGCCGGCAGCGGTCAGGCCACGGCACGCCCAGATACAGATGGCGACGTCGCCAAGGATTCTTGCGACATCTCGAACACCCCACTCCGATACAAAACAGTGCGGGCTGACCGCCCGGGACACATGTTCCCATTCTCCTGTCAGGGACTCGCAATGGGCGAGCCATGGCGTCCTCAACGCCACCAGGCCAAGGATCGTCACCAGGGTGCCCGCCGACACAACCACCGTTTTCACCGAGATCGTGCGGGTCAACAGAGATCCGATCGACACCGCCAGGCCTCCCACGGCCATCAGGGGATGAATGAGCATGGCGACCAGCATCAGGAACAGGGATGTCACGCATCGCCCTCGCACCAGACGTTCCAGGCCAAATACGACCAGGGCTTGGGCTGGCAAGCGTGCCGTGAAAAAGGGCTCATGCGTCTGGAACACGCCTAGCCCGGCGTAAGGCAGGTCCGAGACCATCAGCAGCAGCATGGCCAGGCCCGACGCGAGCCGGCCCGGAACGAGGGCCCGAACCAGGCGATACTCGGCCACCACCAGCACCAGCATGCTGATCAAATAGGCCCCGACAAATGTGACTTCGATGCCCAAACCGGCGGCCAGCGGTGCGAACAGCCAGGAGATGATACTGAACGCGTCTTGCGATCCATAGGCGAAGAACAAGTCCTGTTGGTAGAGACCATGGAACGCGCGATTGGCCACCTGCAGCGAATAGAGCTTGGCGTCATGGACCAGGCCAGCGTACGGCTTGCAGATCAGGCGTACCGCGTAGGCGAACAGAATGACACTGCCGGCCGGCCAAAGCCAGTGCTTCAGCCACGTCCTTGGCCAGCGATTTTCCGGTACTGCGGAAACGACCTCGTCCACCGTCATCTCGAATCCCCATGCAGGATGCGGCATCGCACGTTTTCTGACGCGATGTCCGCAATACGCACCTACGGGCCGCCACCTCCCTGCATGCTCGTCGACACGCGTGAAGCAGGCAGCGCTGCCTTCCAATGCTAGGTCAGGCTCGCGAATCCCGCCCGCATGCACTGTTTCCTCGGTTCGATCGTCACGCCTTGCCACAGCCGGCATCACCCCTACCACCAATTCAGCCCCGAGAGTCTCGCGGACGAAACGACCTTGCCCCATCCAAAAAGCCACCACGGCATATCGACCGCATGTTACTTTTCAGCAACATCCTTTTGTCCATGGTTGCGTTTCGGCGATTGCGAGACCCGCGTATGTACCACCCAGCAGCCCTGATCCGCCCGACCGACCGGTTGTTCGGCCAGTTTGTCCGTTACGTCCTGGTGGGGGGCATTTCCTTTGTCGTGGACATGTGCCTGCTGGTGACCCTGACAGAAATGTGGGGAGTCGACTATCTGGCGTCGGCCGCCATCGGTTTTTTCGCGGGGCTGGCCACGAACTATTTACTCAGCATCACTTGGGTCTTTGAGGCCCGCGCCATTTCCGATCCACTGACCGAATTCCTGGTCTTTGCTGCGATCGGACTGGGCGGACTGGCCCTGACCGAGGCCTTTCTCTGGATCGGCAGCGAATGGCTGCTGATCGATTACCGGATTACGAAAGTGGCCACCGTCGTGGTGGTCCTGGTTTGGAACTTTGGCCTGCGGAAGTGGATCCTGTTTCGCGGCCGTTAACTCCTGAAAGCACCAAGCATGCATCCCGAAAAAGCGATCATCATTGGCGGAGGTCCGGCGGGACTGACGGCCGCTTACGAACTACTGACCCGGTCGGCAATTCAGCCGGTCGTACTGGAAATGAACGAGACGCTGGGAGGCATTTCGAGGACGGTAAACTACAAAGGCAACCGGATGGACATCGGCGGACATCGATTTTTCTCCAAATCGAGCCGTGTGATGGAATGGTGGGCACGCATGCTGCCGCTGCAGTCTACCGCCGATTCGCGCTTTCGCATCCACTACCAGGGACAGAGCCAGAATATCGTGGGGACCGGCTCGACCGTCGATCCGGATGCGGCGCAGGAGGTCATGCTGGTCCGCGATCGCAAGAGCCGCATCTTTTTTCTCCGCCGATTCTTCGATTACCCCATCAGCCTCAGTGCGCGGACCATCCGCAACCTGGGCGCAGCCCGCATGGTCCGAATTGGCTGCAGCTACGTGAAGTCCCGCCTCTTCCCCATTCGCCGGGAAGACAACTTGGAACAGTTTTTTATCAATCGCTTTGGTGGTGAGCTGTACCGCACCTTCTTTCAGTCGTATACCGAGAAGGTCTGGGGAGTCCCCTGCCACCGCATCAGCGCCGCTTGGGGAGCACAGCGAATCAAAGGGCTGTCGATCACCAAGGCGCTCACCCACGCCATCCGCCGCTGCTTTCGGCGAGACCGCTCCGTAGACCAAAAGGGAACGGAGACGTCCCTGATCGAGAAGTTCCTCTACCCGAAACTCGGACCCGGCCAAATGTGGGAAACCTGCGGGAAGAAGATCGAGGCCCTGGGCGGGACGATTCTAACCAATATCGTGGTCACCAGGCTCCTGTGCGACGGCAACCGGATCACGGGCGTGCAGGCCAAGGATCGGGTCAGTGGCGATGAGTTCACCCTGTGCGGGGACTACGTTTTCTCCACCATGCCAGTTCAAGAGCTCGTCCGCGGGTTGGACTGCGATGTGCCGGCAGAAGTCACCGAAGTGAGCGATGGACTCGTCTATCGCGACTTCATCACCGTCGGGCTACTCGTGCGGCAACTTCGCATTCACGATGGTGGGCCCACGTCGAAACAACTGCTGAAGGACAACTGGATCTATATCCAGGAACCGGACGTCAAGGTGGGCCGATTGCAGATCTTCAATAATTGGAGCCCCTACCTGGTGGCCGACGGAAACAACGTGTGGCTCGGCATGGAGTACTTCTGCAATGAAGGAGACGACCTTTGGCGCATGGACGACGCGGCCATGAAGGCCTTCGGAACCGCGGAACTGGCGAAACTAGGGTTCATCGACGCGTCCGATGTCCTGGATGGCACGGTCCTGCGCGTCCCCAAGACCTACCCCGCCTATTTCGGTTCATACGAACGATTTGATCTGGTCCGCGGGTTCCTGGACGGGTTCGAAAACCTGTTCCTCGTCGGCCGAAACGGTATGCATCGCTATAACAATCAGGATCACTCGATGCTGACCGCCATGGTTGCCGTGGACAATATCATCGCCGGTCGTGTGGACAAGTCCAATATCTGGGACGTCAACACGGAGCAGGATTATCACGAAGGCCAGTCGCAATCGGCTGAGACGAAGGCTCGAGAACTGGCAACGAACAACGAGTCTCGGGACGGACGCAGGGCCATGGCAGGTGCGGGCACGTAGTCCATGTGCCGCCGGATCGGCCTGTGCAACAGGGCGCGAGCCCTGCACAGCATGTCATCCGGAGGGGGCCGCCCCCGCCTGTCATCCTGAGCGAGCCGCCTCCGCCTGTCATCCTGAGGGAGCCGCCCCCTCCTGTCATCCTGAGCGAGCCGCAGGCGACCGAAGGACCTGCCAGACGCGTCGAACTCTCGAGGGCCGGTGCCGTCTGGAAGGTCCTTCACTACGCTACGCTCCGTTCAGGATGACATGACGGCCCATACATGCCGGTCCCTACATGCCGGTCCAAACATGCCGGCCCATACATGCCGGCCCATACATGACGCCCCTTACGTGCCGGACCGTACATTGCGGCCCGTTGCGCTGGCACCTGAACCGCCGTCACGGGGACCTATCGCTGAGGACTTCCATGACGTCAGGGACGTACTCCAGCCACGCCGGTGGCGTTGGCGCGGTGACGTGAACCTGTTCGGGCTGCGTGGGATGCCGAAACTCCAGTTGCCACGCATGGAGCGCGATGGCACGTTCCCTGGGGTCCTCCGATTGCATCCCGAATTGCGCCGCAGAGCCGTAGAGCGCATCCCCCACGATAGGAAAGCCGCGGTGGGCAAACTGGATACGGATCTGGTGCGTTCGTCCCGTGAGCGGTCGGACTTCCACCAGCGAGTATCGATCCAGTTCTCGAATCACGCGAAATGCCAAGACGGCCTCTTTGGCGTCGGTATGATCCGCCGATACCACCTGCACCAAGGCCTGTCCAGGGATCTTGAACAGATGGTCAGTCCACCATCCCTGGCACTCCGGCAGTTTGCCGGGTACCAAGCCTACGTAGCGTTTGGTCAGGATACGTTTTTCGAGTTGCTGGCAGATCCGCTGTGTGGCACGGACATGACGAGCGAACAGGAGTGCGCCGGAAACGGGTCGATCGAGCCGGTGTGGGACTCCGACATAGAGGTTTCCTTCGCGCCCTTCCAGTTGTTGCCAATAGCGGCGCACGCGAACCTCCATGCTGTCGATCCCAGGGGGCGCCTGGGTGAGGACGCCCGAAGGCTTGTTGACCACCCAACAAGGTCCCACGTGGTAGAGCACGTCGATCATGTCATTTCTGCCGAAACCAGCGTGCAATGGCGAATTCGGCCAGCGAGGGTGCGAGTCGCTGCAACACCACCAGCATTCTCGCCGTGGCAGGCAGGATCAACTCCGATCGGCCATGTTCGAGCGCACGGATGATTCGGTCGGCCACATAGTTGGGCGACATGGCGGGCGTGGCCGACACCCGTTTCTGCCCCTTTGCCGATGCATCCTCGATCAGAGACTCGAAGAACTCACTGGCAGTCGTACTGGGGCACACCAGCAAGGTATCAATGCCGTCGCGGTGGAGTTCAATGCGCAAGGCCTCGTGGAAGCCTCGCAGGGCAAACTTGCTGGCGCAATACTCGGCCGTGCCCGGCACCGCACAGTAGCTCAGTACGGATCCGACATTGACAATGACGGGCGTCTTGCCGTGCCTCAGCAGCGGCAAGAGGCTGCGCATCAACTCGGCCGCCGCGAAGAAATTGACTTCGAAGATCTGTCTCAGCCGGGAGGGATCCGCGGCATCAAAGGGACCTACGGCGCCGACGCCGGCGCTGTTGATCAACACATCCAGCGCGCCCCATTGGGACCGGACTTCGGCGGCGAGCTGGTCCCGTACGGACGCATCGGTCACGTCACCGGGTACCACATGGACCTCACCGTGGTTGGCCGCGAGCAGTTGCTGCAGAGCCAGCAACCGATCTGTGCGCCGTGCCGAAAGCATCAGTTTGGCCCCGCGCTGGCTGGCCTCCAGCGCGATCGATCGCCCGATGCCACTGGAAGCACCGGTGATCACGATCCGAAGGTCACGCAGGCACCGACGCATCATGCCGTCTTGGAACGCATGGTCTCAAGCAGTCCGTCTGGCAGCTCGCAGGCGGGGGCGAGCCCCCGCTCGTCGACGTGCCGATGCACGTGGGTATCGGGATCCAGGAGTTTTCCCAGGTGCTTTTGGGGAAGCCGGCAATGAATGATGGCTCGATCATTCTCGAATCGCTGCGAAAGTACCTCACCGTGCTCCGCCAACAGCGCCATCACGCGTCCATTGCCCACGCCGGTTTCCACATCCAGATCGAGGAAGGAGCGGCTGAGCGTGTCGCTCACGGTGCGGGCCAGGCGTTCCAGCCCTACACCGCGACGCGCGCTGACCGCGAGCGCATTGGGATAGCGGCGAAGCAGGGCATCCACGACTTCGGGGCCGGGCGCTGCATCGATCTTGTTAATCACCAGCAGCGCTTCCTTCTCGTCAATGCCAAGTTCTCCCAAGACCTCGAACACTGCTTGGATCTGCGACAGAACCGCCGGGTTGGCCGCGTCGGCCACATGCAGCAGCAGATCGGCCTGGCGGGCTTCTTCCAAAGTCGCCTTGAAGCTCGCGATCAAATGGTGCGGAAGGTCTCGAATGAACCCGACCGTATCGCTCAACAGCACGGGTCCCCAGTTCGGTAACATCCAGCGACGCGTGCGCGTATCCAGCGTCGCAAAAAGCTGATCCTCGGTCAGTACCCCGGCACGGGTCAGGGCGTTCATGAGCGTACTCTTGCCGGCATTCGTGTAACCGACCAGGGAAACCGTCATGTGCTGTCGGCGGGCTGCAACCTGACGCTCCTTGCGGCGTTCAATCTGATGCAGCTCCGCTCGCAAGTCATGGATGCGCTTCTCGACGAGCCGGCGGTCCACCTCCAGCTGTTTTTCGCCCGGGCCACGCATCCCGATTCCCATCTTCAGACGGGAAAGGTGAGTCCACATGCGTTTGAGCCGTGGCAGCGAGTATTCCAGCTGGGCCAATTCCACCGCCAATCGAGACTCGTACGTCTGGGCATGGGTGGCAAAAATATCGAGGATCAGTTCCGTCCGATCCAGGACTTTGGTCTCCGTGGCCTGCTCGAGATTGCGGGTCTGGGCCAGGGTCAACTCATTGTCAAACAGGACCAGGTCCGCTCGGTGACGTTTCACCATGGCGGCCAGTTCTTCCAGTTTTCCCGAGCCGAGATAGGTGGCACCACATGGCTTGTCCCGCCGCTGTGTCAAATGATCCACGACGTTCGCGCCGGCTGTTTTTGCGAGTCCCCGAAGTTCTTGCAGCGGTTCCTCGGCGGGATTCCGCTCCGGCAGAAGCACTGCCACCAGAATGGCGGACTCGCTCTCGATCCCTTGCGTTCGATTTCGCTCAGTCACTTAGGCCAAGATCCTCCTTTACTATCGAGGGACACGCGTTCCCATGCCAAGGTTCGCACTTGTGAGCCCTTGTATTCTATCGTAGCCTGCTGAGAGTCAACAATCGCACCGAAAAACCCAAAAGTACGCGGATCCCGCACGTCGCTGGCCCCAAGACGTCAGGTCGAATCGATGGAATGTATCGTGCTGTGCTACCCCGCAACGTCCGAGCACCTGCGGAGGATACAAGACGCAGCTCCCCAGTACGAAGTTGTGGATGCGGGCCAGCAGAGGATTGCGGACGAAATCCTTCGAGCGGACATTTACTGTGGACATGCCAAGGTACCCGTCGATTGGGATCGTGTTGTGGGCCAGGGCCGATTGCGATGGATCCAGTCGTCGGCGGCCGGCCTCGATCACTGTCTGGTGCCGTCGGTTGAGGCCTCCTCGATCCCGGTGACCAGCGCCTCGGGACTGTTCGCACCGCAGGTGGCCGAACACACGCTGGCGCTCCTCTTGGGAATTCTGCGGAACCTGCCGGCGTTTGTGGCGGCCCAGCAGGCCCGCCGCTTCGAGCGGCTTCCAACTCGGGACTTACGGGGCGCCGTGCTCGGGATCGCGGGCTTCGGCGGGAATGGCCGACGCATCGCGGAACTCGCCCAGGCATTCGGCGCCACGATCCTCGCCACCGATATGTTTCCGGAACGGAAACCTGCCTACGTCCAGCACCTCTGGCACGGGTCGCAATGGGAGCAAATGCTGCCTCTCGTGGATGTGCTGATCCTCTGCGTCCCCCTCACGCGGCAAACAACCGGCATGTTGAACGCACGTACGCTCGCACTCTTACCACCAGGCGCCATCCTGATCAATGTGGCGCGCGGACAGGTCGTGGTCGAGGCCGATCTGGTGGAAGCCCTTCGTTCGGGTCACCTCTCCGCGGCAGGACTGGACGTCACCGAAGTGGAACCTTTGCCCCCCGACAGTCCACTGTGGTCATTGCCCCAGGTCTGGATCACGCCGCACGTCGGCGCGCAGAGTGCCGACCGGCTCGATCGTACAACCGATTTATTCTGCGAAAACCTGCGACGATTTCTCCGAGGCCAACCCCTGCTGAATCTCGTGGACAAACCACTGGGGTTCGCACGCCCCAGCCTGGTTTTGTCTGGTGCGGGTACGCCACTTGGGGTACCATGATCGGGTACACGCGCTGATCCCACGCATGCGGGCCCGGGCAATTCGCGATACTATGAACACCACGCTGCACAGCCCCCACGCCACCATCTCCTGCGGCCAGGCGGTACCGATTGAGCCACCCGATGAGCTGATGGCCATGTATCAGGCCATTTTGCGGTGCAACCGGGTCTCCTGGACTGCGCATCAGCGGCTCCAGCGCGTTCTGGGCCGAGGGGGACAAGGGGTCGTTTACCTCAGTGAACGCCGTGGCGCAGATGGATTCACCGTCCCCATCGCACTCAAGGTCTTTTCACCCGAACGCTACCCGGACGTCCGCAGCTACGAGCTGGCCATGGGGCGGATTGCCCGAGTCTCGGCCCATGTGGCCCAGATCCAGCATGATAACCTGCTCGATGTCCAGGACTTTTACGATCGCAATCGCATCCGCATCCTGGCCATGGAGTGGGTCGATGGCTACGACCTCCGCTCGCTCCTTTCCAATCGCTTGCTGGACCAGATTCGGCACCAGGTCAGCAACTCCCGCTGGGAGTACATCAACCGTGTGATCGTCACGCATGGCTCCATTCAGCCACGCATCAAGCCTGGGGTCGCCGTGGCCATTGTGCGGGAATGCCTGGGGGCCCTGGCCGCCCTGCATCGCGAGAATATCGTTCACGGCGACGTGAAACCCGCCAACATCATGCTGAAACGGACGGGACACGCCAAGATGATCGATATCGGGGCGGCTTTCGACCTGTTTGACCCACCGGTCGAGCGATCGTGCACACCCGCCTACGCCGCCCCCGAGGTCCTGGACAACGGCGAAATCACGGCCCGCAGCGATCTGGCCAGCCTGGGCTACGTGCTGGTCGAACTCCTCGCGGGGAAGCCACTGTTCCGTGGGCAGCAAGACTACCAGGAACTGCTCTATGCCAAGCGAACCATCCACCAGCGGCTCGAATCCCTCTTGCCACAAGAAGTGCTGGTCAACAGCCTGCTGATGAACTTCTGCCGGAAGCTGGTCGCGCCCGATCCCACGGCACGATATCCCAGTGCCGAGGCGGCTGAATTGGTGAAGGATGGAGCGGCCGCCTTCCACCGACAGCTCATCAAAGGCGATCTCGCCAGCGAATACGACAACGAACTGCGGCTTTGGCTGGAAGAAGTGGGTGAGATCAACGTAGGCAAACGCCAGGACAGCAATGATCTACCCACGCAGGATCGATAGCAGCCCCGCTCGTTTCCCATTCCATGGCTTAGAGTTGATCCGCAAACTCGGTTCGTACCCTCTCCCCCGTCGTCAGGGGAGTGCAGTCCCAGGCAGGAGCCTGGGACCGAGGACAACTCAGTTCGTCAGGGGAGTGCAGTCCCAGGCAGGAGCCTGGGACCGAGGACAACTCAGTTCGTCAGGGGAGTGCAGTCCCAGGCAGGAGCCTGGGACCGAGGACAACTCAGTTCGTACCCTCTCCCCCGACTTCGGGGGAGAGGGCAGGGTG
>WPCK01093393.1_pt1 | contig 43332 bp, 41 predicted proteins | sample 5399851 | NCBI WGS metagenome assembly WPCK01 (sample SAMN12869471, study PRJNA574797) | sludge metagenome | isolation source: wastewater treatment of pH11 | place: China:Beijing | collected 2019-05-20
GAACGGGTTCCGGCAGACATTTCCCGGAAATACCGCGATAAAACGACGAGTTTCTTTTTCATGGACATACGCATGCCGCAGGGCGAGCCAGGGCCTTCAGACCCGGCGTTCAGGGAAATTGGCAATCAAGCCTGGCTTTGGATGCGGCAACGAGCGCGACAGAATTCCTTGCCGGCAACAGGTCCCTGCACGTGAATTGCCGGTTTTGCCGATCGATCCTGGAATGCAGATTGGGAGGTTCGAGATCGAAGTGAACCCGGGACCATCGGCAGGCGGAGGGAAGACCGGATTTGCCACAGAGATCGCAGAGGGCACAGAGAAAAGCCGGGCACGTCGAGATCTCGCCCCTCGACCCGCCCATCGGCAGGGATTAGGGTACTGCACATGGTTCATCGCCGGCATTGGGCAGATCAATTGTTGCCGATGAGCTGGTGAATGCCCCACACTATTGATCAGGCTGGAAGTAATCGTCGTGAAGATAGCGCGAATTTTTGCCCATCGGGTCGAGTTGCCGCTGCTGGAAGGATCCTACAAGTGGTCTGGTGGAAAATCGGTCAACGTATTCGACAGCACCATTGTCGGAGTAGAAACGGCTTGTGGGCTGACCGGATACGGAGAGGTCTGCCCGTTGGGGCCTTTTTACTTGCCCGCCTATGCCGAAGGCGTTCGCGGCGGAATGCGTGAACTCGCTCCACATTTGATTGGATATGATCCGCGAGAACTTTTTGTGCTCAACCAGCGAATGGACGCGGCACTCAAAGGGCATGCCTATGTCAAGTCCGGGATCGACATCGCCTGTTGGGATATCCTTGGAAAAGCAACGGGTCTTCCCGTGGCCACGTTGATGGGTGGACGGTTTGGCGAATCGGTCCGGCTGTATCGGGCAATCTCACAGGAGTCGGCCGAGGTCATGGCGACTCGAGTTGCCGAATATCGCAAACAGGGTTACACCCGGTTCCAGCTCAAGGTCGGAGGGAATCCGGACGAGGATATCGAGCGCATTCACGCCGTTCGGGGAATCCTGTCGCCAGGCGAACGACTTGTTGCGGACGCCAATACTGGCTGGACGCAACATGAAGCCATTCGCGTCGTTCGCGCCACGCGCGACCTCGATATTTATATTGAGCAGCCTTGCCTCACTTATGAAGAGTGCCTCGCCGTGCGGCGCAACACCCGGCACCCTTTTATTCTTGACGAGAACATCGATTCGCTGGACATGCTGGCGCGGGCGAAAAACGACCTGGCGGCCGACGTCGTCAATCTGAAGATAAGCAAGCTCGGTGGATTGACGAAAACGAGCCAGGTGAGAGACCTTTGCGTAAGCTGGGGCCTCGCCATGACTCTTGAGGATTCCTGGGGGGGCGACATTGCCACCGCCGCTATCGCTCATCTCGCGCACAGCACACCCGAGGCGTTTCGTTTCACAAGCACCGACTTTAACAGCTATGTAACGGTGTCCGTGGCGACGGGGGCTCCCCAGCGCCAAAATGGAACCATGCAGGCATCGGATTTGCCAGGACTGGGCGTTTCACTGCGGCAGGAAGTGATCGGTCCGCGGGTCCTCGAGGTCTTCTGAGAATCGCGACCTTGCCGCCAGGGACGGTAATGAATCGACGCCCGTCAAGCTGCCTTGCGTAGGCCGGGATTCTCGGAGACATATGGCCCAGAATTGGTCCTGCGCTCACACCAGGACTCGAACCAGTTGAAAAACCTGCTACCCAGTGTTCCCCTTACGTGGAAACACATTCCGGATAACAAGCCGATCGCCACTCCGGCGACAACGTCGCTTGGCCAATGGGCATCGAAAACCATTCGTTGAATTCCGCCGAGGATCGCCATGATCCAGAAAAGAATACGGCCTCTTGGAAAAAGATAGGAAAGCCCGATGGCGAGGCCAATGGCTGTCGCCGTATGTGACGAAGGGAAGGACTGCCACGCGTATCCGGACAACATGTCCGTCGGGTCAGACGGCTGGATCGTTGGGCTCCAGGTTTCAGCAATATCGACTAATGATGGATCGACAGAATTCGGCCGCTGTCGTGCAACCATCAATTTAATCAGGTTGGCCAGGCTGCCGGCAAAAAAAGCGGTCATCGCGAGCCGCGGGACATATCGCAGCTTGTCGCGGGACAGCAGGGCGATCAGGCCAACAATCACTGTCACACCGAATCCGTGAGCAAAGAACTCGGCCATGGCAATGGCACGACGAAGATCCCCTGGCCAATCGCGAACTTCCAGCATCACTTGCCTGATGGCAATGTCATGTGGATAGACCAGAACAGCGGAGCCAGCGGCAGCAAGAATGGCGAATGACCAAAAGGCCCATTGGCGGATTAGCGCCTTTCGGCATCGGTACATCGTTGGGGCAACTCCGGCAATCGCTTGAAGAGGTACTAGTTGTCGATGATGGTACGCTGGCGTCGCCGTCTGCGGCGGCTGAGGCCGTGTTGCCAGCTGGAAGTCTCACCTTCCTCGAACCAGTAGCCGCCAAGGACCTTGTAAAATGTCAGGATCACAAGTGCTCCGGCGGTTCCGACAAAAAACCCCTTGATACTTACCGGTTCGACACGGACGCCGTGGCTGAAAAACTGGAGGATGGCGCATCCGATAAGAGTTCCGACAATCCCCATCAACAAGGTTGCTACCGACCCTCCCGGATCGCGACCCGGCATAATGGCCTTGGCCGCCAGCCCGGTAACGGTGCCGAATCCTATCCAGGTCAGTCCGAGATTGGCGTATTCTTGAATCTGGTCCAGGTCCATGTGAATGTGTCCTGCAAGGGAAGCAATTCGGGCGCGGTCGCAGGACGTTTACCAGAATTCTGAGGAATCGCGAACAGCAGTTTTCCCAAAATTGCCGGCAATGCGGGAAACAACGGGATTCCAGTTTGACGAAGCAGCCCGAAAGCCGATAAAATCCGGGTAATGCAGAACCGGGACCTGGCAAGGGGTTGGCGGTCAAATTCGGGGATTCGTGCCATGAATGCATCGAGGCAATTCGGTATTACAACGATTGCCGTCGCGGTCGTGTTTCAGGCTGCAACGGTTCTTTCCGGGCAATTGATTAACGTTCAGGCTCCCGGGCAGCGGTCAGGCGACAATTTCTATGACCGTACGGGTGTGTCGTTCGGCATGTTTTTTCCGGGGAGCAACCGGATTTTTGGTTTTAATGGAGCGACGGTCACGCCAGGTATCACGGTGAGCCAGGGAAGCGCCGCAACCGCCTTGCCGCCGTTTGGCGGGTGGGACCCCAATGGAGATTTGCGAACCGGTGTGATTTACGGAGGTGGCGACTTTGGTTTTGGGTTGTCGATAGCCGCCGGCAAGGGGAACACTCGCAGTCTTGTCTCCAGTTCCCCGTCCGTCACCATGTTTAACGGGCAATCGGCGTCGATTTTTGATGGGGAAGCGAGGCCGTTTGTAACCTCGATCGGTCCAGGGCAGGGCGCTTCGACGGGTATGGGCCTGTTGCCGGTACAGCTTCCCCGACTTTATGTGCCACCCCGTATCGATCAGCCGATCAGCAGCCTTCCTCCGGACTATTCACGCCCGGAAAGCACAGCTCACAGGGGCGCGGAGAGTATTTCGGGAATCAAGAGCCGCAAGGCGGCCGAAAAGGCAGCGGCGAACGAAGAACTGGCCGCACGGATTGACGACGAAATTCGCGATGCCAGGTCGATGGTTGAAAAAGGCTCGACGGGCGCGGCCAGCATCAAATTTCGCAGGGCATTGCGGTGGATGGGCGAGAACAGTTCTTTTGCCGGCTTGCGGGAAAAAGTTGAACAGGAACTCGCGGCCATTCAGGAAAAGAAGTGAACCTTCTGCCGGATAGAGGCAGTTCATTCCCTGACATTTTCTTTCCCGGGTCCGCTGCCGCGAATGATCTTGTCATCGGCAAGTTCGCCGTTGGACAGATCCACTTCGATTTGCGACGAAAGGCCACGGGTAGCCGCCTTCTGTAACCGGCTCAGGTCGACTGGCTGGCGGAAATTCAGTTTCCAGCGCAAAAATCTCTCATTGGATGAATGCTCGATTGCCGCAACCCAGCGGTAGTCATCGGCCGCTTCCGGAACGGAAATAACGTCGACGTTTTCTATTCGACTCTTTCCTATCGGCAGGCGACATTCCAGACGCAGTGCCGGATGGTAGTCTTCCCAATAATTGACCTGATCGCTCGCAAAAAAGTGGAACAAGGGGGATTCAATCCGAACCTCGGCAGCAATAGTGTCCCCCTGTTCACTCCATTTCAGCAACCGCGGGTCCGCGTCGGCCATGGGGGGAAAAGGACGAAATGCCGGATCGCCAAAAAGAACACCTCCGGTCGACATCTGCCGCACAACGCTCCCCGGTGTCCTGTCAGTGCCCAGCGAAGTTCCCTCGGCCAGGGGTGAGATATTGACCTGGTTGTCTCCATTGAGCAAATGGGCCATGACTACACTTTGCAGGCCTTCGCGAAACAGTTCCCCAAGCGAATCGCCTGTCGTCGACAACAGGATGGCATCGCCCATCATGGTGGGACCGGCCGGGCGGGGACAAGTGTAGGCAAAATAGCCGGCAACCCCGCAATCAATGGCCTGGAGACAAAAACTGTCTTTCAGGTCGATCGAGTTTTTTCGGACTTTCATCTCGCGGTGATCTTCGTCATACCAGTTCTTTGTGACACCCGTATAACAGGCGATATTGAAGAGCACGCAACCGGAAAGATCGACTTGACGCAAATCGGATGCCTTGGGACCGGCCACGAGGCCATCGGGGTATCCGTGCGAAGCCATCAGGACGATCGATGACTGGCCGAGGCCGGGCATGGATTCCGATATAAATGAGGTGTCGCGATCCTGATCGGACTCCCCTTTCGCCAGATAACTGGTGACCTCAAGCTGGCCTTTGCGAAGCGGCCATTGCGACTTCTGAGTCATCGATTCTTTCAGCCCTGCGCCGCCAACTCCAAACATGGAAATCGAAGGCGCCGGCCGATCCGCGCCTGGCTCGGAGGCCAATACCAGTTTTTTTGCCGCGGCGCCGTCCCGTCCGGTTATCACGCCCCACGCGAAGTCAACGAAAGGATCGGCGTCAACTTCCGTCGAAAGTTTGAAGATCCGGTTTACGAGATTCACGTCGAGGTCTTCCGGATGGACGACAATTGCAACATGAGCGGGAGCGCAGTTTCGAAGTTCGTCCATCAAACGCTCCAGGTCCGCCGGACCGGAATTGACGATTTTGGCTGAATGTCGTTGCGCCAGCAGTTCCGCGGCAGGATAGAATTCGCTGGCTGGTTCAACCAGCGAGACCACCAGATACGGTCCTGAAGTGCCGGGTCGAACAGGCGCTTCAGTCGATTGTCCGCTGCAGGAAGTGCAAAACAACATCAGGCCGAGCGGGACGATAAAGAGCCATTGGCCACCCGATGAAAAAACGGGATCGGTATTGGGCTTTGTTGGCATTGTTCTTGCCTCGATAAACTCGTGTACTCAACGAAAACCACTGCAGAATGGAGTCACCAGATAGCGCCGGCGGCGCTCATCATTATTTCGCACTTCCGATGCCTAAAGGTAGCCAGGCAGGGAATCTGCCGGTCCAGCCAGTTGTCTTGTTACAGGCAAGTTGCGCCCGGTGTCGGTTACGTGACAGATTTTTCTGTTTTCACTGGCTTGATTTGCAGAATTTCAGGAAGTCGCCGGCAAAGCGGAAGCTTCCTGGAGGAGACCGGCTGCAGGGCGTCTTGTTTCCTGCCCAGGTCTCTACGCAGTACAATAGGCCAGCCCCCTGTTTTTTGGCGCCAGGTTACTGCCGGATTTTGCGGAATGGAATGACTTATGCGACCCAAGCTGCTCATTGCACTGGTTCATGTGATGGTCATCTGGCTGATTGCTGGCCGCTCTCTTTCTGCCCAGGCACAGGCCGTTCCGGTTTCCGCGGAAACGGCACGGGCGGAGGAGGCCTTGTCTGCCGATGAGCTCGCCGCCATTCGGGCGGTTGAAGCGGAACGCCGCAGGGTGATCGAACGCGTAATTGGCAGTGTTGTTTGCATTTACGGGCACGATCGCCAGGGCGGGGGATCGGGCGTCATCATTGACCCTTCGGGCATCGTTCTTACCAATCACCACGTGATCGAAGGTGCCGGAGTCAGCGGACTGGGCGGGCTTAACGAAGGAGTGTTATACGAATGGGACCTGATTGGAACCGATCCCGGCGGCGATGTGGCCATCATCAAACTTCGCGGAAAGGATGCCTTTCCTTTTTCTCCCCTCGGGGACTCCGACAAGGTGCGGGCAGGCGACTGGACGCTTGCCATGGGAAACCCGTTTTTGCTGGCGCAGGATCAAGTGGCTACGGTCACTCTGGGAATTGTCTCGGGCGTCGAGCGTTTTCAGGGTGGAACGGGAAACCAGCTTGTTTATGGGAACTGCATCCAGGTCGACACGTCGATCAACCCCGGGAATTCCGGTGGTCCGCTGTTCAACATGGATGGGGAAATCATTGGAATTAACGGGAGAGGGAGCTTTCGGGACCGGGGCCGCGTCAATGTCGGTCTTGGATACGCCATCAGTTCCAACCAGATTCGCAATTTCATTCCGGACTTGCTGGCAACGAAAGTCGCCCGGCACGGAACCCTCGATGCCAGTTTTTCGGAACGCGATGGAAAGATAGTGTGTTCGACACTCAATCTCGACAGCACGGTGGCCGAGGCCGGACTTGAATTGGGTGATGAGTTGCTGGAATTTGAGCAAAGGCCGATTCGTTATGTGAACCAGTTCAAGAATCTGATTTGCACGCTTCCCGCAAACTGGCCTGCAAACCTGAAAATTCGCAAGGAAGACGGCCGGAAACTTGAGATTACGGTTCGGCTGTTTGGCTTGCCATACAATTTTTCGGCCGATAACGGCAAGCCCGAAGAGAACCCGGAAAAGAACCCCGACGAGGAACCACCTCCGGGAGACAATCCTCCCAATGACAAGGATGACGGGAAGGACAAGAAAAAAGAGGAAGAACCCAGTCATAAAAATGAGGACCGGCAACCCTCCCGCGCCGAGGTATCGCAGGAAAGCCTGAAAAAATTCCTGACGAGTGAGCCGGACATGCCGGTTTTGGAAGATCGGAATCTGGAAACCGTCCGTGTTCTTCTCGATCGCTGGAAGTCGGAACTTCTTCCGGGAGATGCCGCACGGCAACAAAGTTGCTGGAAAATCGAGGACGAGATCGTTGACAAGAATGGAGTTGCGGGCAGCCAGTCGATTATGGTGGTATTGGATGGCCGATTTCGCGTGGAACACCGCCGAGGCGATCTGAAAGTGGTCGCCGGCTTCGACGGAGACAATTTCTGGACCGTTGTCAACGGTGTCAGGAAAGACCTTACCTTGATCGAAGCGAAGACCAATCCTGTGATCATCCAGGTAGTTGGAATGACTGGCCCGGCGGCTCCGGGGCTTCTCGAGACCTTTGGCAAGATCGGTCTGGAAGGGGGCGACAAGGTATTGGGCAAGTTGGCCAGCCGGCTCGTGATTCTCGACGAGCGCGGGGACTGGCTGTATTGCTGGTGCGGGCTTCCGTCGCCTGCATTTGAATTGCCCGGTTCGGCGAATCACTCCGGTTTGATTCGGCAGATTTCCGCTGACCGGGACTTGCGCAGGACCGGTGCCATCCAATACCTCGACTGGCAGGATTTTGGGGGATTCCTGGTGGCGAGGGAACGGCGTTGCGTCAGGGAACTTGACGGGCAACTCGAATGGACGGCAAAAGTTCTTGAATGTGCGCCGGCGGAAATCGATGCCGCCACTTTCCGGGGAGAACAGGAGTGACTGGATGAACAGACGCCGGCCAGGGTGTGCGTTTTGCGCGATCGTTCCCTTTTTGCTGTTCGTTTCAGCAAACGATTTTCTGCTCGCCCAGTCATCACTCAACGGAGTTTTTGACGGGGCGATTGATTATGCCCGAAAGCGGGTGGTCAAGGTATACGGCGCGACGGCTGGGCGCGTGGACGGTTACGCCAGTGGCGTGATCGTCTCACCGGACGGCTTGATCATCACCATGCAAGGTGTCTATCTCGATGGCTCCAACACGAGGGTTACCCTGCCCGATGGACGACAGGTCGAAGCGACCATTTTGAAAAGAAACCGGGAACTGCAGCTGGCATTGCTGAAGGTGGACGAGCCCACGCCGGAGTATTTTGAATTGACCCCGGAGGCCGTCGGTGCCAAGGGTGACTGGGTGGTCATGCTCAACAATGCCTTCAAGGTCGCTGATGGTGTGGAGCCGCTGTCCGTGAACCTTGGTATTATTTCTCTGGAGACAACGATCGATGCCCGGCTCGGATCGCGCGATATCGCCTACCGCGGGCCGCTGATACTTGTCGATGCGATCACCAGCAATCCTGGTGCCGGGGGTGGGGCGGTTGTGCTTGAATCCGGTCAACTGGTCGGTGCGATCGGCAAGGTCATCAACAGCTCGGAAACAAATACTCGTCTGAATTATGCGGTTCCCTCCAGGTTGCTGAAGCAATTTGTGGAAGGGACAACTGGCGAAAGCCCGGTGGAGGTCGCGGGCGGCAGGCAACCCGGCGAATTGGGCATTCGTCTTTTTCGAACTGGGGGGGCCCGGTCGCCAGCGTATATCGACAGGATCGACAAGGGATCGGCCGCGGATGCGGCGGGTTTCCGCCCGGATGATCTGGTCATTGCGATTGCCGGAACAAAAATTGGCACCATCAGGGAGTTTGATGAAGCCATGAAATCGGTTTTCGCCGGCGAGGAAGTCATCGTTGTTGTCAAACGAGGCGAAACGGTCTTGCGAGTCCCGGTCGTCCCCGCGGCAAAGGAAAAGTAACCCATGGCCAGGCATTCCGTAACACAATGGCGCTGTCGTCTGGTCGCGGGATTCGCCGGCATGGCGCTGGTAGCGGCGCTGACGGGAGAGTTGCCATCACAGGACCAGCGTGAAATCAACCAGGCCGAAGACGAGCTTGTTCTTCGGGGCATCCGGCTCGCTCCAAAAGCCTTTCGTGCAGCTGCTGCGCGAGTCGCTCCCTCTCTCGTAACCATCGAGTCGTTTGGCGGATCGAGTGCCATTGCCGGGAGAATCGGCGGAATTCGGCAACGAGGCGAGGGGAATACGACCGGACTGGTCCTGTCCCCGGACGGGCTGATCGTGACCAGTTCGTTCAACTTCATCGAGCAACCGAGGGTCATCACGGTCATCACCCACGACGGAAACCGGCATGTCGCAAGGGTGCTCGGTCGCGATGACACGCGTCGCATCTGTCTGCTTCAGATCGACGACGTCGAGGGGTTACCGGTTCCGGAAATTGTTCCCGCCGACGAAATTTTTGTCGGGCAGTGGGCCATCTCGGCCGGTGTCGGCTATGGCGATACGAATCCGGCGATTTCCACCGGAATCATCAGTGCCACGGGGCGATTTTCCGGCAAGGCCATTCAGACAGACGCAAACATCAGCCCGGCCAACTACGGCGGTCCGCTTGTCGATATTGAAGGCCGCGTGCTGGGAATCTGCGTGCCGTTATCCGGCGAGGGCCAGGAACTTGCTTCGGGCGTTGAATGGTATGATTCCGGAATCGGCTTCGCGATTCCTCTTGCCGGCCTCGAGCCCGTTCTGGAGCGAATGGGACGAGGCATTCACATTCAGCGGGCGTTTCTGGGCATCCAGTCGGAGAACGCTGAATCGGAAGAGGGTTCGGAAGGCATTCTCGTCACGTCGGTGGTCCGGACGTCGGCAGCGGAAAAGGCCGGTTTGCAAACCGGCGACGTTTTGCTGAAGATTGACGAAAAGCCCGTTCCGAATATTGCCGAATTGCGAAGCCTGCTTGGCAATTACTATGCCGGCGACAAGGTTTCACTGGTCTTTCGACGCGGCGAGGATGAGCAGACGATCGAGCTGGAACTGGGCGCGCCGGTACAGGAGAATTCGGAAGACACGCCCAGCCTTTTCCCTGGCAAGCGCAAATAGAACGAGGTGCATTGCCGCGGTTCGAACGTGGGCGGCAATCAGCGAACGGGATAACCGATTTCGCGCGGGTTTTCCAGGCCAAGCCGTTTCATCTTCTTGTACAACGTCGTCCGGTTGACGCCCAGCTGGTCGGCGGTCTCGTTCCGGTTCCAGTTATTTTCGCGGAGAACCTGAAGGATGATCTGGCGTTCGGGACCCTCGAGCGCTTCCTTGAGCGTCTGGCGGGTGCTTGCGGCGACAATCCCAACGGGCATGCCATTGCTGATGTGGGCGGGCAGGTCCGCCATCGTCACTCGCGGGCCTTTTCCGAGGAGTACCGCCCGTTCGACAACATTTTGCAGTTCCCGGACGTTGCCGGGCCAGTGCCAGGCCTGGAGAGCATTCAGCGATGCGCCATCGAATCCGTCAAAATGCCTTCCGGTGCTCTCGCAAATCTGTTTCAGGAAATGGTCGGCAAGGACTGGAATGTCGGCCACCCGTTCGCTCAGCGAGGGAAGCTGCAGGTTGATCACGTTGATCCGGTAGAAAAGGTCCTGGCGAAACCGGCCCTCGAGGACAGCCTTTTGCAAATCTTCATTCGTCGCCAGAATGACGCGGGTATCAACAGACCAGGTCCTGGTTCCCCCCACCTGTTCGAATTGCAATTCCTGAAGGACGCGCAGCAGTTTGACTTGCATTGCCGGCGATGCTGTACCGATCTCATCGAGGAAGAGCGTACCGTGGTCGGCCTGGGCGAACTTGCCTTCCTTGTTTCCGGTTGCTCCGGTAAACGCGCCGGCCACATGTCCAAAGAGCTCACTCTCCAGCAAGGTTTCCGGCAGCGCGCCGCAGGCGACTTCCACAAACGGCTTGTCGCGACGCCCGCTCATGCGATGGATGGCGCGAGCGACAAGAGACTTGCCGGTCCCGCTTTCACCGGTGATCAATACCGTTGCCCTCGTGTCGGCAATGCTGTTGATCACGTCATAAATGCGCTGCATCTGCGGCGCATCGCCGATGATGTTTTCAAGACCGAAGCGGTTATCCAGCTGCTTTTTCAGCTGCATGTTTTCTGCCAGGATTTGCTGGCTGGACATGGCCTTCCGGACGGCAATCATCAACTCCTCATCGATCAGCGGCTTGGTCAGCAAGTCGTGAGCGCCTTCGCGAAGAGCTTCGATTGCCGAATCAACAGTGCCATAACCCGTCATGAGGATCACTGGCAACGAAGGCTGATTGGCGCGACAATGTTTGAGAATCTGGAATCCGTCTCCGTCGGCCAGCTGAACATCGACAACGGCCACGTCAAACGGAAATTGATCGATGCAACTTCGGGCCTGGGCAACGGAGCTTGCCACGGTCACCGAATAGCCCTGCGACTCGATCCAGCCGGACATGGAGTCGAGGAGGTGCCTGTCGTCATCAACCAGCAGCATTCGGGGCAACGATTTCAGATTCATGGCGGATTGGTCTGTGTTGTCTGCTTGGAGGACGATTTGGCACGGGCGCGAAACTGGCGCAATCGCGCGAACTTGGCGCATAAGGGGCGCAGGGGCCGTATGCGACATGATTACTTAGGTTGTCCAAAGCCACCGGTCAAAAAACGCCGGGTGTTGGAGAGTCAAAACCGGGATTTTGCAGCTCCGGCGGCAAAGCGCGCCCTCGCAATCGTCACAAGCAGCGAATCCGGACCGCGGTTCCCTGCGGAATACGTGGCGGATGAATATACTGATCGTTGCGGCTTCCGATGGCAAAGCAGGGGGATTCCGGGACGGCCAGCCGGATTTCACCGAATGACCGGATCTCCAGGGCATTCCCTTGTCACACGACATTCTCATCATTGATCGCTACCCCGTTGAAGTCGCTGGTTTTCAGCAAGTGCTGGAACAGGCGGGATTTCGCGTCGTCGTTACGACAACGGACCGGCCGGAATCGTTGCCGCCGGACCTTGCCGTCGATCTGTTGATTTTTGAAACGTCCTCGGGGAGGCTCGAATACAAACGGCTTCAACGCACCCTGGCATCCCTCATGAAGGTGAACCCGAAGATGTTGTTGATTGCCTTTTCCGAAACGGAATGGCCTTCGCAGGTTGCCCGCGCCATGATCCTCGGTGCAAATGACTACCTGCTCAAATCAGATCCGGTTGAAATCCTCGTGTCAGCCGTAAAACTTGCACTGTCGGGAAAGAACCCGCCTGTCGAAAGCCGTATTTTGCGGATGAAGACGTGGCTTCATGCTCCGGTGGTTACCGATACCCGTATCCCCGAACTGACGACTCGAGAGCAACAAGTCCTTCGTCACCTGGGCGTCGGACTGGCCAACCAGGAAATAGCTGCGTCATTGCAGGTGAGTGTTGAAACCGTCAAGGAGCTGGTGCAAAGCCTGCTGCGCAAACTGGGTGCCGACGACCGGACGGCAGCTGCCGTCAAGGCGATTCGACTCGGCCTTGCTTGAAGAACCCTGGCCGATAGACATGTCGGGTTCGGCAAGTTTGATTCAGGTTGCCCCGGTGCCTTCGGTTGTTCAAGCCTGATGGCTCATTGATCGCGCTTCCGGTCGCTTACCCACTGCTGCATGACAAGTTGCGGGAAGACCCAGGCGTCATGTGCATAGCGCCGCACCAGTCGCCGCGGATCTGTCAGCATTCGATGAGCCCATTCCAGACCGGCATTTTGCAGCCAGACCGGAGCGCGGGTCTGTTCGCCTGCAAGGAAGTCAATCGTTGCTCCGACGCATAGCGCCACCGGGGCCGGAATCCGATCATGATGCCGATACACCCACAATTCCTGTTTGGGTGCTCCCAGTCCCACGACCACGACCTGTGGGCGCACCAATGCAATTCGTCCAAGCACGTATTCACATTCCTCGGGATCGTTTTCGAATCCCGGCGGTGGACTGTAGATTCCCACTGTTCTGACACCGGGCCATCGCCGTGACATGTTGTCTGCGGCACGCATTCCGACACCTGGCGCGGCTCCAAGCAGGAAAACACGCAATGGCCTGGCAGGATCCGCGGCCGAAAACAGGGCAGGAACCAGGTCGGAGCCGGGTACACGTCCGGGAACCGGTTTTCCCAACAACTTTGAGGCCCAGACAATCGGATGCCCGTCGGCGAGTGTCAGATGGGCGTGGCGATAGGCTTCCCGCAACTCCTCGTTCTCACTGAGCAGAACCGCATGGTCGACATTGGGCGTGACAACGAATCGGCAAGGCCTTTGATCTTCGCGAACCCAGCAAAGGATGCGGGACACGGCATCCTCCATCCGGATCGCATCGATTTCTATTCCAAACATCCGGCTTTTCGCTGTATCCATAAAGTCCAGTGAGTCCAGTGGAGGAGTTCGCCTGATTTTGGAAGTGACTGTCCACAAAACATGCCATGCAACACGGTCCGGGCTGAAAGAAACCGGGTTGTTGGCGAGGAGCACCCTGCCCATTGTCAGAGTTGTAACCGTTGCGACAGAAAATCCGGAAAACGGGGTTGTAGCGGGGAAATCTGTCCGATCCGTCCGCTACAAGGTTTGCCAGTCGTGTTGCCATGACCAACACTTGACCTGATTCTGCAGTCATTGACTCGCTGAAGAGATCCGGATCTTCGCACAGGCGACACACAAATCTGACAGGTGGCGACGAGTGTACGGAAAGGGGATAACAGAAAGCCGCAAGAAGCGGCCCCTGCTGGTCGACGCATGGCGACTTGCGACCTGGCCGTGGCGACACTGGTATTTGCGCAATGCCAGAAGTCGGGGGACCGTGCCCGTGGCCATCCTCTTTTATCATCGCGTCGCTGACGGGGATATGACCCCGTGGACGATCTCGCCAGGGAGATTCGAAAATCACCTGAGCTGGCTCTGCGACCATTTCGAACTCGTCTCCCTGCAGGAGGCCCAGCGGCGGATCCGCAGTGGAAACAATTCTGTGCCGACGCTTTCCATCACATTTGACGATGGATACGCCGACAACAGCAGCTACGCGATTCCTTTGTTGATCGGACGAAGGATTCCTTTCACTTATTTTGTCACGACCGGTTTCGTGTTGAGCGGCAATGCCTTTCCCCACGATCTCGAGCTGGGAAAATGCAGCCTGCCGAACTCGGTGGATGCAATCCGGGCGATGGCTGACGCCGGCGTTGAAATCGGAAGCCATACCCGAACCCACATCGATCTTGGCCAGGTCACCGATCCGGCAAGATTGTATGACGAGGTTATTGCTGCCTCGCAACAACTCGGCGAATTGATCGGTCGGCGAATTCGTTATTTCGCTTTCCCCTATGGGCAACCCGCCAATCTGAACAGCGAAGTGTTTTCCCTGGCGCGCCGGCATGGCCTGGAAGGCATCTGTTCCGCCTATGGAGGCTGGAATGAAACGGGGACGGAAGGATTCCACCTGAAACGCTTTCACGGAGACCCCGATCTGGCCTATATACGCAACTGGCTGACGTTCGATCCGCGCGGCCGGAACAAGTGGCATTTCCCGGAGGTTGACCGGATGGTGGATGAATCGCGAGTTGCCGCCGGCTACAAGTCTTTCACAGAACCCGCCTTGCCGGTCGGAGCACTTTGCAACGTACCCGTTACGCCTGTTGCAGATCAGGTGACGAATCGATGACGAGTTTGCCTTCGCCGGGCCGTCGCGCGCCGCTCAAGGTGATGTTCCTGATCACCAGCATGGAAACGGGTGGCGCAGAGGTTCTTTTGTATAACCTGATGCGGAGCCTGGATCCGGCGCGTTGCTTGCCGGAACTGGCATGTTTGAAACATCCGGGAGAACTTGGCGAACTGGTAGCGCGGCAGTTCCCCGCCCACCACGACCTGATTCGGCACAAGTTCGACGCGTCCGTCGTCGGTCGCCTGACGCGGCTGATGAAAGCGCGGCAAATCGACGCAGTCGTGACTGTCGGCGCCGGCGACAAGATGTTCTGGGGGAGGCTGGCCGCCCGCCGCGCCGGTGTACCCGTGATTCTTTCAGCGTTGCACTCGACCGGATGGCCGGACAACGTTGGCCTGTTCAACCGGTTACTTACACCGATCACCGACGCATTCATCGCTGTTGCCGAACCTCATCGAAAGTACCTGATTGAGAAAGAGGGATTTCCTGCCTCGAAGGTACGCCTGATTCGCAACGGCATTGATACGGCGCGTTTTGTTGCGGACCCCCATGCCCGAAACGCGTTTCGCGACCGGTGGAAGATTCCGCGCGAGGCACCGGTTGTTGGAATCGTCGCGGCCCTGCGTCCCGAGAAAAATCACGAGCTTTTTCTTTCCGTGTCCGAGACTGTGGGCAGAGAATTAACTGACGCCCGTTTTGTGATTGCAGGAGACGGAGTTCAGCGGCCTGGGCTTGAAAAGATGGCCTCGTCGCTTGACTGCCGTTCTCGTGTGATTTTTGTCGGGAACTGCAGGGAGATTCCCGCAGCGCTTTCGGCGATGGACCTGTTCGCCCTTACCAGTCACAACGAGGCGAGCCCGGTCTCGATTCTGGAGGCGATGTCCTGTGGCCTGCCGGTGGTCGCCCCCCGCGTCGGGTCGATCGATCAGGCGGTCGTGCATGGCCTGACCGGATTTCTTGCCGATTCCGGAGATCATGACGCGTTTGCCGGATACTGGAAAACGCTGCTTGCCGATCGCTCCCTCGCGGCAAGGTTTGGCGAATCCGGCCGACAGCACGTCATGCGCTACGGTTCTCTGGAGGCAATGACCTGCGGTTACATGGATCTGATTGAAGAAGTTTATCGACGAAAAACCGGCGACAACCGGAATTCATCGAATCCAGTCGTTGGCATACCCTTTCCGGGCGTCGAATCCACACCGCATCCAGGCTCTTTTCCGCAAGCCATTCCGTAGTCGATCACCCTGCGGATGCGGCGACGCCGGAATAAAGACCACCCGGAAAGAGAAACCGCCAGAATCATGCTCGTGGCCGGTTCCGGGATCACGAATGAATTGCCATCGAGGTAAAGCCCGCCGAACTGGGTGTGATTGAACAAGGCCCAGGTTCCGGCAGGGTCTTCCGAATTGTAGCCGTAGAGACGGAAGGTCACTGTCGTACCTCCCATGATCCCGGACAGGCCGGTCAATCCAATCATCTGATCGCGCTGAAAAATATTGTCGGGAACCGTAAACTCCGGCCCCTGATTGGCAAAGGTTGCGAATCCGTCGGTGCTCGTTCTCAGCTGAAAGTTTCGTATCCCGGTTGCGATTCTTCGCTCGTTGAAGAACAGGGTATTCAGGCTGGTCAAGGTGTTCGGCTGAGTCGTAATTGAAAACTGGTAATAGTCGTCGGGATCCAGTCCGGACGTTGACCAGGCTCGGGAGTTGAATCCATCGGTAAAGATCTCTGAGCCCAATGCCGTTGCGATTATCCCGGGTCCGCGCACCAGGTCGGCTGCCGTGACGTTTGGGTGCTTGCTGGAGAAAGGTTCGCTGGGCTCATCCCCCAGGTCACCAAAGAAATCATACTTGACGATCAGATCCGGTCTGGCTTCGGCGGGTCCGCTGCATCCGATGATTGCGCCCGCAAAGACCATCCAGAGTTTCAGGTTCCGCCACATACCAGCACCGTTCTGCAAGAGCACAGGCAATCCCGCTTGTCGGGGATTCACCCAACCTTGATTTTAACCTTGTCGAAACCGCGTTTCAAAACAGGCCGCAGCAGGGGAATTTGCCGCAAGTTAATGGGTTATTTGCAGGCAAAAGAAGGCAGAACGCCAGCCGATGCTCCTCGATTCAATGCCATGCAAACGGGAATGGTGAATTTCGGCCGGCAGGACCAATATGCCGGTCACAGGGGCTCTTTATCAGGACCGTTGAGGCCCTTCTTCAAGGGCCCATTCTGGACTCTGCGAGCGGGCGTCATGTTGATACAATGCGGACCCTGATTGCCGAACCCCCGCTCCGGGCAAATGAAAGCCGTTTCAATACCTATTCTGGTCGGATTGGCCAAACTGTTTTCAGGTGCCACGTTGCGCTGGGTGGATTGTCAGCCGGATACCTGTCAGCGTGTTTATTTTGCGAACCATACAAGTCATCTGGACGCCCTGGTATTGTGGGCTTCACTCCCCCGGCAGATTCGGGCTTTGACTCGCCCCGTGGCGGCCAAGGACTATTGGGATCGCGGGCCCGTGCGGCGGTACGTGGCCGGGTTGTTCAATGCCCTGTTGATCGATCGGGAGGAGATCAAGGTCCACAACAGCCCGATCGACATGACGATCCGTGAAATGGGAACCGAACATTCCCTGATCATATTTCCGGAGGGAAGTCGAAACACCGATCCGGAGATGAAACCGTTCAAGAGCGGTTTGTATTATTTGTCAAAGAAGCGGCCTGAACTCGAGCTTGTACCCGTTTATCTGAACAATATGAACCGGATCATGCCAAAGGGAGAGTTCCTGCCGATTCCCTTGCTAAGTTCGATCACTATCGGCCCTCCCATCTGGCTTGATCCGGGGGAGTCGAAAAATGAATTCCTTGAGCGTGCCCGAAAGGCCGTGCAGCAGCTCCGCGATGTCTGATTCGCGGGTTGCAGGCGAAGCGGCGTTGAAAACTTCAATCACGAAAGTCTACTGGGTCCCAACCTGAAAGTCCGTTGCCTTGTTCCATTTCCGGTTATTTGACCAACCGACGCTGATCCTGCTCCTGACGAATCTCGGGGCCCTGGCAGTGCTTGCCGCCGTCGGTCGATATTTGCGCAAACGGTCAGAAACCGAACTCGACGTGCAAATCGTTCGCGTGTTCAACAAGAACATTGTGGCATGGATGATTGTCTGCTCGGTACTGGCGGTTGCCCTGATGTCGCATTGGGTGGTGACCGTTGTCTTTTTCTGGGGAGTCTCGTTCTGGGCGCAACGGGAGTTCATCACATTGACGCCCACCCGCCCCAGTGATCATCGGACCCTGTTCTGGGTCCTGTTGCTGTTTCCGATTCTGCAGTATGTGCTTGTCGGAATGGAGTGGTATGAACTCTATACGATAGTCCTTCCGGTCTACGGTTCGCTGTTTGTTGCGGCCAGAATTGCCTTTGCCGACGATCCCGAGCGATTTCTCGAGAGGATTGCCAAGATCCAGTTCGGCCTGCTGATCACGGTATTTGCGCTCAGTCATGCGCCGGCCCTGCTGACACTGGAACAATTGCGCACTTACGACAGTGAACTCGGACGGTGGGTCCTGTGGAACGGTGCCAACGGCGGCTTGTTGCTCTACCTGGTGGTCATCGTGCAAATCAGCGACCTGATTCACTTTGTTGTCGACCGGAGTTTCGGCAAGCACATCATAGCCCCGCATGTCAATCAGATTCGCACATGGGAAGGCCTGATCGTCGCCGCGGTACTGTCCGGAGTTGCCGGAATCGTCATTCAGCTGTTCCTGCCCGTGACCCCGTTCTATTTCCTCGGTTCCGGGTTCATGGCGATGATTATCTCGGTCATGGGAAGTTCCGGCGGAATGACCATGTCGGCGATCAAAAGGGACCGCGGAGTTTCGACGGGGGGAAAACTCGTCCAGGGACATCTGGGAGTGCTTGACCGGATTGCCTCGCTTTGTTTTGCAGCGCCGATCTTCTTTCATGTGACCCGCTATTTCCTGGAACAGCCCGTTGAACCGGAAACCTCGTCGCCGCAACAATCCCTGATGGATTTCACGAGCTGGTGGGTTTGATGACGGTTCCGGATGACGAAATTCCTGCGGAGACTCTTGAGGCGGCGCTTGCCGCTCACGCAATTTCAATGCCGGCCGGGACTTCCGATCGTCTTGCCGAGTGGTGCCGGATGACCTGGGAGGCGAATTCCCGCATCAATTTGACCCGCCACACCACCTGGTCCCATTTCGTGGGGCGGGACCTCGTTGATGTCTTGCAGTTGTCGGCCCTTCTCACCGCCGGCACCAGCATCCTCGATATTGGTTCAGGTGGCGGAGTCCCGGGTCTGGTATTGGCCATCTTGCGCCCGGACCTGGTGGTTTCTGTATGCGACTCGACGGCAAAAAAGGCCCGCTTGCTCGAAGAGTTTTCGAAGTCAATGAAACTCCCTGTTCGCGTGTTCAACGACCGCGCGGAAAATATTCTCCGGACAGAGGCGTTTGATTGCTGCACAGCCCGCGCGGCAGGCCCCATGCGGAAACTGCTTTCGTGGCTGGACGGTCGCTGGAGCAACGCCCGAAAACTCTACGCCTTCAAAGGACCCCGCTGGAGGGACGAACTGGCGGAGGCAAAGGAGCGCGGATTAACACGCAGGCTGCTCGTTTCGGAAGTGGCCCGGTATCCGCTGCATTCGACAGACCCTGCAGCACCTTCCGTCGACAGCGTGATTGTGAGAATCATGCCCGATGACCGTCCCACATCTGCCTGATCATTCCGGCGACGGCAATCAGGGAATCACGAATGAGCCAGTGTGATTTGTCCCTGTCACCTGCGACATTGGAAATGCCGCGCAGGATGGTCAAGTCGATACCGGCCCGGCAGGCGGCGAGCGCGACGGAATAGCCTTCCATGTCCTCGCACGCCGCTTCAGGAAAACGGCCGCGGCGAATCGAGACCTGATCAGCGGTTCCCGCGGCAGAAGTTACTGTCAGCAACAACCTTGCTGCCGAAAGTCCTGCAGCGGTCTTGAGCGGCACGGCTTCGTTACCCGCAAACCTGTCGTACGGTGACAGGTTCAAAATCCCGGCATCGCCTGGCAAGACGAGTTCATGTTCGGGTCCGGCTCCAATCCCCCACATGGCGACCTCTCGAAAGCAGGTTGCGGTTCCCGGGGGATAAAGGCCCGGGTCATATGTCCCGGCAATTCCGGCCAGAACAGCCGTTTTGGTGTGACCTTGATCAGAACAAGTGGCGAACAGCCTGGCAGCTTCAACGCCGGCTGAAACCGGGCCGAAACCGACACGATGCAGAGGAATATTGTCCGGCAACAGACTCGCGAGTATCGACCGCTCCATTTCCGTCGGAACGAGAATAATCAACTCTTCAGTCAACGCTTTTCTCTTTCACGCGCTTCAGGTTCTGACGGTCCCTGGCAAAAACGGCCTCCCGGCTGAATACGTAACTGGCGAGCACGGACAATCCGGCCATCGCTCCACACCATGCGGCGCCGCGCATCTGGTGGCTGACCGATATTTGCAGGAAACGGGGTATGATGCCGCTGTTGTCTCCAAGCCACAGGGAAATGCCAAAGAAACCCATGATGCACGCCGAGGCCAGAAAGTAAACGGCGAGCGATCGATAGGCGCCGAAATCTTCGACGGTCGCAATAAAAGCAGAATAGAGGACATGCAATCCGCCGGCAAATGCCAGCAACCAGATCCATCGGCCAGGCGGCGCAACAACATCAGCGTTCATGAGCACTGACCATTGCATCAAGGCAGGAGTCGCCACGATGACGCCGATCACCAAAACGCCAACCGCCAGCACATATCGAAGAAACCGGTCGTCCTGTTCCCGCTCGGGGCCCGACCGATCGATATCGATGCGTATCTTTTCCTCAATTGGAGGTGCGACCGGGATGTCTGGCCCGCCATCCTGGAATTGCGGAGTCCGGTAGCCTGGAAGCCGGGTTTTCCGTTTCATGGCCAACGCAAGGAAAGCGGGTTCACGGCTGGCCTTGTCCTGGCTGAACCGGGAGCTTCGGCCGATCGTACTCAATCTTGACAATAGTTGGCTTCACATACCGCTCGCGCTTTTTGGGAAAGCAGACGACGATCAGTGCCAACAACACCAGCAGGAACACCAGCAAATAAGCCATCGTATAATTCATGAAACGTTTCCTTGCCGGATTCGAACGGGAACTCTGCTTATTCTAGCATGCCCCACCCCGGCCTGTCATGATTTCTGGGCCAGGATATCGGCAAGGGTGCGGGCGACACTGTCGATCGGCACATCGTCCTGCTGGCCGCTCTCCATCCATTTGATTCGAACCAGTCCTTTTTCCAGTTCGTCACCACCGGCGACAACGCATGCCTTGTGCCCGCGGTGGTCGGCGTACTTGAATTGGGCGGCCAGTTTGCGGGCATCGGGATAGACTTCCACATGCAGTCCCGTTGAACGGATATCGCCGGCGATCGCCAGATATCTGCCTGAATGTTCCTGGCCAAAATTGACAATCAGCACGTCAGCCGGTGTCCTGGAGGCGGGCAACAGGCCAAGCGTTTCAAGTGCCGTCAGCATCCGGTCGAGTCCGAGTGAGGCGCCAATCCCGGGGAGTTCCTGTTTCGTGTACAGTCCGGCGAGGTTGTCGTAGCGTCCTCCGGAGCAAACACTGCCGATACCGGGCAGGTCTTCCAAAATGGTTTCGAAGACCGAACCGGTGTAATAGTCCAGTCCGCGGGCAATGGAAGGATCGATGCGGAAATTCGCCGGGTTCGCGCCTGACGACTTCACAAGCGAATCCAGTTCGCGAAGTTCGGCAAGCCCTTGTCCGGCAAGCTCGTTATTGCCGGAAAGCGTTTCGAGCCTTTCGAGAACCTGCGGATTTGTCCCTTTCAGCGCGACCATTTCAAGGATGTTGGCGATCTGGCCGTCGGCGATCCCCGACGCCCGGAGTTCGTCGGCAACCGGTGCCGTCCCTCCGGCCTTGTCGAGCTTGTCCACGGCCCGCAAGACCTGTGCGGATCTGTCGCGAAGCCCGAATTGGTCAAGCATCCCGTTCAACAACTTGCGGTTGTTGATGCGGATGACAAACCGTTCGATTCCCAGAGCGCGGATCAGGTCATGAATCACCAGCGCTGTTTCCGCATCGCTGAGAACAGAAGTCGTGCCGATAGTATCGAAATCGGCCTGAATGAATTCCCGGTAACGACCAGCCTGTTGTCGTTCGCCGCGCCAGACAGTTCCGATATGGTAGCGCCTGAAAGGCATCCCCAGCTTGCCGTAATGCTGTGCGACAAAGCGGGCCAGTGGTACGGTCAGGTCGAACCGCATGCCGACACTGCGACCACCGTTATCCACGAAGTGGTACATTTGCCGGTCGGTTTCCTCGCTCCCCTTCCCTGTAAGGATTTCCAGAAACTCGAGTGTCGGCGTATCGATCGGCGCAAATCCCCACGAGCGAAACGTTCTCCGCGCCGTTTCCATCAACCATTCGCGGGGCATCATCGATTCCGGCAAGAAATCGCGAAAGCCCGGGAGTGTCTTCGGCTCAATGATCTTGCGGTTCATGGCCGGATTCAGGCAGTCTGGAGGATCGGCAGCAGATCCGGTTTGCGAGAGCGGAATCCGGACTCTCCTGGCTCGGCAAACATTGCATCAATATAGTCCTGAACCTGTTCGGAAGTTTCGAAATAGCGGTCGTAGGTCCAGTCGTCTTCGTATTCACATTCATCGGTGGAATACTCCCGGCAGATTTGCGGCCGGTATTCGTAGATTCCGCAGCGCTGATCGGGCTGAAGATGTTTGCAGGCGGTATGCACCATCAGGTACCAGGTTTCGTCCTCGGTAAAGACGGTCGCCCGATCGTGCATGATGAACCAGCGAATGTACTCGAAGTCCTTTAATTCGGTCGGTTCGTCCATGGGAAGCGCAAAATACCGGCAACATTTTGCCGGGCAGAACTGGCAAAGCACCTCCCCTTCCCTGAGTTCATCCCTGTTCGGTTTGTTGCCTCGTGCGATCATCGGCCTGAGTCGTCCTGTGAGAATGGATCCTGAAACTGCCTTATTTCTTTGTCCAGTCGCGACGCTGCCGCGAGCTGGGGATTCCGAGCAGATCACGGTATTTGGCCACCGTCCGGCGTGCAACCGGAAAACCGCCGGCGGCAAGTCTTTTCACCAGTTCGTCATCACTTAACGGATCTGCCTTGTCTTCCGCGGCGACAATTTCCTGCAGCTTGATGCGGATCTCATCCCAGGTGACGTCTTCACCGGTATCGTTGGTCGTGCCACCGACGAAGAACTTCCGCAACGGAAATATGCCGCTCGGCGTATCAATCCACTTGTCGTCGACAGCCCGGCTGACGGTAGTCAGGTGAACGCCAACCTTGTCGGCGATTTCCTGCCGTTTGAGAGGCTGGATAAAACGGGGTCCCTTTTCAAAAAACGCCCGCTGGTGATTGACAATTTCCTGGGCAACCCGGGAAATTGTATTGCGGCGCTGTTCGATAGAGTCGATGAGCCACTGGGCCGCCATGATTTTCTGTTTGATGAAATCGCGCTCTTCCGGCGTGGCCTGGCCGTTTGCCAGGCGTTTTCGATAGTACTTGCTTATGTACAGGCCACGACCTGGTCCATCATCGACCTTGACAACGTAATTGCCATTGGCATCCAGATCGACCTTGATCTCCGGAGTCACGGGCTGCGCAGAACGGCTGCCAAAGCTGGATGCAGGACGTGGATTGAGTTTTCGCAATTCATCCCACGCCTTCTGGATGTCTTCAATGGAATCTCCCGTCGCCTTGCGTATCTGGGGAAGGCGGTTATCGCGGAGATCCTCGAGGTGATTCGTAATAAGCATGCGCACCTTGTCCGCCATCGGCATCGAATCATCCAGTTGCAACAAAAGGCACTCCTGGAGATTCCTCGCGGCGATTCCGCGGGGCTCAAGCGACTGCACGATCTTCAGGGCCTCTTCGGCAAGGTTCAGGTCCTCCTGATCGGCTCCGGGAGGCAGCAAGTCCCTGAGGGAGACGCGTAAATACCCCCCATCCTCGGGAGCCAGCGCCGAAATAATCCTTTCGCACATCAGATCGAGCTGCGGGCTGATCTCCAGCTCGCCCAGCTGGTGAAGCAGGAAGTCCTGCAGCGTCTCGTTTTTTTCGGCGATATTGGATATCAGGTCGTGTTGCCGGCTCGACTCATCTTCAATGCGGTTTGAACTGGAACGCGGGCGTTCGTCAAAATACTCCGGAACTTCGTTGTCCATATTGAGCAAACGCTCAAAATCGTCCTCATTCTTTCCATCCTCGGCAACGACCATCTCGCGCTCATCCATGTCGGCGCCCGTGGGGGCAGCTTCCGCATCTTCATCAGGAAGGGCCGGATCGCTCTCCTGCATCTCGAGCACAGGGTTTTCGATCAGTTCCTGCTCGATCTGCTCCTGCAACTCGGTCATCGGCATTTGCAGGATTTTCATGGACAGGATCATTCGCGGTGAAAGCGTCTGCAGCTGTTTCTGCTGCATGTGCTGGCCGAGATTGAATCGCATGCTCATGGCTGGTTGACGAACAGGTCAAGAATCCGATTGAAGAAAAGTCCGGGACCCATCGCTGACCAATAATATGGCCGGTCCGCAGACAGGGATTGTAGCCTTTCAAGTACGATCAGGCGACCACTATTTCCCGGAGGGGGGAGCGGTGTTCTTTTCCTTTTCTGGAGAACCGGGACCGGAGTCGATTTCCCATGGCAAGGGGGACTGGATCCGAACCGACACCGCCTCGCGCTGTTTTTCGGCAATTCTCTGAAAAAGTTCCTTGACGGCAGCGGCCCGCACCTTCGATTTGTTCAGATACCAGGGAATGGCTCCGGGTTCGATTTCAAGAATTCGAATCAGGTGAATGCCGGCACGGGTCCTGACGGGAGCGGATATTTCGCTCAACCCAAGCTCAAACGCCGCGTCTGTAAACTCGGCCGCCATCGGGCCGTCCCTTTCGATCCACCCGATATCGCCTCCCTTGTCCGAAGTAGGCGCCGAAGAATATTTTGCCACTGCGGCATCCCAGGCGATGTCCCCCGCCTTCAGCCCTTCAAGAATCGAACTGGCCAGTTTCTCGAGTTGCGCCCGGTCGGCCTCGGGCGCATTGGGGTCACAGGCAAGCAACAGATGGGCGACATGCAACCGCGTTCCGTCAAAACGGGTCCGGTTTCGCTCAAAGTACTTTTCGAGTACCTCGTCGGTGATGGTCGCGGCGATGTACCTCGCCCATACGTCTTCCCAGCGAAGATTAAAGCGCAGACTCGCCAGGGACTGCCCGGAATCTGCCAGCCACTGTTCGAGCGAAAGTTCGCGTTTGCCCAGTTCGGCGACAAGGCCATCAATCTTCAATGCCAGCTCGGCATCCGTCAATCGAAACTCCCCCTCGGAGAGTTTGGTTGTGACCAGTTGCTGATCGATGAGCTGTTCGAGAAGGGCCGTGCGAAAAGCAGATTCCAGCTTCGGCTCAAGCTCCTTTCCATCGAGCCGCGACCGGTACTCCCAGTCCACCTGGGAAAGAAGAATCGTCCCGTTTTCGCCAATCTCGGCAACAACCGGGTCTGATTTGACCTCGTTCTCCTGCGCAAGTCCCTCGTTTCCGCGCAGACAGCAGAGGAAGATGATCGCCAAAAACCGCCGGGAGTTCATTCGAACCGTTTTCATGATTTCAATCCGTGGCCCCTTACGGGTCCAATTATCCGCATTTTCCGGATCATGGCAACAAAACGGATGGAAACCCGGCGGGGAGGGTTTCGGGTCAATTCAACGCGCGGCTGACGTAACCTAGGCTTTGTCCAGAACGGGTTCGCGGACCCGCCTTTGCACATAAAGACCCACAGCCCGTCGCTCCTGTTCTTACCGTCGTGAATTGTCGCCAGCCAGAACATTTCAGCGTATCCTGCCGGACTCTCGCCGTACAGGACGAAGCGCCATTTCATTTCTGCCACCGCAAGCCGCTCACGATTTGCGCTCAATTGGCGCTCACAGTTCTGTTGTTGCTGCAACCGTCATCCGGCGCGGCCCAGCAAAATGTGAATGTGCTGGTCAAGGGAAACGCCAAAGAGACGTTTGGCCGAACGATAGCCTTGTCGGGCTCGCAAGCCATCCTTTTTCGCCGGGATGGCAGAATCGTCCAGTTCCGGAAGTCCGATGGATACACGTTTCAACCCTCGAGCACGGTATTTGAGCCCTACACCAGTCTGAAAATCCAGGAGCATCTGCAGAAGCTCTTTGGCAGCCGCTATGAGGTATCGCGTACAGCGAATTATGTCGTCGTCCATCCGAAGGGAAAACGAAGCGAATGGGCGGAGCCTTTCCAGGCCCTTTACGGCCGGTTCACGCATTACTTTGCGGTACGCGGATTTGACCTTCACGAACCCGAGTTTCCGCTGATTGTCATCGTCGCGGAGACGCCGCAGGAGTTTGACCGGATCTCCGCCAGAGATGGTCTCGCCAACCCGGAATCGTGGGCGGGCTATTACTCGCAAGTCTCCAACTGGATTGTGACCAAGGGATGGGTCTCGCGAAAGGAAGCCGAAAGCACGCTCATTCATGAAGCGCTTCACCAATATGCTTTCAACCGCGGCCTGCACCGGCGATACGCCATCACCCCCAAATGGGGCGTGGAAGGCCTTGCGGCCATGTTCGAAGCCCCTGGTGTCAACGACAGTCGCAATCACACCGCTGAAAAGGACCGGATTCACGGCTGGTACGTCAAATTCATGGAACGACTTGTCGACCAGCCGGGGGACGGGGAAATCCTGCGCGACCTGGTGGCAGGTGACGAGCCATTCGAACGCGACCCCGAGGAGGCCTACGCATGGTCGTGGGCCCTGGTCTGGTACCTGACAGAAACCCGCCCGTCGGCTTTCAACGAATGGCTCAGGATGACATCGAGTCGCCCGCAACTCGTCGCCTACACCCCGCAACAAAGACTGGCGGACTTCCAGCGCGTGTTCGGGATCGAATTTGTCATGCTCGAACGGCATCTGCTGCGCTACATCGCCGATAGAAAGTAAACGCCCCGCTGTATTGAGCCGGCCAGGTTCCGGGTGAGCCGGATTCCTGCCCCCTTCGCAGGTCCGAAACCGGGAAACGGATGTACAATCGATCTCTTTCGCAGGTCGTCGTTTTCCGGAACTCGCAGGTCAGAGATGTCGATAAGCCGTCAAGACAAATCGCAATTGCATGAATTGGCCAGACTCGCCTACTGCAATCCCTTTGACCGGGAACGGATGGAACTGGAACGCCGTGTATTGGGCGATCTCTTTCAGGACGACTCCGCCGTTGCCTGGAGCCGCACCGGGACAACGGGAGTTGCCAATCGGGCCCGACCCAATGTTTCGGCGATCACGCAACTCGCCGGAGAACTCGTCGACACGGTGCAGCGCGAATTCGCGAACGGGACGGCCGGAACCGACACCTTCACGCCGGAAAATCTCGGGGACTACTGGGATGTTGTCACCTATGTGCTTCTTTATCGACAAATCGCGGAGGTTGCGCCGGGGGAACTCGATCAACCGAAAACAATTGCTCGCATCTGGGACCACTTCCTCGCGGACTACCGTGCTTTCTCGGTGGTTCCCGGAGCCGAACAGGCGGGGATTGCCGACCCCGCCCACCTGTTTTCCTGTCTGGCCCAGGTTCATCGGTCCTTCCTCTCCATTTACGACTTCATCATTGGCGAGTCGCTGCCGATAATTCGACTCCGCTCTGCCATCTGGGAGTCGATCTTTACAACGGATTTGCGCCGATATCGGCGAGTGCTGTTCAACCGGATGGGCGCCTTGCCGACATTGGTCACCGGGCCATCGGGAACCGGCAAGGAACTTGTAGCGCGGGCTATTGGCATGTCCCAGTATGTCGCCTTTGATCCGGAAAAAAAGTTGTTTGCTTCGGATCAGGCAAGCCGCTTCCATGCACTGAACCTGTCCGCCATGACGGAAACGTTGATCGAGTCGGAACTGTTCGGGCATCGCAAGGGTGCCTTCACAGGGGCTGTGGAAGACCGGATCGGCTGGCTCGAGCAATGCCCGCCATCCGGCGCGATCTTTCTCGATGAAATTGGCGAACTGAATCCGGCCTTGCAGGTCAAATTGCTTCGCGTCGTGCAACAGCGTGAGTTTTCGCGCATCGGCGAATCGACTTGCCGGATGTTCCGCGGCAAGCTGATCGGCGCCACCAACCGGAATCTCGATCTGGAAATGCAGGAAGGCCGTTTTCGGGAAGATCTTTATTATCGCCTGTGTGCCGACCAGATCCGGACCCCCGGGCTGCGAGAACAGCTCGATGACCGGCCCGATGACCTGGAGCCGCTGGTGGATGAAATCGCCCACCGGCTTGCCGGCGAGGAAGCGAGACAATTCGCCTGTGAAGCTACCGAATGGATTCGCAGGAATCTCGGAAACGACTACCCGTGGCGAGGCAACTTCCGCGAACTGGAACAATGCGTCAGCAGCATCATGATCCGGGGAAGCTACATTCCCCGCGCGGTCGCGCAATCGGCAACGGGAGTTCCGGCAGGTCGTACTTCATGGCTTGATGAAATCGGCGCCGGGAACCTTTCGGCAAATGATGTCCTCTCCCGATACTGTACATGGATCTTCTTTCGCACGGGAAGTTACGAATCCGCGGCAGCCCTCCTGGGAATCGACCGGCGGACGGTCAAGGCAAAAATCGACGAGAAACTGCTGGACCGTTTTCAACAAGGTTAGCCCATCCAGCGTACCCACGGGTCGCCAGGCCGTGTTGGACCGCAATAGCGGTCATTCAGGACGGGATTTTAACCGCCATTGTCCCGACTCTTCGGTTATTCCGCACTTTGGGGAATCTGGAATTGACCGTTGAGGCCCGGCGGCGGATCTGGTATTATTTCCCCCTCGAACGAACTTTGTTCAGGCCCGAAAAATCGGATTGCCGGTATTCATTCCCGAGGGGTTGGCAGGCGCTGAGATGGCAGTACCCAAACGAAAACAAAGCAACGCGCGGACCGGGTCCCGACGTGCCCACGATCGGCTGAAGCCGCGGAATCTGACGGTTTGCCCGAAATGCAGCACCACGGTTCCGACCCATGTTGTATGTCCGAATTGCGGCACCTACATGGGCCGTGTCGTCGATCCGCCGCGCGAAAAAGAATAGGGTCATTCTGTTAAAGACCCTTTGAGTTCAATCTGGCACCGTCCCGGAAATCGCCAGGTCGTCCGTGGTTGGCAGGCAATGAAACGCGCCAAAACAAAATCGCGCAAAGAGAAAGCCGGCAGCTTGCAGGACATTCCCAATGTCGGGCCGGCCACGGAAGGGGACCTGCAACTGCTGGGATTCCACACGATCGAATCGCTGGTCGGCAAGGATCCGCTGAAGATGTATCGGGACCTGTGCCGTGTTACCGGCCAACGTCAGGATCCATGCGTTCTCGATGTCTTTCTGTCGGTCGTTGACTACGCAAGCACCCGGAAGGCCAGGCCGTGGTGGAAGTTCACGCCAGCTCGAAAAAAGATGTTAGCGGCCCGCCGTATAACCCTTTAGCGCCGCGACCCTGTAAGCGGAATCAGGCGGCAGATTCCAGTTCGTCATTCCCCTCAACGGCGATCCCGGGTCCGGGGAATTGGCGGCCATCCGCTGGCGACGATTCGGATTCGGCGATGAAACCGTGCTCTTTCAGGATTCCAAGAATCCGGCCGTTAAGCGCGTCCAGATCCTCCAGCAATTGGTTCTGCCGCTGATCGATCTGACGAATCGCTTCGAGTTCTGCAGCCGAAAACAGCGACACAAAAGTTGCCTTTAAACCGGACAGCTGGCCGACGACCCGTTTTTCTATCGGCGCTTGCCCGGCAATCCCTGCACCTGCCAGACGATTTGCCGACTGCAACGGAGCGGAGTGGTTGGCCAAATTTCCCCGCGATCTCGCTTTTTTCGGCGATTTAGCTCGCTGAAATGACGAAAATCCGAACATCGTCGCTGGACATATGGACCTCCGGGACGCTAGAATCGGCTGCTTGCACCCGCAGGCTTTGCGCCCGGGTTGCATCGATGGTCGCCCATCGGCCAGCTTCTTTGTTCGGCCAGTGCGGTCGAATCTGGTTCAAAACTTGGGATAGCCTGCCCGGGGAATTCGTGTCCGGATTCCGCTAGTCGTCCATTGATTAAGGGGAGGAATTGTTTCGGAGAGATTATGGTAAAGTTGCAAGTACGTGAGAAAGAATCCATTCAGGAGGCGGTGCGACGCTTCAGAAAAATTGTCGAGCGGAGCGGCATCAAAAAAGAAATGCGTCGCCGCGAGTATTACGAAAAGCCAAGTGAAATCAATCGCCGCGCACGTTTGCGGGCCGAACGCCGCAACGAACGATCGCGAAAGCCCTCTCCCTGATCCCGTCTGACTCGGGGTTTTCTTCCAGGCGCAGCAAACGGATCCCGTTGCCGGGTGCGTCATGCCACGGGTTCGCGGGCCTTGCGGTTCGTCCCAGGTTCATTCTCCGCGCCGGGTTGAATAATTGCCGTTACAACCGGTATGTCCAGCGTATCCGGATTCTGCGGGACTCCCGAATTCTTTTCCGCTGACATTGGGCGTGACCTAATCTTGCGGTACGAACTTTGCGCCTCCAGCGAACGCTGCCGCGCATCGAATTCGAAATAACGCTCTCTCAATGAAGTAGTCGAGGTCCACCATGTCTCCTGGTATGCGCCGTCAACATTGGGTTGATTCGGATGTTCAGGGAAAGCTGGTCAAGCGAATCCTTTGTCACTGGTGTGCTTTCTTCGTCGTGACACTGATGTGTTTTTCGGCCATGAACGCCATGTTGGGGAATCCGGATCAGCCGTTGCTCGATCGGCTCCTTGTGCCCGGGTCGGGAATGATCCTGTTGGGGATCATCATGTTGTCGATGTTTCCCGCCTTTGCACTGGACGCGATCCGTTTCAGCAATCGTTTCGTGGGTCCCATGGTTCGCTTGCGCCGCGGATTGCGGGAATTGAGCGACAATGGCCCGGTTTCGGAACTGAGTTTTCGCGACAACGACTTTTGGTCGGAAGTCGCCAACGAGTTCAATTCAGTCGCCCGTCGCCTGGAAAGTCAGGAAAAGGAAATCGCTGCCCTGCGACAGGAACTCTCTTCCGGCAAGGTTTCTGTCTGACCAGCGGCTTGATGCCATTCCTTTATTGACGGAATGAACTGTGATTCACAACAACACACAAGCGAGAACCAGGCGTCGCGGCACGGCCACCGTCGAGTTGGCCATTTGTCTGCCGTTGATCGTCCTCGTGGCCATGGGGGCCATCGAAGGGGCAAGCCTGATTTTTCTGAAACAGAACCTGACCCAGTCTGCCTATGAAGGGGCGAAACTGGCGATCACCCGTGGCGCGAACAACGCGGCCGTCGTGCAGGCAACGCAACAGGTCCTTGTCGGGCGCACGCTCGATCGCGCCCGCGTCGAGACCCGTCCGCGCAATATTGCCTCGGCCCGCCGCGGCGAACTGATTACCGTCCGCGTCGTGGCGCCTTCCGATTCCAACAGCCTGTTCCCCTTCGGAGTCTTTTCGACGCGGAATGTCGCGGGAACAGCGGTCATGGCCAAGGAATAGAAGACTCTTTCCAGGCCGGAACCTCCCCTTCAGGACCGGTAAAAATGACGACAGAACGAGAACGGTACCAGCAATGAACATACGCAACCTGAATCGCCGGGAGACAAGACTGGTGCGGCGGCGGGGCGCCATGATGGTGATGATCGCGTTTCTGCTGATCATCCTGTTCGTCGCCGCCGCGTTCGCCATCGACATTGCCTACATGCACGCCACCCGCGCTGAGTTGCGGACGGCAACCGATGCCGCTGCCCGCGCGGCTGCCGAAGCCCTGGGGCGATTGCAGAATTCCAATGCGGCCATCGACGCCGCACTCCGGCTTGCCGCAGCCAACACCGTCGCCGGCGATCCCCTGTTGCTGGACAGGAATGATGTCCGGCTCGGTTCCCACAGGGTCGAGGCCGACGGAAGGTTTCGCTTCATCGAAGGGGGAACCCCGATCAACTCCATTCGGGTAATCGGCCAACGGACTGACGGTTCGCGATCGGGGCCGGTCGCCCTGTTCTTCGGCCCATTGTTCGGAGTCACCAAATTCCAGCCGGTTCAGGAGGCAACCTCTTGCCGTCTCGACCGGGACATTGCACTTGTTCTCGACGTCTCCGGGTCCATGAACGATTTCGGGCGGTTTCCCGCGCTCAAGAACGCTCTTCGCATTTTTTTGCAGGAATTGGAGGCCATGCCGCAAGAGTGCCAGGTCTCGCTTTCCGTCTACAGTACCGATGCGCGGCAATTGCATGAGATGACCGACGACTTTTCCGCGATCGAGCGGGCGTTTTCGAGGGAGACGGCCAGCGGATTCACCGCGATCGGGCTCGGACTTCGCAGCGGATTGCGCTCCATCGCCAGGGACCCCAACAGCCGGCCGTTCGCGTTCAAGGAAATCCTCCTTATGACCGACGGCAACCATAACACCGGAGTCAGCCCGCTGGCAGTCGTACCCGAGGCCCAGAGGGACAATGTTACCGTACACGCCGTCACTTTCAGCCGCGACGCGAATCAGGGATTGATGCGGCAAGTCGCCCAACAGACGGGGGGCACGTTCTTGCACGCCAATACGAACCAGGAACTGATCGACGCCTTTCGTGAAATTGCCGTCCAGGTACCGGTTATCCTCATCGATTGAAAGCAATTGAAAGCGGATATACAGCGGGGAATGCCCGGGTGAGAACCATGATGAATGACAAACCAGCAACCAGCCTGACCCGCCCCTGCCGACGTCGTACATTTACTGCGGGTCGCCAGGGTTTGCGCCGCGGAGCGGCCGTTGTCGAAATGGCGATGTGTCTCCCCATTTTGATATTGCTGCTGTTCGGTGCATACGAGTTTGCCCGCGCCAACATGATTCGGCACGCCGTCAATGCGGCTGCCTATGAAGGAGCACGTTCCGGGATAGTCCCGGGTGCCAGCGTGGCCGATGTCGAAGCGTCGGCACGGTACATCCTGACGACCGTCGGCGTCAGGAATTTCCGTCTCAACGTCAGCCCGAGCCCCATCCGCCTTCGCGAGAAGCAAGTGCGCGTGGAGATTGAAGTCAGCATTCGCGACAACACGATCATGCCGATCCTTTTCAATGAGAGTACCCGTGTGACGGGCGCCTGCGAACTCAGGCGTGAAGGGGGCTTCTAAAGCAGGTCATGCTGACCGGCATTGGCAAACGAAGAAGCAATCATCCCTGAGGACATGAGGCGCGAAAGAGTGCCTTGCCACAGGTGAAGATCCGGCTTTGACTTGTCGTAGCCAAAAACCGGTCTGTGACAGGGCTCTATGAGTTGCCTTTGCGATGGGCAGGGTGCTCGTGATACAGATGCCCGTGAACCGGATGAATGTGGCTGCGAACCTGGACCATGCTCTTGACGATTTCCTCCGCCCGCATCACTTCATCGTGTTCCCCCAGGACGACGACGAGTATCTCGCCGTTTTTGACGAGATGTTCGTATTCGTCGAGCGTTGGCAAATCGACCGATTCGTCTTCGACTGCGTGGTCAACTCCTGCTATACCGCCCACGATAGCGCCAGTCACTCCCCCCATGAACGCCATGCCAAGCGCCAGTCCGGGGAAACCGGTCAACAGGCCAATAGCCAGACCAGTTCCAGCCGCTGCTCCACCCCATTTTGAAGCGCCGTCGATCAACGAGCTTTCGGTAGTTTCGTGAACTTTGGGAGTCTCGACTTCCGGTGCTTCGTCGGCAATATCGTGGCCTACCAATTCGATTTTCCGCTTGTCAAAGCCTGACCTGACCAGCTTCTCAACCACCTGATTGGCGGTTTCCATGTCATCCAATACCGTCACCAGTGCTTTCGGACCTTTGATATTCTTCATACTCATTCCGGATCCTGTTCTGACAAGAACTCGTGTAATCGGATTCATGGCGACTGGAGTCGCAAATTACGTGCCATTCGATTGAAATAGCGCTTGTGTGCCGCTCGAACACGGGCGACCCCTAAACGTGTGCGGATACGCACGCAGTGTCGTGCATTCCGGCCACTTGAGATATCGGTGTACAATCGCAGCGGATCAGATTTCGGGCAACGGGCTGTCGGCATCGCCGAAGCTGTCAAGATTCACCCCCATCTTGTTCATCATGCTCAAATACAAGCGGCACATTTGCCGGTCGGGCTTGTCCAGGTAATCGAGATTCTGTCCTCCCTTGATCTGGCCGCCAGCCGAACCGAGTATCACGACCGGAAGTTGGGTCGCGTCGTGATTTCCGTGCAACATGCTCGAACAGAGCATCACCATCGAATTGTCCAGTGCGGTTCGTTCCCCCTCCTGTATCGCGTCCAGCCGGCGAGCGATATAGGCGACCTGTTCCAGAAAGAACTGGTTCACCTTGAGCCAGTCATCGCTGTCGCTGTGCGAGAGCAGATGGTGGATCATGTAGTCGACCCCCAGATGCGGGAATCGCAACGTTCCATGGTCGTTATTCAGCTTCAGGGTACAGATTCGCGTTGTATCGGTCTGGAATGCGAGAACGAGAATATCACACATCAGCCGCATGTGTTCGACAATGTCCTGCGGGATACCATCGGCAGGGCGGGGAATGTCGGGATCGGACAACGTCGGTCGCCAGCCCTGGACCTCTCCCCGCTTTCCGGCCCGGTCGATTCGCTGCTCCACTTCGCGAACCGAGTTTAAATACTCGTCCAGTTTCTGTTGATCGAGTTGACTGATCTCGCGCCGAAAATCCCTGGCGTCTTCCCATACGGCGTCGAGGACACTCTTCTCGCCCCGTTTCGCAGTGTCCTTGAATAACTGATCAAAGGCAAGAGCAGGATAGACTTCGAGAGGAGTGGGCGTCGTTGGGCTGCTCCACGAAATATGCGAACTGTAGAGCATGGAATAATTTTTGTGCACCGCCGGATTGGACATTTCGCATCCAAGTACCAGGCTGGGGAGCTTCGTGGCCTTGCCAATTTGCCTGGCGACAACCTGATCAACGCTCGTCCCGCTTCGAATTGACCCGCCGGCAGCGAGCGGCGCACCTGAAAGGAGATTCCCGGTTTGCGAACTGTGTATGTTCCCCTTGAGCGCTTCGGCATTGTAAAGCCCGCGAACAAAGACCATTTTGTCGCGAAACTCTTCAAGCGGCTGTAAAACCTTGCCCAATTCCATTGTGGCACCGGATCCCTTTGCCCACCATTCGCGGCTGTGAAAACCACAGCCTGCAAAAAGGATCGCCATTCGCACAGGCGCGGCACCGTCGATGTTACATCTGGCGGCAGGAACCCGAAACGCATTCAGCGACTCCATCCAGGGAAGTGCCATCGTGATGCCGACACCCCGCAACATTGCGCGGCGGGAAATGGGTTGTCCGTTCATGCGGGCTCCTTGATCAAAGGCTATTGTCCTGGCATCTGTCCGCGAATACCGCGAAACTGCGGGCTGGTCACTATGGATTCAACGGCGACACTGAACCGGTAGCCATGTTGCTTCAGCGATTCCTGCATCTGGTCCAGCAGGGGTTCGTCGGAGAGCCGGACTTCACGCCCCAGTGCATAGCCCAGCAACTTTCGACAGAACTGGCGTACGAAATCGTCGCGTCGCGCAGTCGAAAGATAATTCTGCAGTCCGGCAAGGCCTTCAATCGTCGTTCCGTCCGGAAGCCGGGATCTTGTATCCAGTGGTTCCGCATTCAATCGACCGATGGCATCAAATTGCTCAAGTGCAATGCCACAGGGATCGATGCGCGAATGGCATTTTGCACATTGGAAATCACTGCTGTGACGTTCGATCATTTGTCTTGCGGTCAATCCATCCGGCAATGCATCCGGCAACTTGGGAACGTCAGCGGGAGGGCGCGGCAGCCGCTCGCCCAGCAACGTTTCGGAGACCCAGACGCCGCGCAGGATCGGACTGGTTCTGGAAGCTCCTGACTGGCTGGCCAGAACCGTGGCCATTCCAAGTATTCCGCCCCGTCCATGTCCGCGCATTCCGTCGAGTTTCCGCCATTCCGTACCGTGGACGCCGTCGATTCCATAATGCCGCGCCAACGACTCATTCAGGAATGTGTGATCCCCGTCGATCAAGTCGAGAATGCATCCATCATTGCGAAACATGTCTTCAAAAAAACGAACTGTTTCCTCGTACATCTCGCCACGCAAACTGGCAAACTCCGGGAACATCTGTTCATTCTTGTCGTCGTTTTGATCGAAGTCCCTGACATGCAGCCACTGACAGGCGAACTGGACGGCCAAACGGCGAGTCCTGGGGTCGTCAAGCATTCGCTGTGTTTGTTGCAGAAGTTCCCCGAGTTCGCGATCGTTTCCAGCTGCTCCGTCGTTCTCATCGCCGGCAAGGATTCCGGCAATGAGACGGCCGCTGTCGGCCGATTCGGCTAACGGCCCGTCTGGCAGCGACGACCACAGGAAGTAACTGAGCCGTGTGGCCAGTTCATGGGGCGAAATCGGTGCCGGTTCCGTTCCATCGCCAGCCTGTTCGAGTTTGTAAAGGAAAAGCGGAGACGTGAGAACACGCGACAATGTCAACTTGATGGCTTCGTCATGGGGCAAATCCGCCGCGCGCAGTTCCCCATACAGATTGCGGAGTTTCTGCTCTTCCTCCCCGGTCAGCGGTCGACGCCAGGCATGTCTGGCAAACCGCACGACAGCCGTCACATGGCCAGGCTCGGCGGCAATCATGCGTTTGCGAAAGGCTTCGGCGCGCTCGTAAATCGGCGCCCGCATTGGAGCAAAGGCCGTCACCAGGTCCGGTCGGTCCTGAGTCGCAAATTCCGAGATCTGTTCAAAGGCCGTCGTGAGCAACAACGGTTCCTGGCTGACAAAAAGAAGTTGATCCCATAAACGATCGAGTTCAGCCCGTTCCGCATCGTCGAGCATCAGCCGCTGAAGATGTTTGTCCTCACGATGATACAAGGTCAGCGTCACGACTTCGTCGACAGGAACAATTCGTTCATAACACAATGCCGCCGGAAACAACTCGCGAAATTCCCGAAGGTCCTGTTCCAGCCGATCTTTTTCAGGGCCGTCGCCAATGAGGATCGGATTCGTCCAGTCGATCGACTCATCGGCGGATGGCGAATCGGAAATCGTCAACTGGGCGATGCCTTCGCTTGCCCCGCTGGTTGCGCTGGCAGAGTGCAGGACTGCAGTGGCTCGCAGTGTCGCATTCGCAAGCAGGTGGCGGGGCAGCCTGACTTCCACGACGTGTGGAGTTTCCAGGCAAAGGCTGGTCGCGTCGATCGATGTACCGGCGGGATGCGTTCCGAACAGGGAGGGATCAAGCCCGTATTTGCCTGGAGTGAATCCGGTGGGCACTGGCTCCAGGTCGAGCCAGCGCAGCGGACCGTTCCATGCCAGCAATTTCTCGCGCAACTCGCGGTCGGCCTTTTCAAGTAAATCGGGTTCCCCTGTGGTCAACACATGTTGCACCGACGATTCCAGTTCCCTGATTTCGGCCATTGGCTTCGCGCCGGTCACTGCCGCTCGCCAACGGGCGATCGCCGAATTTGCAGGGAGCAGGTCTCCCGATTCAGTGCCGGCTGCCCGGGCACAAAAGTGCCAGACGTCGGCATTGCCATGCGAATCAGGCAACGGATTGGACTCGGCAATCCGGTCGACAACTTCCGCAGACAGCGTCCACGTTCGACCTTCGCCACCTGTCTCATCGAGGGTCAGGTCCACGCGCGTCGTGTCGCATGTATGATCGTTCGACCGGGGGCTGATAATCAGGGAGACAATATCGCCGCGTCGAACGTCAATTTCTTCGCCCGCCTCGAAGGTCTCATCTCCCGTGTTTTCGATCGCGCCACCGGCGACGATTTTCGGTCCATCAAGGCTGTGATGCAGCACTCTCCATTCGATTCCATTGCCACAGTTGTTGTCGGCATCAGCGACGATTCCTTTAACCCTTATTTTTCCGGCTATTGGGCTTCGCCAGCCGATGACCGATTCCAGAGTCGGAGAGGGATGCACAAATACGCTTTGCGGGGGAAGGGACAGGGTCGAGAATGCGATCGTGTCTCGCGAGCGGTTGGTGATGATGGAGGGAGTCTGCGAACTTCCCCATCCGTTGATTTCCGGATATCCCGAAACACTCTCCAGTCTTTCGCGAAAATGGCCACGGACTTCGGGGCTTTCCGGGCCCAGGCCAGTGTATTCTGCCCAGGAACGGAGTCGCGCGGCATTCAGGCCATGTTCTTCGGCCAGTACCGGAATTGAGGCACCTCCGGTTCGCAACTCGCGCACCGCCGCCAGATACCGCGCCGTTGCGGGAAGATCGGCCGCGATCGAAGATTCGATCTGCGAGCAAAAGGGAGCGAGGTCGCGGAGCAAGATCGGCGATCGTCCGTTGTCAAATTCAAGCCGTGGCAGTTGCCATTCCACAATCGGACGGGCTTTTCCATCGCCGAGGTCCCCTGCCGCAAGATAAATCACGATGTCGCGATTGCCGAAGGAGCCCAGGGGCAGGCTGAATTCCTGGCGGGTAACAAGCGGCGATTGAACTTCCATCCAGGTAACGGGTCCCCCGGCGCGACCGATCTGTCCAACCGGGTTGAATTGCCACAGCGCCTTTTGAGCCTGTTCGACGAAGGCTACGAGCTTTGGAACATCGGCAAGAGTGGCGTTCTTCCAATGTTCACGCAGGTGGTTCAGGCCGATGGCTGGCCGATCAGCGCTTTCCTGTGTCAAAGCCGCCCAAAGTCGGGAAAGGTACTTTGGGCTGAGGGAAAGTCTTTCGGCGACTTTTTCGGCAGAGGCCGTTCCCTCGAACAACTCATCGCGATGGGCCAGGGTCGCCTCAAAGTAGCGGGCCAGTGGAATCACCCCGCCCTGATTCGTGTCGAACTCGATGCCCTGCAAATCGACATGCATCCCGCTTCCTTCGTCCGTATACCGGCGATAAAACTCCTGGATTTGTCGCAGAAGTTCGGCAGACTGGTCGCGGCGGCTCGTGAAGGGAGAGAAGCGGATTCCGTCGGGAAGCAAGAAGACATGTTGCGCCACTTCGTGAGCGGCATCGAGGTATTTCGCCATCAGGGCAGGAGACATTCCCTGTGCCGCGCCCGTGTTGGTAAATCCTTCACCGGCCGCGCTATCGACAGGAAACTCGCGGGTCGGGTTCAGGGAATCCACGCCGGTCAAATCCTGAATCGAATAGTTGTATTCGGCATTCGACAGTCGGCGAAGAACCACGGGGCCGGGATCACCGGCTTTGGCCCGCGCGGCATGCTTCAGCCATTCATGAACCCATTTTTCGATTCGCGCAAGCTCTTCATCACCGGGTTGCAGCGAATCCTGCGGAGGCATCTGGTCGAGACGGAGGACTTCGCGGACTTTTTGCCAAAGTTCCGGCTGGCCGCCGAGGTCGGCGAATGAGCGTTCCGGGCCCAGATCTGTTTCTGCTTCGGCATCTTCGCCTTCGTGGCATTCCACACAATACCGGTCGAGTAGCGGACGGACATCACGGGCGAATGATTGTTCGAACTGGGCAGTGGCGTCTTCCTGCCGCGCCGATATCGGCCCCCGACCGCTGCCACAACAAAAGGGAGTTGCCCCTGCAAGAAAAATGGCCAATGCGAAGAAACACAAGGATTTCATGCGTTGACTCGGGGCAATAACCGGAGGTGAACGTCCCCGCGCCTGGCGGGCTTTTGGGCCGGAGGCCTCGTTCGCGGGAGTACGGCACCACTTTAATGACCCGTCGCGCTCGATGCATAGCCCTCGTCCTGGGGTCGTTCGCGTCTGACACGAGAAAATCGCCAGTTTTCCCGGGGATAACCCGAACTGGGCGATTTTCCCTTGACAACTTAACACCGTTACATAAAATAACTGTGTTCATTTGCATTACCCTGTTAATCCCCGGCAGGGGATGCGGTTGAGCCGGCGTAACGGAGAAAAAGCATGCCCAGGACACTGACACCCGCCGCGCGGCGGCAAAAGGAAAAGCAGGCCACGCGGGAAAAGATCGTCGCCGCCGCCACCCGCGTCCTGCTGCGGGAAGGTGTCGACGGGTTTTCCATGCGCAAACTGGCAGCGCAGATCGGCTACACCCCGACGGCCATCTATTTTCACTTTCCGGACCGGCAGGCGTTGCTGGGTGAGGTCGTCGATCGACAATTCATCGTCTTCCGCCAGGCGTTCGAAAAAATCGCCCAAACCGGCGATCCGCTGCAGCGCCTCAAACTGATGGGCCAGGCGTTTGTGGAGTTTGCGCTTGCTCACCCCGACCATTACCGTTTCATGTTTCTCTGTTCGCACGAGACGATCCGCAAGGGAACCCTGATCGAGAAAGGAAACCCTTCCCAGGATTGCTATGCCTTGTTGCTGAAAACGGTCAGCGAGGGGATCGAAGCCGGGCAGTTTCGTGAGGACCTGCGCGATCCGCAGGTTGTTGCCCAGATTTTCTTTGCCGGAGTTCATGGCCTGATGGCCCTTCATCTGATCAAGGGTGATGACGACTGGGTGCAATGGGCGCCAATTGAATTGAAGGGACATTTAATGGTCGACGCGCTGATCGAGGGCCTTCGCCGCAAGACAGGCGACGCGCGACCCGGTTCACGAAAAGGAAACCGGCGATGATCTGGGTTGCCTTGCGAATGCTGGTGGGAGACGCGACCAAGTATCTGGGCCTGGTTTTCGGGATCAGTTTCGCCACGCTGCTGATGACCCAGCAAGTGTCGATTTTTGTGGGCATCATGCGAAGGACCGCGAGCCAGATTCTCGATGTACGGGATGCCTCGATCTGGGTGATGGACGAAAAGACGAGGTTCATCGACGAAGCGCCCGGATTGCCGGACACCGATTTGCAGCGGGTCCGTGGAGTGAGCGGCGTCGATTGGGCTGTTCGCATGTACAAGGGCCAGGTCAATGCCCGGCTGGCGAGCGGCGACTACCGGGCGGTCGTCCTGTTCGGACTCGACGATGCGTCGCTGGTCGGCGCGCCGGCGGAGATGATTCTCGGGGAACTGGCCGACTTGAACCGGCCGGATGCGGTATTGATCGACAAGGCCGGCTACGAGTACATGTGGCCTGGTGAACCGTATCAAATCGGCCGTGAATTCCAGTTGAACGATCGCAGGGCCGTGTTGGTCGGCATTTGCAAGGCCTCGGCTCCGTTCACGACCTTGCCCGTCATGTACACGCGATTCACCAACGTGCGCGGGTTCGTACCTCAAGAGCGCAACCTGATGAATTACGTTCTGGTCGAACCCAGAGAGGATGCCGACCCCGAGGAAGTGTGCCGACAGATCCAGGCGCAGACCGGCCTGGCGGCATTCACGAAAAAACAGTTTTTCTGGAAGACCATCCGCTATTTTCTGGCCACGACCGGGATACCGGTCAACTTTGGCATCACGATCACATTGGGCTTTATCGTCGGCGCGGCGATTACCGGGCAGACGTTTTATCTTTTCACCATTGAGAATCTCAAGCAGTTCGGGGCGCTCAAGGCGATGGGAGTAACGAACCCGCGAATCCTTTCGATGGTGACGTTGCAGGCCCTGGTGGTCGGCGCGATCGGATTCGGCATCGGAATCGGGCTTACCGCATCGTTCTTTGAAGCCACGAAGAACATCACGCACCTGTCCAGCCTGTACATGCAGCCCCTCGCCGCAGCCGGCGTCGGCGTTGCGGTAACGGTCATCATTCTGCTTTCGGCGCTCATTGCCTCCATTCGCGTGCTGGTGCTGGAGCCAGCCGTCGTTTTCCGGGGAGGGAGCTGATGTCCATTACGCCGACAACATCTGTCACGAATGAGCCACTGGCCCTTGCCGTGCCGGACAAGCCAGCCGTTTACGGCCGGGGTTTGCGCAAGGAATTCGGGGCCGGCGACACGCGCGTCACGGCGCTGGACGGTGTCGATATCGATATTTTTCCCGGCGAAATGAGCCTGCTCGTCGGTCCGTCAGGTTGCGGCAAGACCACCCTGATATCGATCATCGCCGGATTGCTCTACCCGACCTCGGGACAGCTGGAAGTGCTTGGCTCGCGTCTCGACCAGTTGCGCGGCAGCAGCCTGGTCAGGTTCCGGGCGGCGAACATTGGATTTGTTTTTCAGCAGTACAACTTGTTGCCGACCCTGACCGCGGCGGAAAATGCAGCGGTACCCTTGCTGATCGCCGGCAAATCGCGAAAGGACGCTGTCGAAGAAGCTCGCCATGTTCTGGATATGGTCGGGCTGCTTCCCCGCGCCCATTCGTTGCCCCATCAGTTGTCGGGAGGGCAGCAGCAGCGAGTGGCGATTGCCCGGGCCCTGATTCACCATCCGCGGATTCTGGTTTGCGATGAACCGACCGCTGCGCTCGATGCACATTCCGGCCGAAACGTCATGGAGTTGCTTTCGCGGATTGCGATTGACCCTGATCGAGCGGTGATTGTGGTGACCCACGACTCCCGGGTTTACCAGTACGGTCACCGGGTCATTTCCATGTCCGATGGTCGAATCGAAAAGACAGAAATACAAACACCCGTCAAGGAATAAACCGTGTTGCGAATCTTTACCAACTGGACGCTCCCTCTCGTTTCCCTCGGCCTGTTGATTTTTGGCATCATGCACGTCGCGAATAACGATGCGGCTTTGCCGGCTCTCGAGCCTCCCTCGACGCCTCCGCGTGTTCCCTGGCGCGATTCACTGGCGGCAAGCGGCATCGTTGAACCGCGCAGCGAGAACATATCGATCGGCTCTCCCTTGCCGGGGGTCGTTCTCGAAGTGTTTGTCGCCGCCGATCAAGCCGGAACGCCCGTAAAAAAGGGGCAGAAGCTGTTTCGCGTCGACGATCGGCATCTGAAAGCCCAACTCGCCGTCCAGCAAGCGCAATTGAAGACTCCGCAAGCCGAATTGTTGCGGCTCGAATCGCTTCCGCGCCCGGAACAGGTCAAGCCGGCTGAATTCGCGGTCGCCGCAGCCACCGCCCGGCTGCATGCTGCCCAGGACGCATATCAGCGGGCGACGCGACTGGGAATCGAACGTGCGATGGCCGAAGCCGAAGTCGTCGAAGCCACCAAGGACAAGGAGTATGCCGAAGCGGAACTCGCCCGGGCCGAATCGGAACTGGCCCTGATTCTCGCCGGCGGCTGGGAGCGCGACAAGGCGATCGTGCGGGCGGAGTTGCAGGAAATCGAGGCACGCATTGCCCAGATCCAGACCGAGATCGATCGCTCGCTGGTCTGCGCTCCGATCGATGGAATCGTCTTGCAAGTTAACGTACGTCCTGGAGAGTTTGTCGGAACACCCCCCGATGAACCGCTCATCGTTTTGGGAAGCACCGGATCACCTTGTGTCCGGATCGATATTGACGAAAACGACATTCCCCGATTCCAGCCGGGCTTGCCGGCCAGGGCCGTCATTCGCGGCAACGCCGACCGATCACTGGAACTCGAGTTCGTGCGGGTCGAGCCTTTCGTGATCCCGAAACGTTCCCTGACAGGGCGTAACACGGAACGAGTCGACACGCGCGTGCTCCAGGTGCTCTACTCGATCAAGGGGGCGGGAGTGGACGTTTTCATCGGCCAGCAGGTCGATGTTTTCATCGAAACGAAGTAGCAAGGCCGATCAGGCTTGTGTCGGCCATTCGGGCCTGATCGTACTCAGTGCAACGGTACTCGTACTCGTACTCGTACTCGTACTCCTGCTCCTGCTCCTGCTCCTGCTCGTGCTCGTGCTCGTGCTCGTACTCGTACTCGTACTCGATTAACCTCATATTATATGCCATGCATATACGGTCGGTTCCATTGACATCGGAGGTTCCACGACATCATG
>WPCK01301635.1_pt1 | contig 42975 bp, 25 predicted proteins | sample 5399851 | NCBI WGS metagenome assembly WPCK01 (sample SAMN12869471, study PRJNA574797) | sludge metagenome | isolation source: wastewater treatment of pH11 | place: China:Beijing | collected 2019-05-20
CGTCGTACTCGTCGAGCAGCGGCACGGGCTTGAAGCGCGCGAGCAGGTCGTCGCTGATCGCGGCGACTAGGTCATTCGGGGCTGTGTTTTCGTCGATGGCGGCCAGGGTGGCGCGGTGAACCGTAAACCAGTCGCCGGTGATGGATTTGGCTTCTTGGGCGAACTTTTGGAACTCGGGTGAGTCAAGAATCGTCTGCTGCACCTGGCTGACGTCGATGGTCAGGTCGCTGTAGCCAGGGCGGTTGGGCTTGAAGAGCTGGCTGCGGAGTTGCGGAAACGCGTCCCAGTACGGCGCCAGCGCGTCGAGGTCGGTGTTCGGGATACCGCCGTGCAGGTGGGCGGACAGGTCTTGCAGGTCCTCGGGTTCGGAGGAGTCGATGTAGCGCGGGATGTTGAGGTTGTAGTCGTTCTTGGGGTCGGCGATCTCGCTCATCGGCACCATGCGCGAGTAGCGCGGGATCTCGATCTGCTTGTTGAAAGTGTCGACGATCTTGTGGATGTCCTGGCTGCGCAGGCGGTTCTTGTTGCCGTCTTTCATGAAGCCCTTGGAGGCGTCGATCATGAAGACGCCGGTACGCGCCTGGGCGTTCTCCTTGTCGAGGATGACGATGCAGGCCGGGATGCCGGTGCCGTAGAACAGGTTGGCCGGTAGGCCGATGATGCCCTTGATGAATCCTTGCTTGAGCAGGCGGGTGCGGATGGTGGCTTCGGCGTTGCCGCGGAACAGAACGCCGTGCGGCAGGATGATCGCGGCCTTGCCGGTGGACTTCAGCGACGTGAGCGCGTGGAGCAGGAAGGCGTAGTCGCCGTTCTTCTCCGGCGGGGGTCCGTACTCGAAGCGGCCGTAGTCGTTTTCGAGGCCGTTGTTCCAGGACTTCACGGAGAACGGTGGGTTCATGACGATGTAGTCGAAGGTCCGCAGCCGGTCACCCTTGGTGAACTGCGGGTTGGTGATCGTGTCACCCTTCTCGATCTCGGCGATCTCGTTGCCGTGCAGGATCATGTTCATCTTGGACAGCGCCCAGGTGGCGTTGTCCTTTTCCTGGCCGTAGATCGTCATGCCGCGCGGCGCTTCCGCAGCTGCTTTGAGAAGCAGCGAGCCGGAGCCACAAGCCGGGTCGTAGACGGTCTGGTCCTGGCGGGTGGTCGGGCCGATGCCGACAACCTTGGCGAGGATGCGGGACACCTCGGCTGGGGTGTAGAACTGGCCCTTGCTCTTGCCGGACTCGGTAGCGAAGTGGCGCATCAGGTACTCGTAGGCGTCGCCGAGCAGGTCGTCGCCCTCGGCGCGCGAGCCGCGGAAGTCGAGGTCGTTGAAGATGGTGACGAGCTTGGAGAGGCGGTCCTGCATCTCCTTGCCCTTGCCGAGCTTCTCCTCGTCGTTGAAGTCGGCTTGGTCGATGACGTTGCGCAACCCGTTGGCCTCGGCGAGCTTGGCGATGATCTTGTTGAAGCGGTCGCCAATCTCCTTGTCGCCCTTGGCGGCGAGCATGTCGTCGAAGGAACCGCCGGCAGGCACATCAATAAGGCTGTTGGGATCGGTCTTGGCTTTGTCGGAGACGTACTTCACGAACAGCAGCGTGAGGATGTAGTCCTTGTACTGGCTGGCGTCCATGCCGCCGCGTAGCTGGTCGCAGCTTGCCCAGAGAGATGCGTAAAGATCAGACTTCTTCAGAGCCACTGTTGGTCTTCCTGTTGTTGATTTCTCGGGCATATCTGATGCCCATCTTACGGCTTATAGGTCAGAACGTGTGGATGGGATTGGGGGTTTCGCTTGTGATTTAGCGGCTGGTGGGGTGTTGGTATGCCCTGGCATCCTTGATTGTGAATGGTGCTGGTAATTCCACGCGTTGTGGAGTATGCGATGAAGTCCTGGTCAAGAACGGTAAGACAGCTGCTGGGACCCAACGCTGGATATGTCGCAGTTGTGGTGCCTCTAGCGTGCGTAGACGCCCTGATATGACCCGAGCAGCCCAGCTCAATGCCTTCTTGACCTGGCTTCTTGGTAACCAGACTCAACGTGATCTTCACGGCAGTAAGAGCCGTTCTCAGCGACGTCACCATGCCTGGTGTTGGAGGGTGGAACCCGCCTTTGGTGTCACTGGCGAGATCTATGACCAGATCCAGCTCGATGGGACCTATCTGGCTCATGGCTGGTGCCTGCTGCTAGCCATCGATGGGGCCAGCGGCGCGGTGATTGCCTACCAGTGGTGTGACAGCGAGAAGGCCGCCTCATGGAGTGCGCTACTGGAGAGGATTCCACCACCCAGGGTCGTGATCACCGACGGGGGCGCAGGCCTGGCATCAGCACTCAAGCAGTGCTGGCCCCACACCCGGGCCCAACGCTGCCTGGTGCATGTTCAACGCAACATCCGCCGCTATCTCACGATGCGTCCCAGGAGTGATGCAGGTAAGCAATTACGGTCTTTGAGTTTGTCATTGACCCAGATCACCACCCGTGAACAAGCCGCCGCCTGGCAAGTCGAACTCAACGCTTGGCACCAACAACACCGTGAGTTGATCAACACCAACCCCCCTGGCCCACACAGGGGTGCGCCCCATGGGCGTAGGCGCGAACGCGACCTGGTGGTGGACCCACGACCGGCTACGTAAGGCCTACCACCTCTTGGCTCGCCTAACTCGGCAAGACGTGCTCTTCACCTACCTCAACGAGGATTTCCAAGCACTAGGGATCTCTTCGACTACCAACAAGATCGAAGGCGGGGTGAACGCGCCAATCAAGGACCTCTTGCGCCGTCACCGCGGTATGACCAGCCCTCATCAACGCCGCGCGATCGAATGGTGGTGCCAACAACACTCACCCACCCCCACGCCACCCGCCGCCCTTATCCAGCCCCACCATTACCAACCCCCAGTACCCAAACACCGGGTCGAACAAGACGAACAGATCGGCCCCGCCGCCTACGACACAGGCCTCACTCCAGAAGAAGGACTCTGGACCCGAAAAGGCTGGGCCGGACACAGCCATTAGAACACCCGAAACGCCCGAAACGTCTCCACCAGACCACCCACGACACACCCGAGCCATCCACACGTTTTGGCCTATAACCTGGGAGTAAGCGCCTGCAATGACAACGGCCCCTGACCATGTTTTCACTGGTCAGGGGCCGTTTCTTGGTAGCGGGGGCAGGATTTGAACCTGCGACCTCTGGGTTATGAGCCCAGCGAGCTACCGAGCTGCTCCACCCCGCGTCGCCTTGAATACCTTACGGCAGACCGAGGTTTTTACCAAATCGTCAACGGCTTGGCTCATTGCGAGGCAAGTGACTCAAGGCGGTACAGGGCGACTCGTCCCGTCTGACCCACCTCGATATCCCGCAATGTCGCGCGCAGCGCGGTGGCCACGTCAGGCTCGATCAACTCGTCCAAAATCATCACGTCGAAGACATCGGCCGCTTCGGCGCATTCCGCCCCGACCGGACACGTCTGCACATCAAACAGCATCGTGGTCAGATTCGAAGTCGGCTCAGGTGGCACCGCATCGACGATCAGGAAATCCGTATCGAGATGCTCTGCAGCAGCGTGATTGAACTCGTCCAAAACCCCACTGCCCACCCCGATGATCAGATCCGGACCCGCCCTCAGCGCATCCGTCATCGCTTCAGTCGGTTCCGCGGGATCGGACGAGGGCTCCCACACGACTTCAGCCTGCGACTGCGCCGCTGACTCGATCTCGGTACGGAACTCGTGATGAAATCCATTCGCGGACCCAGAATCCAGACCGAAGACGTGCCAAAGCTGCTGCGGCCCGCCCACCGAGACGGTGGCACCGGAATCTGATTCAGGCGTACCCGACTGCCCACCGGAACAGCCGCTTGCGACCAGCAGCGCAGCCAACAACCACACCGCGATGGCATGGTGCTGGCTGCGCCGAGAAGGGGTGATACGCAACTACCTAGGCACCCGCTTCACCACGGTGTTCCGCGTAGCCGACTTCTTGGAGGACTTCTTCGAAGCCTTCTTGGCTGCCTTCTTCTTGGCCACCTTCTTCGTCTTCGCCGACTTCGCCGTGACACTCACATAACCCGGTTTGCTGGCGGTGACACGCACCGTGATGCGCTTGCCTGCCAGCTTCTTGGTCAGCTTCAGCGTCGCTCTCGTGCCTTTCGCGCCCTTGACGGCCTTGCCGCCCACGTACCAGCGGTAGGTCAGCGACGGAACGTGCGCCCACTTGCCAGGCTGGACACGCAACTTCTTGCCGACCTTCACCTTGCCCTTGATCCGAGGCTTCACGGCGGTGAGCTGACCACTGGCAATCGTCACAGGAGCCGAAACCACTGAGGTCTCCTCGTAGCCCTCGAGTGCGGCCGCGACACGTACTCGCACGGCCTTGCCGACCAGGCTTGGCGTCACCTGCAAGGTGGCGGCAGTAGCGCCGGGTACATCGGTCCCGTTCGCGCTCCAGCTGTAGGTCAGTTTCGTTCCGGCAGGCCACTGTCCTGGTTGTGCGGTCAATCGCTGATCAACCTGGGGCTTGCCCGAAATCGTCGGGATTGGAGCGACGAGAGCATTCTTGACCACGGAGATCGTGCGGTGGGCCTCAGCCACGTTTCCGGCGTCGTCAGCCACCGAATAGGTCAGTTCGTACTCACCCAACGCACCAGTGTTGACAGAGCCGGTCACGGTGATGCGGTCGGTGATGTCACCGTCGACGTTGTCGTACGCGGTAACACCCGCAAGCGCGTCGAATGGTTCACCGAATTTGACCGTGGTGTCGCCCGGCGCGGAGATGGTCGGTTCTTCCAGGTCAACACGCTGCAGGGTGACCTCGTCGACTACCGTGTTGTCGTCACTGCGGTAGGTCGTCACCGTGATGGAGCGGTCGGTGACGGCAACGTTGGAGTAGTTGCGCTTGTTCTCCTGGTTGATCACGGCAGCGAACGGCGCTTCTGGCGCACGCACCGAGTAGTACTTGCTGCCCGAAGCAGAGTTCGCGGTCACGTACAACACGTCACCCGGGTTCGCTTCGACGACCGGCTGAGCCACGCCGCCAACCTCAACCGGCTGGCCATCGTTGAGCAGCCAACTGCGGGTATAACTGTGGTCGTGGCCCATCAGAACCAGGTCGAAACCCAGGTCGGAGATAGTCTCAGGCATGTTCGCACGGCGATCCAGAATGTCTGAGTCATTGGTGTGCGCGGCGACCGAGTAGATCGAGTGGTGGAATGCGAGCACCTTCCACTTGGCATCCGCCCCCTGTTCCTGGACCACCTTGGTCATGAACTCTGCGTGACTCGCGTGGTCGCGGCTGTTGGAATTCAGCACCACATAGAGGACGTCGTTGTACTTGAACCAGTAGTTTCCGCCCGAGCTGGTGGAAGAACTAGCTGCCCCATATGACGGATCCCAGTTGGGCTGGTTGAAGTGCTGTTCGTATGCCTTGGAGCCGACATCGTGGTTGCCATTGACCGGTACCAACGGAACCGAACGCAACTGCTCCGGAGCGAGGAACGCGTCATATTGGCTTTCATTGTTCGCATGCTCGACCTGGTCCCCGGCAGAGAAGATGAAGTGACTGTCGGGGAATGCGGCTTGAGCCGTGTTCAGCGTATTCACCCAACCGGTGCGGTCGTTCTGGACATTGCCGGATGCTCCGATCTGCGGGTCACCGACGAAGATGAAGTTGTAGTCATCACCGAATCCTTGGGTGCGGAACGAGTGCACGTCGGACCAACCGTTGGTCTCGTCACCCACCCGGTACAGGTACGCAGTGCTGGGTTCCAGGTTGGTGATGGTGGCGTGGTGGAAGAACTGGCTGTCCGTCGTCGGTCCGCTTTGCGCCGAGAACGAGCGCGCCTGCGCCCCAGGGAACGCATCTCCGACTTGATCGGACGCCTTGGCCACCTGGACCGACTGTGTGGCGGCAGTGCTGGTGTACCAGACCAAGTTGCGCTGCGACTCGTCAGAACCGATGTTCATCACCAGGTCACTGATCTCAGGCACCTCAGGAGTGAAACTGGCGACCAATTCGGTGAAATCGAAGTAGATGTCCGAACTGTTCTCGCGGCCTTGGTGCAATTCGACTGCGATCGTGTTGGAGCCTGCTGTCAGCGCGGTCTTCGGGACATCGAATGAAACCGGTTTGGGGCTCGAGTCATTGGAACCGCCGTATTGCATGTTGGCGGTGATGTCCTGATCGTGGAAACCTGCGACCTTCGTGCCGTTGACGTAAACGGTCAACGCGTCGTCGTACTGCACCGCTGCCCTGAACCGCAATGCGTCATCGATTTGCTGCTGGGTCAACGAGACGCTGGTGCGGAAGAAGAAGGCTTGCACGTCTGGGTATCCCGTGCCGTTGATGAACTGGTTCAGCAGTGTCGCAACTGGGAAGTTCGTGCCACCGACATCGTTGGGGTTGCTTGACGTGGCTTGGCCACCCTTGGCTCCGAACGGTGACTTGCCGGTCTTCCAGCTGGTGTCGCTGAAGGATGGAACGGTCCAATCGGTGCGATTGGGCAGGCTCTGAGCCGGATCGGTGTTGTCGTCCAGATACTGCCAGTTAGTCGTGCCAGCACTGATTAATGTGACATCTGCAGTCGCTGCAAGGGCCGTTGTCGGCGCGAGCGTGCTGCCGAGCAACGCGCTGAGCGTGGCGGCGACTAGCACCGATCGCAGCGTTGATCGCTTGGACACAGTCATGGTTGCCTTTCGATTGGGAGTCGACCAGATCTTTGGTCGACTCCCATGCAACCCACACCGTCCGACGCCAGGGTTGATCACAGTCAAACAGCACGTGAAGTGCTGTCGCCAATTCGGTGTCGCGCCGCACCGTACGGCGCGACACCGCGATCAACCTGCGGCGTTGAGCTCCCGCTCGGCGGCAACCGCGCGGTCCAGTGCAGACTGTAGTGCCTCTTGTGCGCGACCGTAGGCAGCGAAGTCACCGTTCTCAAGGGCGGTCTGCCCCTGTTCCCAGGCTTGCTCCATCTCGTTCAACGCAGTACTGAGGCGATCCTGCGCGGAAGAACTCGTCCCCGGGTCTGAGGTGCCTGGGTCGGACGTTCCGGGATCGGTGCCAGGTTCGCCGTTCCCACCTGGGCCGGGTTCGGCGCCCGGGTCAGTTCCTGGGTCCGTACCAGGCTCAGTGCCGGGGTCGGTTGCGTCCGGTTCGTCACCGTCCGGCGCAGGATCTGGCGCCGGCGCTGTCGCGCCGTCATTGTCAGCCGTCTCTGCTCCAGAGTCACCGCCGAAAACCTGGTCCAGCGCGTCGGATAGAGACGTACCGAATCCGATCTCGTCACCGAAGGCAACCATCACATAACGCAGCAACGGATAGGTCGAGCCCTGCGACGAGTATGCGTATACCGGTTGGACGTACATCAGACCGCCACCGACCGGCAAGGTCAGCAAGTTGCCCAGTTCGATGGTGGAGTTACCTTGTTTGAGGAAGGTGAACGCCTGAGCGACCGTCGAGTCGGTGTTGAACTTGGTTTGAACCTGCCCCGGACCGGGGACCGTGGAGTTTCGAGGCAAGACGAGCAACCGCAGTTTTCCGTAATCCGGCGACTTCACCCCGGCTTGGTTGCCGGCGTCCGCATCTGCGGCCAAGAATCCCGTCAAGATCTGCCGGTCTGAATTACCACCCGGAATGAACGTCGAAGTCAGCGAGAACGACGACTGTTCCTGTGTCGGCATTTGCAGCGTCACATAGTACGGCGGCTGCAGTGACGCACGCGCGGTGCTCTCGTCGACATTGGTGGTCGGATCGAATGGCACCTGCCAGAAGTCCTGTGCGGTGAAGAACGACGCGGCGTCGGTCACGTGGTACCGGGACAGCACAGTGCGCTGCACCTTGAACAGATCCTCGGGGTAGCGGAAGTGCGCCATCAGGTCGCCGCTGACCTCGCTGATCGACTTGACCGTGGAAGGAAAGACCTTCTGCCAGGTACGCAGCACGGGGTCGTCCTCGTCCCAGGCGTACAAAGTGACTTCACCGCTGAACGCATCGACAGTCGCCTTGATGGAGTTACGGATGTAGTTCACCCGCGCCGGTTCAAGGGCATTGACAGACGAGGACGAGGCCGTCAACGAGTCACTGGTCGCGGCGTCGAGTGCCTGCGAGGTCGCATACGGGAAGGTCGACGAGGTTGTGTAACCATCGACAACCCACACCACTTTCTCGTCCACCACTGCCGGGTACACGCGACCGTCCAAGGTCAGGTATGGAGCGACCTTGGCGACGCGGTCTGCCGGTGCCCGGTCGTAGATGATCTGCGACTCGGAGTTGACACGGTCTGAGAACAGGATCTGTTCGGAACGCATGTTGATCGCATACAGCATCCGGGACAAGAACGAGTCCAACTTCGGTCCAACAGAAACCTGGTCCGTGGGGAACGTGGTCTTGATCTGGCCTTCTGCTGAGTCATCCGGGTAGTCGAGCTCCCATGGCTCCGTGCCTTCAGGGGCGCCAACGATGGAGTAGTCGGGTGCGTTCGGGCTGAAGTAGATCCGCTCTTCATAGGTGGAGCCGCCGTTACCGCTGAGGCGACCCGACGATGGAATGTCTGCCTCGTAGAAGGCTGGGGAGCCGTCGGCGCGAACCTGGTTACCGTATGCCGCCACCACACCGAAGCCGTGGGTGAAGACGGTGTGCTGGTTGACCCAGTTGCGCTGGTCGTCGCCAAGACCGGCCAAGTTCAGTTCACGAACACCGATGACGGTGTCGTGTGAGCCGTCTTCGAAGGAGTACTTGTCCACCGCCAACGTTTCAGCGAAGTTGTAGTACTGCTTGTTCTGCTGTAGCTGCCTAAAGGCTGGCGAGACGATATTCGGGTCAAGAAGACGAATCGATGCGGTGGTTTCGGCGTCCTCACGCAGCGCGCCCTGTTCCGCGGTGGTCGTCGCGGCGTATTCCCGGACTTCCATGTCATCAAGGCCGAAGCCGGTACGCGTCGCGTCGATGTTGCGCTGAATGTACGGTGCTTCAAGTTCCTGCGCGTTAGGCTGCACTTGGAAGCGTGCGATCAGGGCCGGGTAGGCGCCCCCGATGAGTACTGCGGTCACCAGCATGAGCCCGACACCGATGGCAGGCAGTCGCCAGTTGCCGCGAACAGCGCAGACGATGAACATCGCTGCCACGACTACAGCCACAGCGGCCAGGATCATACGAGCCGGGATGCCTGCGTGGACGTCGGTGTAGTCGGCGCCTTGCGCTATCGAGGTGGACGAAAGCAAGGTCTCGTACTGAGAGAACCAGATGCGTCCGGCGAGAATGAGCATCAACACGGCAGCGGTGATGTTGAGTTGACGGCGTGCAGCGTTGGTCACCGCGAAGCCGATCTTGTTCCCGTTACCCTGCTTGATCTGAATCCCGCCGTAGAGGTAACTCATAACGATGGCCACCAGCAGGCTGAGAACCGTCACCACGATGACGAACGAGAAGATGAACTGGATCGCAGGCACTGCGAATACGTAGAAGCCCAGGTCGATGCCGAACTGCGGGTCCGTCTGACCGAAGGATTCCGCATTGAGCCACACCTGGAAGCTCTGCCACTGTGTGGCCGCACCGACTCCCGCGAAGAGCCCGAGCACTACCGGAACACCGATGACTGCGATCTTGCGCAACGGTTCGAAGGCCTCGCGGTATTGATCCATTGGCGTGGGACGGAGTGCGGCGCTGGGGTAGACCGGACGTCCCCGGTGAGCCAGGAAAGCGCTCAGCCACACCGGAATGGCCATGACGACCAGCCCGATGAGGAACAGCACGATCATCGAGAACCACTGTGTCGTGATGACGTTGCTGTAGCCGAGCTCAGAGAACCACCAGTACTCGGTGAGGTATCGCGATGCCAGCAGCGTCAAACCGATGACCAGCACCAGGAAGGCAATCGTGGCACCCAACGGTCCGAAACGGCGCATTGGGGTGTCGTCATCCACGCTGACTGATCGACGCGGTGGATTGCTTGCAGTGGACGTCATCGTATGCGAGCCTCTCGTCACATGGCGGTTAGGGCTGACCCAGTGGCGGTAATCAGAACTTCAAGAATCCCACATTTTCCTGGTAACTGACCAAACACCTGTTCGTTGGGCGGACAAATCAGGGCGAATGCCACGTCCCGCTACGGCTGGGGGCAGCGCGGCAGATTGTCCGTCGAGCCTGCGGCGATGTCCTGTAACGCCTGGTATGCCTCGTGCAGGTTCTCAACCGCAATCACTTCAAGCTCGCTGGGCACTCGGGTGATATCGCCGCAGTTGGCCGCAGCAGCGACAAACCAGTCGGCGCCGGCACGCACCGCCCCGTCAAGTTTGTGGTCGATGCCGCCGATGGGGCCGACTGAGCCGTCGACGTCAACGGTCCCCGACCCGGCAATCGTTTCGCCACCGGTCAGTTCACCTTCGGTGAGCTGGTCGATGATGCCGAGCGCGAACATCACTCCGGCGCTCGGACCGCCGATACGTTCTGCGTCGATAGTGATGTCAAACGGCATGTCGTAGTCGGGATTGAGTAGCACGCCAAGGCGTGTGGCGGGTTCCACGGCGACAAGGTCTTGGTCTGCTGCGGTCGGATACGTATACGGCGCAAAGCTCAAGGTGACCTGTTCGCCATCACGTTGCACCGAGACGTCGACGGGCTCGTCCGGGGTGAGTTCTTTGACGACGTCCAACAATTGTGCGTAGGTCGTGATGTCGTGCCCATCGACCGCTTCGATGATGTCGCCATCTTCGATGACATCCACCGCCCTCGTGATGTCCTCGTCCTCATCGAGGCCGACCTCGTCGCGATTCATCGCACCGACCACCTTGAGCGTGGCTGGAACCTCGTAGCCCAGTTCACTGAGCGCGGCAACAGACGCGGAATTCTGAGATGAGGCCATCTCCGCCAGGTTGATCTCACGCACCTCGTCACTGGTGGTTTGAGGCGGATAGTAGACCTCCACGGGGGCGACAGTCTGCGAAGGTGAGATCCAGCTCGCAAGCACATTGAGCATCGCCAGCGGCGATTCGCGCGATCCGCTCACCCCGACGGTGGTCAGCAGCAGCTTCCCGGAGGTGGCGAAAGTAGGCGCTCCCTCAATATGGATGACGGGGTGTACGACGCCCTCGGAGTCCTCATAGCTGCCGAGCACGTCCTGGGTCTGACCTGCCGCCGTGGTGACGTAAGGCATCGGGACGAGCAAAAACCCGACGAGCAGCACTGCCGTTAACGTTCCGGCGATCTGACCGAATGACCAGTATGGCCGTTTCATGAAACTCCTCTTGATCGGCGCATTGCTGCAATGGTTCCAGCGAGCGCCACTGCCGCTCCCGCCGCACCCAAGGCTGCCACACTTCGCCGTTTCACCAATCCCCCAGCGATTCCATGGCGGGCGGTGACGTGGGCGGCTATTTGGTGAGCGCACTCCGCGGTGGAGTGTTCACTGCGCCAACCATGGTCCGCCAAAGTGTGAGGCAGCACCGTCCACGGGTACACAGCGTAAGCGATATCCGAAGCCGGAACGGCGAGCAGCCCGGCACGATGCAGTCTTTCGGCAGTGTTCATGGCGGCAGTCTCGCTCAACGACACGACGCGGCGCCCTGCGATGGTGGCGATTGTCTTGGTGTTCTCAGTATCGGGAATCACTGCACCGCCCGGGTCCTCTTTCACCGCTCCGACGGTGAGCGTTCCGGTGATCTCATCGGTGATGACGACCCGAATCGCGCTGGCGAGGTCGGACACATGGAGGAATTGCCATCGTTTGGCACTGTCACGTAGTTCGAGCAGGCGCGGCACTTCGAAATGCCGGGTGATCATCGTGTCGAGTTCTGGTCCGACGAGTGATGCCGCACGCAATACCGTGACACGCGGCGCGGCGTGAGAATCCGCGACATGTGCTTCATCGCTTTCAAGCGCTTGGACGAGCCGCGTTTCACCATAGGCGATGTCCCCCACCCAGCCGGAGTCAAGATTGGCCACGCGGACTTCCTCGTCCACGATAGGGACTCGATCGCGCCAGGCACCGCATATGGCGGCAGAACTCAGCACGACGATGTGTTCGATATCGTGACGTCGCACGGACCGTACCGTACTGTCGATCAGCACATCAATCGTGTTGCGACGCACGCTGGTCGGATCAAGCACTATTTGGCTGAAATCACCGCTGTCCAGGGCGAGCACAGCAACTTTTCTGGTCGTGGTGCCGGACCTGGAACCGCGCTGAAGGGCTGTTTCGCCGGTGTGGTCGATGCTGACGATATTGCGCAGAGAATTGACGAGCGGCCCTTCACCGAAGAAGTGGTATTCGACGCGCGCTGTGCGCCCTGAGCGAATATCAGCTCGTGTCACCTGGATCCTCGGCCCTTCGTTCAGGCTGTGCGGTTACCGTAATTCTTAAGTCAAGCCTATAGCGCGAATCCATAACGTCGGCTGGGAGTATCTATGAGTTTCGATCCACACCCCGGAAGTGACGACTCTGAACTGGAGCGCGCATTGCGTTCGATGTTCGGCGATCAGACGGACATGATCCTCGAGCAGTTGCGCGCTGCCGGGTTCGACCCGGAGCAGCTGGCCGCTGGCATGGGAGATCTGAACCCGCAGATGATGCAGGCCGCGATGCGGCAGTTCCAGGAATTCTTTGACACCGATTCGGACGAGGCCGTCAATACGTCCATCTCTCATGACATTGCGCGTCAGGTCACGGCCGCCGCCGGAGCTGACCCGGTGGTGTCGGACTTAGAGCGTAAATCGGTTGCGGATGCTTATCGGGTGGCGGAACTCTGGCTCGATGTTGCAACTGACTTCGCACCTGTCGACAAGCCTGTTCGCGCCTGGAGTCGCGCTGAGTGGGTCGAAGCCACTATCGGTACCTGGAATGCGCTGACGGAGCCGGTCGCGCAGGCGGTCGTCGACGCGCTGGTCGAACTTTTGAGTGAAGAGCTTGGCCACGAAGGTGCCCTGTCGATGGAGATGATCGATCCGGCGCAGTTCTCCTTGCCAGAAGGGCTTTCCGTCGATGACCTGCTTGGGGGTGCCGGGCAGGATGGCGTTACTCGGTTCAGTGCAGACGACATGCTGCGCCGGATCGGGGCCGCAGTGTTTGGCATGCAGGTTGGTCAGGCGACTGGCGAATTAGCCTCTGAGGTCTTCGGCACCACGGATGTGGGTGTGCCGCTGTTGGATTCTGATGGTGCAGCGTTGGTGGCGCGTAATGTGCGGGCTTTTGCGGAAGGACTGGACATCGAAGAGCGCGATGTGCTGCAGTTCCTGGCTTTGCGCGAGGCTGCCGCCGTTCGATTGTTCACGGCGGTGCCGTGGCTGCGGGCGCATGTTCTTGGCCTGATTGACGATTATGCGCGCGGCGTTCGTATTGACACTGATGCGCTGGAAGAAAAACTGCGTGATATCGACCCGATGAATACTGATCAATTGCGGCATGCCCTGTCGCAGGGGGTGTTTTCGGTGACGAGCACTCCTGAACAGCAGGCGACCTTGCAGCGGCTTGAAACCGCGCTGGCTCTGATCGAAGGCTGGGTGGATGCTGTCAGCTTCGATGCCTCGCGAGCCCATTTGACCACGGTGGTGCCGCTGCGCGAGATGATGCGGCGGCGCAGAGCTGCTGGCGGACCTGCTGAGCAGACCTTTGCGACGTTGGTGGGTCTGGAATTGCGGCCGCGACGGGCTCGTGAAGCAACCGCGTTGTGGGAGTCACTGCAGTTGCGGGTTGGAACTGAGGAGCGTGACAAGGTCTGGGCACATCCTGACCTGTTGCCATCGGGTGCGGACCTGGACAACGCGGAAGGCTTTGTTGCTCGCTGGCAAAAGGGCGGGGAAAGCACCGACGATGTCGATGCCGCACTCAACGCAATCTTCGATGCTGCCGAAACTGACGACTCCGACGACTGAGCTCCGACGCTGATCGAGTAGCGCGGAACCGGGTGGTCGAACTCGTCGGGACAACTTCGATCTCCCGTCACACCGTCGACCTCCCCAGAAATAACCCGTGAGGTCGAGAACAAGCCGTGAGATCGACGGGGTGGTGCTATTCGGTCGCGGGGTTCATCACGGGAGAGCACTCGTCCTCGGGCTGCTCCGCATCGAGCGGTTCCTTGTCGAGGCCGCGCCGCTGCGCGTAGTCGACCCCGGCGAGAAAGCCGCGTGCGCGCTCGGTGTGCGGGAAGGCACTGACGAGCGCCCAGAACTGTTCGTGGTGCCCCTTGAAAATGGTGTGGGCTAATTCGTGAACTAACACATAGTCGATCACCCAGCGCGGCATGCCACGGAGCCGGGTGGAGATCCGAATGTCGGCCGAATCGACGGTACATGACCCCCAGCGGCGTCCTTGCTGGTCAGACCATTGCACCGAACCGATGCGCACTGTCTTCGGCAGGTACTTCTCAGCCAGATCGCGGGCACGATCCATCAGTTCCTCGTCAGAGGGACGCCGACGCACCTCGGCCGCTTCCAGTCGGGCCAACATAGTGTCAACCCAGGTCTGTTCTTGGCGGGCCGAAAGGTGCGCCGGCATCATGATGATCACCGTGTCGCCTTCAATGCGGGCGCTAACGGTCCTACGGCGTTTTGTACTTCGCCGTATCTCAACGCGCTTGTCCCGCCATTGGCTCACGGTTCAACTGTAGGTGATTGCTGTGACATGCGATCTGAGCTCCGAACTCGGTCGTGTTCTTTCAAGAGGCCAGCGCCACCACAGGGTGCTTTCGGGGTCGGCCACGACCCCTCTTGTTGGCGACGATGCGGCCATCGACGAGCACTTCCCCGCCCCAGACTCCCCATGGTTCCTGCCGCCCCAATGCACCTTCGAGGCATTGCTTCTTGAGCGGGCAGTCACCGCACAGCGCCTTCGCTTTCGCGATGTCAGTGGCCTGTTCGGCAAACCATAGGTCTGCGTCGTTGCTGCGGCAAGGGGTGTCGAGATCGTATGGGATCGCACTGAGGTCAAGCAGTGTGTCCACGCCGTCGTCGGCGGTGTCCACGTTGCGCATGGCTGGCGCAGCCAGGATGACTGCGGGATTCATGAGGTACTCCTGGAGGTCTGATTTCACGCTGGAGGGGCGCGACCTTCAGGTTGCTGATCATCATGAGTCCAGCAAAAAGGCCGCCACCCCGTAAATGTTGGGGCGCGGCCGGTGTTTCAGATGCTTCACTGGTCAGTAGACGTGTCGCAAATGTGAGCCGCGCGCAGGGATGGAACGTTCTTGAGCGGTGCCGAGGCCGCCGGGGGCTGCCTCACGGGGTCGAACAATCGACGCCAATGCACTTGATTTATTTGAAATCACTACGTTCCACCTCCTTCAATCAGCTCTACGGTCTTACTTCTGAGTGTGATCCTCAGCGCGTAAGCCCGGTTTGGACCAGGACTCAACGAGCATACGCCGCTGCGAAATCCGATGCCAGTTATTTTTCAGGAATTTTTTCGAAAGCCACCAATTGCTTGGATTTTCAACGGTCGTGCGGACCGTGTACAGGTCATCGTCCCAGTACCTCAGCCGTTGATATCACCAATCGTGTCAGACGGTTACAGCCCTACGTGGTCGCGCACGATGTGGAGGATCGCAGCACCGAACTGTTCGATTTTGATTGGGCCGACGCCGCGGATGCCAGCCAGTTGTGCCGGTGTCGTGGGCTTGGCCTCGGCGATGCCAGCCAGCGAAATATTGCCCAGGATCACGAAGGCTGGCTTGTCGATCTCTTTGGCCAGATCTGCCCGCCAGACGCGCAGTTTCTCGAACAGTTCTGCATCGACATCGCCGTTGAGCACCACTGAGGTCTTGCCACCACTGCTGCGACGTTGTTTCATCGCGGCACGTTCATCTGGCCACAGCCCGTCCAGGAATCGGCTCACCTTGCGGTTAGCACGGCCGCCTGCACGCCGCGCCTTCGCATAAGAAAGTTCGAGGTCAGTGCGAGCACGCGTGATGCCGACATAAAGCAGTCGGCGTTCCTCAGCGATGGCATCGTCCCCCTCCGCCAGGGAAATCGGCATCAGCCCCTCACTAACACCGATCAGGAAAACCGCGTCCCACTCCAACCCCTTCGCAGCATGCAGTGAAGCCAAGGTCACCCCGTCGATCGTTGGCACGTGAGAGTTGTCGGCACGTTCAGCCAACTCACGAACGAATTCAGCCATATCAGCGCCGCGGGACCGGGCGAGTTCGTCAGCCAATTCCACGAGCGCTGCCATCGCATCCCACCGGTCGCGCTGCGCGCCCTGTCCCTGTGGCGGGGTCTCGGACCAGCCGACATCACTGAGGATCTGCCGCACCATCTCTGGCATCGGGCTATCACTAGCGGCTCGCGCATTGGCACGCAGCAGCACCATCGCGTCGCGCACGTCTTTGCGAGCAAAGAACCGCTCGCCGCCGCGAACCACAAACCCGACTCCAGCGGTACTCAATGCTTGTTCGGCAAGCTCCGACTGTGCATTCGTGCGGTAAAGCACCGCGATATTGGCTGCCCGGGTGCCCTGCTCGATCAACGACTTGATCCGGCTCGCCACACCCGCCGCTTCAGCCTCATCATCGTCGTAATGAGTGAATCTGACGGCCGGACCAGCCTCGCGTTGTGAGATGAGCTCGAGCGGAGGATGGCTGTCCTTATCGCGCGTGCGGGCTCGCTGAAGAACATTGTTGGCCAAGGTGACGATTTGCGGAGTGGATCGGTAATCACGCACTAACCGAATCACCTCTGCGGCAGGGTGACGCTGTTTGAAATTCAACAGGTAATGCGGTGTTGCCCCTGCGAATGAATAAATCGTCTGGCTCGGGTCACCCACGACGCACAACTCGCGGCGATCCCCCAGCCACTGCTCCAGCAGTCGTTGTTGTAACGCAGAGACGTCCTGATACTCGTCAACCACAAAGTGCCGGTACTGCTTGTGCACCTCTTGGCGTACAGCCGGATGGTCAGCGAGCATCTGCGCATTGACCGCCAGCACGTCTTCGAAGTCCATCAGCGATTGTTCGGTCTTGAGCTCTTCGTAGCACGCATAAAGCCGCGCAATCGTTGTTGGTTCATAACCAGCGGGTACCTCTCGGCCGGTTCGCTCGATCGCCCCGATGTAGTCGTCGGGTGAGCGCAACATGACCTTGGCCCATTCGATTTCTGAGGCAAGGTCCCGCACCGCTACGCGATCAACCGAGATCGCCAATCGTCGTGCAGCCGCCGCGACAAGCTGTGCCTTGTGCTCCACGACTTTCCACGGGCGCCCACCGATCACCTGGGGCCAAAAATGCATCAACTGACGCAGCGCCGCCGAGTGGAAGGTCCTCGCCTGCACGCCCGGTACACCGAGATCACGCAACCGCGAGCGCATCTCCCCCGCAGCGCGAGCCGTGAACGTCACCGCGAGAACACTGGTCGCGGCATAGCGGCCGGTGCGCACGCCATAGGCGATGCGATGAGTGATGGCTCGCGTCTTACCCGTGCCAGCCCCTGCCAGAACACACACCGGACCGGTAACGGCGAGCGCCACTTGCTGTTGTTCGGGGTCGAGTGCATCAATTAACTCGTCGGCACCGGGCAGGCGCATCGATCCCCCTCATGAAACTGGCCGAGTGATGTGACCTTGTAAGTGTGGCATTGTCGTGTTGTTATCCATTGTCACAGGTACGTCAGACATGATGAAGATATCCACAGCCGATGACAGCACAGATGCGACCGGTGTCTGGTCAACGGCCAGTTGTGAGGAGGGAACATGAGCACGACATCAGCCGAGGAGAACTCGTCCAGAAACGAAAAGAGCATTACTGGACCGGACTTGCCCCCTGCTGGGCAGATCGTGATGCTCACCACCCAGTGGTGTGGTTACTGCCGCCGTTTGAAGAATCAGCTGGGGTCGGCTGACATTCCAGTGATCGAAATCGACATTGAGCAGCAGCCCGAACTCGTCGACTTCGTCGAACATGCCAACGGTGGTAACCGGACAGTGCCAACCGTGGTGTTCCCTGATGGTTCCACTGCCACCAACCCGTCGTTGGCTGAGGTGCAAGCGCGCTTGGACTAGAGCGCTCCACCGTTACCGTGGCTCCGCAATCATCCCGAATGGTCCGCGAGCCAGCGTTCGATCAGCATCCGAGCGATAGAGAACGACGCGGGCAGTTTCACGTCACCTGTGTTCATGGCTGCGCGTAGTTCATCGCGGCTGAACCAGCGCGCCGCTATGATTTCTCGTCCATCGACTTTGATGTGCGAACTCGTCGCGTGTGCTCTGAAAGCCAACATCAGGGAAGCCGGGAATGGCCACGGCTGGCTAGCGGTATAGCCGATGCGATCGACGCCGACCCCGGTCTCCTCGGCGACCTCGCGCCGCACCGCTTGTTCCACGGTCTCACCCGGTTCGACGAAGCCGGCCAACAGCGAGAACCTGCGCTGCGGCCATGCGGCATTGTGGGCAAGCAGCAGCCGGTCCTGGTCATCGACGACGGTGACGATCATGGCCGGGTCAGTGCGAGGGTAGTGCGCCCGCGCGCACTGGGTGCATTGGCGCACCCACCCGGATTCGATCATGGTCGTGGCGGCGCCACATGATGAACAAAACCTCGCATGGCGATGCCAAGCAGTCAGCCCGAGGGCGGTCAGTGCGCGGTCAAGTTCGGCGGGGTCGAGGTCATCCCCGATTTCACGGAGCGTGGCAAGCCGCCAGGTGCCTGCACCTCGCAGATCGCTTCCGATCCCGGACAGGTCGGCGTCAACCTCACGGATGATGTCATGTGATGGGGTATCCGCACGGTCAGCGAGGGCCAGGGAAGAGATCAAGGCGGCGGAGAACTCGTCAGCAATGACCGCGAAGTAAGCCGGTGCCTGCGGGAATTGCACAGGCGACGCGGTAGCTGGCTCAGGGGTCGTCGGGTCGATCTGCGCTCCCAGGAACAACGGGGCGGAGTCTGTCTGAGGAAGCAGATCCACGATGGCCGGTGCCTGCAATTCGAGCATCCGCGCACGATCGGTGCGTGGATCGAGGACGAGTTCGCCCTCCTTGACAAGGATCACCTTGGTCTCAGGGCGCACCGCTAGGTGTTGCCACAGGTTCTCGGTGGTACGCCAGGCTGCGGCACGGGGCAGACACTCGTCCGGAAAAAGCGGTTCAGCCATGATCCCCATCGCAGACAGGCTCCTTTTCGATTTCTCGATGCGCTTTAGCGGCATCGTTCTTTCACAGTAAACCGTGGTCTCTTCCCAGCCCAATGTGATCTGTTGGACGCGTGGCGTTACGAGCGCGAAAGGCTCTGACACCGTAGCGTGGTTATGTGCATCGAACACCGTACGCCCTAGCCGCGCTCGCCACGCAGGCCATCAAAGGCCTTGACGTGAAGCAAGTCGCGCCTCTTGAAGAGGCCGTTGACGGGTTTGATAGTGCTCTGGTTATCGATTCGGAGGCCCGGCACTGGATCGTGCGATCACCGCTGACTGCGTCGGCCGGTGCGGCCCTCGAATCCGAGATTTCGTTCCTGTCCGAGTTGACTCCCTACGTTGATCGCGGTGATCTCCCGTTTGTGATTCCTCGGGTGGCTGGCACGGCTTCACTACCGGATTCTGGACGAGCATTGGTGCACCCGGAGTTGCCCGGTTATCCGATTCCGATGGAGCGGCTACAGCCGGGGCCTGGTTTGGCTGCTGCACTGGGACGAGCGTTGGCCGCGATCCATGAGCTGCCCGTCGGCATCGTCGAATCGACCGGCCAGCCGACTTATTCGGCTGAGGAATATCGGGAGCGACGGCTCGCCGAGGTCGATGAGGCTGCGGCTACGGGTCTGGTGCCGGTTTCGTTGCTGAAGCGCTGGGAGCAGCGGTTGGAGAACGTCGCGATGTGGCGGTTCATCCCTGCTGTGACGCATGGCGCCTTGTCGGCTGAGTCTATTTTGGTGCAGGCGGGGAATGTGTCAGCGGTTCGTGACTGGTCTGATGTGAAAGTGGCCGATCCGGCCGATGACTTGGCCTGGGTGCTTGCGGCTGCGCCCGCTGACTGCATTGACTCGATTATGGAGGCATACCAGCTACGCCGCACCGAGTTGACCGACCCGTACCTGTCTGAACGAGCGTTCTTGGCCAGTGAACTCGCGTTGCTGCGGTGGTTGCTGCACGGCACCCGGCACGGATTGAACGATGTTGTCGCTGATGCCGTTGAGATGTTGACTGACCTGGATGTTGCTACCGCGGCTGCGGAGGGTGACATCGTGCGGTTCCCGACCTATGGCGGCACCGAACCGCGACTGGCGGATGACGTCGCGACGAGCGCTTTCGGCATTGCTTCGGCTGCTGATGCGGTCTCTGGTGAGGTTTCACTGGTTACTCAAGATGATCTTGATGCCGGTTCTGAGGACGAGGACTATCAGGACAAGCCGCTGCCTGACGATACTGAAGGTATCGTTTTCGAACGCGATTCCGTCGCAACCGAGAGGATCGAATCGGTGGCTGAGATCGAACCGGTAACTGACAGTGCGAATTCTGACGACGATCTTGCTCAGGACGAGCGCTCAGGTAGTTGAATGCAAGTGGACATCGGCGATTGTCGCCACTGCCGATGTTGCTTCCGACTATGGCCGCGGGTTTTCTTCCTTGTTGGCGGTTTGTTTCATTGCAGCGATGGCAGAAACCCCCGCGACATGAGGGGAGGACTGGCGATGACTACGGCGTGTCAGGGAAGACTCGTTTGGCAACTGCCTGCATATCCCGATCAAGCCCATCGAAACGGTCGTCAACACGTTGGAATCGCAGTTCCATCTCCGTGCGCAGCGCGCCGATTTGGGTTGTGGTCTCATTCCGCAAGGAAGCGATCTGACCGGTCGTCTCAGTACGAAGAGAAGTAATCTGACCGGTCGTCTCGTTCCGCAGGGAGGTGATCTGACCGGTGATCGTGCGCAACATGACCTGAGTGACCAGAGTGATGGTGCCAACTAATGTGGCAGCCAGGACACCGATAATGGTCCACGTTTGCGGTTCCGTTAACACGATCATCCTCCTATTGTTACGGCTTACCGACGAATATGCCAGAGTCCGATCAGTTGCGCGCCGTCAAGGTATGCGTTGTGGATTACTTAACGAGACGTATCGATGATCTCGACCAAGCTCGATCATCGAAGGGTACGGCCCTATCAGCGGAGGTGCCGAGTGATCTCGACCAGGCTCGATCAACGGCACGCGGCTCCGTCAGCACACCTAGTGGGCCGAGCCCGGCGCGGTGAGGATTTCTTCGAGGGCACTGGCATCCGGCAGGTCGTCGTGGCGGACAGTGCGGCCGTCGGCCAGATAACAGAATGCTGCGTGAATCTCCTCGATGGGTTTTCCCGTAAGCCGCGACCAGGCAAGCCGGTAAATGGCGAGCTGCACCTTGCGTGCTTCCTGCTGCACGGCGTCTGTGGGCTCTCGTCCCGACTTCCAGTCCACCACAATGTGATGTCCTTCGTTTTCAGGATCGGTGAAGATCGCGTCGATACGTGTCCTGACGGTGACATCACCAAGTACTACGTCAACAGGTTCCTCCATAGCGATGGGAGTCAACTCTGCCCACGGCGAGTTCAAGAACGCATCCTGCAATGCCGACAGGTCAGTGACGAAATCACTGTCTTCGTAGATGTCGGACTCATCGAAGTCGAGCACAGCGGGCATACGGTAGAAGTTCTCAATCCACGAGTGCACCGCCGTACCACGACGGGCCTCGGGCGAAGGGCGACGCGGAACCGGGCGAAGCCAATCGTCAATGACCTGTTTGCGATCGGCGGTGAACTGGACCATTGTCGAGGCGCTCATATGGGACGGCAACCGCACATCATCGCTGCGTCGCAGACGCTGTGCATCCTGTTCACGAAGCAACAGCTCGGCTAACGCCCGCAGTTGTCCAGCTGAGTTCAGGCCTGCCACGTCCTGCTCCGCTCGACCTATTGAACCCCGCGCACGGTCGAGTTTCGGTGTATCAATTTTTCGATCATCGTCACCTAGGTATTGCAGAACAGTGCTGGCCAATATCGCTTGACCGTTCCCCGAGGTATCCTCCCACTCCTTTTCATTGGCACGTGGCCACCATCCGATAACCTCTTGCCCTGCCGCAGGGTTGATCTCCGATCCCGTGCCGAGTTCCAAAGAACCCTGGTTCCGGGTAGTGTGCTCGTCTTCAGCGATCTCTGTGAGGAACGCAGATGGCTGTGACGGTGTCTTGCGTTCGTCGGACCATCTCGCCCCGGTGACAAGCAGTTCCTTTCGAGCCCGGGTCACTGCAACGTAGGCGAGGCGTCGTTCTTCCAAGACTGCCTGTGCGCCAACCCGTTCGCGGAAGTCTTCGATGCGTTTTTCCATCTCTGCGGCGTCACCAACGTCGAAGTGGATTCTTTCAAGGTCTTCGCGGTCACCGCGTAACGGGTACGGCAGCGATCCGTCACCGGATAACCAGCCCGACGACCGCGGACGACCTTGACTGTATTGCACGCTGGGGAAATTACCTGTGACCAGGCCTGCGGCCGCAACTACATCCCATTCCAGGCCCTTCGCGGCATGCACAGTGATCAGTTGAACGGCGCTCGGGTCTGGTTCGGCGACAGGCCGGTCCAGGCCACGTTCTTCGACCTTGGCAGCATCGATCCAGGCTAGGAATGCACCGACAGTGGAGGTCACTGCCATTGAAACGAATCCTGATGCGACTTTGCGTAACGCATCAAGGTGTATTTTGCCTGCGGCAGTTCCGTAGGCCAACGGTGCTTCGATATCAAGGCCGAGGAGCCGTTCGGCGTATGCAAGGACATCGGGGATGGGCAGGCCCAGGTTGGAGCGCAGTTCTCGTAGCGTCTGGCCCAGACGGCGTAGTCGTCGTACTCCTTCGGCTGAGATGTCGATGAACTCAGGGACTCGCTTCTCGTCAACTAACCAATCAATGCTGTCAGCCAGGCTGTGCCGCACGAAGTGGACAGGGGTCGGTGATGTTTCGACGCTCCCGCGCCGCAATGCGCGCTCATCAAGGTGACGGGCCAGGCGCCGCAGCGCTGCTACGTCGGCAGGTGACATGTTGAAGAGCGCTCCGGTGAGCAGCCGGAACAGGCATTCGCCTCGGGACGGATCGTGAGCCACTTGCACGAGCGCCAAGACATCGGCGACTTCTGGTACATCGAGCAGACCGCCCAGTCCGACGATTTCTACCGGGATGCCACGGGACTGCAGCGCTTCTTGAATGGCGGGGAAGTACTTGCGGGTGCGGCACAACACAGCTGCGCTGGGTCGTTCTTGCTCGTCTCGCCGGTTTTGTCTGTCAGTCTGCCCTCGTCCGGTATCCGAGCCCGAAGGATCGGCTCCCCAATGTCGCTCGATGAATGTGGCGATGGCTTCAGCTTCAGCCTCGGTGGTATCCGCCCAGTGCCAGGTGACCGATCCGGTTCCGGCACCGGGGCGCGCTTGCAGCCTGGGCACTTCGATGGTGGTCAGTTCATCGCGTAGCGGTTTGGCAACAGTGTTCGCGATGGCCAGGATGTGCTCATCATTGCGCCACGATGTCGACAGGCTCAGCACTTGAGCTGGTTTGTCGTCGCTTCGCGCAAACTGGCTTGGGAATCGCACCAGGCTGGATGCGCTCGCGCCGCGCCAGGCATAGATCGACTGATGAGGATCCCCCACCGCCATAACCGGGTGACCGTCGCCGAACAGATGACTCAACATGCTGGTCTGGGCGAAGGATGTGTCCTGGTATTCGTCTAGGAGCACAGTTGCGAATCGTTGACGTTCTATTTCGCTTACCAGAGGGCTGGACATCGCGAGTTTCGCAGCGCTGTACATTTGATCGCCGAAGGAGAGCATTCCTAGTTGCCGTTTGCGTTCCCGCAACTGTTCGACGATGTCTAATAGGCGGCGACGCAGCTCCAGCGACTCGATGACGTCCGTGACCTTGGCAGACATCTTCTTCCGCCGCGGCCCATAGGGCAGTTCTTGTAGTCCTGCGACGGTTTCGGTCATCCAAGTACGGACTTGCTCAATGTCGTTAAGGTGTTCTGTCAGTGCGGCGTCGAGGCTCACCACTGCAGCGATCACTGTGCCAACGCGTTTTGTCGTGTTCAGATCTTCTGGCCAGCTTTCAACGAGTTGTGCAGCCAACTGCCAACTACCTGCGTCGGTCAGCAGTTGCGAGTCTGGTTCAATCCCGATCCGCAGGCCATGTTCAGCAACGAGTGAACTTGCGTAGGAGTTGTAGGTCGATACGGTGGGACGATCGATGAGGTCCGCCGCCACGTCAGTTCCGGTGACTGCTCTTAGTCCTGCTAGGCGCCTGTCGATACGTTCAGCGAGTTCGGCTGCTGCCTTTCGGGTGAAAGTCAGACCTAGGACCTCGTGCGGCTGCACAATCTGGTTGGCGATAAGCCACACGACCCGCGCAGCCATAGTTTCGGTCTTTCCCGAGCCGGCCCCGGCAACCACGATCACTGGTTCGAGTGGCGCTTCAATAACCCGTACTTGCTCAGCGGTGGGCTCGGGGAGTCGCAGCGCACGGGCAATGTCTATGGCACCCCAGGTGATCTCAGTCATCGCAGTTGCCCTTTCCCCTGGGTGATGGGGTCTATCGCCGTCGCCTGCGGCACATGCTCTGGGTCGGCAGCCTCAGAGTTTCCGAGCGTGGTCTCGGAGTCGACGTCTGCATTCAAACTTGCGGCCGCTTCAGCGCGGCGTTCCGCCGTGTCGAAGTCACTCAATGGTGCCCGCGTCATCTCGTTGGCCGGGGCACGTTGCGGCACCAATGGCTGACCTTCAGGCTGGACCGGACAGGATTCATGGACCGGGCAGGTACGGCAACCTGCATTGATCTTGGCCCATAGCCTCCCCGACGACATGATCTGCGCTGCCTGTGTGGCCATGTGCGCAATCCACTGCGGGTTCGGTTGTGAGCTGAGTGCGGGCTGCTTTCGCTTGGTGACCTTTGCTTCTTCAGAACCGAGATAGATCAGTTCTGCACCAGCCACCGGTTCAACGTCATCGATCAGGTCGATGTCCTGCAAAGCGCCCCGTTCGATTGCCAACTGGTAGGAGGCCAATTGCGGGTCTACGGTGGCGTCTCGCACCGACATCACTGTGCGTCCAGTTTTGTAATCCCTGATGACGAGCCCCTGCTCGGTGCGATCTATACGGTCGATAGAGCCGCGAATCCGCACAGTAACCATGTCCACGGCAAAGGGTGCCTCAACGGCCTTCGGAGGCGGGTTCTTCTGTTGGAATTGCCCGAGTGCTCGAACCATTGATTCTGCTTCGTGCGCTCGTTGGATGGTGGGCCATCCATCCGAAAGACCGAGCTCTGACCAACGGTCTTGAAGCACCTCAAGCAATTCAGCGGCATCGGAGGTGGGGTGGTCACGCGCGATGTCATGGATCAATGTGCCTAGTTCATTGGAGAACTGGTCCCCTCCCTTGGCATCGGAGGTTTCTGCTGCCCATCGCATGGCACATTGATGGACGAGAGCGAGCCGGGAGGGTGAGACTGAGATGGGCTGGCCTGAAGCAACAAGTGGTGCGGTCGATGATGGAGGCGCCATGCCATACCAGGTGTCAGGGTTGGCAGCGGTCACACCGTGTCGCGCAAGGTATGCCAACAGTTGCGCCCAATCATCTGCAGGTTCTTGTTCGCCGGCGATGCGAGATCGCAATACGATACCGCGAAGATCGAGAGGTGGTGGTAGTTCGTCAGTAGTCGTTGGCGCGGGACACACCAGGTCACAGATCGCAGAAGGCTGATCGTCTTCGCCGTCTACACAGGTGATGGTGAGAGCACCGGTGGTGCGCGAGCACGCGACGAGGAAGAGCCGAAGTTCGTCGTCAAGCACCGCCTTGCGTGCGGCTGTCAGGTCAGGGCCATCACCTCGTCCATCGACCAGATCTGCTAACTGTTGTGCTCCCAGCAGCGTGTCCCGCAGTCGAAGGTCGGGCCAGCTTCCCGCCTGCAGACCCGCGACGATCACGTACGACCATTGCCGTCCTGCGGCTTGTGCGGCCGTGAGCACTTCCACGATTTGTTCGTTCTTGGCTGTCGCAGCGAGCGAGTCGGCCGGGATATCAAGCCGGTTGATTTCCGCGATGAGGCGTTCGACGGTCGCACCTTGATACCGCTGCGCGAAGTTCTCGATGTGCTTGAACAACGTCATGACAGCATCGAGATTGGCATTGGCGACCACCGACCGGGGGCCGACATGTAGTGCTTGTTCTCGCCATCGGTCAGCGCAGTCTGCTGCCTGCCATACTCGCCAACAGACTTCAGCCGGGTCATTGTCCGTGTCGTGGAGCGCACGGGCAGCGGCGATCATGGCAGCCGCCCGGTGTGCGGCTGCAGCGATAGGTGTCCCCGCGACCCGGCTCATGTGTAATTCATTGAGGCCATCGTCGTTGGTCAAAGCTGCGACCAGTTCTGAGGTAGTGCGGCCACGTGGTGCGGCCACGGATAACGAGCGACGCAACTCGCGCACGCTCACAGCGTCAAGATCACCGTAGGCCGACACCAGGAGTTCGTGGAGCGCGGCGTCGTCCCAGGCGTCGCTGCGAGTCCGCTCGATGGTCTCAAGGAGCATGCGTACCGCCGGTTCTGCACGCAGCGGCAGGTCAGAGCCTTGGGCCATGGCGGGCACACCCGCTCGTTGCAGACCTCGAACTAGTTCGTGAACGTGCGAACCTGACCGTGCCAGCACCGCGCATTGCGACCAGGGAAGTTCATCGAAGTAGTGTGCTTGCCGAATCCGCCAAGCGATCCAGGCGGTCTCTTCTGCCCTCGAACGGGCATGGCGACGTTCGATTACTGGTTGGGAAGGATCCGGCTCGGTTTCAGTTGCCGAGACCGCCTCTCTCCCGCGAGGTAGCTCATCTGCGTCAAGTTCGGTGGTCTTCTTCTTTTCGACTGTCAGCCGATGTTGCACTCCTGCGCTCGCGCCAATGTGGTGGCTGATTCGCGCCACAACGTCACGCACCTGGTCGTTTAGTCGATGCGACCGGTGTAGCACTTTGACTACCGCCCCGAACTGTCCTATCTCGGTGTCGTCGCGCCCCGGGGGAAGGTCGGCTCGGCCGGCCAGGTCCGGTCGTGAGCCTCGGAAACCTTGGACTGCTTGATCGGGGTCGGAGAAAAGGACGAGTTGTGCCCCGTCACGTTGTAGCGCACCGAATAACCGTGCGGCCGCCGCCGTAGCGTCTTGGTACTCGTCGACGATCACCAGTCGCCAACGCAACCGTTCTTTTTGCTCGTCGCGTACCCACTTCTGAGCGATCCACGCGGCCTGGTCCACGATCGTAGCTGCGTCATAGCGAGGGCCACGGTCAGGTGTGTTGCGAGACAGTTCGGTGACCGCGAGATACTCGTCATAGAGTTGAGCGGCAGCGACCCAGTGGGGTCGATCGTGCTCGCGGCCTAAGTCGGCTAAATCTGCAGGGCTGAGCCCTCGCTCGGCACAACGCATCAATAGGTCGCGTAGTTGGGCACGGAAACCCCGGAGCTGCAGTGTTTCGCTGGTGATTTCGGGCGGCCAGTCGATCGGAACCCCGTCACTTTGCATGTGTCCCACAAGCAGTTGAGCGAGATCAGCATCCTGCTCCGGTCCCGTCGCCAGGACTGGATCTGGCACCCCTTGTAGCCGACACTGCGCAGCAATGATCGCGAAGGCGAGCGACGCGGTGGATCGGACCGCTGTGCCGTGCAATGTCCGTCCGATGCGCTGCATGAAGGCATCTCTACTACGTGCCGCACTGCGCCGCGAACTTGTCAGCACCAGGATGTCATCCGGCTGATATGCACCGCTCAATAGCGCCTGAGCCGCAATCTCAATGCTCAGCACACTTTTGCCGCTGCCGGGCGGTCCTGTGATGACAAGCGACTGACCCTTGCGCACGGTTTGCAAGACCGCTTGTTGCTCGTCATCCCAGGAATGCTCTGCCCCAAGGTGAACAGCGTCAACCGCCCCGACATTGTCGGTGTCCGTACGATCGGCTTCCTGTTCCATGCCGTTCAGTGTGTCAGCACCCTGTGACAAAGCCATAACTCCCGCCAAGCAGACATCCAGCGATTAGCGATACGTTAGTGTCATAAGCCGCTAGCAAGTGGTCGATCGAGGATGAGGGAGATCATGGTTCAAGGTATCGCTCGCGCACTATTGGCCGTGCCCTTCGTCGCGGATGGAATCGACGCAATCCGCAACCCTGACCGGCACGTGGCCCTGGCCCAGTCCGCACTGCAAGATTTCCCCGGCGCCGATGCGGTCCCCGATTTCGACAACGCACAGTTGACCACCATCGTGCGCGCTCACGGCGCGGCGACGATTGCCGCGGCGCTCACGATGGCAACCGGCAAGGCACCGCGACTCAATGCGCTGATCCTCGCAGCACTCACCGCCCCCAGGCTGGTGACGAACGAGCCGTTCTCGACTCCTGCGGTGTCCCGCCCCACACGGCGGACCGAATTCATCCGCACACTCGGTTTGGTCGGAGGAGCCCTGGCAGTGGCCGGTAGCCGTCGCAAGAAGCCTTCAGTCTCGACCGACGAGTAGCAAAGCAGACGACTGCCCACACACTGAGAGATCAGGACCCGATGTCACACCGTCCCGGTAGGCTGGGACCTGTGACTTCATCTTCTGACGCGAATAGTGCCGCAACACCTGAAACTGCCCTTTGGCCTGCCCCCATGGCTCCCCGTGGTGGCTTCCAAGCACGAGTATCCGTTCCAGGATCGAAGTCTTTGACGAACCGCTACCTGGTCCTGGCAGCATTGGCCGACTCACCCACCGTCGTGCGTGGCGCCTTGGAAAGCCGCGATACCTCACTGATGCGCGCCGCACTCACGGCACTTGGCGCGACATTCACACCCGGTGAGACCTCAGACGAGTGGCACGTCACGCCGCTTAAGCCCGTCACAGGATCGATTAGCGTCGACACCGGCCTGGCCGGAACGGTCATGCGCTTCTTACCCCCCGTGGCCGCGCAAGTCGATGCAGAAGTCCATTTCGACGGCGACGAAGGTGCGCGAGTCCGCCCCATGGCCCCCGTGCTGACCGCCCTGCGCGCACTCGGCATCTCAGTTGAAGACGAGGGACGCAGCTTGCTGCCCTTCACCATTTCAGGACGAGGAGACCTCCCCGGCGGTCACGTCGATGTCGATGCTTCCGGTTCCAGCCAGTTCGTGTCGGGCCTACTGCTCGCTGCACCGCGGTATCGCGACGGGTTGACCGTGCGACACACCGGACGGACCCTGCCCTCTCTACCGCACATCGATATGACGGTGGCCGTGCTGCGCGAGGCCGGGGTGGAAGTCGACGATTCTCGTTCCGGAATCTGGCAGGTGTCCCCCGGACCGATCCACCTGGGTGAAGTCCAGATCGAACCCGACCTGTCCAACGCAGGCGCCTTCCTCGCCGCCGCTGTAGCCTCAGCAACCGGCAGTAGCGTCACCATTCCCGGATGGCCGCATGAGACGACGCAGCCCGGCGCGATGATGCCCGACATCTTGGAGCAGATGGGAGGACGAGTCAGTCGCGACGGTGATGCCCTGACCGTCACATCGACTGGCCAGGTGCTGGGTGTCGATCTCGACCTGTCAGCAGGCGGTGAGTTGGCACCGCAGGTAGCGGCCCTGGCCACACTGGCAAGCTCACCAAGCCGCTTGCGCGGTATCGCACACCTGCGCGGACACGAAACCGACCGGTTGGCCGCACTCGCCACAGAGATCTGTCGCCTCGGCGGACAGGCGGAACAGACCAGTGACGGGCTCGTCATCACCCCTCGACCGCTACATGGCGGAGTATGGGAGACCTACCACGATCACCGGATGGCCCATGCAGGTGCCATCGTCGGGCTACGAGTCCCCGACGTGCAGATCGAAAACGTCGCCACCACCGCCAAAACACTTCCCCGCTTCGATGCCAAGTGGGAGACCATGCTGGGCGGAAACGCGCCAGCCACGTCGTGAATGTCACCGAATAACAGGATCGCCTGCCTATGAGTCGACGCCACTGGGACGAGTCACAATTCACCGACCGACCATCCCGACGCGGCAGCCGTCCGCGCACCAAGGTCCGGCCCGAACATGCGGATGCCGTCCGAGGCATGGTCGTGGGAGTGGACCGAGGCCGCTACACGCTCGTGGTAGATCTCGACACCGACGACGAGCACCAGATCACAGCAATGCGCGCCCGCGAACTAGGCCGCACCCGCATCGTATGCGGCGACCGCGTTGACGTGGTCGGTGATGTCAGCGGCGATGAAGGCACCCTGTCACGTATCGTCCGGGTAGCCGAACGCACGACGGTACTGCGGCGCACCGCCGACGATACCGACCCCTTCGAACGCGTCATCGTCGCCAATGCGGACCAACTGGTCATCGTCACCGCGAGTGCCGACCCAGAACCCCGGCCACGAATGATAGACCGTTGCGTCGTAGCCGCCTACGACGCCGGGCTCGACGTGCTGCTATGCATGACTAAAACCGACCTCGCAGACCCCGAACCCATCGTGCAGCTCTACCGGAATCTCGACATCCCGGTCTTGACGACCTCGCAGGCGTCCGACGGATCAATCGACGGGCTGGCAGCCGTACGGGCACAACTGAGCGGCCGCACCTCCGTTTTTGTCGGCCATTCCGGGGTCGGTAAATCAACCCTCGTCAACGCCCTCGTCCCCGGAACAGACCGAGCCACCGGCCACGTCAATGCCACCACCGGACGAGGCCGCCAAACCTCAACATCTGCCGTAGCGCTGCGACTTCCCGCAGACCACGTGGATAGCGGGTGGGTCATTGACACCCCGGGCGTGCGGTCATTCGGGCTCGCACACATCAGCGTGGACCAGATCGTGGCCGGTTTCGAAGACCTTGCCGAAGTCGCCACCAGATGTCCACGCGGCTGCACCCACGTTGCCACCGAGCCCGAATGCGCCCTCGACACCTGGATTGCCGAGTCACCGGACGCTGAAACAACCGAATATCGCACCAATCGAGTCGATTCACTACGTCGACTCATCTCATCGCGCCTGAGCGATCCTACGATCAACTAGCGTAGTGCCATGCCCGTAACGCGATATGACGACGATCTGCGGCTCGCACTCGTCCTAGCCGACCAAGTCGACGCCATCACCATGAAACGGTTTCGCGCCCAGGACCTGGCGATCGAGACCAAACCAGACATGACCCCGGTCTCGGATGCCGACCGCAGCGCCGAAGAAGTCATCCGCGCCCAACTGGCGCGTGCACGCAGTCGCGACGCCGTCATCGGAGAAGAGTTCGGCACCACCGGGCACTCCTCTCGCCGCTGGATCATCGACCCCATCGACGGAACCAAGAACTTCATTCGCGGGGTTCCAGTATGGGCCACCCTGATTGGGTTGATTGAAGGGGACGAGGTCGTCACTGGCGTTGTTTCAGCTCCGGCACTGGGTCGTCGGTGGTGGGCGGCCAAAGGAACGGGCGCGTGGACCGGGCGGTCACTGTCCGCAGCGCGACGACTGCACGTATCAAAGGTATCGACAATGGACGACGCCTCGCTGTCCTACTCTTCACTGTCCGGATGGCGCGAACGCGGCACCTTCGATCAATTCATCGACCTGACCGAATCCGTATGGCGGACCAGGGCCTACGGCGATTTCTGGTCCTACATGATGGTCGCTGAAGGCGCCGTAGACCTGGCTTGCGAACCAGAACTTGCACTCTATGACATGGCGGCACTCGTCCCTATCGTCACCGAAGCCGGTGGAAGGTTCACGGCGCTCGACGGTAAAGACGGACCTTTTGGCGCAAACGCATTGGCATCGAACGGGCTACTGCACGATGAAACCTTGCGAATCTTGAACCGCCAGTAAGTTCTATCAAAAAAGCTAACTCTTCACATCAGAATGTGACTTTCAGCGTTTGACCAGGGTGATACCCACCGATAGATTGGTTTCTACATGACAACGCTGTCAGACAGTCGAGCATGGAATGACCCGTATTCGACCATCGAGCAGCACCGACATACCCCACATCGAAGTGGATGGAGAGACCCGAATGAGCCCCATTGCTGCCAGGACTGACGGCCGTGCGCCACACGCACACCGCCGTTGGAGATCTAAGAAACTCGTCGCAGGTATTGCCGCGCTCGCACTCACCGCGACCGGTCTTGCAACAGCCCCCTCGGCAACTGCCGCATCGCACACCGTCTCAGGTGCCGAAGCCGTTGACCTGGTGAACCCATTCATCGGAAGCCAGGACGATGGCAACACCTTCCCGGGTGCCACAGCGCCTTTCGGAATGATCCAGCTATCACCCGACACCGGGCACGGTGTGGGCTACGACTACACACACAATGAAATACGTGGATTCTCGCAAACCCACCTCTCAGGTGTGGGCTGCCCGATCGCAGGCTTCGTCCCGATCATGCCGCACTTCGAGCATGTGCAAAACAACTCCACGCAATACTCGGACGGTAGGAACCGACGCGGCATCCTCCGTCAGAACGGCGAAAAGGTCGAAGAGGCCAGCGCAGGACACTACGGTGTGACGATCGACTCCGATGACGACACGGTCGAAGTCGACCTGACCGCGACCCCGCGCACCGGTATCCAGCGTTACAACTTCAATGCCGACTCCGCTAACTCGTTCGTACGTATTTACGCGGGCAACGCGCTCAACAACAACGGCATTCTCGCCTCTGAGACCCATATTGATGTCGCGAACCAGACTGTGCGCACCAAGACAACGCTCAACGGTTTCTGCCAGAACACCAATGTCTTCACGGTGTGGTCAACCACCAAATTCGACCAGCCGTTCAACTCACACGGCACTTGGATCGGCGGCACCGTAACCCTCGGATCCACCGATGCCGTATCCACCGGTTCAGGCAACAACGCTCGCACCGGTGCAACCTTGGAGTTCGACCACGACGCCACCGTTGAGTTGCAGACAGCGATCAGCTACGTCAGCCAGGCAGGTGCGGATGCAAACCTCGCACACGATCAGGCTGAATACGCCAACAACTACGATGACGGCCTCGACGTTGCACAGACGCTCTGGGCCGACCAGTTGGGCAAAGTCAAGGTCACCCAAGAAGACGGCAATGCCCCAGTAGGTGAAGAACTCACCCAACTGCGGGTCTTCTACTCAGCGCTGTACCGATCCTTCGTGGCACCCAACATCGGGTCAGACGTTGACGGCAAGTACCGCGGTTGGGACGGCGAGATTCACGATCTCGCCGACGAGGACTTGGACGAGTACTACCAGAACTTCTCGCTATGGGACACCTACCGTACCCAACAGCAATGGCTCTACCTACTGGAACCCATCAAGTCCATCGACATGGTCAAGTCCGTTGTCCTTCAATCGGAACAGTCAGGTTGGCTGCCACGATGGGGCTACGGACCGGTCGAAACCAACACCATGACCGGCGATCCCGCGGCGGTGTTCCTTGTTTCCGCATGGGACCAAGGCCTGCTTGACGAAGCCTGGTCCGAACGTGCTTGGACCGAGATCAAGCACAACGCGGACAACGTGCCGAACCGCGCTGAATTCGCCAATGGTCGTGCCGGTAACCCGATCTACATCCCGCACGGATATGTACCGCAGGATAAGTCAGCCAAATCACGCAACACCGACTACGATCTCGACCACGGCGCATCCGCCACTCTGGAATACGCACTGGCCGACGGCATGATCTCATACATGGCACGCGGTCTAGGCAAGACTGAGGACGCTGAACGTTACGCACAGCGCGGCCAAAACTTCCGGTCAGTCTGGAACCCAGCAGAGAACGTCCTCGCCGACCACAGTGGTTCGATGCAGGCACGTGACATGAACGGCATCTGGGTCGAGCACGACAGCGACGAAGGTCGATCTGCCTTCCACGAAGGCACGTCACCGCAGTACGAATGGCTGGTACAGCACGACGTGCCATCGTTGATTGAACTGCTTGGCGGTAGAGACGCAACCGAGGCTCGTCTTGACACCTTCTTCGCATACGAAGACATCGATCTGGACAATAACCCTGGTCGGGTGGCTCGCAACACCAACGGAGATTCCAAGTGGTGGGTCACGGGCACCTACGACTACTACGGTGTCACCACTTACAACCCGAACAACGAGCCCGACTTCCACGCACCATATATCTACTTGTGGACGGGACAGCCGTACAAGGCCTCGGACGTGGTGCGCGAAGCACTGCAGTTGTTCACCGACGGACCCACCGGTGTCACCGGCAACGACGACCTCGGCACTATGGCTGCATGGCAGGTTGCTTCGACCATCGGTATCTTCCCCATCGTTCCAGGCACCAATTTGTGGGGTCTGACCACCCCGGTATTCGATCGGGTCGAGATCGCCCTTGAGGAAGAGTTCCACGGCAGTGACAAGTTGGTCATCACCGCTGAAGGTGCTTCCATGACCAACCGGTACACGGACTCCGTGCAGGTCGGCGGCCAGAACCTCGAGTCGGCCTACATCAACGGCGCTGACCTCGCTGCGGCAGGTACCCTCGACTACACCGTGTCGGACACCCCGTCGGATTGGGCTACGGATGCAGATGCATCGCCTGGTGCTATCGCACCTGGTGAAGTTCCTGCCCGATTCAACGCCACGGTACGCGGTGGCAGCACCGCAGTCACCGCTGGTGGTGCTGCAGTCAACGCAAATGTCTCGGTGCAATACTCCTCCACCGAGAACCTCTCCGGTGAACTGGTCGCACACCCGTGGACCGGCATCTCCGTCACCGTCAATGGCGGAAACGTGAACCTGAATCCGCGTGGCGGTTCGGCGATGCAAAACGTCTCCGTGAGCATCAGCGCAGACGCTTCAGTCAAGCCAGGCTCGTACCCCGTCACCTGGCAGGTTGGGGACTACACATCGACCACCGATGTGATCGTCAAGGATGTCTCACACCTGGAAAGCACTGGCGTCTTCAACAACAAGGCATTCGGTGACTTGAATAACCCGAGTTCCGCAAAATTCAACGTGGGACTGAGTTCCACCGAGTTCTACCTCCGTGACATCGCGGCAGCCTCCGGTACGCCACTTGGCGCTCCCCTGACGCACCCGTCCGATGCAGACCTGACCTATGTGCTGCACGATTCTGGTGCTGGTTCAGCTGCCAACGCCTTCGACAACCTGGTCCCAACGGGTCAGAACACGGACGTCGAAGGGCTCTACCCCGGCGCAACCAAGATCGCGTTCATCGTGTCTGCTAACAACGGCAGCGTCGACAATGCGACCGCAACCCTGAACTTCGCCAACAACACGTCGAAGCAGGTCTCACTGACCGCACCAGACTGGTGTGGTTGGGAGCGTTCCGGAACCATCGGTTCCAGTCGCTTCAAGCAACGGTATGCAGGCGGTGCACAGAACATCAACTGCGGTCTGTTCGCAACTCATCCGGTATCACTCGATGGTCAAGAACTGGTCTCCATCACTTGGCCCGGTGCACCCGGCACGTCTACTGGCGGCACCGCGACATCAGGCGATGCGCGGATGCACATCTTCGCTATCGCAACCGACGCTGGCCTGACAATGTCCGGCAATGCTGAGATCGATGCACCAAGCAACGCCACCCTGGGCAGCGAACTCACCGCAACGGCTCCGACCTTCTCAGTTGGTAATGGGGACGACATCGATGTGACCTACCAGTGGCTGCGTGACGGTGCGCCGATCACTGGAGCCGATGGCACGACCTACACGGCAGGGCCAGACGATGTCAACTCCGAGATCAGCGTCGTAGTGACCGGAAAGGCTCCGGGATTCAAAGCACAGCGGAGCGCATCCGACTCTGTCGCCATCGCGGCGGGCACGATCGGTATGACGACCGCGCCCAGCATCTCCGGAACCGCTCAGGTCAGCCAGGTTCTGTCCGTAGTTCCTGGAACCTACAACCCTGCTGACGTCAGCGAGGAGTATCAGTGGCTGGCCGACGGAGCACCCATCACGGGCGCTACCGGCGACACTCTGACCCTTTCGAGCGCTGAACAGGGTAAGCGGATTGCCGTTAAGGTCACCGCTTCGAAGGCTGGTTACAACAGCCACGAGCACACCACTGCGCAAGTCGGTCCGGTCACTGGGGCTCCGGTGCCTGGGTTGGTTGTGGTGTCGCGTCCGCAGGTGACGGGTAATGCGAAGGTCGGACAGAGCGTTCGTGTCACCCCGGGTAGCTACTCGCCTGCAGCGGTCGAGTCGTATCAGTGGAACCTTGAAGGTCAGGCTATCGCCGGTGCGACGGCAAGCACCTACACGGTGCGTGCAGCCGATGCAGGCAAACGGTTGAGTGTGACCGTCAAGGCTGTGGCTGCGGGTAACCTCTCGGCAACGACCACGCTGGCTGCCGGTACGGTTGCTCGGGGCACCATCACCGTGAAGAAGAAGCCGAAGCTCAAGCGAGGCAAGAAGGTCGTCAAGAAGAAGACCAAGGTCAAGGTGGGTCAGAAGGTCAAGACCACCAAGGGCAAGGTGAACACTCCTGGCGCCAAGGCGAAGGTGTCTTACCGGTGGTTTATTGGCAAGAAGAAGGTCAAGGGCAAGAAGGGCGCGAAGAAGGCCTTCAAGGTGACCAAGAAAGCCGCAGGCAAACGCGTACACGTACGTGTGACCTACAAGGCACCTGGTTACGCCAACAAGACCGTCAAGTCCAACAAGACCCCCAAAATCCGCCGATAACCCACGCGGGTACACGCGGTAGTGGTTGAACTCGTGCCAAATCCCATGCACTAGCCCAACCACACCCACCAGGCAACAACCCGACCGGGGGTGTGTGGCAACCACCGCACACCCCCGGTCTTGTCGTCTCCGCTTCCCAATCATCTCGATGACCACGTCGGTAGCCCCATAAGCAAAGTAGTAGGCCTATATATCCAACTACCACTTTGTATATCGGACGACCATGCCGATGTTCGGCGCTCGTCTTAACCGGTTTGCCTCATTCCCTCGCAGCCAAAACTCGGGACGCAAAGGGGAATTGACCAGCCGTATGCTACCGATTAGTCTGTTCTTTGTCGGACAACGTTGTCAGTCCAGCCCGGATGCCCCCGCTCCGGGACCGTCTGATCCCAATAACGGGATCACAGATATCAATCTGGAGTCGATACCGGATGAATACGCTCAACACTCCCCATCGCAAGCAGCGTGGCCTGCGCATGCTGGTCGCTGCCACAAGTGCTCTAGCTCTGGCTGCCAGTGGCTTCGTTGCCACCGCCCCCTCGGCCTTCGCAGACGATCCAGTGGCCTCAACCAACTGGCTCGAAGGCTACTTCAACAACATCGGCATCGGTGAAGCCGGGAATTCCTACGCTGACATCGACGGCATGGGCAGTTACATCGTCCGCTCCGGTGGCGGCGTCGCCCCCAACGTCACACACGAAATCGCCGACACCGATCTCACCTTCTCTATCTCCGGTGGCGTATCAGGCGCTCCTGACAATCTGGCCGCAACTGGCCAAACCATCGACACGACTCGGGGTCTCGGTTCCCTAGCTGCAACCCCGGCGACTCAAATCGCCTTCGTCGGCGCAGCGACCAACGGGTCCAAGACGCTCGGTGTCACATTGAACTACTCAGACGGCTCCACCCAGCAGATCAACGCACTGTTAGGCGACTGGTGTGATTCTGACCCGCAGGGTACAAACGTTCGCATCGGAACTTGGCCGGAACGCTGGTACAGCGGCAGCGTCCAACAACTCAACTGCGGTCTGTGGCGTACCGAGGTCTATACACTGACCCCTGATGATCCCGATGCCACCCTCGAACTGATCACCGTCGGTAATCAACCGAACTTCCACATTTTCGCCATCGCTTCCGACGCTGAAATCGACACCGACGCAATCACGCTCCAGGCCGTAGGCTCTCTCACCCTCGGCAGCGAAGTGCAGTACGGCGATTCCGTCTCGGTCACCGCTGCTGGCTCTCTGACCTGGGAGACCGGCACCGGTGATCCGGTCACACCCGACAACGTGCGGTATGTCTGGCAAACGGACGGCACCACCGTCGCGATCACTGACACCCCGCAATACGCGGTTCAGGCAGCGGATGCCGGCAAGACGCTACGAGTGACTGCGGTCGGTATCGCCCCCGGATTCGTTGCGGGCTCGGCACAGAGCAACACGATGAATGTCCTCAAAGGCACCTTCAACGCAACCACGGCCCCGGTACTCAACTCGCCCGCTCAACCTCGTGTTGGAGACGCACTGAGCGTCAGCACGCCCCAGTACTCATTTTCAGGCGTTCTGACCAGGGACCAGTGGTTTGCCGATGGCAACCCAGTTACTGGCGCGACCGGAGCCAACTACACACTGGCTGCAAATCAGCAGGGCACCGAGGTCTCGGTGCGCGTCACCGCGACACGCCTCGGTTACGAAGACCTCGTCCTCACCCTCAATGCCCCCGCTGAGGTAGCACCCGGACTTTTGACGACGACCGCACCAGCAACCATCTCAGGCAGTTTCACCACCGACGAGCTCCTCAGTGTCACCCCAGGCACGTATAACGTCACTGCGACTGAGAGTTACCGGTGGTTGGCGGACGGCGCGGCCATCGACGGCGCTACAGCAAGTAGCTATCGCGTCACTGCAGACAAGGTTGGTGCTGAGATCAGCGTCGAGGTCACCGCGACTCGTGCTGGCTACGAGACTGTTTCCTACGTTGTGGCAGGCACCGTGGTCAGCGAAGGTCAGATCACAACTGTCAGTGCACCGATTGTGGGCACCAACCCGGTCGTCGGACAGCAGATCGCAGTCACACCCGGCGAGTACCTTCCGGTTGGAGCCACGCTCACCTACCAATGGCTCGTCAACAGCATCGCGGTTTCGGGCGCAACCGGCTCCTCTTACACTCCAGCAGTTGCCGACCTCAACAAGCAGCTGCAGGTGGAGATCACCGTCTCAGCGGACGGCTATGACTCGAAGACCGCCAGGCTCACGGCGGGTACGGTTGCCGCCGCAACATTTACCGCAACCATTCGCCCATCATTGACCGGAACCGCGCAGGTGGATCGGGCCATCACGGTGAATTCTGGTGCCTACTCGATTAGCGGTGTGACTCTGTCCTACCGTTGGCTCTCGAATGGTGCGACCATCGCTGGAGCGACCAGCGCGACCTTCGCGCCTCGGGCATCCGACCACAAACGTGGTTTGTCGGTTGTCGTGACGGCTTCGGCTCCCGGCTACACCTCGGTGACGAACACGACAAACGTTCTGACCGTTCACGCGGGGCAGATTCGCGTGACCAAGAAGCCGCAACTCAAGCGCGGCAAGAAGAAGGTCACCAAGAAGCGCACCGTGAAGGTCGGTCAGAAGCTGAAGGCCACCAAGGGCAAGTACTCTGCCAGCGGTGTGAAGTTGAAGTACCGCTGGTTTGTCGGCAAGAAGCAGGTCAAGGGCAAGAAAGGTGCCAAGCAGACTTACAAGATCCGCAAGGGCAACGCCAAGAAGCGGATTTCAGTGCGGGTGACCGTCAACAAGGCGGGCTACAAGAAGATCCAGGTCAAGTCCATCAAGACTAAGAAGGTCAAGCGCTAAGACCGTCTTGCTCCACACCGTCAACTGCCGCTGCTCGGGCTCGCCCGTCTTACCACCGGGGACGAGTTCGGGCGGCGGCAGTCGCTATGAGCGTGGCAGTTCAGCCAATTCCGAGGCGTCGTACCAGAGCAGGTCCAGATCTCCGATATCTTGGCTGGCCTGGTTGTCCCCTGACAGAGCCGCATCGATCACACTTGCCGCTGCTGGCTCGTCGATGTGAACGCAGACGATCGGAATATCGGTGATCGTCTCTTCGACGGTCAATGCGTAGTCGACGAGTTCTCCCAGTCGGTCCTTCATCTCGCTGCCCACCGGCACGACCTTCGCACTTTGCGGGAGGTCCACGGAGATCACCAAACGTTGATGCGGCACCTGCTGATCCGCCAATAGTGCGATGGCGTAGTCGGCCGCGCCGTATAGCGCCGTGAATTCGAGTTCTTCGACGGCGTCACGATGTCCGGTTTCAGCACGACGTCGCAACTCATCAGGAACAGCAAAGACGACTGTGCCGGCCGGTATGGGGATCCGGGGTGCCACAGCCTGCGATGGCGCCAGGTCGAGCTCGTCGATGTAGCCGAGGTGCGCTGGAAGGTAGATTCGCATGACCTTAGTGTGACATCGCACCTGAAGAGTTATCCACAGTCCACGCCTAGGCACTGACAGGAATTCCACCTATGAAACAGTGGTCGAGGCGCAAAGTTTGACGCCAGAGAGGAAACTGATGAGCACACGGCTGACGGAGCAGGGCTCCTGCACGCAACTCGAACCGATGCCACCGGCAGTCGACGAGCGGTCTCGGCGACAGGCGACTCGATCTGAGAGGTTGTATCCCCGACGAGTTCTCCCCGGCTCATCACGCGTTCCCTCACCGTGGCAGCGTCGGCGCCACTATGACGTCACCACTGGCAACGAACCGACGTATGTGCACATAGCGAGACAAGTCGCGCTGCACGTCTTTGAGAGTCTGCACGGTACCGGTAACTCGAAAGTGCTTGATCGGGTTCTCGCGGCTGGGCCGAAACGGATGCTCGCGCAACAACAGCGAATCATCGCTGCGGTCGGTGCCGTAGATCGACCTGTCATTACGGTCTCTAGTGCTCACACCTGTGCCGTAACGCCTCATGCGGTTGAGGCAGCGCTTAGCGTACGAGTGGATGCCCGGCATCGAGCCATTGCGATTCGGCTGGAACACGCCGCCGAGGGCTGGCAGGTCACCGCCCTCGAAATCGGATGACGCAAGAACGTCCGCTGGACGCGATCATCGCGTCCAGCGGACGTTCTTAGCGAACTGCTAGATCAGGCCTTCTCGTTCTTGCCGTGGCAGACCTTGTACTTCTTGCCGGAGCCACACGGGCACGGATCGTTACGCCCGGTGCCGGGGAAAGTCTGGTTATCTCCGGCAGCGCCGACAGCACCTGTGGTCTGCGCCTCACCGTCTTCGCCTGCCGCACTGTACTGCAGCGGCGTGGACGAACGCGGTTCGTCCAGACCCTTGGCGACCAGCTTCGAGGTGGTCTTGGCTGAACTGCTCGACCCGCGACCGGCAAATGAGGCGCCAGCGGTCACGGTGACACCGTCTGAAGTCGATGAGTCATCGTCGTCTTCATACTCGTCATCGTCCTCTTCACCTTCAAAGCCGAATTCTTCGATGCCTTCTACCTCAACCTCGATCTCGTCCTCGGAGACCTGCTGAACCTCAACCTTGAGGTAGAACAAGAAGCCAACCGACTCCTCCTTGATAGCATCCGTCATCGCCTTGAAGAGTTGGAAGCCCTCGTTCTGGTACTCGACCAGAGGATCGCGCTGCGCCATCGCGCGCAGGCCGATACCTTCCTTCAGGTAGTCCATCTCGTAGAGATGCTCGCGCCACTTGCGGTCCAGAACCGAGAGCACGATACGACGCTCCAGGTCGCGCATGGCGTCCTCGCCGAGTTCTTCTTCACGCGCTTTGTATGCGTGCTCAGCATCAGAGATGATCTCTTCGAGCAGCATCTGGCGGTCAAGGAGCTTGATGCCGCCTGCTTGTTCGATGACCTCGTCGACGGTGATGGAGATCGGGAAGACCGCCTTCAACGCTGTCCACAGGCCCTCCAGGTCCCAAGAGTCCGGGGTGCCTTCGGCGACCGCACCATTGACATAGGCGCTGATGACGTCACGCATGAAGTTCTGCACTTCTTCTTGCATGTCCGCCCCGGAGAGCACTTCACGGCGTTCCCGGTAGATCACTTCACGCTGTCGGGACATCACGTCGTCGTACTTGAGGACGTTCTTACGGATTTCGAAGTTCTGCGCTTCGACCTGTGCCTGCGCGCTTTGGATACCGCGCGAAACCATCTTTGATTCCAACGGCATATCATCGGGGAACCCGGTACGAGCCATAATCGACTCAGCCAGTCCCGCGTTGAAGCGACGCATCAAGGTGTCGTCAAGCGCCAGGTAGAACCGAGATTCACCCGGGTCGCCCTGACGTCCAGAACGACCACGCAACTGATTGTCGATACGACGTGACTCGTGACGCTCAGTACCCAGCACGTACAGGCCGCCGAGCTCGACGACCTCGTTGTGCTCGGCTTCAACAGACTTCTTGACCTCTTCGAGCACCTCGGGCCAACGCTCTTCGAATTCCTCCGGAGTGTTGTTCGGGTCCAGGCCCAGCTCACGCATCCGGTCATTCGCCAAGTATTCGACGTTTCCACCGAGCATGATGTCAGTACCACGACCGGCCATGTTGGTCGATACCGTCACCGCACCTTTACGGCCCGCCATGGCGACCACGGCTGCTTCACGCTGGTGCTGCTTGGCGTTGAGCACCTCGTGCTTGACGCCCCGCTTCTTCAGCAGGCTCGAAAGAAGCTCCGATTTCTCAACGCTCGTCGTACCGACAAGAACCGGTTGGCCCTTCTCATAGCGCTCCACGATGTCTTCGACCACCGCGTTGAACTTGCCCGCTTCATTCTTGAAGATGACATCGGGCTGATCGATACGGCGCATCGGCAGGTTGGTCGGAATCGGGACCACACTGAGTTTGTATGTGCCCTGGAACTCCGCGGCTTCCGTCGTCGCTGTACCGGTCATACCGGCCAGTTTGTCGTAAAGACGGAAGTAGTTCTGCAACGTAATGGTTGCCAGAGTCTGGTTCTCCGCCTTGATGTTCACGCCCTCTTTGGCCTCAATGGCCTGGTGCATGCCCTCGTTGTAACGACGTCCCGGCAGCACACGTCCGGTGTGCTCGTCAACGATCAGCACTTCACCCTGGGTGACGATGTAGTCCTTGTCGCGTTTGAACAGTTCCTTCGCCTTGATGGCATTGTTCAAGAACCCGATCAGCGGCGTGTTGAGCGACTCATACAGATTGTCGATTCCCAGGTAGTCCTCCACCTTGGAGATACCGGGCTCGAGAATACCTGCGGTGTGCTTCTTCTCATCGACTTCGTAGTCGACGTCACGAGTCAAGCGACGCGCCACACGGGCGAATTCCTTGTACCAACGGTTGGCCTCGCCGTCCGAAGGCCCGGAGATGATCAGAGGGGTACGGGCCTCATCGATGAGAATCGAGTCGACCTCATCGACGATCGCGAAGT